>Ga0315544_1000031_pt1 | contig 123651 bp, 119 predicted proteins | sample SalMarSW160130MG_2_FD_202543 | JGI IMG/M metagenome (GOLD analysis project Ga0315544, IMG submission 202543) | Salt marsh sediment microbial communities from the Plum Island Ecosystem LTER, Massachusetts, United States - Salt Marsh Sediment SW1601-130 ...
CCCTCTCCCGGTAGGAGAGTTCGTAGGGGCTAACCTCAGCGCACCCCCTTCGGGTGTCAGGTCAGCCCGAATAATGAAACGGGCCGACTTTTTTACCCCAGACGTCTGCTTCCCGCCCCATCATTTTACACTTTGCAATTTGCATTTTGATTTTTGCATTCGCGACGAAGTCGCGTTCTTGTCCAGCTTTTTTCACCCCACAAATCTACTTCGTAGCTTTGCGGGGACCCCAGAATTTTGTCCAACTTTTGTCCACCTTTTGTCCAGCTTTTGACCCACTTTTGACCTATTTATTGTAACGAGTAGCACTCAAACCTGACGAGTTATAAGAGGTTTTCCCTGGATGATAAGACACGTATCTGGGACGGCTCCTCGATTATTATCTCAAGTCCGTACTCGGGATGGTCTATAAGTTCGCCTAAAACTTCGACTTGCGCGCCCTCGTAGGAAGTGATGTCTATCCCCAGCCGCTCAAACTTCACTACCGCCGAGGAGAAGATAACAACGGTCAAGCCATTCTTGCTCTCTGAAAAGTCAAGGAAGTAGGTATTGGAACGCTCCGAGTAGCCGACCCGTATGACCCGACCTTGAATCGCAACCTCCTCCCCTACATTCTTTTTAAGAGCACGCAGGTCGGTCGCGGACAGCTGGGGAGTCTCTTCAGGTTCCTCGCTCCACACCTTGCCTTCGTGCCAGATCCTCTCAAACTCGCGGGAGTAAGACCTGCATGTAGCAGGAAATCCTTTAAGAACGAGGATGTTCTCGTCGTTTTCCGCCTCTGCCGAAGCCGTCCAGTTAAACGACCCGGTGATCAAAACAGAATCGTCGATCAGCGCAAACTTGTGATGCATGAGGCCTGCGCCTTTCTCTGTTCTGATCTCGATGCCGTTTTTTGTAAGGTAGGCCGCCTTGCTGTAGCTGCCTGAGGCGTTGGAAGGATCAAGTATCACGCGTACCCTCACCCCACGCTTCTGAGCATCCACAAGTGCCTGGGCAAGGGGGCGCGATGTAAAGGTATAGATCGCTGCGTCGATTCGCTTAGCGGCCGCATCGATCTCGCGTTCGATAACCCACTCGATTCCATCCTGAGCGCTGAAATGAGACTGGACCGACCCTTCAACCGTACGCTCCCTGGTCTGACACCCGAGAATCCCCAAAAGGACGATCGCCGCCAGCCGGAATGAGGACTTTGTTCTCATGAGCCTCTGATTAAAAGGAGAAGGTAGTAGTAGATCGCCACCCCGAACATGAGGCTGTCTATCCGATCGAGGACCCCGCCGTGTGCACCAAGTATTCCTGAGGAGTGCTTGACCCCTCGTTCGCGCTTGATGGCAGATTCCAACAAATCGCCGAGAACCCCGATCAGGGCCACTGCGAGCGCAAGCACCGCACCCCACCATAACGGCCGATCGGACAAAAACAACGCTGAATATCCAAAACCGGCTCCTATGGTTATCGCCAACCCGCAAAGAAACCCTTCAACGGTCTTCTTCGGAGAAAGTTTCGCGCATAGAGGGATTCGCCCCAGAAGCGAACCCACAACATAGGCGGCTGTATCGTTAACCCAGGTCATTACAAACGGAAACGCAAGCCAGGCGTAACCAAGACCCCTTTTTACAACCTCCTGTTTAAGTAAAACAAAGTGGGCAGGTATGAAGCCGAGATACAGGGGCAAAATCAATAGAGGCAGTATAAGCGCCGGCTTGGAGGGAAAAAAGAGGAGCCAGAGTAATACCTGAATTACAAATGCTACAAAAAGATAGCTCGCAAGCGAGAAGGAAGTTAGGAAAAGCGTACACGCCCAGATTAGTGGGGGGGCAATGAGAAAAAGAAGATGGTAAACCCGGAAGGGCTTTATGTATAGCCTAAGGAACTCGAAGGCTGCAGCCAGGCTCCAGAGAAGGGCGTAGATTGCCGCCACCCACAGAGGCGCGGCCATGGCCGCAAGGGTCAGGGGGATAAGAAGCATCCATACCAGCCACCGCCCTTTGAGGAGCTTACTCTTTAACGCGGCCAAAGCGGCGCTCCCGAGCGGCGTAATCCTGGAGAGCTTTCATCAGCTCTTCACGAGTAAAATCGGGCCAGAGCACGTCGGTAAAGTAAAGCTCGGTGTAGGCCGACTGCCACAGAAGGAAGTTTGAGATGCGTTTCTCTACGCCGGTTCTGATCAAAAGGTCTGGATCGGGTAGTTCAGGCAGGTACTGGAAGGACCCCAAGGTCTCCTCGTTGATGGAGTCGGTATCCGCCTCACCCTTGAGGGCGGCCTGGGCCGCTTTTTTAGCCATATCCGCGATCTCCTGACGCCCGCCGTAGTTGAGAGCAAGAACAAGCACAAGACCCGTATTTTGGGAAAGCCGATCGCGCATCGTGCGAACCCCATCCTGAACCTTTTCGGGCAATCCTTCGATACGACCGATGGCCTCGAACCGAACGTTATTTTTGTTAAGCTCCTCGATCTCGCCGCGCAGAAGCCGCTCGAGCATCTTCATAAGCTCGTTAACTTCGGCTTTGGGGCGATTCCAGTTCTCGGTGGAGAATGTGTATAGTGTGAGGTAGGAGATGCCAAGTTCACCGCAGGACCTGACGATCTCACGAACGCGCTTAACCCCTTCGCGGTGACCTACAATCCGAGGAAGCATCCTGCGCCGCGCCCAGCGGCCGTTGCCGTCCATGATTACAGCCACGTGACGAGGCAGGCTATCCTTGGGAATAGAAACACTCACCTCTTACTGCTCGAGGATCTCCTTCTCCTTCTTGGCGAAGAGCCCGTCCAGCTCCTCGACGTAGCGATCGGTAAGCTCCTGGACGTCTTTCTGGCCGCGGTGCATATCATCCTCGCTGATCTCTTTCTCCTTCTCCTTTTTCTTGAACTGCTCAATCGCTTCCCTGCGGATGTTACGCACCGAAACCCGGCTGTCCTCGGTAAGACGAGAGACAAGTTTCACCAGATCCTTGCGCCGTTCGTCGGTGAGAGGTGGTATGGAGATACGGATAAGATTAGCCTCGACGTTCGGGTTCAAGCCCAGGTCCGAAGCCTGTATCGCCTTCTCGATGTCTGAAAGCGCATTCTTATCCCACGGCTGGATAACCAGACTACGCGGATCGGGCACGCCGATGGATGCGATCCGCTTCAAGGGTGTGGGCACCCCGTAGTAGTCGACTTTTATTCCCTCGAGCAAGGCAGGGTTGGCACGCGAGGTGCGGATACGTGTAAATTCTCCTGCCAGAAGCTCAACGGTCTTCTTCATCTTTACTTCACTGTCTTTAAGGATCTCCTTCATGCGCCAACTCCTCGTTTGACTACCGTTCCCACCCGCTGGCCGCGAACGAGACGGCCAATGTTTCCCGGGGAGAATACATCGAAAACCTGAATTATAAGATCGTACTCGCGCGCAAGTGAGAAGGCGGTCTGATCCATAACCGCCAGATTCTGCGCGAGCACCTCTGCGTAGCTGAGTTCTTCAAAGAAACAAGCATCCGGATTCCTTTCCGGATCATCGGAGTAGACCCCCTTCACCTTTGTTCCCTTAAGCACCCTTTTTGCGCCGATTTCAATCGCACGCAGCACAGCCGCGGTATCGGTGGAGAAATAAGGCAAACCGACTCCACCGCTGAGGATGAGTAGTTTACGGTCGCAGAACGTATTCCGTGCTCCTACGGGATCGTAACGCCTGACCCATGCTATCGGCACAGCACTCATGTGAACGGCATAAATCCCGGCATCGTGCAGCATGCTCTCAAGACGCAAACCATTAAGAAGGGTTCCGATCATACCCATGCGATCGGTAAAGACGCGATCCTCGCCGCTGCGTCCCGACCCAGCACCGCGGACATGGTTCCCGCCGCCCACAAGAACCGCAAACCGCACCTTGCCGATAAGATCCGCTATCTCACCCACTATCCCATCAAGGACCTCGAGGTGAGAGAAAACCTCCCCACTCAACTTGAGGAGGAGGCCTTCCTCTTTCTCATTAATGAATTGTCCCTTAATCTTTTCCAACTTCAAACCACTCAACCTTATTGGTTATTACTTCTCGCCAACTCAAAACACTTAAACCGATCGATTATCGCTCTTCTCCAACCTCAAACCGCTCGAACCGATTGATTACTCTTCTCCAACCTTAAACCTCTGAAACCTCTGAACGAAGATGTTTTCACCCAGGCGGGCGATCGCCTCGGTAACAACATCCTTAACTGTCTTATCCGGGTCTTTGACAAACGGCTGTTCGAGAAGACAGCTCTCCTTGTAGTATTTGTCAAGACGGCCCGCAACGACCTTTTCTACGACGTGTTCCGGTTTACCCGAAGCCTTGGCCTGCTCGGTGTATATCTCGCGCTCCCTTTGTAGAATCTCTTCAGGAACGTCCCCTCGCGAGACCGCAACAGGATCAGAGGCGGCTATGTGCATGGCGACGTCATGGGCGAGGTTCTTGAACTCCTGGTTGCGGGCCACGAAATCCGTTTCACAGTTGAGTTCAAGCAAAACCCCGAGTTTCGCGCCTGGATGGATGTAGGCTTCAATAATCCCTTCCTTTGCTTCACGTCCGGCCTTGGACTCGGCCTTGGCGATGCCCCTCTTGCGAAGTACATCTATTGCCTTCTGGATATCACCTCCGGATTCAGAAATCGCCTTCTTGCAATCAAGTACTCCGGCGCCGGTCCGCGCCCGCAGTTCCCTAATCGCATCCAGTTCGCTCACGATTTATCCTCTCTTTCTTCTCCAAGGTCGGTCTCAAAAGCCTTCTTGATACGCATAACCGCATCTGCAACGACCGAGGTCACAAGCTTGATCGAACGCATGGCGTCGTCGTTGCCGGGGATTGGGTAGTCCACCGAATCCGGATCCCCGTTTGTATCAATTAATGCGATAACCGGTATATTGAGTCTTTTGGCTTCGGCTACCGCGGTGGCCTCTTTCACCGGATCGACAACGAACATCAACCCGGGTATGGAATCCATGTTCTTGACACCACGGTAAAGCTTACTCATCTTGCGGTGAAGCCGCATGAGTCGCACCTGTTCTTTTTCCGGAAGACCCTTGAACTGCTCGCCTGTTATAATCGAGTCAAGCTCTGCGTAACGCTGGACACGCTGGGAGATGTTTCCAAAGTTGGTGAGAAGCCCGCCAACCCAACGGTCAACCACGAAGTAACTGCCGCAGCGTTCGGCTTCTTCGGTTATTATCTCGCGTGCCTGCTGCTTGGTTCCCACGAAGATAGCATCGCCGCCGGTCTCAAGTATCGAGCCGACCGCCTCGTAAGCGAGCCGCAAACGCTCAATGGTCTGACGGATGTCTATGATGTGAATGCCATTACGCTTCCCGTAGGCGAAGCGCTCGAACTTCGGGTTCCACCGCCGGGCTCGGTGACCAAAATGCACACCGGCCTCAAGCAAACTCTTGAGATCAAAAGACGCAACCGGGACGCCCACGGCACTATCCTGCTCTTTACTCATCGCTTTGTCCATTGGAAACTCTTTCTGCGTTTAGCTAAGCCATACTTCATACGCTCGTGCTCTCTGGGGTCTCTCGTAAGAAGACTGGCATCCTTCAAGGCCTTCTGAAGATCCGGCTCATGTTTGGCAAGCGCACGCGCCACCCCCAAACTGATAGCGCCTGCCTGAGCAGATATTCCCCCGCCTTTTACCTGAACGCGAACGTCAAATCTCTTGAGGGCCTTCGTTACTTCAAGCGGGCGAATGGCCGCAAGGAACAAATCCTTGCGTTTAAGATACTCATCAAGTTCTTTGCCGTTGACCGTAAATTTACCTTCCCCTGGGGTAAGCCAGATCTTAGCGGTCGCACGCTTGCGGGTTCCGACGGCATGCTCAGCTGCCATCAGCGACCTCCAATCTCAAGCATCTCAGGCTTCTGCGCATGGTGCGGGTGCAAAGCCGATGCATAGATCTTGAGCCTTCGCAGCCTGCAAGCGCGAAGCTTATTCTTTGGCAGCATGTTCTTTACCGCCAGGAACAGCACACGCTCTGGGTGACGCTTACGCATCATCTTGAACGGGATCTCCTTCAAGCCGCCCGGGTAGAAGGTATGATGATAGTAGACCTTATTCTCGGCCTTCTTACCTGTTAGACGAACCTTATCGGCGTTCAGGACCACGACAAAGTCGCCTGCATCTACATGCGGCGTGTAGGTCGGCTTGCTCTTGCCCATCAAGATCGTGGCTATACGCGTTGCCAGACGACCCAGAACCTTGTCACGGGCATCCACCAGCCACCATTTATGGGTTTCTTGGTTCATTCCTGCTCCAGTCTCTACCATCGGAAGTGTGCGAACGCACGGTTTGCCTCGGCCATCTTATGGGTCTCCTCCTTCTTCTTGTATGCTGCACCCTGATTCCGGACGGCATCCAAGAGCTCGTTAGCCAACCTTTCAGACATACGATACTCACTTCTTGAGCGAGCCGCGCGGATGATCCACTTGATAGCCAAGGATTGGCGGCGCTTAAACCTTACCTCCATCGGAACCTGGTAGGTGGAACCGCCTACACGACGTGGCCTCACCTCAAGCACTGGCCTGACGTTGTTAAACGCACGTTCAAAAACCGTATAGGCATCTTCCTTCATCTTGCGCTCTATAATCTCCAGCGCTTCGTAGAAGATCTTCTGCGCCACCGTTTTCTTGCCAGCCCACATAAGGTCGTTGATGAACTTGGCAACAAGTGTTGAGTTGTAACGTGGATCCGGCTGGATCTCACGCACCGAGGCTCTATGTCTTCTGCCCACGGAACCTCCTTAAGCCTTTTTGGGGCGCTTCACCCCATACAGTGAGCGAGCTTGTTTTCGACCTTCGACGCCTGCGGTATCCAACACCCCTCGAATCACACGGTAGCGCACACCAGGCAGATCTTTAACACGACCGCCCTGGATTAAAACAACCGAGTGCTCCTGAAGGTTATGCCCTTCGCCCGGGATGTAGGCAATCACCTCGTAGCCGTTTGTTAAACGCACCTTACACACCTTTCTGAGAGCCGAGTTCGGCTTCTTAGGAGTGGTGGTGTAGACACGCGTGCAAACACCCCGTTTCTGAGGATTGCCACCAAGCGCGGCTGTCGAGGATCTCCTCTTAGGCATCTTACGGCCGTAACGAATCAGCTGATTAACTGTCGGCATCTCTATCCGGCCTCCGTTTTTGGCATCTCTTCTTGCTCTATGATCTCTTCTTCTTCTCCGCTTTTAAGGGCAAAGCGAGGGAACCCGGTTCCAGCCGGGATCAGCTTGCCCACGATCACGTTTTCCTTAAGCCCTGTAAGGTGATCTACCTTGCCCTCCACAGCAGCCATCGAGAGAATCCTGGTGGTTTCCTGGAATGAAGCGGCTGCAAAGAAGCTGTCAGTAGTGAGTGAGGCTCTGGTGATACCCAGGAGGATGGGATGGAAGGTCGCGGGAGCAACCCCCTCAGCCCGAAGCTTATCATTCGCCTCCTGGATACGCTGTTTCTCGACGATCTCTCCCTCTACGAACGTGGAGTCTCCTGGATCGTCTATCTTTACCTTGCTAAGCATCTGCCGCACAATAAGTGCTATATGCTTGTCGTTAATCCTCACCCCCTGCATTCGGTAAACCTCCTGAATCTCGTTGGTCAGATACTCCATCACGGCCATGCGTCCCTTAACGCGCAGGATGTCATGAGGATCTATGTTACCCTCACAGAGCTTCTCGCCCGCCTTCACGTAGCCTGTATCCTCAACAAGAAGATACTTGGCGTAAGGAACCTTGTACTCCTTCTTGGTCCCTGACTCGGATACGATACGCAACCGGCGCACACCCTCATCCGGCGGATCTATATGAACCGTCCCGTCGATATCTGCAATAATCGCTGGGTTCTTAGGATGCTTGGCTTCGAAAAGCTCTGAGACTCGAGGCAGACCTCCGGTGATATCGGTAGTCTTGCCGATCGCCCGCTGGAACTTGGCGAGTATCTCTCCTGCGCCCATCTTGGCACCGTCTTCAACAAGTAGGTATGCACCTGCCGGCAGCTCATAGCGTTCCAACGTCTTATTCTTAGCATCACGTATCTCAAGCTGAGGGTGACGACGTTTCTCTCTGTCCTCGACGATAATCATCTGTTTGCGTTCGGAGGTGCCGATCACATCCTCGCGCAGGGTAACCCCGGGGATGATATCCACAAAGCGAACCTTGCCAGGGTTATGCGAGATAATTGAGATCACGTAGGGCTCCCATTCAAAGAGCACGGTTCCTTCGCTGACCTCCTCGCCGTCCTTGAGCCGAAGCAGAGAACCCTTCGGAACAATAAAGGTGACCTTGCGTTTTTCTGAAGTGAGTTCAATCGTACCGCCCTCACCAATTACAATCGCTGCACCATCGGAGCGCTCGACCGTTTCCAGCTTGCCGAGCTTTACCTTACCGTCGAATTTGGCCTCCATACTCGTCTCTTCTGCCGCGCGCTGTGCAACACCGCCGTAGTGAAAGGTGCGAAGGGTAAGCTGGGTGCCAGGTTCGCCAATCGATTGGGCAGCCATGATCCCAACCGCTTCGCCTATCTCAACCATCCTGCCGGTCGCCAGATTACGGCCGTAGCACTGAGCGCATGTTCCGCCGGCGGCTTCACACGTCAGTACCGACCGGACACGCACCTTCTCTATACCTACCTGTTCTATCTCGGCTGCCTTCTCTTCGGTGATCTCTTCGCCGGCGTAGACTATCACCTCACCAGTGATAGGATTCTGAACGCTCTGCAGTGCTATGCGGCCGATGATACGCTCAGAAAGCGTCTCCATCACCTTTCCGCCTTCACGCAGTGCGCCAACCTTTTCACCCAGAATCGTCCCACAATCATCAATGGAAACGATGACATCCTGGGCGGCGTCAACAAGGCGACGGGTAAGGTAACCGGCCTCCGCGGTTTTGAGAGCGGTGTCAGTCAGGCCCTTACGCGCACCGTGTGTAGAGAGGAAGTACTCGAGAACCGTAAGACCGTTCTTGAAAGAACTAACGATAGGACGCTCAATTACCTCCTCACCGGTCAAGCGACGAGAAGGACGTGACATAAGTCCGCGCATCGCAGCAAGCTGCTTGGCCTGATCCTTGGAACCACGAGCACCTGAATCAATAAGCATGAAGAGAGGGTTGAATCCGTCCTGATCCAACGCAAGATCGCTCATCATGTAATCCAAAAGCTCCCTCGATACGTTAACCCACATGTTTACTACATTGTTGTACCTCTCCCGCTCGGTAATGACACCCTTCTCGTATGCGTCGTAATATCGCTTGGCCTCCTTCATACCCTGTTCGATGATCTTTTGCTTGGTGTGCGGCTCAACCAGATCGTCAATCCCTATAGAGGCACCGGATCGAGTAGCATAGTAAAATCCCAATTCCTTAAGCGAATCCAGAAGCTCTGCGGTGCGCTTGAAACCGAATCGCTTGAAGCAACGGGCTATCAGGTTGACTGTTTTCTTGCTGTCGAGCACCTCGTTGACAAAACGCAGTTCTGGGGGAAGAATCTCGTTGAGGAAAACCCTCCCCATCGTGGTGTGTATCTTCTTGCCGTTATGCACCCAGTCAATCTCGTCAAACAACCCCAGATCGTGGTTGTCATAGGCCACGTGCAGTTCCTGGAAGTCGTCGTACAGAAATCTTTGATCTCTCGCCTTGCCAGAATATCGCTTGGTGATGTAGTAAATCCCAAGCACCATGTCCTGGCCGGGCACCATCAAAGGTCTCCCGTTCGCGGGCGAGAGGACGTTGTTCGATGCCAGGAGGAGCACCGAGCTTTCAAGGATCGCCTCGGGCGTGAAGGGCACGTGAACAGACATGGTGTCGCCGTCAAAGTCCGCGTTGAATGGTGGGCAGACCAGAGGATGGATACCTATAGCACGGTTCTCCCACAGCCGGGGATAGAAGGCTTCTACCGAGAGACGGTGCAGGGTAGGTGCCCGGTTGAGGAGCACGGGGTGCGATTTAACGATTTCCTCCAGTACCTCCCACATCTCAGGCGCTCCCATACGGAAGAGCTCCTTGGCACTGCGATCGGACTGAGCAACCTTACGCGCTTCCAGGCGCTGCAGGACTACCGGTTTGAAAAGCTCCTTGGCCATCTCCTTGGGAAGGGAGCATTCGTGAAGCTTAAGATGCGGATCTACTACGATCACCGAACGACCGGAGTAGTCGACTCGTTTGCCCAAAAGGTTGCGGCGGAAGCGTCCCTGCTTACCTCTAAGGGTCTCGGACAGGGATTTAAGCGGACGGTTGCCGCGTCCCCTGACCGGACGAGCAAGGTGCTCGTTATCGAACAGCGCGTTTAGAGCCTCCTGAAGCATCCGCTTCTCGTTCTTGAGAATGATATCCGGGGTCTTGATGGACATCAGATGCTTCAGCCGGTTGTTGCGGACGACGACACGTTTATAAAGATCGTTGATATCCGAGGTCGCATAGCGACCACCCTCAAGGGCCACAAGGGGACGCAGGTCGGGCGGGATAACCGGTATAACCTCAAGAATCATCCACTCCACCCGGTTCTCAGACTGGCGGAACGCCTCTACGATCTTGAGGCGATCAAGCAACACCCGACGTTTGGATACCTCGTGCTTGATTCGCGACTTAAGCTCAGCCGAAAGGTCATCAAGGTCTATCTCCCTTAAAAGTTCCAAAAGCGACTCTGCACCCATCCCGGCCTTAAGCCCCTCGTATTTCGATATCGCCTCGTAATACTCGTCCTCGTCATAGATAAGGGAAAGCTTCTTGTAGGGTGCCGAGCCTGTCTCAAGCACAACGTAGGCTTCGTAGTTGATGATACTCTCAATCTGTCCGGCGGATAGATCGAGAAGTTTGCCTATCTTGGAAGGAGGAACCTTGTAGAATAGGGGATGAACAACAGGGATTGCCAGCTCGATGTGCCCCATGCGTTCCCGGCGTACCGCAGAGGTTGTAATCTCAACGCCGCAGCGGTCACAGACTATCCCCTTGTAGCGAACCTTCTTGTACTTGCCGCAGCTGCACTCATAGTCCTTGACAGGACCGAAGATACGCTCACAGAACAACCCGTCACGCTCAGGCTTCTGCGTCCGGTAGTTGATGGTCTCTGCCTTGGTAACCTCACCCATAGACCAGCTACGTACGTCATCAGGCGAGGCTATTTGAATCCTGAGAGCATCAAAATCCCAACCTTCAACTCTATCAGGAGGCATCCTTCTTCTCCTTTAGGGGAACCAGATTAAGCCCAAGCCCCCGAAGCTCCTTTACAAGCACGTTAAAGCTTGCGGGCATCGTTGGAGGCGGAGGGTTCTTCCCCTTGATAAGCGCCTCGTACAAGGCGTTGCGTCCTTCCACGTCATCCGACTTGATGGTTAACATCTCCTGAAGGGTATGAGCAGCACCGTAGGCCTCAAGCGCCCAGACTTCCATCTCTCCGAAGCGCTGGCCGCCGAACTGAGCCTTTCCACCCAGAGGCTGCTGGGTAATCAGAGAGTAGGTTCCGGTCGAACGGGCATGAATCTTGTCGTCAACCATATGAATGAGCTTCATCATATACATGTACCCTACGGTAACCTCTTCATCGAACTCCTCGCCGGTGCGCCCGTCGCGAAGCTTCACCTTGCCGGAAAGAGGCAGACCGGCTTCACGAAGTTCTTCTTTGATCTCTTCAGTCGTGGCGCCCTCAAAGATCGGACAGATAGCCTTGTAACCCAATCGGCGAGCGGCGTATCCAAGGATCGTCTCAAGAATCTGTCCGATGTTCATACGTGAGGGTACACCCAGTGTGTTAAGAACCATGTCAATCGGTGTGCCGTCTGACAGGTAAGGCATATCCTCGACAGGAAGGATCTTGGATACAACACCCTTGTTCCCGTGGCGACCTGAAAGCTTGTCGCCCACCGAAAGGTCGCGCTTCTGGGCTATATAGATCTTTAGCGATTTAATCACCCCGTGCGGCAAATCGTCGCCTCTTGAGGTGCTCTCAAGCTGACTACGCAGCTCATCTTCCAGCTCGACAAGCGCCTTGGCTGTTCGCTCAAGCAACCCGGAGAGCTTTTCTGTCCTTCCCTTATTCGTAAGCTCAATCTTTGCAAGCTTCAGCTTGTCAAAAGGCAAAGCCTCAAGAAAGGAATCGGTGAGAAGCAGACCCTTGGCAAGCACTTCCTTGCCGCGTTTATCAATAACGGAAGCAGCAAGCTTCTGGCCGGAAAGCAGGCGGCGCAGTTCCGTGTCGCGTTGAGCAATCAAGAGTCCACGACGGTCCTCGAAGCGCTTCTCGACACCCTTACGGCGTTCCTCGATTACGCGACGTGCTAAGGGATCCTGGGTGTTGCGTGTAAGGATCCTGCATCCTATCACCGTACCGAAGACCCCTGGTTCCACGCGCAGAGAGGTATCGCGGACGTTTGTTGCCTTCTCCCCGAAGATCGCACGAAGAAGGCGTTCCTCAGGGGTAAGTTCCGTATCACCGCGAGGTGTGATGCGACCCGCAAGGATATCGTCGGGCTTGACCTCCGCCCCGATGCGAACGACCCCGAACTCATCAAGATCAACCAGGTCGGACTCGGCGGCTCCGGGTATATCTCTCGTAATCTCCTCCGGACCGAGTCTTGTCTCTCTGGCTTCGATCTCATATTCAAGAACCTGGATCGAGGTAAACTCATCATCCACCAGAATACGCTCTGAGAGAACGATTGCGTCCTCGTAGTTGTAACCCCACAGAGGCATAAAAGCAACAAGAATGTTGCGTCCCAGTGCAAGATGCCCCTGACAGGTTGAGGGACCGTCGGCCAGAGCCTGACCGCGCTTTATACGCTCGCCAGGTTTAACGATCGGCCGGTAGTGAATGCAGGTATACTGATTGGATTTCTGGAAGTTACGTAACCGGTACTCCTGGATACCGTCCTTCGTCTCAAGAAGAATCCTCTTGGCATCCACGTAGGCCACCCGTCCGGGCGCATCCGCCACAACAACCGACTCCGCCTTTCGGGCAACGGTCTCCTCTATACCTGTCATAACGTAAGGAACCTCTGACTGAATAAGGGGTACGGCCTGACGCTGCATATTTGAACCCATGAGAGCCCGGTCGCCGTCGTCATGCTCAAGGAATGGAATAAGAGAGGTAGAAGGTGCGAATATCTGTTTGGGAGAGAAGGTTACGTAGTTAATCTTTTCGGGCGGAACCATCACCACCTCACTACGATAACGCGCAGAGACCTTCTTGCCCTTGATGCGGCCCTCGGAGTCAAGCTCAAGCTCATCAGAGGGTGCGATGGCAAACTCCTCTTCGGCTTCGGCATTCAGGTAATCAATCTTATCGGTTATACGACCGTTCTCGACCTTTACGTAAGGGGTCTTTATGAAGCCGTAGGAGTCGATCTTGGCGTAGTAGGCAAGCGAGGTGATGAGACCGATGTTCTGTCCTTCCGGTGTCTCGATAGGACATATGCGGCCGAAGTGGGAGTAGTGAACGTCACGCACCTCGAAACCCGCTGTATCCTTGGTGAGCCCACCCGGACCGAGTGCTGTCAGACGACGCTTATGGGTAAGCTCCGCCAACGGATTGACCTGTTCCATGAACTGGGATACGGCACCGGTGGTAAAGAAACGCGTAACGCTGTTGGAGACGACCGGAGAGTTGAGGAGTTCAAGTGGTGTAGCCTTTTCCTCGTCGATGAAGCTTGCGCGCTCCTTGGCGTTCTGCCCAAGTTGCAGGAGCGATTGTCGGAAGACGTTGTAAAGCTGCTCTCCTATACCCTTAACCCGACGGTTGGAGAGGTGATCCATATCATCGGATGGGTAGCGGCGCTCGGCGAACTCGATAAGTCTCTTCGATATGGCAAGCATCTCGTCCTTGCGCAGGATCAGATCCTTTCTTCTCTTAAACCCGAGTTTCGCGTTAAGCTTGTGTCTGCCGACCCTGCCCAGGCTGAATCGGCGGTAATCGAAAAGCATCCCGAAAACAAGTCGTTTGGCCAGGTCGATCGTTGAGGGCATCACCGAACGCAGCTTGTAGTAAATCCTCCGTAAGGCGTCGTCTTCCGATGTGGACTTGTCGGCACGGATCGAATCGATAAGCACCCGCACACCGTAGCGGTCCTCATCGAAGACCTTGACCTTGGTGACCCCACGTTCGGCAAGAAAATCACAGAGTTCGGTGTTGAGTTCGTCGCCAAGGTCGGCCAGTGTCACGCCATCCGAGGTCTTGACCGTGGCGGCCAAAACAACTCCCTTTTGGGGAGCTGTCTCGCGCGTGCGAACGAATTCATTCACCATATCCTCGGGGATGTAACCCAAAGCCCTGAGGAACGTAAAAAGTGGCACCTTGCGCCTTCGCTCAAACACCGCGGTGAGAACGTTATTGGTTCCCACGTCTATCTGAAACCAGGCGCCGCGTTCGGGAACAATCAGCGTGGAGTAGGCGCCCTTCATAAATGAGAAGTAGATACCAGGTGAGCGCTGCAACTGGCTGATAACCACGCGCTCCACCCCGTGGATGATAAAGCTGCCGCCCGAGGTGATGTAGGGAACGTCACAGATATAGACCTTCTGTTCGATTACATCCTTTATGCGGGGCTCGGCTCCCTTTTCTTCGGGTTCAAAGAACCGGGTCAACCTGAAGAAACCGTTTACAGGCCTGGAGTAGGTAGCGCCGCGTTCTATCGCCTCCTCAGACGTATAAATCAAAGGCCCTACTTCATACCCCAGATATTCAAGCCTAAGATGACTGTGAATATCCTCTACAGGAAAGGCCTCGCCGAAAGCGGCTTCCAGGCCTGTGGATTTACGCTTCTCGGACGGAACGTCAGTCTGCAGACACTCCTCAAAGGAGCCCACCTGGATGTTTTCAATCGCCCCGGCCGTTCCGTATTTCGGAAGCTTCGAGAAGTCCTTGAACTTCATCAATCTACTTCAGCTCTACCTTGGCTCCAACCGACTCCAGTTTTTTCTTGATCTCCTCGGCTTCCTCTTTGCCGGCGGCTTCCTTGACGGTTCCAGGCAGATTGTCGATAAGCTCTTTGGCTTCCTTGAGTCCAAGGCTGGTGACACTGCGCACCTCTTTGAGAACCTGCAACTTCTGTCCGCCGACATCGGTGAGTACAATATCAAACTCGCTCTTCTCGACAGGAGCCTCGGCAGGGGGACCAGCAGCAGCGACAGAAGAAACGGCAACCGCCTGGATTGAAAACCTTTCCTTCAAGGTATCTACCAGCTCTGCAAGTTCGAGAACGGTAAGAGAACCGATTTCATCGACAAGCTTATCCAGCTGGGCTGTGCCGGACTTAGCCGCGGTCTTCTTTGCCTTCTTCTCTTCTTTCTTTTCGGCAACCGCAGTAGCGGTTTCCTTGGCCTTTTTAGCTTCTGCTTTCCTGGCTTCTTTAGGCTCTTGAGCCTCTTTTATCTCCATAGCCTTGGCGGCTTCTTCGCTCATTGTACCTCCTTTTGCGCTCTGAGCGAACTCAAAACTCCTACTAACTCATGCAGCTTGGCCTGCAAAACATTGACCAGCGCACTCTTTGTTCCTTCAAATAAACCGACGAGCTGCGAAAGCAACTCCGCATGTGATGGAATCCTGGCCAGACGCTCTAATTCCTCAACCGTAAGGAAACGTCCTTCAAGAAACGCTCCCTTGAATCTTATGGGAACATCCTTTCCGGCGAACTCCGAGACCTTGCGTGCCGGAACCAACTCGTCGTCCAGTGAATAAAGCACAGCGGTAGAGCCAAGCAGAACCGCTGGATCAGGGATCTCTACGTCGAGCTCTGATAGAACACGTATCAGCAAGCGGTTCTTAACCACCTTCATCCGGGCGTTCTCAGCGCGCAGCTCGCTACGCAGGTGGGTTACATCGTTGGCATTGATCCCGGTAAAATCGGCAAAGTAGTAGTTATCTGCCTTGGCAAACTCCCGGACGAGTTCGGTCACCAGCTTCTTCTTCCCCGCCTTGATCATTACAGCTCCTCTTTGCGCGCAAGTTCCGCAACTTCTTTAGGATCAAGCTTTATGGACGGTCCCATCGTGGCGGATACATAGATCGAGCGGATGTACTGTCCTTTGAAGGTTTTGGGGCGCAGTCTCGCAAGCTCGGAAATAAACGCCAACAGGTTTGCCTTAATCTCCTGGGCTGAAAAATTCATCTTGCCGAGCACTCCGTGAACGTTGCCCGTGCGGTCTGTACGGAACTGCACCCGTCCGGCTTTAATCTGCTTCACCGCCTGAGCGACGTCAACGGTTACGGTTCCGGCCTTGGGCGAAGGCATAAGACCTCTGGGACCCAAAAGCTTACCCAACCTTCCGACCACAGACATCGTGTCCGGCGTAGCTACCGCCACATCAAAGTCGAACCAGCCACCCTGAACCTTCTCTACAAGGTCGTCGAGGCCGACGTAATCCGCGCCTGCCTCTTTTGCCTCTTGCTCCTTCTCGCCCTTGGTGAAAACCAGCACCTTAACTTCCCTGCCGGTTCCCTTGGGCAAAGAAACCGTACCGCGCACCATCTGATCAGCCTTGCGAGGATCAACACCCAGCTTGACACCTATATCCACGGTCTCATCGAACTTGGCACTGGTCGTCTCCTTAAGCAAGGGCAGGGCCTCATCCAACGGATAGTAGCGGGTCGCATCTACCTTTGTAGCAATATCTCGATATCGTTTGCCGTGCTGCATCAATCCTCCACCGTGATGCCCATGGATCGGGCGGTTCCTTCGATAATCCTCACGGCGGCATCATCGGATGCGGCATTGAGATCGGCTTTCTTCTTACGGACGATCTCAAGAAGCTGCTTCCTTTTGATAGAAGCCACCTTCACGGTATTGGGTGTGCTCGATCCATTGGCTATCTTGCATGCCTGCTTCAAAAGAACTGACGCAGGAGGGCTCTTGGTTACGAAGGAGAAAGTTTTATTCTTGTAGACGGTGATAACCACCGGCGTGGTCAATCCCGGAGAGAGCTTGGATGTAGCAGCGTTGAACTGCTTGCAGAAATCCGGGATGTTAAGCTGCCACTGGCTCAGAGCAGGGCCTACCGGAGGAGCAGGGGTCGCCTGACCTGCCGGGATGTGCAGCTTGATCTGTCCAATAACCGGTTTACCTTTAACCTTGGCCACTTTCTTACTCCTTCGTCTGTTAAATCGTTTGCACTTCGATAATATCAAGTTCTATGGGCGTCGAGCGCCCGAAAATCGTTACAAACACCCGCACCTTCCCTCGCTCCGGGTTGATCTCATCCACCGTCCCGATAAAACCGGCAAAAGGTCCTGAGGTAATCTTGACGCTCTCGCCGGTCGAGAACGGCACCTCTGCAGTCATCTTCTCCTGCCCCTTGTTCATCTCCTCCAGAACGGCCACAGTCTCTTCTTCTGACAGAGCAGAAGGACTCTTTTGGGTTCCCAAGAGTCTCACCACTCCAGGAGTAGAACTAACCAGCTTAAACGTCTCCTCACCAGGTTCCATTTCCACAAGGATGTGTCCTGGAAAGAGACGTCTCTCCTCCACACTCTTTTTGCCTTTCTTGACGCGCCACACCCGTTCCACAGGCACTATTATCCGCCCGAACTTATCCGCCAACTCACTGCGCTCGATAAGCTTTGAAAGCAACTTCTTAACCTTGGCTTCGTGCCCGGTGTAGGTGTGAACGACGAAAAACTTCATGCGAATGCCTTCAAAATAAGCGACAGAAGTGCTTTGAATACCGAATCTACGCCCCAAATGAACAAGGTCATTATGAGGCTCAGGATAAGAACAGCGGTAGTAGAGGCTATAAGCTCCTTGCGCGACGTCCACGAAACGCGCTTCATCTCACTCACTACACCTTTGAAAAAATCTCTAATCTTAGCAAACACCTATTCCTCGCTTGGTTCAAGCAGGCCTGGAGGGATTCGAACCCCCAACACCCGGATTTGGAGTCCGGTGCTCTGCCGTTAGAGCTACAGGCCTGTTACTTGACTTCTTTATGCTCTGTATGCTTGTGGCAGAATCGGCAGTATTTCTTCAGGGTGACGCGATCCTGCGTGTTGCGCTTATTCTTGGTGGTAGTGTAGTTGCGTCGCTTACACTCCGAACAGGCAAGTGTTATGATTACACGCATTACTCGACTACCTTGGTGACCACTCCGGCGCCGACGGTTCGACCGCCCTCTCGGATGGCAAAACGAGAACCGTCCTCCAATGCAACGTCACTGATAAGCTCCACCGTCAACTCAACGTTGTCCCCAGGCATCACCATCTCCACCCCCTCTGGAAGCACAACAGAACCCGTAACGTCAGTAGTACGTATGTAGAACTGAGGACGGTAGCCGGCAAAAAACGGGCTGTGACGTCCACCCTCCTCCTTCTTGAGAACGTACACCTGACCCATAAACTTCACATGAGGCTTGATCGAACCGGGCTTGGCAACGACCATCCCGCGCGCCACCTCGTCCTTGTCTATACCGCGTAAAAGAACACCAACGTTGTCGCCTGCTATAGCCTCGTCCAAAATCTTTCTAAACATCTCCAAACTCGTAGCCACCGTCTTGCGATGCACCCCGAAACCGATGATCTCTACCTCGTCGCCGGGAACTATCCGGCCTCGCTCCACCTTGCCCGTTACAACCGTACCACGACCAGTTATCGAAAAGATGTCCTCCATAGGCATAAGGAAAGGCTTATCCATCTCTCGCTCAGGTAGGGGAATGTAGGAATCAACCGCCTTCATCAGCTCATGGATAGATGCGTACTCAGGTGCCGAAGGATCGGTAGACTCCGACTCCAATGCCTTCAGCGCGCTGCCGCGAACGACAGGTATCTCATCTCCGGGAAACTCGTACTTCGTCAATAACTCACGCACCTCCAGCTCAACCAAATCCAGAAGCTCCGCATCATCCACCATGTCGGTCTTGTTCATGTATACCACTATAGCAGGAACGTTCACCTGACGAGCCAACAGGATGTGCTCACGGGTCTGCGGCATCGGACCGTCTGCACCTGATACCACCAGAACAGCACCGTCCATCTGTGCAGCACCGGTGATCATGTTCTTGATGTAGTCGGCGTGACCCGGACAGTCTATGTGAGCATAGTGACGCTTCTCGGTCTGGTACTCGATGTGCGCCAACTGGATGGTAAGGCCGCGCGCCTTCTCCTCGGGAGCCTTGTCTATCTCATCAAAAGGCGTAAACTTAGCGCCGCCTGCAAAACCCAACACCTTGGTGATCGCCGCGGTCAACGTGGTCTTGCCGTGATCCACGTGACCTATAGTTCCTATGTTTATGTGCGGCTTCGATCTGTCGAACTTGGCCTTCGCCATATTTGTTCCTCCTTAAACATTACAGAACAAAAAACATCACCCAGCAAGCCCTCTTCGATTGCGAACTTTCTTACCCATGTTGGTCCGGAAAATACAGACCACTTTCCGGCGGAGCGCCGGAATCAAAGAGTATAGCGATGAGTCGAGCTTTGTCAACCCCTAACACTCCAAAACACTTTGTGTTGTGTTCACAGGGTTACTAAGGGAAAAACCCTGATTTTTTTACCACAGCTTAAAGGAGAATTAACCTCTTGACATAGGCAAAATTCTGCCTAAAGTTATAGGGGATGAGAGGATTAATCTTTCTTTTAAGTGCGCTTGTATCAGCAAGCAACTATCATCCTTCGACACTGTTGGTGCCGCCCTACCGTCATACCCTGGGATATAATCGTGCAAACCGCTTCTATCTCTCGTTGTACCTGGGAGGAAGCTTCCAATTTCAAGATCCACAGGGACTTACGGCAACCAAACTTAAGATGTACGACGACACCACCACCCGCAGGGACGATGATGAAGTGACCCTTTTCGCGGTGCACTCCGGGGCCGGGGAGATAATCTACAACGTGGAGTTCAAGCGCCTGGAGCGTTACGGGGAGAAAGGCTCAGGAGCGGGCCAGTTCAACCAGCCCATGGGGATAGCTGCAACCCCGGATGGGGACGTTTATGTGGCGGACGCAGGCAATAACCGGGTGGTTCATCTTCGCTACGCAGAGGACGGCAGCATCACCTGGCTGGGTAAGATAGGCTCAGGCTACAACCATCCTACCGACGTTGCGGTAGACTCCAAGGGGGCAATATACGTGGCGGATGAGGGTAACAATCGTGTGGTTGTCTTCAATGCTGACGGAAGCGTGCGCTCGGTATGGAAGCGAAATCTGTTCAAGCCTCGCGCTTTAGCGGTGATTGACCGTGACGCACCAGCCAACGACAACAAGGACAACTTCGTAGCAGTGATCGACAATCGGCAGAGGCGCATCTCTATGTTCGACCCATACGGAGATCTGAAGGTAAGGGTTACACACAAGGAAATGGGATACGAAGACGTACGTTTTGCTTACGTGGCGATTGACCGTTCAGGAAGTATCTATATTACTGACATGCATAACCACCAGGTTCACAAGTTCGACAGAGAGCTTCATTACATCATCAGTATAGGACGGGAAGGAAGCGATGACTATGAGTTCTACTCCCCGCGTGGAATCGTTATCAACCCGCCTACGGGTCAGGTCTTTATCGCCGAGGCCGAAGGAGGTCAGTACTACTGGATCGGGGCCGACGGTTTCATCGCGGGATGCTACCCGAACCCATTTGACGCAGATCAGGGAACAACCATCTCGATCTACCTCACCGAAACCGCCACTATCGCGGTCGAGATATACGACAAGGACGGCTTCCTCGTTCGCAAGCTCAGCCCGCGTCATAAATACCCCATCGGAGAGGCCCTGATTGTATGGGACGGACGAGACGAACGAGGAGAACGGGTGAAAACCGGTAGATATACGGTGAAGGCCGAACTCAAACCCGCAAACATATCAAAGCGCTACTTCAAAAAAGAGCTTCAAACCACCGTAAGATGTACAGAATAGTGATACTGGGCCTTGGGCCCCTTCTGCTCGCTGCGGCTTTAACGGACATAGGTGCGGATTTCGAGGACTATCGTGAAAGTGCGGCAACCGCAGGATTGGGTGGATGTGGATTAAGCGTGGGGCAGGACCCCGCGGCATGGGCCTATAACCCGGCCACCGGTATAGATGCGGGCTCAGGTGTTTTTCTCAAACACACCGAAGCGTTTGGAGGTGAGGCTCGGGTGACGAATGACCTTTTTGCTCTGAGCTATGCAACCTCTTTCGGAGGTGTAGGATTAATGGCTTTACGCAACGGGGCAGGCAACATACATTTTACCAGCCTGCCGGATACAACGCGGCCTGTAGGTCCGGACAACCGGCCGCAGATCGATTCGACCGTTACCGCCTCAGACTGGATCGGCCAGCTCTCAGCAGCACTTGTAAGCAATCGCCTCTCGCTCGGGGCAAGCGTAAAGTTATTCTACAGGGACCTCGTCGCGGCAAAAGGTTTCGGGCTGGGAGCGGACATTGGAGTACGATACCGCTTCGACTGGGGCCTGGCGCTTGCCGCACGGATCAAAAACGCCTCTGCCAGCCCTTTATTCTGGAGCACCGAGGAGACCGACCTTCTTATCCCGCGCGGCGCATTAGGAGCAATGCAGGAGTTCAGGCTGGGCCGCCAAACACTACGCCTGCTTGTTGAAAGCGAGGTGAGCCTCATGGGCCTTGACAGCCTCGAGGGCCACCTGGGGCCAGTATATCTTCGACCGCGTGGAGGGGTGGAGTTAATCCTCTATGATCTTATTTCGCTGCGTTTAGGGCGCGCTGATTACGGATGGAGCGTGGGTGCAGGCGGCCGGTATAAAGGTTTCTTTATCGATTATGCATATCGAGGTCATGACGGCGGCCTTGGGGCAACGCATCTTGTAGGGGCAGGATATACCTTCTGAAAGATACAGGAAAGGCACAATATTAAGGAGGGAAAATTATAGAAAATCAAAGATCTAAGAGACGACGGATGGTAAGATAATTGCTCAGAGAAAGGAGTATCATGAAACTACAAGTATCTCTTTTTGGACTCCTTTTGGCAGCCTCATTCCTTACAGCTAAAGATGTAGGAGATGTCCTGAAGGCCGCCAGGAGGATGTGCGTAAACGATTCCGTGCCTCAGGCACTCACCATGCTGGAAGAGGAGGTGAAAGGTGAGTGGAGTAAATCAGAAGAATTTCTTCTGCAACAGGAAAAGGCGGATATTCTTCTCTATCATGCCGGGCTGCCGCGCGAGGCCTACCTGGTCTATACCATGCTTACCAGGCCTGGTCCCTCGAAGGACAAAGAAGCCAGGCTCTACTACTCTCTTGGGTTAGGTCTCGAACGCAGCGAAGAATTCAGACGTGCGGCGCGTTCGTACGAAAAGGTCATAACCGAGTATCCCGATTCGCCATTCTATGAAGGGGCCCTTTCAGCGATCGAGAGATGTTTCCTTAAGAACTATCAGATAAAGGTAGCCGAGGTAGACGCCTACCCCATAACCGAACTCGAGTTGGAAGAAATAGCTTCAAAGAAGCTTTCACCTTCTGAACAGAAACACGTCTCCACCCCGGAAGGTCGCAAGGAACTCATAGATCGCATCATCTACGAACGACTGCTAAAGCTGGCGGCTGTCCAGGAGTTCGCCCCGGTTGAGTCCACAGAAGTCCGTATCAAACTGGGCTGCGGCAGCTGCAGAGCGAAACGTGTGCGAATACCCGGCCCTTTGAGCGACGGCGATCTTACCTATCAAATAAAGAAAGCTGCAAGAGAGGTCATGCTAAGGGTACTTTACAAGAAGGAAGTATTGGATAGGATCGAGATAACGGAGAAGGACAAGAAGCGCTACTACAAGGAGAATCCGAAGCGCTTCATCCAATATGCAAAATACACCGTTCGCGAGATTGTAACCGACACGACGATGCTTGATTCTGCGCTTGCGGCCCTGGATGCAGGCATACCATTCGACTCGGTGGCCAAGCTATACTCTACCGCTTCAACAAAGACAAGAGGCGGTCTCGCGAGTGCCCGGCCCCTGCATACATTTTCCGAAAGCATGCAGCCTGTGATAGAAAACCTGAAACCGGGCTCTGCAAGTGAAGCTTACGAGACCGAACGAGGCTGGGAGATTCTTTTGCTCGAGGACAAAACCGAGGAGACGCGCACGCCCTATGAGGAGGCCAAGCCTTCGATTGAAGAACTCCTGCGGCGCGAGGAGATAGGTAAACTGAGCGAGGAAGCGCTCGATCGTTTTCGCGAGGACGCGGGCGTGGATTCCATAGCCGCAGGCGACACCCTGGCTCGTGTAGCAGGTAGGGTGATACTCCAAGCCGATCTGGATGCATACATTGCAACGATGCCGCTCAGAACCCCTGAACAAACCGAAGATACTCTTTTCCGCAAGCAAGCGCTGGCGCAGTTAATCGGCGAGACGGTCTTCGATCACGAACTCGCCCAACAGAGGCTCTATCTCAGCGACAGCCTGTCGACTATAACGGAATCCAAACGCACCCAGCTTCTGGTAGACGCCTTTCTGCGCAATGAAGTAGCCTCAAAAGCCGAGCCAACGGCGGAAGAAATCGCCGCTTATTACAAGGAACACAAAAGGGAGTTCTGGCGTCCGGCACAGGTCCGGCTCCGCGAGATACTGGTTACTTCAGCAGACACCGCCAGGATGATATACCGTCTGCTTCAGGAAGGAGCCAGGTTTGATTCGCTGGCCAAGGTCCTCTCAGAGGCCGAGACAGGGTCGAGAAGCGGGTATGCAGGCTACATCAAAAAGGATCAGAGCGGAAAACCTTACGAGCGTCAGGCATTCAAACTCAAAGAGGGCAAGTTCTCCAATCCCATTCAAACCGACCAGGGCTACTGGTTGATCATGGTCGAAAAGAAGAACGAAGGCTATCAACGCTCGCTTGAGGAATCCCAAGCGCAGATACGTTCCAGCCTCTACGGTGAAAAACGAGGAAAAGCGGAAGAGGAGTTGAAGGAACGCTTGATGGCCGCAGCCCGGATAGTATACTTCTTAGACGAGCAAGAATCCTCGTTCAAGGCTGCCCCACAGGAAGTGACACCCGCAGGCGAAGAAAAATAGTTCGGATCGTAAGATGAGCCTAAAGAAAAAAGACTACCTTCTACTCAGGGATAGCTTGGGTTCCTCCGAAGTCCTGATCTCGCCCGGTCGCTACTCAAGGCCCAAGGAAACCAAGCAGGACGCAAAGGGCAAATGCCCCTTCTGCCCGGGCGCAGAGCACCTCACCCCACCTACTTTACTTAAGATACCCGAAAAAGGAGACTGGAAGGTTCGAGTCTTCGAAAACCGCTACCCCTTCTTCCCGGAAGACGAAAACGATGAAACCTACGGGATACACGAGGTTATAGTGGAGACCCCAAAGCACGACGCGCTCATGCACCAGATGCCCGTTCAAACCATATCCAGAGTGATGCGTGTGATTCGCGATCGCATGAGCCATCATGGTTCCAACGAACGCCTGCGTGCACTCATGGCCTTTCGAAACGAAGGATTACGCGGAGGAGCATCGCGTAAACATCCGCACACCCAGCTGGTCGGACTCTCGTGGGTGCCGCCCCGTCTTGTGCAAGAATCTGAAGCGTTCTTGAACATGGCCGAGAAAGGCCGTTGTCCCTTGTGTCTTGTGACAACCGATCCTCTCATTATCGTCGAAGAGGAGTCTTTCCGAGCATTCTCCCCGCCCACTCCTCGCTTCCCGCATGAAACCTGGATAGCACCTGTGCACCACGAGCCCGCCTTCGCAAATCTTAAGGATAAAAAGATCGACGATCTGGCTGCACTTTTTAGAAAGGTGCTCTCGGCCCTTGCCCAGCTCTCATCACGAGGGAGAAAATCCAGCCCCTTCGACTACAACCTGGTGCTGCATACCGAACCTCTGAATGACGAATCCGGTACCTTCCATACTCACATAGAGATACTTCCACGTTATGAGGCTCTGGCAGGCTTTGAGATAGGAAGCGGTCTTATGGTAAACCCGATAGCTCCACAGCAGTCGGTATCCGAGTTGCGCGAAATTCTCTTCACCTGACCGGCTGGGATGATTCGGGTAGGGTTGACAGAACGTACCTGGCCGGGTAATATTCTGTGTCTGGGAGAGGTTTCGAACAGAAGCATCCTGGTCGAGGCCTCGAACACTAACAAGCGGGAGTAGCTCAGTGGTAGAGCATCACCTTGCCAAGGTGGGGGTCGCGGGTTCAAAACCCGTCTCCCGCTTTCCCCGTAACACCCCGTAACACCCCGTAACACCCCGTAACACCCGTAACACCCGTAACACCCGTAACACCCGTAACACCCGTAACACCCGTAACACCCGTAACACCCGTGACACCCCGTGACACCCCGTAACACCCCGTAACACCCCGTAACACCCCGTAACACCCCGTAACACCCGTAACACCCCGTAACACCCCGTAACACCCCGTAACATCCTGTAACACACCTCAAAATCATCGAATCGTTCACGCTACCTCGCTTGCAAAATCGCCGAATCCGACTATGCTTAGTAAATAGATTAAGGAGGGGGATGACTATTCTCTATCGGATACTCAAACTACTTGCAGCTTTCCTTGCCGGGACTGCAGGTGTCTGGCTTGCACGAACTATCGCACGGAAACTCAGGCTGTTAAGTAACCCTAACCCGATCGTTGAGACTCATACCGAGCCCGTCCCCTACCTGGGCGGTGCAGGGATATTCCTGCCGTACGGTGTGCTCCTCATTTTGTTCGTATGGTTCAAGACCTGGGCGCTTCTCTTTTTAGCGCCTGTATGGATTCTGGTGATTCTGGGAACGATAGACGATCTGCGCCCCCTGCCTTGGTGGATCAAGCTTGCTGTTGAAGTAGTGGTTGTATCCATCTTTCTCCCTTTGATTCTTGACTCACTGGGGATCGCAATTCACCCGCTCTTTATAGCACTGGGAGTCGTTGCAGTACTGATAATAACCAACGGCTTCAATCTGATAGACGTGGCAGACGGTCTTGCCGCAGGGACAGGCGGTATGATCTTACTTGGATTATTCTGGGCGCTGCTTTTATACTCTTCCCGACCTTCCCTGGCGCTGGCTCCTTTGCTTCTTACAGGTGTACTGGGAGGGTTCCTTATCTTCAACAAACCGCCAGCCACCATCTACCTCGGGGACGGAGGAAGCCTGCCGCTCGGCCTTGCCACAGGCACAATGCTGGTAGTCTGGTTCTTCTCCCCGAAGGAAGACGTTATGAGCGTTGCGAGGCCCGTCATCGCATTCGCCTTAACCAGCCCGGTTCTTTTTGAAATCGCCCTTCTCTGCTTCCACCGGATTAAAAAAGGCAAATCCCCCTTCGAAGGCAGCCCAGACCACTTCGCGCTGAGATTGGCGAGACGCGGCTGGAGCAGGCGGCGAGTGCTGCTTACTACACTTGGGGTATGCGCCTATCTCGTTGCCTCAGTCGCCCTCCTGTGGCTGCCTGAGTTCTGCTCCTGGATCTATGCAGGGCTGCTTCTTGCTTTTTACGTTGCTAGTTTCATCCGGCTCTCAAAAATAAAGGTGGACGGGTGAGGGAGGCGATCATAATTATCGGGGCAGGACTTGCAGGGCTGGCGGCCGCATGGAAGCTAAAAGAGAAAGCAGAGGTCTTCGAAGCAAGCGATTCGGTCGGGGGTGTCGCAAGAACATATAAATACAAAGGCTTCAGTTACGATCTCGGCCCCCATGTACTTTACTTCCGTAATCTCAAGACGCAAAGGTGGGTAGAAGAAATCCTTGAGGGCAGGTGGAGAAGGCAAGCACGCAGGGCAAGGATAGTTATAGACGGTGAGAAGGTGGACTATCCCATCCAGGAAGGATTCTTACAATCCGATAGGCTGAAGAGGCGTTTCCTTCCCGATCTTCTGAAGGCTACTCAGTGTAAGGAAGGTAACTTCAAAGAGATTGCATCCAACCTCTACGGCAAGGCTCTTGCCCAATCCTTCTTTATCCCCTACAACACCAAGCTGTGGCGTTACCCTCTGGAGGAGATGGATAAGGAATGGGCGCAGCGATTCCTTCCCTGCTTCCCCAGGGACGATCTAGGGCGACTGGCTAAAGGAGAAACCCTGCCACGAGGTCCGAACGCCTACTTCTTCTATCCGGAGAAGAGCGGGGTAGGAACCTTATCGCAAGCGTTGGGGAAAGGATTGAGGAATCGCATTCATCTATCAACTAAGGTAACAAGTATCAACACCAGGGAGGGATGGGTCCAGACTAATGGCGGAACAAGACATCACTACTCCTATCTGATCTCAACCATACCTCTGCCTGAGCTATTAAGGGCCTCTGTCGATCTGCTTGAACCCGCCGGAGTTCTGGCCGAAGAACTCAAGAGCACAGGCATGGTTTTCGTGCATCTTTCCCTCGCACATCCGCTGAACGACGACTCACACTGGGTGTACTTTTCCGATCCGGAGATATGTTTCCACCGCATCTCGATACCTCGCAACTACTCTGATGCTATGACCCCACCGGACAGAGGCTCGATCGTCGCCGAGGTCTCTTTCCCGTCGGATAAGGACCCGGATATCCAAACCATCGTGGAGAAGGTCAAGGGGGATGCAGTGAGGTCCGGGATAGTTGAGAAATTGACCGACATCACCTCGCACGACGCCCAGGTGCTTCGCTACGCCTACGTCTTCCCCACCATGAAAGGCGAGAAGGCCCGTGAAGAGCTGCGTTGGATTCTGAAGCACAGGGGCATACTTCTTGCAGGACGATACGGAGTGTGGGAGTATGCAAACATGGAGCGGGCTTTAGAACAGGGAATAAAGGCGGCGGAGGCGTTGTGCTGACGATCATTGCCAGAATCATCTTCTGGGCCAGCCTGGGGATATTCCTGTATATCCTGATCGGCCACGGAATTCTACTGGCGGTGCTGCGGATATTCTTCTCCAAACCAGTCCAACGTAAAGCGATCACACCTGACGTATGCTTCATCATACCCGCCTACAACGAAGAGAAGGTCATCCGGGCGAAACTTGAAAACACCCTTGCACTTGACTATCCCAAGGACAGGCTAAAGATCGTTGTGGTCTCCGACGGCTGCGCGGACAGAACCGACGAGATAGTTAAAAGAATGTCGAAGGAAGATAGCCGAATCATCCTCATAAGACAACACTCCAGACAAGGCAGGGCGGTTGCCATAAACACCGCTGCCGAAAGATATAGAGCCGAGGTCTACGCTATCTCGGATGCCAACGTGATGCTTGACAAACATGCCCTGCGAGAACTGGTGGCGAACTTTGCCGACCCGCAGGTAGGGGCAGTCACTGCAAGATTTATCGGCCTGCAAGGCAAAGGTAATCCGACCGAAAAGGGGATAGACGGATATTGGAGCTACGAGCAATGGCAGCGCTATCTGGAAAGCCAAATCGGTTCCGTATCATTCATATCGGGCAGTTTTAATGCCGTAGGGGGGAATCTTCTTACACCTGTACCTGCAGATATAACCCACGATCACTACGTACCCGCGGCTCTCACCGGGAAGGGGTTCCGCTCGGTATACGAACCTCGTGCGGTTGTATACGAGTATCCGGCGGATACCCCTTTGGAGGAAGTCAAGATAAGGACGCGCAACTTCCTCATGGGGATGAATTTCCTGCGCGAACTGCCACGTATACTCAATATCTGGCGCCATCCCTGGTTCTTTTTGAATCTTCTTTTTCGTAAGATACTTCGCTGGTTCTGTCCTTTATTTCTCCTCATATCACTGATAGCGGCTGTATTCCTTATACCCGAACCAGCCCCACTGGCCTTGCTCGGCCTGACAGGAATCGGTGCAATAATGACCACCCTGATGGTGACCTTCAAGTCTCCTCCACGATGGCTATCTACCGCAGGATTCTTTGGTCTGTCGCAAATAGGCCTGCTTTGGGGAATCATCCAGTTCGTATTCGGCAAACGCATCGTTGTATGGGAGCCGCCGCGATGAAAGAATCTCCCCGCTCCAAGCATCTAGAATACCCGCTTTAACCGATCTATCGCAGGCTATGATTCCTCTCGCGTCACTGTCAAGCAAGGACCCCAACAAAAGCTTATCCGGAGAGAATCCGAACCTTGCGGCGACTCCGTCTCAGTCGTCGATCAAGAAGAAGCCTTGGAGAGTTTGCGTTTCCCGAACCAGCGGATGGTACGACTCAAACCTTCCTTGAGAGAAACCTTGGGATTCCACCCCAGCAGGTTCTGTGCCCGACTGATATCAGGCAAGCGCCGGGGAGGATCTTCGCATAGGGCAGGCAAACGAACGATCCGGCTGGGACTCCGGGTAAGACGAAGCACAAGGTCGGCCAGTTCCCTGATTCCTATCTCTTCCGGAAACCCCAAATTCACAGGCTCTGTAACGTCGGAATCCATCAAAAAAATAAGCCCGTCGACGATATCATCGACGTAACAAAAGCTGCGAGTCGCTTCCCCCGTTCCGTATAGAGCGAGCTCCTCACCGGCATCAGCCGCCTGGATGAACGTGGGGATTACCCGCTGATCGTCAGATCTGAACCCGGGTCCATAGACGTTAAACAAACGGGCTATCCTCACGGAAAGCCCGCGCTCGATCCGATAGGAACGGCAAAGGGCCTCCCCTGCCCGTTTCGCCTCCACGTAAGGTGAACGTGGACCCACAGGATTCGTATAGCCCCAGTACGTCTCAGGCTGCGGATGAACGCCAGGGCTGCCGTAAATCTCTGAGCTGGAAACGTAAAGCGCACGTACCCCCTTATCCGCACACCAGCGAAGCACGCGGAGCGTTCCCTCGATAACGGTAAGGATTACATTGAGAGGCTCGCGTTCCACCCTGGACACACCGCAAAGTGCGGCAAGGTGATAGCAACCGTCAGCCTCGATAGCTTCCAACCCCACCTCCCGGACGTCCCCTTTGATAAAGGTAAACCGGGGATTGTCAAACAACCCGGAGATATGCTCAAGACTTCCGGTTGACAGGTTGTCTACGCAGAAAACTCGATCTCCCCTCTCAACCAGCTTCCTGCAAAGATGGCTTCCTATAAAACCCGCTCCCCCTGTAACCAGATATCCCTTGCCTTTAGAGTCAACTTCCATCACTACTCCCTTTTTGTCAATAAATAGAGTATAGGCCGACTATCTGCAAAAGTCAAGTTATCTTGTTCGTGCGGCAGGAGATAGTTGCCAGGTGATGAAGGGATCATTGGGAAAAGCGGGGATTCTCCCCTCGATCAAGTCTCCGGCCCACTTCTGATTTCTACCTCGAGCGCCCGCTCCACCTCCAACACCCTTTGCTGTCATACGCCCTGCCTCCCATCGATTCGAGGTCTCATCCCCCCTGGTTTTTTGGTCAGGAAGTGCCAGAAGTAGGCTGACTGTCCGTAGAATGCCAGGCGGTACGCTACCTGCGGCTGAAAGAACTCGAACTTTTGGTTCCACACAACGTTGGCCCCATTCATTTCGGACAGAGGTGTATCTATGAGAATCTTGTTATCCTCGGTTCGAGTAAACACCATTCTGAAATCAGGGGTGAGACTGGCCGTGCCCTCCTCGGGGACCTTGAATCTGCGGTCGATTCGTGTTTGGATGGAAGAGGACCACATCCTGGCAGCAAGTGAAACCAGAGGGTTCCTGCCCTTCTTTTTGCGATCAAGGAGCATTGGCATGGTTACAGCGTCGTTGTAATGCGCCCAATCAATGTATCGCTTGAAGTTGCGCGCTTCGGGTGCTGCCGGCTCGCCCAACTTCTTCAATACGAACGTTCCGTTCCCACTGAACTCCCAGCGCGCCCCGCAGCGCCTGCAGTAAAGGCACCTGCCTTTGGATTCAAGCACGAAGAAGTTCCTGCAGTGCGGACAGAGCCACAGCCGAAGTTCCAGGTGCTCGGCGACGTTGCGGTGACCGAAGACATGTTTGGTGATCTCAGGGTCTTCAAGCTCGCTGTAGCGAAGTTTCTCGTTTATCATTCGAGCGATCCCGGCTACGTGGTCCGGGATCTCGGCCGGGTTCTCAAAAAGATAGTCGAACTGAAGCACAATCTTTCCCCGGCGAGGCCGGTTTGTCCAGCGAGGCCAGGTAAGGTAAGCACCCCTCGTTTTTACACAGATGACAGGCAGGCGCAGTTTCTTCACAAGGCGAGGGATCGTTTCATCTAAAGGAGGCACCTCACCGTCCCAGTTGCGGCCACCTTCAGGGGAAACAGCCACTATCTGTCCCTGTTTGACTGCTCTCATTAACATGCGCATTGTAACGGAGTCGGGCGTACTCTTGGCAGTGGGAATGACTTTAAGCCAACCCAGCAGGATGCGGGTAATTTTATATCTGAAATCGTCGTCCGTGACGACGAGGCATATGGGCCGTTTGATATAAAGAGAAAGTATGAAGGGGTCAAGTGTGTTTGTGTGGTTGCCTATTAAAATCGCAGGCTGACCTGGGGGAGGGAAGGGTTTCTTGCCTTCGCTTCGAGTACGAAGTATAAAACGCAGGGGTAGCCCGACGAAAATCTTTAACCACCACCATAAGATGTCTCTCCACAGGAAGGAGAGGTGCTCGACGATCATATCTAAGCAAACACAAAAATCGGCAAAAGTCAAGGGTTAAGGTGCAATTGTTCCCATGTATCGAGATATTAATTCGATCTTTTATCGAGTTTGCTACTCGTTACGAAGCCACCTAACGTTTTATTTAAAGGACCATAGATTAATTTTACAAAAATCAACTTGAGATTGAATCGTTGCCTCACGTGAAAATCTACTCCAAAGGTTAGACATTCAACCGATTTGCTCCGTAACCGTCGTCCTTCGGACGTATAGAATTTAACAGATAAAGAGCCGACCTGAAGGTCGGCCACTACGACTTCTTAAACAGTTGCATGGACTAAGTGTTTATCACCGACTTTCAACGTAACGCTTTAAGTTTTTCATGATGCGTTTACCGTCGCGTTTGGCGATAGGGGTGTAAAGCCATTCCATACCTGCGGCCCGCAGTTCGAGAACGTTTTTGAAGTAAACTCGAGAGCGATCAGGCCCTAATGAGTCCAATCGCCAAAACCCTTCTGCACGTATAAAGGCAAGTGGAAGAGGCGATTGGACCAAAGAATTGACCAATCTGGTCCCTACGGATTTACCCTCGTCGATTATCCATTTGCGGTTGGTGATCTCGGCATGAAGAAAAGGGAACTCGCCGACATATCTCACGTTATACCAGTCTTTCCCTCCCCCAAGGGAGTCGACTCGCTGGACGTTATCCGCATATCCCTTGATGTGTCGGAATTCCCACATGAAAGGCCAGACTTCCTCGACAGACCGTTCGATTTCTATGGAGGTAATAACGGTAAAGTTTCCTCCGTCACGAGTTATCTCAATATAGGGCTCGGCAAGGGCTGCTGAAAAAGAAAAAAGGGAAAGGAGGATAGCGACCGTAGTCAATCCGGGTTTGAAGACCAAGACCATGGCTCTCAAGACCCCAGGGTTAGAACACGGGTAAAGCGATCGGTCAACCCGGCGACTAATGCGTATTTGGAACCGGTGTTTCCAAGATCGCGGGTGTCGCGGTAGACCTGTTTGTCAAGCTGCTTTGTCTTATCCCCGCCCGGCCAGATGCGCCACGAGTCGTTGTCTATGACGTCGGCGACCACCAACTTGCCATCGTCCGTTCGCCCGAACTCGATCTTGAGGTCGACGAGTTTTATATCCAGCTTGGCCCAGGCTGTGAAGAGGACGTCGAAAACCCGGCGGGTGATCTTGGTAATCTCAGCGATCTCGGCAGGGACAAGCAGGGGTTCGATCTCTTCGATGACGTTTTCATCCGATACCGGTTCCTTCGGTGGGTGAAGCTGCCAGCCCTTGGGATCGAAGGTAACGATAGGGTCGTGCCGGGAATCGTCTTTGATGAAGAACTCGACCGGGAGAGGAGCATCGAGATCCTGACCTTCGGAGACTTCCGGGTTGCGCTTGAGGTATGAGCCTGCGGCGGTGCCGCGGATTACGATCTCAAGTGGGATCATCTGACAGCGTTTGCACAGAAGGGTGTGAGGGTCGACCTTCTTGATGTAGTGGGTGGCGATACCGCTGCGGTTCAAGAGCTCGAACACGTTGGCGGTGGTGCGGGTGGCTAGCGCGGCCTTGCCTTGGATCACGTCGTGCTGGTCACCGTCGCCTGCGGTGATGTCGTCCTTGGAGACTATCTCAACCGTTCCGTCGCCCAGATCGTAGATTATTTTGGTTTTTCCTTCAGCTAGCTTTTGCATGTGGAATTCTCCTCGCAGTTTAGAAAAAGTCAACCGCCTGTCCTTACTCGTTTCGTGCCACGTTTCCGCAAAAAGTTGCTACGAACTCGTCAGGCTTACATGGCACTCGTCACACTTTTGGGGTCCCCGCAAGAACGCGAAGCGATCTTGTGGGGTGAAAAAAAGGTTGGCAAAAGTTACCCAAAAGGTGGACAAAAGATGGACATGTGTAAGGTTTTGGATATCCCCTTCCCCCGACTCTTCTGCGAAGAGTCGACCCCTTCCACCAGGGGAGGGGAACCCTTTGTGTAGAAGTCATTCCTTAACCTCCCCCTCCCTTTGTGGAGGGGGGGTAGGGGGAGGGGATTCGACTCATCCTACTCAATCTCCCTTCTGATAGTTTCCATCACCCCTTCAATATTCCTCAAAACCTCGTTGTCCCAGAACCTCAACACCTTGAATCCCTGAGATCGAAACCACTCGTCCCTCACCTTATCAGCTTCGGAGCCAGCATGTTGACTGCCATCCACCTCTATAACCAGCTTTGCATCAAAGGAAATGAAGTCCACTATGAACTCTTTGATCGGATACTGTCTTCTAAAGATTACGCCAAGCTGTTTGCGGCTGAGATACTTCCAGAGTTTGATCTCTGCATCGGTCATGCGTTTGCGAAGGGTTATGGCCAAAGGTGTGAGTTCTCTCTTCATCGTAAATTCTTCTCTTCTCCCCGACCCTTTTATCCCCCTCCACCGAGGAGGAGGGAAACCTCTATGTGCAAGTCATTTCTTATCCTCCCCCTCCCTACGTGGAGGGGGTAGGGGGAGGGGGTTATATTACTATCTCTTCCACTACCAGATCGTTTTCGGCGAAGCGCTCGAAGCGCAAAGGTCTGGCGTCAACGGTCTTGTAGGAGCCGTGGAGGATAAGCTCGGCCAACGCCTGGGAGACGGCTGGAGAGACCATTGCCCCGTGGCCCGACCATCCGCAGGCAAGAAAGAGTCCCTCGTATGCAGGATGGACGCCCAGGATGCCGTTGTGGTCGGCTCGGGTTATGCTGTACAGACCGCCCCACATGGACTTCACGTTGCAGTGCTCGGTGCCCGGGATTCGCTCCTGCATGTAGGGAGCTATCTCGTCCTTGTAGTACCGCAGGGACGCCTCCTGGTCGAACCCGGACTTCTGTTCAGGATCGGCGCGGCCTATCTGCAGGTTGCCGGTTTCGTACTTGAAGTAGATGCCCCGGTCGATTATCACCAGGGGAATCTTATCGTAGCCCGCGATATCGGGCAGGTTGGTAACGAACAGCTGCCGCTTGATTGGATCGACCGGCAGGTTTTCCTCGTCGTGCAAACCGGAAGCGGCCAAAAGCTGCATCGACCATGGACCTACGGCAAGAATCACGCCTCCTGCACCGATGCGGCGACCGTTGGAAAGCTGGACACCCTTGACTTTTCCAGACTCAAACTCGACGCGTTTCACCTCGGTTCTGAGGTGAACTTCAACGCTGTCTGCGAACTCGCGCTGAGCACGCTCGGTATATCCCTTGGCCGCAGCCGAAGGGTCGAATGAGCCGCAGTCAGGACCATAAAGTCCGCCTGCAAAAGGCTGGAACCCTGCAAACTCTCGGATCTCAGGATCCATGTGATCTACGCCTGCTTTAAGGCCCGGAACCATGCGTTCGATCTCATCGGGAGGAAGCAACTCGGCGCGAACACCTACCTCATCGAACGTCGGCTTGTAGGCTTTGACCCGTTCCCACGGCTCCGGATAGAAGGTAAAAAGGTAGCCGTGCTTGTGGAACCCTATGGGGATATCGAACTCCTTCTCGAAGGTAGAAAGAAAGTTGATCGAGTAGGTGGACATCTCCATGTTGATGCGCGAGCCCCAGAGATTTCGGAACGCACCCGCGGATTTGGCCGATGTCTCTTCGGCCAAGGCGTCGCCGCGCTCGAAAAGTGCTACGTTTCCCCTAAATCCCTGGACCTTAAGGTTCCAGAGGATTGATGTTCCGATGATGCCTCCTCCAATGATCACGAGATCGTATGAATCGCGCAATTTGGCCTCCGATTTTTTGGGATGAGTCTATGTCTTCTTCCCTGGTTTGTCAACCCGTAACACACCCGTAACCCGTAACACACCCGTAACCCGTAACCCGTAACGCGCCTTCCGATCGATATCAGCGTGTGTTACGAGTATGTTATGAGTGTGTTACGGGTGTTACGGGTATTACGGGTGTTACGGGTGTTACGGGTGTTACGGGTTGACAAGGAACACGATACCGTCTATACTGGATTAAAGCAAATGGAGGATAGAGTTATGAGAAAGATTCTCGTACTTCTCATTAGTGTGCTTGCCGCACTACCCCTTGTAGCGCAGCCGGTTTTCACAGCCGACGATCTGCCTGATATCGGCTATGAGGCCACACTCATTCAGGACACCGTTAAGCCTATCATTGTGGACGTGGGTACCACCGGCGGCCCTCAGACCTGGGATTTCTCCCGTGAGGTATTCGGAGATACTGTACCATTCGAGGTGCTTGAACCTGCAGATACCCCTGTAGCAGACTCCTTCCCTGATGCAGAGTTCGTTTATCACCTCGCCGGAGTGCTTCAGGATACTATCACCGGAGATCTATGGCAGTACTACCAGACAACCTCAACCCAGATGTTAATGATTGGAGATTATGCCGAGTCATACAGCATAAGACTCTATCATGATTACGATCCCGACCGCGTCGCCTCCGTCTTTCCTCTTCAGATGGACGCCGAATGGCAGGACTCCTACCACACCCTGGACTCACTTGATCCCTTCGGCTTATTCATATTGGAAATGACCTCATCGAGTTCAAGCAAAGTGGACGCATGGGGAACGGTCATCGTTCCCGCAGATACCTTTGATGAAGCCCTGCGTTACATAACCTATGACACAACCCTCATGATCCAGACGAAGATGGGTACTCCAGACACTCTGCTACAGCGTACTATCAACTACACCTGGGTTGCAGCCGAGGTGGGGGCGGTGGTGCGTATCTCCAGCCTTGAAGATGAAACCGATCCCCAGTTCAATACAGCGGGCACTTACGTGCCACTTATAGAGAACAACCTCACCCCGGGCATCGAAGAGACAAAAATGTCCGCTCCGCCAGAGATACGCATACGGGACCAAAGGATTTTCTTCAACACGGACCAGGCCGGGGTTGTAGAGCTTGATCTTTACGATGCGGGAGGCAGAAGGGCCGCTTCTCTGTGTCATGGAATCCTACCTTCAGGAGAACACAGCTTGCCGCTGCCAGCAGACCTTACACGCGGGGTATACTTTGTGCGAATGAGAACATCCACTGAGAGCATGACAGGCAAGTTCGTGGTGCTTGACTAATCAAAAAGGATTAAAGCCAGAAGGCGTGGCAAGCTCTGTCCTGAAAGGGTACGGGTATTACGGGCGGGGGTATTACGGGTTGACAGATAACAAATAAAGTCTATACTAGGTTAAACGCAAAGGAGGATAGATTCATGAGAAAGATTAGTGTGTTTCTCATTACTCTTGCCGCACTGCCCCTTGTAGCGCAGCCGGTCTTTACGGCAGATAATCTGCCTGAAATAGGCTACGAGGCAATGTTCAAAGCCGACACCTCGGAAGAAATAATTGTGGACGTTGGGGCAACCGGCGCGCCGCAAACCTGGGATTTCTCCCGCGCCGTAGAAGGCACCGAGGTCCCGTTCGAGGTGCTCGATCTTGAAGATACCCCGGCAGGGGATTCATTCTCTACCGTAGCGGATTTCGTCTATCACATAGATAGGCTGCCGATCAACGATACTATGAGCGTTGAGTCATGGCAGTATCTCAAAGTAACCCCGAGCGAGTTGCTTATGGTAGGCGACTATAACATAGTATTCGATAGCATGGCGCTGTTCCATGATTACGAACCGGATCGCACCAACTCCTCTTTACCCGTTCAGATGGAAGCACAATGGCAAGACTCTTACTATACCGCAGACACCTTGGACGAGACAGGACTTATTGTTTTGGAAATGTGGGGAGCAAGCTCAAGCGAAGTAGACGCCTGGGGTAGCGTCACTGTTCCCGCAGGAACCTTTGAAGCCCTGCGTTACGTAACCTATGATACGACCATCACCCTTTTGACTATCTTCGTACCCGGCGATCCAGATACTACCGCAACCATAAACTACACGTGGGCGGCTGCAGATGTAGGACCGGTGATGATGATAAGGAGCCGGAACTGGGAAACCGATCCAGAGTTCGATACAGCCGGCACTTACGTGGTACTTACGGAGAACAACCTCACCCCGGGCATCGAAGAGACAAAAATGACCGCTCCGCCAGAGATACGCATAAGGGACCAAAGGGTTTTCTTCCATACAGCTCAGGCCGGGGTTGTAGAGCTTGATCTTTACGATGCAGGGGGCAGAAGGGCCGCTTCTCTGTGTCATGGAACCCTGCCCGCAGGAAAACACAGCTTGCCGCTGCCAGCAGACCTTCTACGCGGGGTATACTTTGTGCAAATGAGAACATCCACTGGGAGCATGACAGGCAAGTTCGTGGTGCTTGACTAAGCAAAAAGGATTAAAGCCGGAAGGCGGGGCAAGCCCCGCCTTTTTACTTGATACACACCTATAGGAAACGGCGTAATACCTCGGTTCTTCAGGATGGCACCCCAATTGCTAACAAAGTCCTTGACTAATCCCTAAATCGAGCTACAATAAACTCCGTGGCAAAGTATATATTCGTAACCGGAGGGGTTGTCTCTTCGCTTGGTAAGGGAATAACCGCATCCTCCATAGGTCTGCTCTTAAAGAGCCGGGGGTTCAGGGTAAGTCTCCAGAAATTCGATCCTTACATCAACGTCGATCCAGGCACCATGAATCCTTACCAGCACGGCGAGGTGTTCGTGACCCAGGACGGGGCCGAGACCGATCTTGATCTGGGCCACTACGAGCGATTCATAGATGAGAACCTCACCAAGGACAACAACCACACCACAGGACAGATCTACGAGAGTGTCCTTGAGAAGGAACGCAAGGGCCTCTTTTTGGGAAGCACCGTCCAGGTGGTCCCCCACATCACCAACGAGATCAAGCAGCGCATCACCAAACTTGCCTCCAAAGAGTCGCTGGACGTGGTGATCTGCGAGATCGGCGGCACGGTTGGCGACATCGAAGGTCAGCCTTTCCTTGAGGCCATTCGCCAGCTCCGGCTCGATTTAGGGCAGGGGAACGTTCTGTACGTACACGTAACCCTCGTGCCGTACATCGCGACCTCGGGCGAGTTCAAAACCAAGCCTACCCAGCACTCGGTGCGTGAGCTGCGTGCTGTCGGCATTCAACCGGACATCATCATCGCCCGCTCCACCGAACGCATGCCCCGCGCCGCACGGGACAAGATATCACTCTTCTGCAGCGTAGAGAAGGAAGCGGTAATAGATGCCCCTGACGTAGAAAGTATCTACGAGGTGCCGCTTATTTTCCACGAGCAGGAACTCGACAGGCTCGTGATCGCAAAGCTCGGGCTTGCTGAGAATCCTGCAGAGCTTTCGGCATGGCGGGACTACGTGGAACGCGAACGCAACCGCAGGGAGACTATACACATAGCGCTGGTGGGCAAATACACCGGGCTAAAAGACGCCTACAAGAGCGTGATCGAGGCCTTAAACCATGCGGCGGTGGCCGAAGGGGTGAAGCTGGACCTGGTGTGGGTGGAATCGAGCGATTACGACGAAGATAAGTTCGAGGGATTTAAAGACATAGACGGCATCCTGGTTCCGGGAGGATTCGGTATAAGGGGAATTGAAGGCAAGATTCGAATGGTACGGTACGCGCGCGCGAATCGCATCCCCTACCTTGGCCTGTGTGTAGGACTTCAGGTCGCGGTGATAGAGTTCGCGCGCAACGTATGCGGTCTTGAAGACGCCAACAGCACCGAGTTCAATAAAAAAACCCCGCACCCGGTTATAGATCTCATGCCCGAGCAGAAGAACGTCTACCGCAAGGGCGGAACCATGCGGCTGGGTTCCTACCCTTGTGTACTGAAACCTGAGACCAGGACACGAGAGTACTACGGGAAAGAGGTGGTATTCGAGAGACACCGCCACCGCTACGAGGTAAATCCCGTCTATCTGGAAAGACTGCAAGACGCCGGTCTTGTGATCTCCGGCTCCTCGCCCGACGGTCTGCTCGCAGAGATCGTAGAACTCCCCGATCATCCGTTCTTCATAGCAAGCCAGTTCCATCCTGAGTTTTGCTCAAGGCCGCTTCGCCCGCATTCCCTTTTTGCCGCTTTCATAAGCAAAGCCCATGAATACGCTGCCCGTTCAGGGCTGGCCGATTCACCCGCCAAGTAAGAAAGAGGGCTAGCCACGTGCTGATCGTATTCTTTTTGATTCTGCTGCGGTCAGCCCCATTTGAGATAGCGATGATTCTCGCAAGACTGCTTGTAAGGACGTATGCGGCATTCGTTCCGGTCGGCCGCTTTCAACTGCACAAAGCCGCTCAAAGGCTTGGAAGCCGACGATTCCGTGCAAAGGATTATTTAGACCGTGCGGCGTTCAATCTCGTAGTGATGGCACGCATGGGAACCGAATTTTCACGCAGGCTAACCGAGAGGGTGCTCATTGAAGGCGAGGAACGCGTCCGCAGACTCAGGGATGCGGGGAATCCGGCGGTGATTGCGACCTTCCACTACGGGCCGTGGGAACTTCTTTCCGAAACGTTCGCAAGAAAAGGTTATCCGGTTGCGGCGCTCGTAGGCCGCCAAAGCATGCGTATCTTCGAGGGTTATCTTGCGGCCTTACGGCGCAGGGTCGGACTTGCAACCATAAGTGACTTGAACTCGGCATCACGCGTCCTTCAGAACGGTATGTTCCTTGCCGTACTTCTGGACAAGACCCGCCGCGCTAAAACCCGGGCTTGGGGATTGCCGTATTCGGACTATAATGTATCCGTGATACCCCAGCGGCTCGCAAAAAAGACAGGCTCCAGCCTGATCCCCGTGATGTGTCGTTTCCGCAACCGAAGGCTCGAGGTAACTATAGGTTCTCCTACCAAAGACCTTCGTGAGTTCTTTAGACCCTTCTTTCAAGAAGCCCCGTTCGAGTGGCTCGTATGGGGGGAGTGATGCGGAAGACGCTCCGGTCAGTCTTCTGGATGTTTGGCTGTGTATTGCTTCTGGGGTCCTGTTCCGGGGAGGAACGGGAAAAGGTCGCCGAAGAAGAACTGCCGAGCCAGATCGTCGACAACTTCCAGATGCAGGAATCCAAGAGCGGCAAGGCGCTTTATTTCCTTCAAGGCCGCCGCGCGTTCTACTACGATAAGCGATCGGAGATCGTGGTGCTTGATCCGCACATCATCTTCTACGGACGCGGTAAAGAAGTAACCTCGGAGGCGGTATGCGACTCGGGCGTGATATCGAACCGTACCAGTGATCTCGTGGCTTATGGACACGTCGTTGTAACGACATCAGACAGCACGATACTCCAGACCGATTCCCTGGCCTGGTTCAACCGCCGAGCCAAGATAGAAACCGACGCAGAGGTAACTATCGCATCAGGAGAAGGAACAATCAAAGGCAAAGGCCTCATCTCCGACGCCGACTTAAACAGAATAGAGATCAAGGAGGAGGTCTCAGGAACCACCCCGTTCTCGATAGATGAGGAGGGCGAATGATGTTATTCTTCGTTTTTATCTTCTCAGCCCTCCAATACACGGCGGACAAGATGGAGAACCTGCGAGAGGGTGCGGGCAGAACGACACACCTTATCGGAAACGTGCATCTTTACGAAGAGAAACTCGATATCCGGGGCGCCGAGGCGTGGTTCAAGCCTGCAGAAGAGAGTTTCATAGTATACGACTCGCTGCGCATAAAGGCGCAGGACGCGGATATTACCGCGGACTCGCTCTGGTTCGAGACCGACACACGTATCTCCCACCTTTACCGTCGGGTGGTAGTAGAAAGGGGGAATACGGAGATAAGGGCCCCCGAAATCACGATATACCACCGCACGAGAACCGCTGAGGTTCCCTATGGTGCCCAGATACGGGATCTAAAGGAGAACATCCTGGTAACAGGGGACGCGGTCTCCTACAGCCTGGAGGACGATAAAGGCACCATAGAACGCAATCCACGCCTGAGGGAGGATCGAGACTCATCTGGCTTTCAGATCACAAGCAAGCGCATGCATCTCGACCAGGGTGCAAAATCTGCAAGTGCTGCGGAGAACGTACGTATAGTTACCGAGGATGCGAACGTCTACTGCGACACACTCATTCTATTCTATGAGCAGGATTTTGGGCATGCGTTCGGGAACACGGCAATAGAAAGCCCTGAGGGCAGAATCGAGGCTGACTCGGCCGATTTCCGCCTCACCGGACGCAACCTTGAGGAGATATTCCTTTACCCATATGTCGTGACCCGTTACCGCACCGAAGGCCAGGACTCGGTGGTAGTCCGCTCACCCTATCTGACCATCGATCTTTCGAAAAAGAACGCTGAAACCCTGATCTTTACTGGAGGAACAAGTGGCACCTACTTCTGGCGAGAAGCGGCAGCCCCTGCCGAAGAGTAAGGAAACCGAGGCCAAAACCAACTCAAGCGTCTTACGAGCAGAAGGTCTGCGCAAGGAGTTTGGCAAGCGGGCGGTTGTGCAGGACGTATCTTTACAGCTTCGTCAGGGTGAGGTTGTAGGTCTTCTGGGTCCCAACGGCGCGGGCAAAACCACGACCTTCTCGATGATCATCGGATTCCTGCAGCCTACGGCAGGGGAAATAACGATAGACGGAAAGCGCATCAACGACCTGCCTATCTTCCGCCGTGCCCGCATGGGAATAGGTTATCTTTCCCAGGAAGCATCCATCTTCCGCAAGTTAAGCGTTGAGGATAACATAAAAGCCGTTCTTGAGCTGCGAGGCTACCCCAAAGAAGAGATCGAGAAACGCACACAGACCCTCTTAAAGAAGTTCGAGATCGGGAACCTGCGGCGGTCGAAGGGGAATACCCTCTCAGGAGGAGAAAGACGCAGGGTTGAGATAGCCCGCGCGCTAGCCACCCAACCCAAGTTCCTCCTGCTTGACGAACCCTTCACCGGCATAGATCCGATAGTACGTGGAGAGATACAGAAAATAATCCTCCTTTTGAAGAAAGAGGACATCGGGATACTCGTAACCGACCATAACGTGCGAGAGACCTTTGAGATCACCGATCGTACCTATCTCATGTACGACTCACGCATCCTCGTATCAGGTACACCTCACGAGCTTGTCTCAAACAAGAAGGTTCGCGAGGTCTACCTGGGTAAAAAATTCAAGATATGAAACCCCCGCCCCCTTACGGAACACAGCACCTTGAGACCTCGCTTCGACCTGAACTTGCCCTGCACCTTACCCCCCAGATGCGCCTGCGGCTTGAAATACTTCAGGCCAATATACTCTCCCTGGAGGAGATGCTTGAACTTGAACTGCAACAGAACCCCGCCCTTGAGTTGATCGAAGGAGAACCGGAGGTGGAGGAAGAGAGGGCTTCGGAGGAGTTCTCAGTCGACGACTTCTATCCCCACAACCCTGGTGCCGATTACGAGGAGGCCGAGAAAAGATCTGAACCTGGATCGCCCTGCACTGACCGCTCCTTCATTGCAGAACATATGATGCTGGCCCTGGCCAGTGAGTTCTCGGGATGCGAGACGGATTACCGCATCGCCCACTGCATACTTGAAGGTCTTGACGAGGATGGATTCCTGCACGAGGAATCAAATTCCATAGCCCAGGCTCTTGGCACAACCGAAGAAGAGGTGGAACGAGTAAGACGACGTATCCAGTTCCTGGAACCGGTTGGAATAGCCTCCCGCGACATTCCTGAAGCGCTTCTGGTACAGCTCGAAGCCCTTGGGTATAACGAAGAATCTACTGAGATGCGCATCATCAAAGAAGGCTTCGATGCCCTGCTCCAGAGAAGAATCACGTCACTTGCGAAGATTCTGAGACTTCCAACCGAAGTAATTGCTGAGGCCTTTGAAACGATCGTCAGGCTTGACCCGAAACCGGGGCGCAACTTCCGCGAGATAGCATGCCGTTCCGTTCAGCCGGATATAACGATTCGTTACCGTGAAGGCAAGCTGGAGGTGGTTGTAAACGAGGGCCCTTTGCCCGGGCTGAGACTTTCGGCAAAGCTCAAGGAGATTCTCAGGAATCCAAAAAGATACTCCAAAGAGGAGGTCGAGTTCGCCAGGCAAAAACTTGAAAGCGCGCAGCTCTTTATCAAGGGAATCCTGCAGCGCCGCGACACCCTGCACCGTCTGGCTCAAAACATACTTTTCAGCAACTACGACTTCTTCAGCGGACGAACCAGTCAATCAACACCACTCCTTATGAAGAACATGGCCGATGAGTTAGGACTGCATGCTTCAACGATCTCACGCGCGGTACGTGACAAGTATATTGAAACCCCGGTAGGTATATTCCCCCTAAGATCGTTTTTTGCGAAAGGCAAACAAAATCCTCTGCGCTCAAAACTTTCAGCAATCATAGCATCTGAAAACAAGGATAACCCTTTGACAGACGAACAGATTGCCGAGCAACTGACCCGGATGGGGCTAAAGATCTCACGTCGCACTGTTGCAAAGCACCGGCTCAAGCTGAATATCCCGGACCGTTTCCAGCGCAAAGCGCTGGGGTAGTAAATCGGGCGAACGCTCCCTTTCAACCAATACCGGAAAGCCGAGAGTGTCGGCGACAATGGAAAACGCTCCCCGGCCCATCCCTGCCAGAGGGTGGCACTTCGTCTCCCACTGGTAGAGGGTCGGGGTGAGGGAAATTAAAGGGACGGGGTACAACAACTTATTATCCCTGCCCTGACGGGAGGGAATAGAAGAAAGGGTGATGGGTGTCCCCCTTATTAAGGGGGAACTAAAGGGGGATTAAGCTTCCCTGCGATCTTTTTCGCGGAGCGAAAAAGGAGCATTTAATTAAGGAGATTGGGCAGTGCGAAAACTGTTCCCATAGGCACTTGACAACTTATGATTCCCGATTAAACTAAAGGTGCAATAGTAAGGAGGTAACTTTGGGCGAGTATGAAATACAGAATCCGCAGGAAGTAATGATTCGGCTTTTAGCCCGTGTTGCTTTAAAACCTGAAGAGGTTTGGGAAATCGTAGCAGGTTCTCGTAGGGATAAGAGTAACTGGGTCAAAGCTTACAACTTATGCGATGGTGAACACAGTAAACAAGCTGACATTGCCAAGGAAGCTGCGGTAAATGAAGGTAACTTCAGCAGTGCGTTGAAAGATTGGGAAAGACAAGGCATATTGCTCTACGTAAAAAACCAAAATGGAGACATTTGCCCCCAAGGAATAGTGCGGTTGGATGAAAAGGGTAAATCATGAACGAAAAAAACATTGAGCGAAGATTGGATCAAATTGTTAGAATTCTAGCGTTAATTGTTACGAAAGATGAAAAAGATAACAAGATAAAAGTCTTGAAATTAACGTCCATGGGATTTAATAATGAAGAAACCAGCGAAATACTCGGCTTAGATATAAAGGATGTTGTAAAGGTGCACTTAAATGATGTATTGGATAGTGACAAGAAGAAAAGTATTTATATCTTGACCGCAAATAAAAATCAAACAGAAATAAAAGATATGCTCAATACAAGCCCCAATACGATCAGTGACTTGTGGAAGGAATGTACAAAAAGAGGTTTGATGAAAAAAGAAGGCCAAGGGTATAAACCTCTATTTGATTTGAAAAAGTTCAATTTAATTCCAAAAGGTTTCAAACCTGAAGAGCCTGAAACCAAACCTGAGAAAAAACCCAAAGAAGGAAAATTAAGCTTTTAAAATGAACAAGAAAAAAGAACAGAAAACGACTGACGAATTACTTGAGGAAATCTCAAGCAAACTTAAGTGTATTACTTACCTTTTAGGGATTCAACAATTCCAAGAAGGAAAAAAGGAAGAGCACATTGAAAGGCTAAACAAATTAGGGTTTAACAATGACGAAGTAGCTTTAATGGTTGGAACATCTTCGGATAGTGTTAGAGCCACCCTGTCCAAAATAAGAAGAGGGCAACCGAAAGGTAAATCGGATGCCGAGGAAGATAAGGGACATTAGTCAAGCCCTCTTAAAGGCAATTGAACAGAAGCTAGAAATAAAAAGGCGGGCCATAGATTATCGAATACAATCTTTAAAAGAAAAGTACAATTTAGAAGATGATGAAGTAGCAATATGTTTATTATGCTATGATGAAAGCGTAAATATTAGCCCTGAAAACCCCAAGTATTTCGATAAGAAAAAGGGGTATGCTGTTCCCAAGTGGGCTATAGATGATGCAAAACGTAACCTCAGTGCCGGTATTGTACCACAAACTCAAGAATTAAGTGGGAAGGTGAAAACATTGCCCGACAATGAAGAGAAAGCAAAATACCCACCAGATATCAAAATTCAACCTGATCCGATTCTACCATATGAAAAGCTAGAAGAAGCAAAACTTATCGCTAGAAAAGTCTACCCTTACATTTATATTCTTGAAAACTCTATTAGAGAATTCATCAAGCATGTCATGGAAAATCAACTGTATCCTGGTCAAAATTGGTGGAATTTACCAAATGTCGTTCCTGACGATGTAAAAAATATTGTTGCAAGGAATAAACGAAATGAAGCTCAAAATCCTTGGCTTGGGGGAAAATCTTCTACGGTTCACGAAATATACTATACTTCTCTTTGGCATTTGGCTAGTATTATTACTCATGACCATAACTGGGAACCTCCCGGAAGGCCAAATCAAGGTTTCAAATCAATATTAGGGAGGAAAAATTTTATAAATTATATTACAGAAAAGGTATCAAACATTAGAAATAATATAATGCATTCAAATCCCATTAAAAGAAATATCATCAACAAAGCAAAACAAGTTCTTCAAGAGTGGCAAGAATCACCTGCTGTCATCAGATACGGTAGCCAAATTTAATACCATCGTCCCCTTTACATCCAACCCTTCACCCCAGACGTCGCCTGCGCGTCCGCTTCGCTTCGTGTCCGTCCGGGGACCCATACGATTCGCCGTCAGCTGTCAACCCCCCTAGGAGCTCACGGCAAACAGCTTACAGCTCACGGCTGACGGCTGTCAGCCCCCTTAATTTTGCATTTTGCTCCGAAGGATGACGCTTGCGGAGCAATTGCGACGCAGTCGCGCTTTTGTCATCTGCGGATAGAAAAAACCCTGTCCAACTTTACACCCCAAACGTTGCCTGCGCGTTCACCCCATCATTTTAAAATTTGCAATTTGACTTTTGCATTGGCGACGCAGTCGCCTCCTTGTCCAGCTTTTGTCCCCTTTTTGTCCAGTATTTGACCAGCTTATTTTTTACCCCGGACGTCTGTGTATTCTGCGTGTCGGGTTGACTAAAATGTAAGGGAAAGTAGAATCCGTCATGCCTAAACCTACTAAGAAGAAGTTCGTTTTAAAGCTTAACTGGAAGCACGAGCTGCGCGACGCTGCGTTCATCGCCATTGGAAGTGCCGTGTGCGGCGCAGCTTACGCGATGTTCCTTATCCCGCATCACATCGTTTCAGGCGGGGTGGGCGGCATATCCATCATAATCAATTACCTGACCAAATGGCCGGTAGCTCTGTTCTATGTCGGGCTGAACGTACCGATCTTCTTCCTCGGTCTGCGCGGGATGGGGAAACGCTACGCTCTAAAGAGCCTGGCCGGTATTTTTGCCGTATCAGGCTTCATCTTTCTTTTTGGAAACGTCCTTCAGTTACAGGAAGTTACCAAGGAGATCGACATCATCCTGAGCGCAATCTACGGCGGTGCTCTCCTTGGACTGGGTCTGGGGATAGTCTTCCGGGGCCACGGCTCCACCGGCGGAACCGACATCGTCGGTCAGTTTTTAAACAAGCACACCAACATCTCGGTCGGCGGATGGATTCTCATCATAGACTTTATCATCATCGGCTCCTCAGGATTCATCTTCAAGACCCTTGAAGCGCCTCTCTATGGAATACTGTCCCTGATCGTGAACACCAAGGTAATAGACCTGGTTCTTGAGGGCTTCAGCTACGCCAGAGCCGCCCACATCATTACATCAAAACCCCAGGAGGTTTCCTGGACCATAGCACTTGAGATGCGGCGCGGGGTGACAGCACTAAAAGGACACTCATACTTCTCAGGGAAGAAACGCGAGGTGCTCTACGTGGTGCTTGCCCGCAGGGAGATCTCCTATCTCAAATACATAGTAAAACAGGTGGACTCTGACGCGTTCGTGGTCATCTCCGACGTATACGAGGTGCTGGGTAAGGGCTTCAGGCCCAGGGTGTAGGTGACATCTCTATATCCAGGGACTAAGGCCGCCGTAGGCAAGAGGGTCTCTCTCTTGACACGACCCGATCCACCAATATCATAGCGGGATCAGAAAGGCGAAGAGCAACCGCTTCAGACGATAGGAAAGCAAAGCAGTTTGTCAGGATAAGAAAGGAGTTATGATGCAGCCACGAGATGCGGAAAACCAGGAAGCTAAAGTCGACAAAACCATTATCACGGTCTCCGTGATTTTGGGCGGCATATACTTCCTTCTAATATTCGGGTACATAGCTTTGATTGCGTCTCTGTTTTCACGAACCTGGTAGTATTCTTCAAGGGCGAGCAATCCCTGCTTCTATCTCTTTCCATGAACACCGGGGATTAGGGGACGAAAAATTTAAGCCTACCCTTGAGGTTAATCCTTCTTTACCGCCTTGAACTCCACCCCCTTCCTGGAACTCAACCGGCCATAGCACAATAAAGAAAACTTCTCATTGACATTTTTCCTATCACCCCTTATGATACGGTGATGTTAGAGTCTAAATGGGTGTGTCCCAAGTGTGGTTCAGGCGAAATCATCGAGGTAGGGGTTTCCCGTCTCATGTGCCAGAACTGTTATCACGTTTTCGACAAAGAGAAAAAGACGCAACCCACACTATCAAGCGGCAAGTTGAAGAAGTGCCCCTACTGCCTCCAGGAGAAGCCTGTGGAGGAGTTCAAGCAAGGTCTTTGCGCCGAATGCTATCCTAAATTCGTAAAACAGGCGAAGCAATTGGAAAACGAAGCGCTGGCAAGAAAAATCGAACAGGAAGAACGGGAGAGAAAACAGGATATAATCCTTCTCCCTTACCTACCCGTAAAACAATGGCCACCCGAGCCTCTTAGAAACCCCTTCATAAGGTGGGTTCTTATTCGATTTTGTTTAGCTGCGATTTTTGTTGCGGTGGCGCTGCTGGCCTTTTTCCTATTCAAAGGGTGTTAGCCCCATATACAACACTCCCTTAACGGATTTGCTACTTCTTAACCCTCTTGAACTCTACCGACTTATCTGAGCGGGATACTGCGATGATCTGACAGGGATAGGTAAGTGCCATGGTAACCATGACGTCTGGCGGCGGGGACTTCTCTTGGTACTCCACAATAATGGTCTTTGGCCCTTCGAGCACGCGCTGGATTGAAATGCTGTAGCCACCGGTCGGCTTTTCGCCGGAAAAAACGCCCACAAGCATCTGAGCAGAGAAATCAACCTCCGGAGCAGGAAGCTTGTTGCCTTCGCCGGTTATCACCATGCAGTAGCGATTCCAGAACGCCTCCCAGCTCTCTGCATCGCGGAAGACCATACCGCCTGATTCAGGATACTGCAAACCACTACAAGGTATCGATTCGAGTGGGGAGACCGGTTTAAGGGTCTTCACGTTGGAACACCCCATCATCAATAAGAGGGCCACAATAGACCCTAAGATGAATTTGCTTATCATACTTTCTCCTCGCCCATCTCAGTGAACTCATCCTCCCTGAATGTTGCCAATGGTAAGGGATCGGTGAGGGAGCGACCCGCGTGGATATCCAGCTCCTTCTGGGCGGTGGTGGAGATGAGGGTGAAGAGCTGGCCGACCCTGATATCATGTGGACAGGCCTGCTCGCACATCCCGCAGGCAACGCAGGAAAGCCCGATGTGGTTCATGCGCCCCAGGTGGAACAGTATCTCATCGCGCGGCATCGCGAGGATACCGCGACGCTGGGTCCACTCCTCGTAGCGCGGTCCTTCGAAGTGAAAGGTGGCGGAGTCGAAAAAACACTCGTTGCAGTAGCACACCGGACACATTGTTCGACAGTTGTGACAGTCGATGCATTTGGCAAAGAATTTTACGAGGCCCTCGATGCCGGCGACTTCTTTCTTTAGCTCTGCCAGATTCTTCTCCATGAACGCGGTACGCTTCTCCGTTTCTTGCTTAAGTGATGCCTCGCGACTGGAGGTATCGGAAAGTTCTGCGTCGAGGGCTATGTGCTTGAGTATCTCTTCACCCTTGTCGGTCTTGGCTTCCAGGATGATTCCGCCTTCGGCCCCGAAGGTGCCGATGTTGATGTCGGCCACCGGTGCGGTGGGATGCTCGCACATGCGGCAGACGGGACGGATTTGATCTTCGGTGAAATCGGAGAACCCAGGAATGGTATCGGACGCCTTCTCTTCGAACGTCTCAGGCTCCACCGTTCCCGGGCAGTCGCGGGTGATTAAAAGAACGTTATCAAGGCTGATCTGGCGCAGTTTGACCAGTTCCACCGCGGCTCGGGATTCGCAAGGACGAAGTAGGACGGCGACAGTGTGTTCAGGATCGGCGAACCGGGTGATCTTGGAAAGTTGAACGGCAGTGGATAAAGGCATGACCGGAGCGAACGGAAAGGTTTCCTCAAGGGAATCCTTGGAGGATAGCAGTGCTGGGAATATCTGGTTCAAGCCAGCCTTGCGTGCGGGTAGGAGAGCTGAGGAGATAAGATTGGCCTCGAAGAGCTCGGCAAAGAACTCACGGGTCGCCTCGCGAGGATTCAGATCCTTCTTATAGATACCAACCATTCTTCCGCCTAGGTCTGAGGAGTTGAGCCCATAGGGTTGGGGCCTTTCTCTTTGATCTCTTCAGTCATCTGGCGCACCACCTTGGCAAACCTCACCCCTTCTGCGGCCGAGATCCAGCGCAGCCACACCCGGTCAGGATCGAGATCAAGGGTTGTGAGGATGGATTTTAGGAGGGCCACCCTGCGCCTGGCCTTGTAGTTTCCGTTCACGTAATGACAATCGTTGGGGTGGCAACCGCCTATTAAAACACCGTCGGCACCTTCTAAGAGTGCTTTAATAACGTAGCTTGCGTCCACCGAACCGGAGCACATCACCCGTATGGGCCGCACGTTGGCCGGATACTGGATACGCGAGGTGCCGGCCAGGTCAGCCGCAGCAGCTGTGCACCAGTTGCAGAAAAAACCTACGATCTTGGGATCAAATTCCTTTTCCATTAATCGCCTCTTTCAGTTTGGGCCAGCATTACATCAATCATACGGAATGCCTGATCACTTTCAAGTGTCAACAAATGCGCCGCCTGCGAAGGGCAGGCCGAGGCGCAGATTCCACAACCTTGACAGATCGCCTCTATCACCCTGGCGGACATGAGATCATCGTCCATCACCCGTGCGGAGTTGGGACAGGCGTCGATGCAGATACCGCAGAAGGCGCACCGCCGGGTATTTGTGCGCGCAACGTAGTACTTTGGCGCGAGCTTTTCGGCACGCAAGAAGACCAGGGCCTTGGCGACAGCGGCGGATGCCTCGGTTAGGGCCTCAGGTAACCTCTTTGGCCCTTTTGCCAGACCGGCGGCGAACATGCCATCCACCTCAAGTTCGGTGGGTCTGAACTTGGGGTTGACTTCTGCAAAGAATCCGAACTTGTCGAAGGAGACAGGCTTGTCGTTGTAGAGGATGGGAGAGGTGGAGGCAACGATGCCGTTGGCCAGCACGACGCTGCCTGCCGAGAGCTCGACCGTGGCATCAAGGAGGCGGTCGAATACGGATACCACCAGCTTACCGTCACGCCGGGAGACCGTGGGAGGATTATCCTTCTCGTATCGAATGAAGTTCACGCCCAGCTCGCGCGCCTTGAGATAGTAGAGTTCGCTAAGCCCCCAGCTCATCACGTCCCGGGCGATGATAGTAACCTCTATCTTGGGATCCGCTTCCTTGAGCGCAATCGCGTTGGCCAGTGAGCGGCGGCAGCATACACGGGAGCAGTAGGGATGCTCCTCGTTGCGCGATCCCACGCACTGTATCATTACCACAGATTTCAGATTGTCGGTCTCTCCTTTTGAAATCCGTCCGGCAAAATCCCTCTCACTTATCACACCTTCCAGCCCCCAGCCGAACTCATCCTTCTTGGGTTCGTACTCCTGGGCACCTGTGGCAAAGAGGATTATCGCAGCACCCCGTATCAGTTCTTTCTCACCCCGCTTGAGATGCGCGGTGAATTTGCCCAACTCGCCCTCGATTCGATCGAGGGTGGTGTTGGTGAGGAGTTCGATCTTTTTGGATTTTTTTACTTTCTTGATGAGATTCTCTAGGAAAGGCGCCGGTTCAAATCCTTCAAGGGTTCTGGAGAGTTTTCGGGCCTGACCTCCGGGCTGTTCGGTTTTTTCGATAAGGGTTACCGAGACTCCAACGTCGGCGAACTGTCTGGCCGCCCACAGACCGGCAGCGCCTGCTCCAACGATAAGAGCGCGTCCGAAGGGCTGCACCGGCTCCGCTGAATCGAAGCTGAGAAGACGCAGCTTCTCGGCATGCGCCAGAGCCAGGGTCAACGCGGCTTCGTTGAACTTAGATGCATCCTCATACCCCCACAGCACCGGCTCGCGAAAATCGAGATACTCCAGCTGCGCAGGATGCCAGCCCATCTGCTGCGCCCTTTCTTTTAAGATGCGCTCCGCTTTGTTGGGCGCAGGACCTGCTACCACCAACCGGTCGAGCTCCTTTTCCTTGATGAAGTTCTCGAGTTCGCTAAGCCCCTTCTCGGTTTCGGTGTAGTTGATGAACGCCGTTGTAATGCCTTTTTCGGCAAAGAAGGTTTTGATGGCATCCTTGTCCAGCCCATCGTCGTCACCCACCGGGTCGAAGACTATTCCAACTTTAGGGAATGGCTCAACTGACTTCGGAGGTGTGTTACGGGTCTTAGGTATCCCCAAGAGCGACGCGATTCGTCCAGCCGCGGCCTGCGCCTCGGTTATCGAGTCGGGCAGATCCTTGGGTCCTCCTGCCGATCCGATGGCGAACACCTTCGGATTGGCGGTTCCGATCTCCGAACCGACCTCAATCTTTACGAACCCCTCGTTGGTCTCAAGCTCAAACAGGTTTGCAAAATCATCCGCCCTGCCTTCCTGCCCCACCACGAGCGTAACGAGATCAAATTCCTCTTTGTGGAACTTGCCGTCCTCGGACTCGTAGTGGACGATGAGGTTGTTGTCTTGATCCTCCTCGACCTTGGCCGGTCTGCACGGTATCCAGCGGACATCTGGCAACGTCTCTTCCATATAAGAATAGTATGGTTTTCCATATCCCCTTCTGTCCATGTAGAAAATGGTTAGCTTGGTATCCGGATATTTATCCCCCAGCATCCGCGCTTCCTTGGCACCGTACATGCAGCACGCCGAAGAGCAGTACTGGTGAACCCTATCGCGCGAGCCGGCGCAGAACACGAACGCCACCTTCTTGGGTTCGGAGCCGTCAGACGGGCGCTTGAGTTCGCCCTGGGTCGGACCCATGTCAGAAAGAATCCGTTCCAGCTCCAGGCTGGTTACGACGTTGGGGAAGCGTACCCCAAGTTCGGTAAGATATGCCGGATCGATTAAAGAAAAGCCGGTGGCTATCACCACCGCATCTGCTTCCAGCGATATTTCACGAGGCTGCATCTCGAGATCGATGCAGTCTGTAGGACATACCTTGACGCACTCGCCGCAGCGAGTACAGTTTTCGCCGTCAATCACCCAGGTTGACGGCACGGCCATGGGATAGAGGGTATAAGCCGCCTTGCGCTTGCCTAAGATGTTGAACTCGTCGGGGACATCCACCGGGCATACGTCTTCGCACTTCCGGCACCGCACGCACAAGCGAGGCTCAATGTAGGCAGGCTCCTGATTGAAGTAGAGTTTGAGCCTTTCGCCCTTGAGCTTTTCAACGTTCCAGAGTGTTGAGAGGTTGTAGATGTCAAGACCTTCTGCCCCAAGGTCTCGGCGCAGGCAGAGTTCAGATACGCCAGGCTCCACGCGGGAACGAAGCTGGCAGAACCCGCACGCGTCGTTGGGGAACTGCTTATCAAGCTGGCCGATGGTTCCCAGAAGGTGGGAGTTTTTATCTATTAGGGATACCTTGAACCCCAGATCGTTGAGTGCCAGTGCAGCCGCGATGCCTGCCGCTCCTCCGCCAAGAACCACTACGTGTCTTTCAAATTCCTTAACCTTCTTAGCCATCAGTAATCCCTGGTCGCTTCCTCAATCATGGCAAAAAGCTGGGTCCTGGTGGCGTTGCGCAATCTCATCGCCTGGGACGGACACGCCGCCGCGCACGCCCCGCAGCCCTCGCACAGCGCCTCGTTGACCTCAGCCTTCTTCTTAACCGGATCGACAGTCGACGCGTCGTAGGGACAGATCTCTTCGCAGATGCCGCACCCGGTGCAGATATCAGGATCGACCTCAGCGATCAAAGGCTCGCGCTCCAGGGTCTCGCGGGAAAACATGGCCAGCACCTTCCCCGCCGCACCCGACGCCTGACAGACGACATCGGTTATATCCTTGGGAAACTGGATCGCACCGGCAACGAATACACCACCGGTTAAGGTTTCAATAGCACGCAGCTTGGGGTGGGCCTCGGAAACCCAGCCGTACTCGTCGGTTGCCAGGCGTAGCTTTGAAGCAAGTTCAGCAGTACCTTTTGAAGGTATCATGGCCGGAGCCACAACCACCAGATCGGCCTCAAGCTGAATCGGCTGACCGGCCAAGGTATCTTCGGAGAATACGGTAACCTTGCCGTCGTGCTCGTAGAGCCTTGATACCTTGCCCCTGATGAACGTGGCGTGACTTTCCTCCATGGTACGTGCGTAAAACTCCTCGTAGCGCTTGCCGTTGGTGCGGATGTCGATGTAGAAGAGATACGGCTCGCCGTCTTCAACCGCGTGCTTGTATAGCATAGCCTGTTTGACCAGGTACATGCAGCATACGCGAGAGCAGTAGGCAACCCCGTGCTCCGGGTCGCGCGACCCGGCGCAGTGCACGAACGCAACCTTCTTTGGAACCTTGCCGTCCGCGGGTCTGCGCACCTCGCCCGCGGTGGGGCCGGAGGGACACAGGATGCGCTCAAACTGCATTGCGTCGATAACGTGCTTGAACTTACCTCCGCCGTACTCGGGCATTCGCTCCAAGGGCATCAATTCGTATCCGGTAGCCACAATGATCGCACCCACCTCAAGCTGCTCGGTCCAGTCGGCAAGAGAGTGAACAATGGCGTCAGGTTCGCACACAGCTTCGCACAGCCGGCACTCCGAACATCCCCCGCAGTGGATGCAGCGGGAGGCCTGTTCTACGATGTCTTCTTCGGAGTATCCCAACTCAACCTCGTTGAAGTTGGTGATGCGATCCTTGATTGCGAGCTCGGGCATCGGTGACAGAGGAGTGGGCTTGGCCAAATCCTTGTCGCCCACCAGATCAGACTTACGGGAGAGCTCGTTTGCTCGATCACGAGTAAAGTCCAGCCCTTCCAGCATCAGGTTGATGGAGCGAGCCGCCTTTCTGCCTGCGCCCGCCGCATCTATGAACGTGGCCGGGCCGGTAACGCAGTCGCCGCCGGAAAACACCTTGGGGTTGGAAGTTACTAACGTCTCCTCGTCCACCGCGATGGTTCCCCACTCGGTAAGCTCGATATTGTCGGCCTCGGTGATGAAGGATAAATCAGGCTTCTCCCCCACTGCCAGGAAGACGTTGTCGAACTCTAAAATCTCTTCCGATCCTTCGATGGGTATTGGGCGACGCCTGCCCGATGAGTCAGGCTCGCCCAGCTTCATGTGAATGACTTCTACGGATTTGAGCTTGCCGCCCTCACCGATGAACTTTGCCGGATTGGTCAGGAGCATGAACTTGACACCCTCTTCTTTGGCCGCGTGTATTTCATCGGATATGGCCGGCATCTCGCGCTCGGTACGGCGGTAGATTATGGTTACCTCCGAACCGAGCCTGAGCGCTGAGCGGGCGGTATCCATTGCCGAGTTCCCGCCTCCTACCACGGCAACCCGCTTGCCCAGCTTGGGCGTCTTGCCTCGATTCAACTCACCCAGGAACTGAACCCCACCTGAGACGCCGTCCAACTCCTCGCCCGGAATACCCATCTTGCCTTCCTTGTACGCGCCGACCGAGAGGTAGATAGCGTCGTAATCGTCAATCAATTTCTTTAAGGGAATATCCTTACCTATTGTTGTATTGGGCTTGTATTCCACACCCAGCTTGAACACCAGCTCACATTCCTTTTGTAATACGTCCTTGTCCAGCCGGAACGCGGGAATACCGGTAAGTAACATACCTCCCGGTTTATCTTGTGCATCAAAAATGATCACTTCGTGACCATTTTTTCGCAAATCTACCGCCGCTTGTAATCCGCCTGGTCCCGCACCTACGATAGCCACTCGCTGACCACTTGGTTCACTCGTTTCAACGTCCATGTAAGCGGTCCCCTTCTCACGAAGCTCCCAGTCGGCAAGCCAGCGCTTGATGTGCTTGATTGCTACCGACTTATCATCGACTTCTTTCCGGGCGCAAGCCTCTTGGCAGGGATGGGTGCAGATGCGGCCTGCCACCCCGGCAAACGGGAAGCGAGCATCGTTTCGGATAATGGACAACGCCTGACCGTACTCCTTGGCCGAGGTTGCAGTCACGTACCCGTGGGCGTTGAGGTGAACCGGACAGGCGGCACGACAGGGCGGCTCACCCTGCTTATCGATGGTGAACTTGTTGGGTACCGCCTGATCAAACGGCCGGTAAGCGGCTCGGCGGGTATCCATGCCGTGATCCCACTCCGATTTCATCACCACCGGGCAGACCTCGGCGCAGTCCGCACACCCGTTGCACTTCGACCAGTCGATATAGGGGGAACGGTGGCGGATCTTGACCTCGAAGTTGCCGATGTAACCTGAGACCTCTTCAACCTCGGAGTAGGCAAGAATGTGAATATGGGGATGTTGGGCTGCCTCGGTCATCTTGGGGGTCATGATGCACTGCGGGCAGTCGAGCGTTGGGAAGGTCTCGGACAGCTTAAGCATGTTGCCGCCGACGGTGGGAGTACGTTCAACCAGGTAGACATCGTGTCCGGCATCGGCGATATCCAGAGCCGCCTGGATTCCCGCAACCCCTCCGCCTATCACCAGCGCTGCATGGGTAACCGGTATCTGGAACGGCTCGAGTTCAAGGTCGCCTGTGAGTTTTCGCACCGTTTCCCGAACAACCGTAAGCGCCTTGCGGGTCGCTTGCTCCTTTTCGTTCTCATGGGGCCAGGAAACCTGCTCCCTGATGTTGGCAACCTCCACCTTGAACGGATTAAGCCCGGCACGCTTGGCCACGTTGCGGAAGGTTTTCTCATGCAACGAGGGCGAACAGTTTGCAACCACGATGCCATCGAGTTTTTCTTCCTTGATAGTTTGCTCGACCATATCCTGGCCAGGCTCCGAACACATGTAGATGTAATCTTTTGAAAACACAACCCCAGGTATACCCCTGGACTCATCGGCCAGCCGCTGGACGTCAACCGTGCCCGCGATGTTCAGGCCGCAGTGGCACACGAAAACACCTATCCGAGGCTTCCTCACGACTCCACCTTTTCTTTGAGCCGTGCGAGCACGCGCTCGTCGGTGATTCCAAGATCACCCGGATCGATCCCCATAGCCAGCCCCATAAGCTGGGTGAAGTAAAGAACCGGCAAACCCTTGAAACCGTAAGAACGCTCTGCGACCTCCGCCTGCCTTGTGCCGATGTTGAACTCGCACAGAGGGCAGGAAAGGATGATAAGATCAGCTCCTGATTCGCGGGCACTGCTAACGATATGCTCGGTGCGCTCTAAAACCAAATCCTTGTTTGCAAGAGTCTGATAGGAACCGCAGCACTCAAGCCGCGAGGGCCAGTTTACCGGTTTTGCACCAAGAGCACGAACCAAATCTTCCATGACCGAAGGGTCCTCCAGATTATCTACACCCGCGCCTTCAGGCCGTACCAAAGCACATCCGTAATAGGAGGCAACCTTGATGTCTTCCAAGGGATTCGTAACCTTCTCCCTTAGTCCGTCCCAGCCGACATCGTCACGCAGAATCTCAAGAAGGTGCCTGACCTTAACCTTGCCCGAATATTTAAGTTCCTCCTTGTACATGAAGTCGTTGAGCTCGGAGAGCCTTACGGGGTCAGAGGAGATAAACTCGTTGGCACGCTTGAGGGTGTTGTAGCACATGGAGCACAGGGTAAGGACTTCACTCTCGCCCATCTCCTCGACACGAATCATGTTGCGGATGGTGGCGATGTGGTGCATGGTATCGTCGGTGGTTAAAGAGAACACGGTGCCGCAGCAGTTCCAGCGCTCAATCTCCCGCATCTGGATGTCAAGAACCTTGGCAATGGCGAAAGCCGACTGCTCAAACGCCTTGCCCGTTGTCTTCAAGGTGCAGCCTGGATAGTATGCAAAACTCTTCATCAGCCGGACAGCTTCCTCAAAGCCGACACCCATGCGATGGTCGGGTATCGCTCTCGCTCCTCCTCAGGTATGTTATTAAGGTCTAACTGATCGATGTTCTTGCGCAGACATACCTGGCGAAGCGCCTCCAGCACACGCGCGATGTCTATCCCTTTGGGACAGCGCGAGGTGCAGGTAAAGCAGGACGCGCATACCCAGATGGTTTTGGATGAAAGCACCGCCTCCACCTCGCCCAATTGCAGAAGCCTGATCGCCTGGTTCGGCATGATGTCCATGAGGCTTATGGACGGGCAGTCGCCGGAGCAACGCCCGCACTGGTAGCAGGCAAAAACGTCAACTTCAGAAATCCGCTCAACCTTGTCCAGGATGTCGCGGCGAGACTTCGTATGCCTGCCAAGTTCAATCATTTAGCGGTGATTATAAGCTGAGAGGCATGCTTGTCAACCAAAATAGCGGCTGCTTATATAAGGGATTCTTACCCTTGACAAAATTCCGCTTTGGCCTATTATTCTTGTGGAGGTGATTTATGAAACATCTAAAGTTTAGTTTTATCCTTTTAGGGGTTATCTTGGTATTCAGTGGGTGTACACACGTGGTAAACGTCCCGCAGATACCGACCTTGATCGCTCCGGAAGACGGCGCGGTGTTTGAAGCGGAGCCGCCGACGTTCATCTGGACCTCCGATTCGTTATTTCTAGCTGACGCCTACGTTATCATGATCTTCAAGAACTCATTGAGAAGTGAAGATACCCTGGCCTATGAAACCCTCGAAGACACGACTTACACGATGCCCACCGAGGTATTTGATTCAGCCGACAGCGGCACCTACTGCTGGGTGGCGGCGGTTCACTGGATAGACGGAAATGTGGAGACTACTGCCCACGGCGATCCTCGAACCTTCGTCATCAAGAAATCTGAGTCTCCTGCAGGCCTTAACCTTGACACCACCTACTTCTCCTTCGGGAGGGGGTATGAGTGGTGATATGAGCATCATAAAGTAGGGTGTGAAGACGGGCCAACTGAACCAATTATATACGACGAGTATGATACAGTCACTATCACAGTGTTAGACTCAGCATGGCAAGGTGATACACTTAACTTCCAACTATCTAAGGGAATATATATACTTGGCGGTGTAATAAATATTTTTAAGGACAGAATAAATGTTCATTCCCCGCTCGTTAACGACATCAAAATAAAACCGGAAGAACTGGATTTAGATTCTGTACAATCACATGAATTTTCTGAAGAATGCTGGGAATTCTCAGTTGAGTACGATAGTGATACTTTAATCGTTACTTCTTCTTATCGTCACTATGATACAGTAACTGGATATGCTACGCCCCTCTAGAGCTGGACACGGTGGTTGTGTACCCTATGAAAGCAAAGCTTTCAAGGGGCACGCTGTAGAGGTAGAATAAAGGATCTAGCCAGGAGGCAAGATGAAACGCAGGAACTGGAGTATAGAAGAGAAACAGGCGATAGTTCTGGAGGGTTTGAGCAGAACAAGGTCGGTAGCCGAGATATGCCGCCAGCATCAGATATCACAAACGTTATATTACCGCTGGCGGGATAAGTTTCTTGAAGGCGGCAAGAAGGCATTGGTGAACGGGTCTGGAGATGACAAGGTTTATCAGGCGGAGATAGAGCGTCTTCAGCGGATCATCGGCAAACAGACGATTCAGATAGAGATACTAAAAAAAAGCGAGACCCTGCTGGGGGGAAAGTAGCTGCTGTGGAGAGGTTAAATCAAGCAGGCTATACGGTGCAAGACGCGTGCCAGGCATTAGGTATTTCCCGGAGCGGCTACTATGCCTCAAGAGGACCTCAGAAGACCCACAAGACTCACAGGACTGCGCGGGCTGTGCGTGATGTCGGGTTAGTTGAGAAGATCAAGGTGCTTAAGAACCAGCATCCCTTTTGGGGATACCGGCGAGTTCGGGCATGGCTTTTATACCGGGAGAAGATTTTGGTTAATGAAAAGAGGGTCAGGCGTCTCATGAAGGGACATGATTTGATGGTTCCCCGGACGATTTATAAGGCCAAGAGGACTTCTGGGAGGAGCAAGCCGAGGGCGGATAAGCCGAAACAGTTCTGGGGCATAGATGCGACCAAGTTCATGATCGATTCTCTGGGTTGGGTATACCTAGTGATAGTGCTTGACTGGTATACTAAGAAGGTGGCAGGATGGAGGGTTTCATTAAGGAACAGGAGCAAAGAGTGGAAAGGTGCCCTGGATATGGCGGTCAACCTTGAGTTCCCTGAAGGGGTTCGGGGCAAAGGTCTCAAGCTCATAAGCGACAACGGTTCTCAGCCTACCTCGATAAGCTTTATGAAAGACACGTCAACCCTGGAAATCGGACAGATATTTACCTCGTACAACAATCCGAAAGGGAACGCCGATACTGAGCGGATGATGCGAACCATCAAGGAGGAAGTGCTGTGGCTCAACGAGTTCGAGACGTTTGAGGAAGCGAAAGAGAAGATAGACAAGTGGCTTGCTATAGATTACAACAAGCTGTACGTGCACAGCGCGTTAGGGTATCGGAGTCCGGAAGAGTTCCAGACCCTTTACTACCAGGAAGAATTAAAGGAAGCGGTATGAAAACTCTACACTTCTTTGACCCTAAAAGTGTCTTGACAATAGGGTCGCACTACATTAACTTCAACAAGTGTCGCAACCCCGAATGAGTATAATCTCCAAATAATAACAGTACTCTAACATTTTGATATTGCGACAGACTTCTTAAGCTGCCGTCAGTAGAGTTACTGAAATGTAAGTACAGCCTGATGTTAGAAGGGATGGAATCCAGTTTCCTGAACTCCGTCTGAGCATCAATGTAGATAGAAATCCCGATCAGGTTTGGAAAACGTTTCAGGACGCTAAGGTCATATTGAATAGAATCCGGAAAGTTGGACTCGCAATAATCAATAGTCATAATCTCGCTTGAATCCGGAACATCCGCGAGATAATCAGCTCTAAATCCCACAATCTTGCCGTTTACTTCCAGAAATACACGTGGGAGTTTGTAAGTATATTTTTTTGCCTTGATAAAACTCACAACCTCTATAGTCAATGGAATTCTCTCCCTGCCAGGGGTAGTAGAAATCGCAACCAAATTGAACCACATCCTCGTTTACCTCCCAGTCTGAGACGTCAAGCGAATCCTCGAACTTTCCGTCGTTGTAGATATAAAGCCAGCGCGGTTCCTTCTTGCAGCCCGGCGCAGAGAACACAATGACTGTGGCGAGTATAAGGATGACCTTTTTCATCGAACTTCCTCTTACATTATTGTAAACAAAAGAGGGTGCGTATCAAGCCCATTGCAAAATCAAACTGCCTCTCCCATTGTCTCATTATCTTTACCTGATCGTTTATTGCGGCGGTTAAATCAGGAATCTCTGATTCGAGAACTGGTTCCGTTGGTTCATATTTAAATCTTATCGCACCCATAGCAACCTCCAATGGTTCTAAAAGGTTTACTGCTCTCTATATGGATTATAGAAACAAACTTGACGAAGTCCATTGAAACCTGACCCGTTAGATTTTGATATCCGGATAAATTTGACAAATGATTAGTAAAGGATTATCTCAAAAGAATGCAGTTCTCTGAGCTTAGGCAGATGTCTGGAATTCCACCCTCTAAACAGATAGTCGTGGGGTGTTGCAAGAGATCTCAGTTCCTTTAACTTCCATATATGCTTAACTCCATTGGCACTGACTTTCACCCATCGTTCTCCAACACCCAACGTCCTTATGTTAGGGTATCTCAATATGAATTCAAGTACTTCATCCGTCGCGTAATCGCACAAGACGTATAATCTCAAACTCGAAGGAATAGAGTCAAGTTTTTCAAGATCAGTCCTTGAATCAAGATCAATCCGAACCCCAACCAGATTGGGAAACCGTTCCAAAGTCGCCAGATTATAATTCTGTTCATCTAACCATGGATCAGAGTAGTCAATTGTTATAATCTTGCTAGAATCAAAAGCTTCATATATATCAAAGACTTCAAGGGGAGAATCGATTGTGATCCCTACTGTTTTACCGTTTACAGTTAGAAGTGGACCAGGGTTCTCGTCCAACACTTTCTTCCCTTTATAGAAGTAATATCCACCGCTGTAATTTATGGAATCCTCTCCCTGCCAGGGGTAGTAGAAATCGCCAAGCCAGACCACATCCTCGTTCACATCCCATCCGGTGACGTTGATGGAATCCTCAAACTCCCCCTCCCAGTAGATTCGCAGCCAATGAGGTTTCTCCTCGCAGCCAAGCGAGCTTATGAGGATAACCCCGATTACCAGCAGGCTAAATGACAATCTCATCTTTTTCATCCTCCTGATGCTACTCCTAACCCTGAAGAAGTCAACCCAAACCTGACGAATTCCGGGCTAGCGCATATTACCAGACGATCTCGCAACGGGGCAAGGCCTTCCTTAGCCTTGCCACACCTTCCGGGGTAATATCGGGAGAGGGGCCGGTTCGATCCAAGTAACCGTGGAATGTCAGACCCGATACTGTGAGTCTATCAGAGCTGGACAGATTCAGCATTCTCAGGCTCTGGATTCCCTCCAGATGTCTAAGCCCCTCATCGGTTAAACATGAGCAGTTGACACGCAGATATCTGAGGTACTTCAGGTTGGTTAGGTACCTGAGACTGCTATCCGTTACCCATGAACCGTTCAAGTCCAAAACCCTCAGGCGGGGGATATGGGAGATATATTTGAGACCGGTATCGCCAATCCGAAGAGAGGTAAGGTGCAGCTCAGTTAAGCTGGTGAGAGCCGCAAGGTTCCTGAGCCCTTCCTTTTTTATCATACCTTCGGAACTTTTCAAGCTCAAACGCCTTAGATTTGGAATACGAGATATGTCTCTGAGGTTTCGGTTGGTGATGCAGGGCGAATAAAAATTAAGCTCCCTTAATTCTTGCGCCAGAGCCAGGTACCTTAGACCGCTGGTGGTTGAATCATAGGAATACGCACTCAGGAATTTAAGATTGCCGATCAACGCAAACCATAGGAAGTCAAGGTCAGCAATGTCCAGATAGTGGATGTAAATGCCTATATCCCGCGGAACAAGCATAAGATTAAAAAGGATCAATAGAGTTGGGTATTTCCCCATGTGAGTACTGGAGTGCAGACCTATCGTGGTGAGATTGGGATATTGCCTGACTTCTTCAAGATCCGGGATAGTTACTACCCCCATTGTAACTATATCCTCGGGGTTCTGAACCTCTAGACTGGAATAATAGTTCTCTCTCAAACCCCGCAGCTTACCGTTTACCCACAAGTATTCGCCGTCATAAAAATAGGCTACAGTATCCTCTCCTTGCCAGAGGTAGGGGATTACAGGATGGACATCCGTCTCGCTGAAGATAAAGACCACACCATCCATGCCCCTTTCCCAATCGTTGGCATCAATCAATCTGAGGTCCTCCAGAGGCGGTTCATAACCAGGTGCATAGGAGTTGGGGAGATGAGGCACCCGCCCAACTGCCACCCAGCGCGGCTCCGGGTTTTCTATCGGTATTGGCGCCGCCTCCTTCTTACAGGACATTGCCAAGACACCAAGGCAGAAGGTCATAGGAATAAGCATCTTCTTCATCATCGCTCCTTCTGTAAACTATTGTAGGTACGGGAGGAGGGTCGTCAACCCCCGGCTTGCAAGCACAAGGAGATATTACAATCCGCATGTAGAGAGAGGGGGTGCAATGCGTGTGGTATGTGTGAGGGACGCTGGCTAGCGGATCTCCACAAACTGGTAGAGACGAACGCTTTGGACGACGTAGGTGGAGGGTGGTTTTTCGCCCTCGGGCACGATGCGCGCGGTGGAGACATAGAAGGAATCGCGCTGCTGGACAGGCAAGCCCTCCTGCGGCGCGAACCATATGCTTCCCCTGACCTTGCCATGCTCCAGCAGATTCCTGCCCTCGCTTTCATAGGGAACAAACGACTCGCCCTGATAGTCTATCCTCAGGCAAAGGTACGATCCAACCCTTTCCCACCCCTTGACATCAAACTGGTTCTCTGCAGTGATTACCCGGTCATCGAGCACCACCTTGGTTTCCTGAACCCATGTCTCGCCCGGTTTGAGTTCGCGGTCAGGATAGGTTGGTTGGGTCTGCTCAAAGTACTGCTTGCGGTACTCGCGGCGTTCCCTGCTCTGGATGGAACGGGGAGCCGAACCTGTACCGACCTCGGACATCCCGTAGAGCCTGCCGTCGGGGGCCATGCTGTATGTAACGATGGTGGGTTCGAACTCCTGTCCCTTCCTGATAAGGTTGATAGCCTCGCGTATCTGGAAGGCGGAGTCGGCCCCTATCCCAAGCACGCTCATCTCGGTCTCGATCAGGTTTCCAAACTCACCGCCGCGTTCCCCTTTTTCCCAGCCCTCGATTCTCCAATTGCCTGCAACCTCGCTGCGGTAGACGTAGGTTTTGCCAGGCTCAAGCTTCCAGCGCAGCTTCGCAGGTCTGCGCTCACAGGATGTGGTGAAGAAGACCGCAACCGTCAGCAGACCTATCAAGGCCAACCCATTCAACGACCTTCGTAACGGCACAGACCTGACGAAAGCAGAGCTCACAATCCCTCCATCCTCTGCCAGGCCGCGGCACGCTCCGATGGGGTGGGCTGGCCCAGGGAAAGGTTGGCAAGTTCAAGCGAGATGCGCTGCTCGGAATCTTCTTCGAGGATCGCTGGAGGAGCGGTGGGGAGATTTGTGAAGTAGGATGGATCATGCGTTGTCAATGCCGGTGCGAAGAAAGAACGAGCAAGAAGGAACAGGGATACAGCCGCGGCAGCGGCCATAGCACCTGCACCGGCTAAAGCCCAGCGAAGCCAAAGCCTGGGACGGCGCTGACGGCGTTGGACTAACTCGGCCTGTACGCGGGGCCAGATGCGCTCCCAGTAGCCGGGACCGACCTCAAGACGCAGACCCTGTCGCATAACACGGTTGAGACCGATCTCCTGTGCCAGCAGTTTACGGCACCTCTCACACGAACGCAGATGCCTCTGAACAGCCTCTTCTTCCCATCCCTTTAGCGCTCCAGCAAGATAGGGTGCGAGGGCCTCTCCCACTTCCTCACACCTCCTTTGCCTTGCCATCTTGTCCTCATCTGCGTGCCTTCTATCCCTTGCGAACAAATCCTGCCTCCAAATCGCGTAACCGCGGGCCTAAAAGCTTCTGCAGCCGTTTGCGTGCCCGGTGCAGATGCGTCCGAACGGTCACCTCTTCGCACCCAAACACCTCTGCAATCTCCGCATAGCTCAAACCTTCCGTAACGGAAAGCACTACCACGCGCCTCTGCCTGAAAGAAAGCTGCCCCAAAGCCCACTGGATCAAAGCGGCAAGCTCCTTGCGTTCCGCACTCTTCTGGGGCGTTTGACCGTCCTCAAGCGCCAGCGTCTCCGCTGCGCCCAACTCTTCAAGAGACACAGTCTGACGTCTCTTGACACGACGCAGGCGATCTATGCACTCGTTCGTGACGCTGCGCGCCAGATAGGTCTTCAGGGCTTTAGCCCGGCGCAATCTGCCCGCTTTCTCAAAGAACCTGATGAAGACCTGCTGCACCGCGTCATCCGCCTCGCCATGGTCTCCCAAGAACTTGTAGGAGATGCTGTAAAGCAGACGTTGATAACGCTCCACGATGGCGCGGCATGCCTGAAAATCTCCAGCACGAACACCTGCCAGGAGATCTGCATCGGACGGCAATTTCTCCTGCCCAGCCGCAGCCTCCATCTTATTATTAGACGAACCGTTTCTCGGCTCTGTTGACATGGAAAAATAGCTCCGGGAATCAAGGGTATTTTGAGCCGCTGTCTTAGGCGAGCCAAGCAGGGTGCATTCCTTCACGATAGCGATTGTAACTCGGATTCAACCTCAAGTCAAGGTTTGAATGCAATTCGTCGCAAAAAAGCTGGACAAAAGGTGGTCAAAAGGTGGTCAAAAACTGGACAAAAGTTGGACAAAAATGGGGCGATTTTGGGGTTTTTGAGGTGTTTTGGGGTGTTCCCCGCCCCCTTTATCCCCCTACCCTATGGGGTGCAGTTAGCACCCCAAGGGGCACACTGTCCACCGAGGAGGGGGAGTTAATGGATCAAGATCACCTTGTGAGTGGTAGCTGACGCGTCACCCTCAATCCTGATGAAATACACACCGGCCCCGTGACCCTCGCCCCAGGTGATAGTGCCAGACGGCTGGTTTGAGTGCAACTCGTCAACCTTGCGACCCGATGCATCAAACACGGCTAGGTCGAGAGGTGCCGACCCATCCGGCGCACGAAGAACAATCTGTCGGCCAACTGAAACAGAAACCTGCCAATCGGCTTGTGTTACGGGTGTTACGGGCTCGGAAACCGCCACAAGGCCCAGGGAATCGGTTTTGCATAGCCATAGGTCCCATTCCTGAGGATAAGAAGACGTTGTTCTTCCAACAACAATGTAACCTAAGTCTTTTGTCTGTCGGACAAAGTAGCTTTTATTCCCATAACAGCGAGTCCATAAAGTATCACCCACTCCATTCGTTTTGAGTAATGTCCAAGTTCCAGTGATTATATAACCACCATCTGTTGTTTGATCCACACAGTGCCCCTTATTCCAGCCGTATTCATCTCCATACCTTCTTATCCAAGAGGTTTTTCCTCCGCTATCGACTTTTGTCAACAAAAGCCTAGGGTAACCGACCTGGCCAATTGCTCTACTTGTATATCCAGTAATAATGTAGCCGCCATCTGTTGTTTGTTTGACAAAATTACCTCCTGTGAAATCATCTAAATCAATGTAACGCATCCATGTTGTATCCCCTATTTCATTTGTTTTAAGTACCCAAGCGAAACCATGCGCTCCAGGATCACTGAAGTTCCATGCTTCACCGGTGGCTATATAGCCTCCGTCACTGGTTTGCTGGACGCAATAAGCAAATGGATGATAGTTTTCATCAACAACATAAGTTCGAGTCCAAAGCGTATCACCTTTAGGATCTGTTTTAAGCAACCATACATCTTTCCCTTTCGTAGCAATAATGGCATAACCGCTATCCTTTGTCTGACTCCCGTAACAGTAACCGAAGAGCATATCTGAATCTAGAATTTTTCCGCGTGTGTAGCTACGGGTCCATATAGTATCACCTTGTAAATCTGTTTTCAGTAGCCATATATCACCTTTGTTTTCCCAATCTTCCCAGTACGTCTTCTCTCCGATTATTACATAACCGCTGTCGTTAGTCTGTTGGACGCAGTAACCATATTCTGTGTGCGTGTCTGCACCGTAAGTGCGTGTCCATAGTATTTCACCTTCGGCATCGGTTTTAAGAAACCAAAGATTTCCCGCACCGAATGATGATGTATAGCCTGTTATAACGTAGCCACCATCTGTCGTCTGTTGCACGCAGCGCCCCCAATCTTGGTTATCCCCCCCATACGTTCTCCACCACCCGGCGTTTAAACACCCCACGATTGTGCACAACACAATCGCGGTGACCCCGAGAGAATTTCTGAACACGGAAAACTTACCCACAATCTCCTCCTCATCGGTTAGCTAACCAAATTTACTACTTCTTTACGTTGTATTATACAGCATGAAGTGTGCCACTTCAAGGTGTGGAGTATGCTGCGTAGGTTTGGGACTTGGAAATCGGGCTGGTTTCGCAAGTTATCTTTTTGTGCAATTAATACCCTGCAAAGGGAAATAATGTGGCGTAGACACTCCTGTCTGCGCAAATATTATAAAACAGCCTGGAGAGGCTGTTCCACATTATCCCTCCATCTTAGGGGGTGAACCTTCCTTGACTTAGCACACTACCTCAGTAGAATCAATCTTACAATCCCCAAGGAGGCCGGATGAAGATTGTCGAATGCGTTCCAAACATTTCAGAGGGCAGGGACAGGGCGAAGATTGATGCGGTAACTTCCGTAGTTGAAAAGGTTAAAGGCGTAAAGCTTCTGGACGTGGACCCTGGCGAGGCAACCAACCGCACGGTCATCACCTTTATCGGCTCGCCCGAGGGCGTGGCCGAGGCCGCATTCCAGCTGGTGGCAAAAGCAGCTGAGGTGATCGACATGCGCACGCACACCGGCGCGCACCCGCGCATGGGAGCAACCGACGTGTGCCCGTTCGTGCCCGTATCCGGCGTAACCATGGAGGACTGTGCCGAGATCGCTAGGAAAGTGGGTAAGAGGATCGGTGAGGAGCTGGGGATTCCGGTATATCTTTATGAGGAAGCGGCCTCCAGGCCTAAGTGGAAGAATCTGGCAAATGTGCGCAAGGGCGAGTACGAGGGGTTGGCGGATAGGTTTACAGGTAAGGATGCCTCCTCCTGGAAGCCTGACTTCGGGCCTGCCTCATTCAACCCTACGGCAGGGGCAACCGCGGTCGGGGCTAGGGAGTTCCTGGTCGCCTACAACGTCAACTTGAACACAAGGGACCGCAAGATAGCGCAAGATATAGCGCTCGACATCCGCGAGGCAGGCAGAGCAAAGAGGGATGAGAAAGGCAACATCGTGCGCGACGAAGAGGGCAAGGCGATAAAGAAACCCGGACTGTTTACCAACGTAAAGGCTGTAGGATGGGTAATCGAGGAGTATGGCAGGGCGCAGATCTCGATCAATTTTACCAATTACAAGATCACGCCCATCCACAAGGTGTTCGACGAGTGTTGCAAGCAGGCGGAGCGGCGCGGGGTGAGAGTGACAGGTTCGGAGCTGGTGGGTCTGATTCCCAGAAAGGCGATGCTGGATGCGGGTCGTTACTATTTGAACAAGATGAGTAAATCCATTGGCGTACCGGAATCGGAATTGATTCACATCGCGGTGCTGTCGTTGGGTCTTTCGGATCTTTACCCGTTCAAGCCGGAAGAGAAGATCGTTGAGTCGTTCGTTGTCTCCGAAGGCTGGCTTGAGGGGATGAAGCTTAAAGATTATTTCGACGAGCTTTCTACGGATTCGCCTGCCCCGGGCGGCGGTTCGGCGGCAGCGGTCTCCGGCGCTCAGGCCGCGGCCCTGATCTCGATGGTCGCCAACCTCACCCACGGCAAGAAGGGATATGAGGACGCGTGGGGGAAGATGGAGCGGGTGGCGGTCTCTGCGCAGAATCTCAAGGATGAACTGAACGCTTCAATCGATAGGGACACCGATGCGTTCAATGCGCTGATGGCAGCAAGCCGGTTGCCAAAGAAATCGAACGAGGAAAAGGCCGCCCGAGCTAAGGCGCTTGAGGAAGCGACCATCAACGCCATCGAGGTGCCGCTCTCGGTAATCCGCAACATGGTAAAGGCCATGGATCTGGCAATGGTTGCTGCGGATAAAGGCAATCGCAACTCTATATCCGACGTTTCCACCGCCGCTGCCCAGGCTCGGGCAGCGGCAGAGGCAGCTGCGGACAACGTGATGATCAATGTACCAGGGCTTGTCGACAAGGCCAAGGGTAAAGCGATGTTTGAGGAGTCAACTAAACTCCTTGGCGAGGTCCGTAAGGCGGCTGACGAGGTAACGGCAAAGGTTCACAATGCCCTGGAAGAGAACCTGAAGTAGCAGCGGCTGTTATTGACTGAATCCCGGGGCCAAAAAGGTTGGAAGGGAATGAGCTATAGTGAAACGCGCAACATTCGGATAAGGTGTCAGGGTCTTGACAATCCCTCTGACTCGGTTATATTTAATCAAACAGCATTGGAGGCGTGCATGAAGCGAATCCTTTTATTACCAATCGCGGCAATTATAGCCGTCTTAGCAGTTACCGGATGCGAGAAGCCGCTCCCTGAAGGCCTCACGGGTGAGATTGCGTTCATAAGTTCGATGGACAACGACGGAGCGTTCGACATCTACGTCATCAGCCTGCCTTCAAAGGAGATCCGCCAGCTTACGCATACCGAGGGGCGAGGCATAGAAAACGTGTGGCTTGACTGGTGCCCGGCAGGCCCGATCGCGTTCGCAAGCACCAGGGACGGCAACTATGAGATATATATGATCAACCCCGACGGATCAGGTGAGGTTCGCCTGACCGAAAACGACTACGACGACTTCTACCCGACCCTGCGCTGGGACGGCAAGATGGTAGCCTTCTCGTCCTCAGTGGCCTCAAGAAAGGGACCGCCCCAGAAAGCTATCTTCATCATGGACATTGCAACCCGTAAGACGAAACGGATGACCGATACACCTGAAGACGAGATCACCCTGAACTGGTCTCCGGACGGCAAGAAGATCGCTTACGCCAAGTACGTGATGGGGCAGCCTGAGATCTTCGTCCTCGATCTTGCGACCAGGACCCCCACCCGGATAACGTACAACCCTGGCGAGGATGTAAATCCGGTGTGGACATCCGACTCCAAATACCTGGTCTTTTCCTCCGATCGCACCGACACCGTAAACGTGGCAGGCGAAAGGCTCTACAGTATCTTCACAGTTGACGCGGAAGGAAAGACTCCACCTGAGCCGCTAATCCATAAGGAGAAATATACCATGGGCAGCCCGTCTATCTCTCCTGATAACAAGTGGATCGCCTATCAGTTCAAGCGGGTAGATTGGAACTGGATGTATGTAGGGATCCGCAGCACCAGCAATCCCAAAGAGTCCTACACCCTGGTTAAGAACATCTACTTCAACCGCAATCCGGTTTGGAGACCTACGACGAATTGAACTAAGGACGCCAGGAGGGATTGCGTTCGTAAAAAGAAAGGGGCCAAAGCCCTTTTCTTTTTAGTGCTCCTTCTCGGGCAAAGCCCGAAAAGATCGCAAATAAAATCAGGCAGGAATGAAACCCACTTGAAATCGAGAATCTACCCTTCAACCACTATGCGGGAGAAGTCGGCGAGCTTGAGGAACTCGTCTCTGACCTTGGCCAGGAGATAAAGCCTGTTGTTGCGAATCTTCTCGTCTTCAACCATAACGAACACCTCGTCGAAGAACTTATCAATTAGAGGCCGCAGCGAGAGAAGCAACTGAAGGGCTTTTTTGTAATCGCGCTTCTCGATGGCTGATTCCAGATTGGGCCGGATACGTTCAGCTTTTTCCCAAAGGTTACTTTCCTCTTTCTGATCGAAAAGGGACGAATCGGGAGAAGGTGTGTTACTGGTGTTACGGGTGTTACGGGTTATGTTGGCAACGCGTTTCTGGCCCACGGCCACAAACCGGAACTCCTCGCTCTTGTCGAGTTCTCGGAACGCGGAGAGCCTTGAGTAGGAATCGTAGGGTTCATCACCCGCGACCGCAAGCACCGCATCAACCCAGTCGTAAGCAAAGTCCTGATCGGTAAGAAAGAGCCGCAGGCGATCGCCAAAAAACTCATAGGTCGCCTGGTGTTTGTCTTCCCCCTTACCGATAAGCTGGAGGGTTCGATACAGCGCGGCACAGAGACTGAGGGGCAGTTCGCGATCCATTATGATCTTCATTATCGCCGCTGCCTGCCTGCGCAGGGCAAAGGGGTCGGAGGAACCCTTGGGCGGCTTGCTCACGATGAAGGTGGCGGCGATGTTTAAGAGTCTATCGGAGATTGCAAGGATCGCGGATTCAGTGGAGGTGGGTGAATCGGTGTACTGTTGCCCGATTGCGTTCGAGACTTCCGGCTTCTCGCCCATCTTCACCGCGTAGATCGCACCTGCGATTCCCTGCAGGGATGTAAACTCCTTCTCACGCACCAGGTTGGTCAATAGATCGGCTTTTGCAAGGTGCGCGGCGCGGATATAGGTATCTTGATTAAACCCCTCGATCTTAGCCCCAAGCGAAACCCCAAGCTCGGTGAGCCAGCGGGTCTTGTCCGAGAGCGTGCCTATCCCCTTGACCCATTCCACCCGCGCTTCCTCTTCAACAAGGGGCTTAAGCCCCTTGCGAAGATCCTCATTGATAAAGAAGTCGGCGTCCTCCAGACGCGATACGGCCATGCGCTCGAACCATTTGCGTGAATGTTCCGGTTCAAGTTTTGGGGAGTTGGTAACCACCAGGAAATGCGGCAGAAGTTTGCCTTTCTTTTCTGCAACGAACGCCCGCTGGTGCTTTGCTAAAGCGGTCTGCAGAACCTCGCGCGGCAAATCCATGAATCCGCCCAGGTCGCATGAAAGCACCTCGGGGTATTCCACGAGATTCGTGACCTCGTCGATGAGCTCTTGATTCTCCACCAGCTTCCCTCCCAGCTTCTTGGCGGCTTTGGATAGTTCGGCGAGGATCTGAGCTTTGCGCTCATTCTGATCAACGAGCACGAACCCGTCCTTCAGCTTCTGCACGTATTCATCAGGATGATCAATGGTTATGGGTTCGGGATGCGCAAAGCGGTGGCCGTATGTCTTGTTGGACGGGGTAAGTCCAGGAAATTGAAACTCCAACACATCGTTTCCGAAAAGCGCACAGAGCCAGCGCACAGGCCTGGCAAAGTTGACCGTCTTGTATCGGGTCCAGCGCATCCTTCGCGGGAAGGGGATCTTGAAGATGATGGAGGGCAGGGAATCGGCAAGGAGATCGGTGGTTTTCTTGCCGCCCACCTCTTTCTTTACGCAAACGTAGCTGCCCTTCTCGTTTTCTTTGATATAGAGAGCCGCGGTATCCGCCCCATGGCTTTTTGCAAACTTCGTGGCCTGCACCGTCCATTTGCCTTTGGCGTCTTTTGCGACCCTGGCGGGCGGACCCTGGAACTCAAAGGTCTTTTTGAGATTAACAAGTGCTACATCCTTGAGGATGACTACCAGGCGGCGGGATGTCCACATCTTTTTGATCTCGCCGTGGCTTACCACTGCGTCTTTCAGCACCTTCTCGATCTCTTCGGCAAGTGACGTAACCGCAGGCTCAAGGTATGATGCTGGTATCTCCTCTGTGCCTATTTCTAAAAGGAAGGTGCGGGTATCAGGCATCTTCCGCCTCTCCGGGACCGCCGACGTAAAGTCTGGCCACCGCCATTGCCAGCTTGCGAACACGCAGTATGGTTGCCGCGCGCTCGGTAACCGAAATCGCACCGCGCGCGTCCAAAAGATTAAAAAAGTGCGAGCACTTTATGACCGCGTCGTAGGCAGGCATCAAAAGACCCTTGGAGACCAGCCGATGGCATTCCGCCTCATAATGATCGAAAGCCCTCCGAAGATAATCGGTATCCGCTTCCTCGATGGAGTAAGCGGAGAAGTCCTTCTCGTTCTGGTAAAACACGTCGCCCCAGGTCAGGCTCTTACCGTCCACCTCGCCCCAGACGATGTCGAAAATCGAATCCACACCCTGCAGGAACATGGCGATGCGCTCCAGGCCGTAGGTGTACTCGACAGGGATGACCGCGAGGTCAATCGCGCCCATCTGCTGAAAGTAGGTGAACTGGGTAATCTCGATCCCGTCGAGGTCGACCTGCCAGCCCAGACCCCAGGCACCGAGTGTTGGCGATTCCCAGTCGTCCTCGGTAAAGCGCAGGTCGTGGCGCTCCAAAGGGATGCCGAGCGCACGAAGGCTACCAAGATAGAGTTCCTGTGAGTCCTCGGGTGCGGGCTTAAGGATAACCTGCATCTGCCAGTGCTGGTATACTCGCAAGGGATTCTCGGCGTACCGGGCGTCTCGGGGCCGCTTGGCAGGCTCCACGTACACGCATCGCCACGGTTTATCATCGAGGACTTTAAGGAAGGAGGCGGGGTTGAAGGTTCCCGCACCGACCTCTGATGAGTAGGGCTGCATCAGGACACAACCCTTGGAAATCCAGTAATCCTGCAGCCGAAGGATGATCTCCTGAAAACTAAGGGGCTTACTCATCAACTCCCCCAAAGATACATAAGAAAAGGATTCTAAAGACCCAGCTCATCCCTTATACCACGCATCGCCTCGAGCGAGATGGATACGAACTCTTCAAGCTGTATGCCTAACTCGGAGCATGTCCTTATCTGGTCGCGGTCAGCGCCAGCGGCAAAGCGCTTGTCCTTGAAGCGTTTTAGCACGCTTTTGACTTGAATCCCGGCAAGCTTCTCCGGGTGCATGAGCGCCGCGGCAACGATGAGCCCGGTCAAAGGATCAACCGCGTAGAGCGCCTTGTCGAAGTCAGTGACCCTGGGGACGTCACCCAGGTGGGCGCGAATCGCCTGCACCGCCTCGGCAGGCAGGCCATGTTCCTCAGCGATCTTCGCACCCCAATCGGCATGCAGCATCATGTCTCCTACGGCTTCTGCTTCCTCGTAAGCCACGTCGTGAAGGAGACCTGCAAGTCCCCAAATATTAGGATCGCCGCCGAACCTTGGAGCAAACGCACGCATACATGCCTCGGTGGCAAGCATGTGTTTGCGCAGGTTCTTGTTCTTAACCTTTCCTTTGACTAACTCAAATACCTCTTCACGCGTAATCATGGGGTAAGGATAGGGAAAAACCAAAGTAAGTCAATCTCTCCTCGTCCCGAATCAAACTTTTTCGAGATTTTAGTTGCGATCTTTTATCCCCTTGTGGTAAAAGGATCATTAACTCAGGGGTCCCCACGAAGTCACGCAGTAACTTCGTGGGGTACAACAGCCGACGAGTGGATTCGAACCACCGGCCTACGCTTTACGAAAGCGTTGCTCTACCACTGAGCTACGTCGGCAGAATAATCAGCATCATTCTCTACTTTGAATTGTAGCTGGGTTTCGAGTCCTGTCAACATCACGTTCGAGATTGGCGCTATTGGTTCGGATGATTTGTGGTTGCACGCCCCGCGACTCAAGCCACTCCTCAACCCGCGCAAGATCGAAGCGAAAGCCCTTACCAAGACGATACAGAAGGATTCACCATCCCCCCCCTTCCACTGCAACCTTCAATAAAATAAACTTATAATTAATTTGACATCGTTCGAAATTTAACCTATAATTTGTCAATGATAAAAATAATAGCATGTCAACGACTTCGATGGCAGATTTTAAAAACATCAACCCTGAAACAAGGAGGCTAAGATGAACAAGATGGAAGGCAAGGTTTGTCTGGTAACAGGGGCGAACTCGGGGATTGGGAAGGAAACCGCCCTGGGATTGGCAAAGATGGGCGCGACAGTGGTTATGGTCTGCCGTGATAAACAGCGAGGCGAGGCAGCAAGAGCCGAGATAAAGAATGGGAGCGGAAACGATTCTTTGGATCTCCTGCTTGCCGATCTCTCCTCGCAGGCACAGATTCGCAAACTGGCAAAGGAGTTTAAGGATCGCTATCAACGCCTGGACGTTTTGATAAACAACGCCGGGATCGGTCTTGCCAAACGAAAAGAGAATACCGACGGCATCGAGATGACATTTGCCGTCAACCACCTCGCTTGCTTCCTGTTGACTAACCTGCTGCTTGAGCGGCTCAAGGCCAGCGCACCGTCACGTGTGGTCAACGTTTCATCCTTTGCGCACTCTTGGATTAACAAGATAAACTTCGAGGACCTGCAAGGCAAACAAAAATTTCCCCCCATGCAAATATATGCCCAGTCCAAGCTCGCCATTCTCATGTTCTCCTATGAGCTGGCGCGGCGGCTTGCCGGAACCGGGGTCACGGTCAATGCCGTCAATCCAGGTATGGTGAAGACCAACCTTGGGCATGAGGTCACCGGACCTCTCATCACAGTCAGGCGGTTGATATTTAGTAACTTCCTGGCGATCACTCCTGAGGAGGGTGCGCAAACCAGCATCTATCTGGCCTCCTCACCTGAGGTGGAGGGCGTCACCGGTAAGTACTTCTTTAGACAAAGGCCCAAACGATCCTCCAAGGCCTCATATGACCGCGGGGCCTGGCAGCGGCTATGGAAGGTAAGCGAGGAGTTGACAGGACTGGCGTCATGAAGAAAACAACCAAGCTGCAGGCTGAACTCTAAAGGAGGGTGAACCAGAAAACGAAGTCCCCACGGAGTCGTTTCCAACACGTGGGGACGTACTTGGCCCTCCAGTTTTAATTACTCGCCGTCAGCCTTTGTCGAGGTTCTCCTCTATGTCAGTCCATCTCAAGAGATCGAGCAGATTGAATCTTCCGTCGTGGTGCCAGGTGAGGGAAGGAGCGGTCATCTTACCCAAGGGGCAGATGCGATCAGCCCCCAGCTGACCCATCTTATCTGCCATGAGAAGAAATCGTTTATCTGACAGAGCCGCGCCTACCGTCTGCAGGTAGCCCTTCACCGGCTTAATCAGGTCAACCACGTCTTTAACGTCCTTGACCGGTTTTACACGGATAGTTCGATTCAGGCACGAAGGCACGAAGGCCGGGTCGTTCTCATAGATGACCGTCCAGTCGGTGCCCGGGGAGCTATGGAGGATGGCTATGTCGTCTTTCTCAAGTTCTCTGAACTCATAGGAGCCGCGTAGTTGATTGATTTGTGCCGCTTCATCTACCGATATCTTGCCGCGAGGTATCTCTTTGTTGAAGTTCTCCATCTCCTGAGCCAACAGCTTCGAAAACTCTCTCGGCGTTGTCTCTCCATCCTCCTCCACATAGAAGACATGGGGAGAAAGGCAGCCCTGCTGGTCGAAGACCGACGCGTCAATCGCCGCCTGTACCGCCGTTTGCCTGACGCGGTCCGCTACCAGATGCTCGCGGCCTATGACACCGAAGCTGAGCTTGTGTCCGTAGGCGATGAAGCGGGTACCCGAAGGTACCCGCTTTCTCACCTCGTTCACCGATCGTTCGCCGCCGTAGACGATCACGGCGTCGGAGGAGCTAAAAACTACGTCTTCGATCTCCTCGTCGCCGCCTTTCCAGCAAACCATAGCGACAGAGCGAGCCAGCTCAGGATCCACCTCAGCCAGCGACTGGGCGAACAGAACTGCGAACAAAGGCTCCTCAGAAGCAGACTTACCAAGGATCGCCGACTTCATTAAGAGTGCGTAGATGATGTTTCCGACAGGAAGTCCTGGAACATTGCCTGCGAACACGGCAGTGGTGAGGCTAGGTCCGTAGACCTTGCACATCCCCTCGCTTTTGTGTCGCGGGCGAAACCGATCCAGAAACAGAGGATCGCCTAACTCCTCTTCAAGAAGGATCTTCAGGTCTTCTCCCCGCAACATGAGTACCATCCCGTCCAGGGTCTGGGTAATCATCTGGCTGGAGTAGCCGGTGATGAGAGGAAGCAGCGCTTCGGCCTTGCGGCGCGGAGGGTAGGCTGAATCACGCCAAAGAGCCACGGCTTTATCTATGGTTCTGATGATTTCATAGACAGAGAGCTTGGCGAGGTATTCCTCACGCGCCTCTTTAAGCTGAGCGATGACTTTAGACAGCAAAGACGGTGTGAGGACGGGCGAATGCATCCTGACCTTATTCTGGCCTTGTCCGAACTCAATCGTGGTGAAGTCAGCAAAATCGGCCTCATCAAGGCCTGGCAGGAAGAACGCCGGGATTGATGTTTTTGTCTCTAGCATCTTGCCCTCCGCTACATTCCTTGTGCACTGATCAGTTCATCCATGGCAATGGAGCAGCCGCGTGCCTCGGCACCTTTCGCTCTGCCCACGACCTCGAAGCCGTCTTTGATCTGATAACCCAGGTCGTCGGTTTGCACCGCCATCACCGTGTTAAAGTTCGCAAGACAGTAGTGGCGAAGCAGTCCGGTTTCGCCTTTGGTTAGAGGTTGTAAGGTTTCAGGATCGACCACAACACTTCTTGTCCAAGGGGGGCCTAACTTGTAGCGCGGTTCTTTGATACCATTGACGTGGTTGTAAAGCACGTTGTCGCAGAAAGCTGTCTGTAGCTCAGTCATGCTGTAGCCGTTTATGAGACAGTGGGGCGGCACGCCCGTCATTTTCTGAGCCAGTTCGAAAAACTCTTTCTTGCTTATCTCGCGGGAGCGGCCTTTGTAGCCTCCGCCGTCGCCCAGGCGGCTGCCTTCCGGGAGATTGAAGGAGATCCCCTTGGACAGACAATAATCGAAGAAATGGAGGTAGCCTGTGGTTACGCTAATCACAAACACAGATTCACCGGTTTCTTCAGCCTTTCTCAATCTGGCTACAAGGGCTTCTAAGTTGAAGCCCTTTTCATCCATGAAGTACTCTATGTCGCCGATAGTGTGGTTTGCCAGTATCTTCAAATATCCATACATCAATACCGAATCAGGCGGCACCAGGTGCGGAGGGGGTGACATGAACAGGGTGTGAAGGTTTTCACCGGAAGGATAGAGGTAGTTTACTACGGAGTACATATAAGATGTGTCCAGAAGCTTCAGTCCTGTGTCATTGAGATATATCTTCGACCGTTTCTCGGGATTGGTGGTTCCACTACTACGAAAAATCCTAGTAGCTTCTTCCGGCGGAAAGGTACAGAGCGGGATCTCTTTAAAAGCACTCATGGGGACTGCAGGAATCTCTTGCCAGGACTCGATATCACCGGGCTTGATGCCACGCTTGGCGCAGTATTTCTGATAGGGTGCATTCGCATTGTATTGATACTCGAACAACAGAAGAGCCAGTTCATTGAACCTCTCGTCCGTGCCTGGTTGATCAACGCCGCCCTTTATGAATGCGGTGATGTCGCGCTCAAGATTGCGGACAAAGTCCGAATCGACTGCGTGCTTTTGGGTGTTTTTTGTTGTTTTCGGCATTTGTTCCTCCTTCTTAATGCCTGATACTTTAATGTATCAAGCAGTTTTGGCTAACGTTTTGAGGCTTTTCGAAACGGTAAAGCCCGTTAGCATTTATTGAAACACCCGCTGTGGGGTGAGTCGTTCTTTATCTCTAAAGAACGACTTTTTTAGTCTTTGATTATTATAATCAAAAAACTACTTATGTCAAGTGAACATTTAGGTCATTTTCCAAATAGAGAAATATAGCCAATAAGACTACAGATGGTTCCATTTAGTTGATTCCTTTAGATAAATGTAATAAAATAATATTATTTAGGGATGTTCGGGCATTAACAGGATGAGTTAATCAAATGGGGTTGACAACGCAAGAAAAAATAGTAATATGTGTAAGGATTCCCTTATTACAAGTATGGGTAGTGTGGGCATAGAAAAGTGTAATGCTTGCTGTGACTGAATCAGGCTTAAACCTGATTGGATGCAAACAAAATACGCGCTTGTATTACGCGAGGAAATCTTTAAATCACTAGAGGAGGAAAAAATGAACTACAAAGCCTGGTACGACGAGGAAAACGGGATACTGCGTGCCGATATCCTCAAAAAATTCGAACCCGAAGACACAAAGGGACTCATGAACGTTGTCAATAATGAATTTACCGATGAGCAACGGCGCTATCTTCTACTTACCATGTTCGAAGACGCCCAAGTTATGCCCAGCAAGGAAACCCGTAAAGCGATGCGAGAAGCGGCTTCGCTTGTCAAGTTGAGCAAGATCGCCATGTGCGGCGCCAAACCAACGGTACGGATGCTAGGCAAAATCGTGATTGCGGCAATGGGAAAAACTGAAGATTCCAAGTTTTTCGCTACAGAAGAAGAAGCCCTTGCCTGGCTGAAGGCTGAAAAAGAGAAGGAATCGAAGGAATCAAAGTAATCAGCCCCTTCTGAAGGAGTAAGACATGAACAGGAGCAAAGGGAAAGCGGGGATCACACCAGAAGGCCACGGCTTTGTCTATCCTCTCCACAAACTCATAAATCGCAGGATGGGATAAGTAGTTTTCCCTTGCCGGCTTTGGTTCTGCGATGATTGGAGAAGTAGGGAGGATGTGGGTGCCGGCGAATCTCTCCTGACGCGATCCCCGCGGGTTTGGACATCAAGGGCAAAAGGCTTCTAAACGTGGGCCTCATCAAGGCCTGGCAGGAAGAACGCCGGGATCGATGTCTTTGTCCCTGGCATCTTGTCCTCATTCACGATACCTGCGCGCTGAGCAACTCGTCTACTATAATGGAGCAGCCGCGTGCCTCGGCACCTTTCGCTCTGCCCACGACCTCGAAGCCGTCTTTGATCTGATAACCCAGGTCGTCGGTTTGCACCGCCATCACCGTGTTAAAATTCGCAAGACAGTAGTGGCGTATAAGCCCCTGTTTACCTTCAGGTAGCGGCTGTAGGGTCTCGGGATCGACAACAACGACTCTGGTCCAAGGGGGGATAAACTTGTAGCGGGGTGCTTCGATGCCTCTTGTATGATTGTGCATTACGTTGTCGGAGAAGATCGCGTGAATCTCAGACATGGAGTAGTTGTTGATAAGATGGGAATAATCTATGCCTGTTATCTCGTGCGACAGGTCGTAGTACTCCTTTTTGGTCATGACCCTGGATTTACCCTTGTAGCCTGCGCCATCAATGATGCGGCTGCCTCGAGGAAGCTTGAAGCGTATGTCGTTTTCCAAACAGTAATCATAGAAGTGCACTAAACCGAATGTGGGACCTCCTAACCATATCGGTTTGCCGGTTTCTTCCCCCTGCCTTAACCTTTTGATGAGTCCTTTTCCGTCCAGGCCTTGACGGTTTATGAAGAACTCCAGTTCGCCTTCTCGATGATCTTGAACGATGCTTATGGAAAGGTACATCATCAATGATGTGCCAACCGGGAAGGCCTCCGGAGAAGGGGAAACGAGCAAGGTGGGGATCTTTTCATCAGGGGATTTGTAGAAATAGGTTTCTATAGAGTTCTTGAAGGAGAGATCCATAATCTCCATTCCTTTTTTGTCCACATATACCTTTGAGCGTTTCTCAGGGTTGGTAGTGCCGCTACTGACAAACATCTTGACCGCCTCTTCCGGAGGGAAGGTGCACAGAGGGACTTCCTTGAAGGCGTTTACTGCCACGAAGGGTATCCTGTCCCAGGAGTCGATGTCTCCCGGGGCCACGCCCCTCTTTTGACAGTACTTGTGATAGGGCTTATTCGCGTGGTATTGATACTCGAACAACAGAAGGACCAGCTCGTTGAACTTGTCCTCAGTATCGGTTTGTTCGGTGCCGGCTTTTATGAAAGCGGTGATGTCTTGCTTCAGATTACTGACGAACTCCGAATCTGTTGCATACTTGTTTGTGGTTTTTGGCATTTAGTCCTCCTTACTTAATACTCAAACGTATTAAGCAGTTTTAGCTAACGTTTCCAGGCTCTTCCAAACGGTAAAGCCCGTTAGCATTTATTGAAACACCCACTGTGGGGTGAGTTGTTCTTTATCTCTAAAGAACGACTTTTTTACTCTTTGATTATTATAACTAAAAAACTACTTATGTCAAGTGAACATTTAGGTCATTTTTCTAATAGAGAAATATAGCTGATAAGGTTATAAATGGTTTCATTTAGTTGATTTCTTTATACAAATACAATAAAACAATATTATTTAGAGATGCCCGAACATCAACAGGATGAGTTAATCAAATGGGGTTGACAACAGGAGAAAAAATAGTAATATGTGCAAGGATTCCCTTATTACAAGTATGGGTAGTGTGGGCATAGAGAAGTGTAATGCTTGCTGTGACTGAATCAGGCTTAAACCTGATTGGATGCAAACAAAATACGTGCTTGTATTACGCGAGGAAACCCTTAAATCGCTAAAAGGAAAAGAAAAATGATAAAGAAAGAGAAGTACAAGGTCTGGTACGACGAGGAAAACGGGGTGCTGCGGTTAGATATCTATGACAGATTCGACTCGGAGACTGCTTCCGGACTCCTAAACTTTATTAGGGAGAATTTTGAATCCGAGAAGCACCGATACTCACTCATCTACATGGGTGAGCGTGCCCAACCTCTCCCCGATAAGGAGACTCGCAGGACGATACGCGAAAAGTCAGGCCTGGCCAATTGGGATAAGATAGCGATCTTAGGAGCAAAACCAGGACTTCGGATTTTTTCCAAGATATTAGTGGCCGCCTTAGGGAAATCGCAGAGCACCAAATTCTTAGCTACCGAAGAAGAAGCCCTTGCCTGGCTGAAAGACGAAAAGGAAAAAGAGAAGGAATCAAAGTAATCACCTCACCTGAAGGAGTGAAGTATGGCTAAAACGAAAGGGATAGGCGATCTGGAAAGCCGAATCGAAAAGATAGAAGATGTCCTTTCTCAGGCGGCGTGCGGCGATTTCGGGGTCCAGATTGAGACCGACACCGACATGGAGAAGGCGGATGCCCTTACTGCAATAGAGACCGGGATAAATCTCCTGATCTCCGATATGGGCGAGGAGGTTCGCGAGAGCACGAAGAAGGCTGAAGAGCTTGAGGAGAAGCTAAACCTCATAGAGCAGCAGCGCAAGGCGATCGAGGAGCTCTCAACACCCATCATCAAGATATGGGAGCGGGTGCTGGTTCTGCCCCTTATCGGAACGCTTGATACCCGGCGCTCGCAAAGACTCACCGAGGCTTTGTTGACGGATATCGCGGCCACCCAGACCAAGGTGACCATCCTGGACATCACCGGCGTTCCTACGGTTGACTCGGCTGTGGCCAATCACATCTTAAAGACGGTCGCCGCGGTGCAGCTTCTTGGTGCGGAGTGCGTTATCACCGGCATCCGGCCGGAGGTTGCGCAGACCATGGTGCATCTGGGAGTGGATCTTTCAGGGGTAGAGACCTTATCCACCCTGGCTGAAGGGTTAAAGTGGGCCTTCAGGAGTCTGAGCATAAGGATGGTTGAAGAGCGGAAAGCCTGACCATGCTTGGGATCTCATCCATTCCTATCCTTAAGCTGAGGGATTTTCTTATCGTTTCCATCCAGATCGACCTGCACGACCGGATGGCCCAGCAGCTTCAGCAGGATATCCTCGAACAAATCTCCCAGACCCAGGCCAAGGGCGTGCTGATTGACATCTCGGCCTTAGAGATGGTTGATTCCTTCATCGGGCGCATCTTAGCTGACACAGCCCGAATGGCCTCCACACTGGACTCAGAGATAGTAATCGTAGGTATGCAGCCTGCGGTCGCCATCACACTGATCGAGCTCGGACTTTCCTTAGGCGGCGTAAGGACCGCACTAAACCTGAACGAAGGCTACGAACTCCTGCAGCAGACACTGGAAGAGAAGACATCCGAAGAGCAAACATCAGAGGAGGCTCTGGCAGAGGAAGCGGATGACGGTGGTTCAGATTAGGGAGGAATCTGACATCGTCCGCGCACGCACCACAGCGAAGGAATCAGCTCGCGAGTTAGGTTTCGGGCTGGTTGATCAGACCCGGATAAGCACCGCGGTATCTGAACTGGCCCGAAACATCTTCCTCTACGCAGGCGAAGGAGAAGTTCACATAGAGGAGCTCAACAATCACCACGGGATTCGCGTAAGCTTCATCGATCACGGACCGGGGATCGAGGATGTAGATCTTGCTATGAAAGACGGCTGGTCGTCCGTAAGAGCCATGGGTAAAGGATTACCCGGGGCAAAACGTCTCTCTGACCGTATGGAGATCCATACTGAGACTGGAGAGGGTACCACGGTTACCATCGAAAAATGGCTGTCTCCTTCGAGCAAATTAAGGATAGCTTCGAGTCCGAAACCGAGAGGAGGCCCTAGCCTCACTTGACAAGTCCTGTTGGGTGAGTATCTTTTCCCAGGTTGTCAGTGGATGCCAATTGGTATTAAGATACAGAGGAGGCAAACCGTGATCAAAAAACTCGCCGAAATACCGGCTCCGCGCACCCTGGATCTCGAAAACACCGGAATCAAAGACACGAGGTTTATTATGAGATCGGCTACGCCCTGCACCTACAGAAAGGCTTCTCGCCGACCGGCTGAAGAGAAAAGGGCCTGGACGTCCATGAAGCGTTCCTCTCATTCCTGCTCCTTCCTGATCCGTCTTGCGACGCAGGTGAGACGTCCACCGCGCCTGCGTCCATTAATTCTCATTCTTTGCTTGCTTTTCCCTGTGATTGCCGGCAGCACCGAAGTTGCAGACCCGATCGGGGACCCGGATTCGCTACGGACGTTTGCCGACAGCCTGAGAGCACTGGGGAAAACCCTGCTTGAAAGCGGGGAGTATCTGGATGCATCGAGCACCTTTGAGCAGGAGATCGAGCTGCGCAAGGGGCTCGCGGACACCGTCGGTTGGTGCGCGGCGCTCAATGCAGCCGCCGAAGCGTGCCTGCGAGGAGGGAACCCTGAACACGTGATAGCGTTTACCCATCAGGCCGTTGCGCTTTGGAGTCGGGGTCTGGAAAAGGAAGATACCATACTGGCGAAATCCTATACTACCCTGGGCATAGTTTACGATAATATCGGCGAGTATTCGTTGGCGCTACAGAACTTCAAGAAGGCGCTTGGCATCCGGCTGGCAGCGCTTGGGCCGGATCATCTTGATCTAGCTTCGACCTACAACAGCCTGGGGATCGTTTACGGGAACCTGGGTTCCTACGAGGAAGCCCTGGAAAACCACAAGCGCGCCCTTGCGATCTGGAGCAAGGTTTTAGGACCCGAGCATCCTTTCGTGGGTGCGGCCTACGGCAGTATTGGAATAGCTTATCGCAACCTTGGAGCCTATGAACTCGCTTTGGAAAATCATGAGCTTGCACTAAAGATACAGCTTAAGACGCTTGGTCCGAAACATCCCGAGGTGGCATCAACCTACAACAACTTAGGGATAGTTTACCTGGATCTTGGCCTTTACGATCAAGCGCTCCTGAGTCATAATCGAGCACTCACCATACAACATGAAGGACTCGGTCCGGATCACCCTGAGGTTGCTAAAAGCTACGCAAACATCGGTGAGGTCTATCGCAGTCTCGGTGCCTACGAAAAAGCACTGGCAAATCACACCAGGGCCATCGCGATCTTCTCCAAGGTACTTGGACCGGATCATCCCTACCTCGCGGGCGCCTGCAACAACATCGCGATAGTCTACGGAGAGCTGGGTGAGTATCAGAAGGCGCTTGAGAGCTACGAGCGTGCGCTTGCCATCCAGCTTAAGGCCCTGGGACCTGACCATCCTTCCGTCGCTTTGTGCTACAACAACATCGGGAACGTCTACGACCAGCTTGGGGATTATACAAAGGCGCTGGAAAACCTCAACGCGGCATTCAGAATCCTTGTAGGGGCTTTGGGCAGCAATCATACTGCGGTGGCGGCAACCCGGGACAACATCGCCAACGTTTACTTCAACCTTGGGAAGTTCGAAGAGGCACTTGAAAATTACCGAAAGGCGCTGGAAATCCGATCGGATATCCTGGGTCCGAATCATCCGGACGTAGCGGTGAGCTACTACAATATCGCTCGCGTCCATCAGGAACTCGGGGATTTCGAGGGCTCCCTTGAGAACCACAAAAAAGCGCTTGAGATCTTTCGGCAAACGGTTGGAGAGCGGCATCCGGATGTCGCCTCAAGCTACAACAAAATCGGCAACGTCTACGAAGAGCTGGGGCGCTACGATGAGGCCCTTCGTAACTACCGGAAGGCACTTGCCGTCCGCATAGAAACACTTGGGCCGCAGCACCCTCACACAGGAGTCGTATATCACAACATCGGCTACGTATATCGCTATCAGGGGGAGTATGATTCCGCGATTGTCTACTTCCAGAAATCCATCGATATCTTTGAGCGTTCGCGAAGCAAGATAGAATCAGCAGAACTACGCGCCGCCTACACTGAGACGGTAAGCGAACGCTACGAGGCGATAATATGTCTCCTGATGGATATGGGAAGACCTCAGGAGGCGTTTGAGTATCTTGAGCGCTCCAAATCCAAGGCCCTGCAGGAGGCACTTGCGGAGCGCTACGAGATTGAGGTAGGAAAGGGGGAGCTCAGGGAGAAGATCAAGGAAAGCAAGAATCTCGCAAAGCAGGTCGAGACGCTCGAAACACAACTCCTCTCCGAACGGGTAAAGCCGGACTCACTGCGCAACAAAACCAGGCTAGAGAGCCTGTCCCAGCTTCTGGCCCAGACCAAGGCGGAGTACTTCAAGGTGGCCGCAGAGATTCAGGCCGATCCGGACTACGCCTTCGCGGTCAAGGTGGATCCGGTACAGATTGGAACCATACGCCAGGATATACCTTCGGGCGAAAAGCTGCTCATGAGCTACTCAGGCAAAGCCGAACTCTATCTTTTCCTTGTCTCTCGTGAAGGCTACGAGGTGCGTTCGGTTCCGGTGAGCAGAAATCACCTGGACAGCCTGATCACCTGCTGCCGCGAGCTGTGCGGCGTACGACACATAAACCGGCTCAACATGCAGGAGAGGCTTATCGGCTGGAGCTGGGAGGACGATGAAAGTGAGTTCTACCGGAACGAAGTAGCACCGCTTAAAAGTGTGCTCCGAGAGCTCGACGCCTACCTCATAGAGCCCTTTGCCAGCGAGCTTGCGTCCGCCCAGGTGGTGACGATCATACCTTCCGGCAACCTGTACTACGTTCCCTGGGGCGGGCTGCTCTACGAGGAAGCTGACAGCCTGCGGTTTCTTTCCCAGCGCTACAACTGGCACGTTATGACCTCGGCCGAGCTCTTAAAGTGCATCCAGCGCCGTGAAGCCGACGGCAGACCGCGCCAGCCGGGTTCTCTCTTGCTCGTAGGCAACCCGGAAGGCACCAACCTTCCCTGCGCTCAAAAGGAGGTCGCCGCAATCGGGGCGGTTTATCCCAACTCAACCACCTTCACTGGACCACAGGCTACGGAAGAGCAGGTAGTAGGAGCCGCGCCCAAAAGTCAGGTGCTTCATCTTGCCACACACTGCCGGCTGGATGCACAGAACCCATGGGAATCCTACATCCAGCTCGCCCCGAGTCAGACAAGCGACGGGCGCTGGAGCGTGGCGGAGATATCGGGTGAATCGTGGGATTCGATGCAGCTCGTAGCGCTCTCCGGGTGCGAGACCGCACTGGGCGGCACACGACCCGGTCTTGAACTGGAGAGTGTTGCCAAGGCGTTCTCATTAGCCATGGAGGGGCCTCCTTCCATCGTCGCCACACTGTGGCCTGTCGAGGACGAATCAACCAAGGAGTTGATGGTCGCTTTCTACGAAGAACTCAAGCATAACCCAAAATCCGAAGCGCTGCGGCGTGCCCAGACAAGACTAATCTCAAGCGATCGCTACGCCCACCCCTTCTTCTGGGCGCCCTTTATTCTTATCGGCGAATACAGATAGAGATCATCCCTCACCTCTAACCCCTACCAGACGGTAGCACTTACGTCCCCCATCAAGGGGGAGGATTTTTATCTGACGAGTATAACCTTATGAGTGGTTGGGTTTTCCGATATCTCCCTGACGAAATAGACGCCGGAATTGTGTCCTTTCCCCCAGATGATAGTACCGGCCTGCTCAGTTGAGTGCAACTCGTCAAGCTTGCGGCCTGTGGCGTCGAATACCGAAGCTGAGAAGCCTTGGGGGTGATCGGAATATCGCAGGACGATCTGGCGACCGATGGGATTCGCTACCTCGAAGGCTGCGTTGGCGACAGGCGGTTCGGCGATGCCGACGGAGTCAATGCCCAGCGCCTTCATGGAGTTCATGCGAAGGACTTTGCCCTTGTCTATGGTAATTGTGTCAGCACTTTCAATTATCCTATCCCAAATCTGCTGATTTGTCCAGGATGGATTTTCACTCCAAATTAATGCTGCAAGTCCTGCGATGTGTGGTGTTGCCATTGATGTTCCATAAGCTCCAGATGCGTAAGCTCCATTATTCTTTGTTGTAGGAATATCTACGCTGGGTGCATAGGTATCGACACTTGGACCATAATTAGAACCCTTACTTGCGTCTTTTACCCAGCGTTCGTCTTGAGAGTTTGTTCCCCCAACAGACATAACATGTTCATAAGCTGCAGGATAAAATCCAGAAGCATTTTTATTATCATTTCCAGCACCAGCACATAAAAAAACACCATTTTCCCAAGCATAATCTATTGCATCTTTTTCTATTTGATAAAAAGTATAATCCCCAAAACTCATATTAATTATTTTAATATTGTTATCTACAGAATAATAAACAGCATTTACTTCAGCATTAAGGTTAATTGTAGCAAAACCTCCTTTTAAAACACAAATTTCTGAGTTTCCAGCAACTCCAGCAATTCCTAAATTATTATCGATTTTTGCTCCTGTAATCCCTGAGACAAGGGTTCCATGGCCCTGTCCATCTTCTATATTTGTGTTATTAGATTTAAAATTATAACTTAAATCAAAATTAATATTATCAACTAAATCTTCATGGTCTGTGTCAATTCCTGTGTCAATAATCCCAACCTTAACTCCATCGCCGGTCGAGACGTTCCATGCCCAGTTCGTTTTTGTTATTCTCATGTTCCACTGCTGATTATACAAAGGGTCGTTAGGGGTGTAAGGCCAGGGAAAGGAGTCCGGCATGTTATGGTAACCCTCGGATTCCCCTTCAACCTCGGGCTCAATCTGGATGATCGCGTTCGGCTCCACGTATTCAACCCAAGGCTGAGCCTTAAGAACCTCAACAAGGCTATCCTTAACGGATTGCAAAGAGTCAGGTACGGATACAATCCAAGAATACCTCGTATACCTCAGCACCTCCTCCGAAGGATTTGGATAGGTAATAAGCGGCCCGATTTCCAATCCTGAGCTATCAACAAACGTCTGAAGCGCCTCGGAATCCGGGGCCTTGACGATGAATTCGTTGGTCTCGATTACATCTTCTGCATTTACTCCTGAAGGGATGAACAAGGCTATAATCGCCGCTCCCACTACTATCCTCAGAACTATTGAGTGACGCACAGCGCCTCCTTGATTTAGAAAATCATATACGGATTGCGAGAGATGTCAAGGCCGCAGTTGACAACTTCGCGCAAGCATCGTATAATTCCCTCTTACCGGGGCTGTAGCTCAGCTGGGAGAGCGCCTCGTTCGCAACGAGGAGGTCGGCGGTTCAAATCCGCTCAGCTCCATTGAAGTGAACGTACCCGGCAGATGTCTCGCACGCGGCAGGTGCCACATGCCATTAGGAGGAAATATGACCTCTAAGAACTCTCGAGCCAGAAGCCTGATCGGCGGCGTCTTTGCAGGATTGATAGTAATCTGGGTAGGGGTGAGTTTCTACCTTAAGATGAGCGGACTGATAACCTGGGCCGAGTGGGGAGCCTGGTTCACTTTAGGTCTGGCTGCCCTTTTTCTTCTACAGGGTATAGCCTGGCTTTTTGTGCCTGGTCTGCGCCGCAGCTTTATCGGAATGTTCATTCCCGCCCTGATCCTTGCCGTTGTGGGTATAATACCTCTTTTGGGCGGCGGCTGGCACGCATGGAGAGGATGGTGGCCGTTTCTAATCGTGGCCGTAGGTCTGGTAATCATCATCTCAACGGTCTCGGGCATCGTGAGCAAACGCCGCAAAGAAAAACCCAAGACCTAATAAAACGAGCCTTGCCCTTATACTCTTTTTCTCCGTGGGAAAAAAGATAGCAGTTCCCTCTCCCTGGGGAGAGGGTCAGGGTGAGAGAATGTTCTTTTCGTGGTGATTTCAGAAATGTAGGGGCCGACCTTCAGGTCGGCCCGCTTGATTAATACTCGGGCTGACCTAACACCCGCCCGGGATGCGATGAGATCAGCCCCTACGAACTAAAATCTTCAATTTTCTTTTCTAAGTGAACTTCAATGTTGAATCTCTTATGAAACGACTCTGCGATAACATCCTCCTTTAAGACGATACCCGATATGACTCAACCTGTCAAGAAGGGTACACCCCCACCTTAATCCTCCCCCATCGAGGGGGAGGAAACCTTAAAGAGTACTGTCATTGCGAGGAGCGAAGCGACGAAGCAATCTCATATTGGGCACTCCCCGATGGATTACCTCCAGCTGGTTGCCACCCAAATACCTATGCGGAAGGTGATTAAAGGGCATCCCACCTCGACCCACGGCAAGATATATGAGATCGCCACCCTCCCTTCGGTCGCTCGCGATGACGGAACATCCCCTCCCCCGCACTTCTATGAAGTGCACCCCCTCCACAAAGGGAGGGGGAATTATCTAACACTGTGGAGAAAGATTCCCCTTCCCTGGTGGAAGGGGATAAAGGGGAAAGGGAGCTTTACTTATACAATCTAGCCACCCACGCGCCTTGGTAGTAATGTTTCAAGATCCTCTTGGCGCTCTTGCCGCGCCGCGCCATCTCCATTGCCCCGTACTGGCACATGCCAACCCCGTGTCCCCAGCCGTGGCCCGAAAATACCATCACCTCGCCCTTCTGGCTGATATCGAACCAGGTGCTTTTAAGACCGAACGCGGAGCGCAGGCCCGATCCCTTTATCTCGTAAGCGCCCTTGTCGGAGTTTACTATCATCTTCACTACCCTTTTGGACTTGGGGTTAATCTCAAGCGACCACGAGCGTATCTTGGCGCCTGCAGGGATCATCCGCGCGATCGTTGCGTAGAACTCCTTTTTAGAAACGAGCTTCTTCCATTCATAGTGCGGGGAGTTGGAGCAGTAGGGCCTGCCGAACAGGGGTTTATCCTTGATGCTCTGCAGATACGAAACCGCCGAGGACCAAACGTCTTCGGAGTTGGCGGTTCTGCCGCCGCATGTAGAGTGGTAGCGTGCATCCAGGAGCCGATCGCCTGCGAACGCCACCAGCCCACGCGTCGCATCCACCGCCTGAGTGCACCATCGGGTTTCTCTTGACATTCCGGAGTAAGCCTGGCTGCGGGTGTCTGAGTAGATGTCAAACCCCTGTGCACGGTGAGCACCGAAGTGGGAGATGGCATAGGAGCGGGCACATATCGCCTGCGCCTCAATTGCGGCCATGATGTCCGGGGAGCCATTGCCTATTTCGCGCGGCACCACGCCGTAAAGATACTGCTCTAAAGGAACAAGATTGATGACGTTGAAGCCCGATGACGTTCCGGGCGTGACCGCAAGCCAGCCGCGATAGGGCTGACCGTTAAGCTTGAGCAAGGCGTGTTCGTCGGGCGCAACCTTAAGGGGAAGACTGGGATTGGTAAGATGCTGGGTACCGTTGAGGGTCACACTCAGACCTGCTGTAGGTGAGATATCCCATCGCCCCGGCCTAAGAACAGGCATAGAGCCAGAGGCTGAGGATAACGTGTGGTTGCCGTTGGCCTCTATAGTGACAGATGGAACGTTTTCCGCGACCAGCACCTTGATGACCGGCTCGGAATCCCAGCGCTCAATGGCGTACCGGTTCACGCATCCGGCAAGGGCAAAAAGTACTAACGGAACAAGGATAAGGCTACGATGCTTCTTCAATATGGACCTCCGCGTTGGTGTAAAGACATATCTCTGAGGCGATGCGGATGGATTCTTCAACGATCTCCCGCGCCGAAAGCTTGGAGTGTTTGACAAGTGACCTTGCCGCGGCCAAAGCGTAGGGTGCGCCCGAGCCGATGGCTACGATGTCGTCGTCCGGCTCGATGATGTCGCCGGAACCTGAGACCACAAACGCGTGCCCAGGGTCAAGGATGGCCATGAACGCCTCAAGCCTGCGCAAAGCCCGATCCATCCGCCACTCCTTGGCAAGCTCGATCACCGCACGGGTGATGTTTGCAGGATGCTCGTTCACCTTCGTCTCGAACTTCTCGTAAAGGGTCAGGGCGTCGGCGGTGGAGCCCGCGAAACCGATGAGTATGCGATCTCCGATCCTGCGAATCTTGCGCGCGGTGTGCTTCACAACCGTATCGCCAAGGGTCACCTGGCCGTCAGCGCCGATGACGGCAATCTTCTTCTTCCTGTCCAGCATACCGAGGACGGTAGTGGAACGAATCTTAGATTTCATCACTCCTCCTTAAAAGGATTACTCATTGCAAAGTGCAAATTGTAAATTTTAAATTGCAAATTTGTCAACCTTTCCTTGCGGTTACTACAGACTTTCCAACAATCTTTGTCAGTTCGTCGGCTTCATTCACCAAGTAATCGCAATCGGGCTTTGCGGCAAGATCTGCTCTCTTAATGAGCCTAAGCCAGTAAAGGGACTCGCGCAACTCCTTAAGAACAATCTGAAGCTTATGAATGAAATCCCGTTTGCTCTCTGCTCCGCACGCTTCTTGATAATTGGCACCGGCAGAGGTTGCGGAACGTGTTAACTGATCAGCTACATGTCGACCTACGGCAATTTTTTCAATCCTCGCCGTTAACTTAATAACCGAAACGGCGAAATCTAACAACCTTTCTGAGAGTTGTTGCTCTTTACTGATCACTGTTTTTCCCGAATTTAAAATTTTCAATTTTCATTTTAAAATTTGCAATAAGCACCCCCATGCTATTTCTCTTCCGCTCTCGGATGCGCCTTCTTGTATATCTCTTTCAGTCTTTTCACCCCAACGTGGGTATAGATCTGTGTTATGGAGAGGGATGCGTGGCCCAGGAGTTCCTGGACTGCTCGCAGGTCTGCTCCGCGTTCCAGAAGATGGGTGGCAAAGGAATGGCGCAAAGCGTGAGGTTTAATCGCCGGTGCGTCTGGAAGCTGGGAAAGATAGTAGTTGACGATACGGCGCAGGTCGCGTACCCCCATGCGCCCTCCGGTGCGCTCGTTGATGAAAAGTGGTCCTGAGTTGCGACCTGCGATGTACGCCTTGAGCACATCTGCAGCACGTGAACTCAAGGGCAGGATGCGTTCCTTAGACCCCTTGCCGAACACCTTGATTTCGCCATTGGGGAAGTCGATATCCGGGATGTCCAGGCCAGCCAATTCGGAGATCCGCAGCCCCTCGTCGTATAAAAGTTCGACGATTGCGCGGTCACGCAGCAGATTGAAATGGCCGTCAAGCACCTCCTCGATCTGCGACTGGGTAAAGACCTCAGGCAGGCGGCGGGAGAGCTTTGGCCCCTTGACCAGCCGGGCAGGATTGAGAGCAAGGCGATCCTCGCGGCACAGAAACTTGAAAAGACTCTTGGTGGAAGAGAGCCTGCGCTGGATGGTGCGTTTCGAGTATCCGAACCTTGTCTGCATCGCCACGAACGCGCGGATGTCCGAGCGGTCGACATCCAAAAGATCCTTCTTGCCTTGATAAAGGGAAAGGAATTCAATAAAGGCTGCAAGATCAGAACGATAAGCCCGCAGGGTATGTTCTGACGCCCGGCGCTCGTCGCGAAGGTAGGCAAGGAAATCCTCAGCATCCGGGGGAAGTTTGATCGGTTCTCGCTTGGGCCTAGGCATCCTCAGACTTCCTCTTCCTTGAAGACTTTGCCTTTATCTTTTCCGGGTTACAGCGCACGCAGAACGAACCTGAAGGATCGGCAACCATGTAAGTGTTGCATTTGGGGCATTTCTCTTCGCTAAAGGGATAAGGCGAGACGAATGTGCAGTCATCGTTGGAGCATTTGTAGAACTTGCCGCGCTTTCCCCGCAGTTCGAGAACATCTGAGCCGCACAGGGGGCAGGGCTGAGGGATTATGTAAGGAGAGGTGGTTTTGCAGTCGGGGTAGCGGGAGCAGGCCAGGAACCGTCCGAACCGCCCCACCTTTACCACCATGCGAGCGCCGCACTCAGGGCACCTTTTATCGGTCTGTAGAGACTCGGCTTCACCAATCGGCCTGGTGTAGCGGCATTGGGGGAAGCCGGAGCAGGCAAGAAACTTGCCGAAGCGTCCCCACTTTTCAATCAGTGGCTTGCCGCATTGAGGACAGGTCTCCCCGGTTTCCTTAACCATCTCCTGTTTGATTTCAGGTAGCTCCGCCTCCACCTTCTCAAGCGCCGCACTGAAAGGCTTCCAGAAATCACCAAGCGCCCTCTGCCAGTCAAGCTTGCCCTCTGCAATCTGATCAAGCTCTGCCTCCATCCGGCTGGTGAACTTCACGTTAAAGAAATCCGCAAACCGCGGAACCAGGATGTCGTTAACCAATCTCCCCAACTCGGTCGGCACAAGCGGGGCGGAGCGCTTGCGGGCCTCGCGTCTGGTATAGTAACGTTCGGCAAGTGTGCCGACGATGCTGGCGTAGGTTGACGGCCTGCCGATACCGTATCTTTCCAATCTCCTGATCAGGGATGCCTGCGTGTACCGCTGGGGCGGCTGGGTCTCTTTTCGCTCTATCATAAGTTTTACAAGTCGCACCGCATCAGTCTTTGCAAGCTCGGGCAGCAGGAAATCAGTCTCGCGCTTCTCGCGTTGGTAGACCTTCTCGTACCCATCAAAGGTCTGCTTAAGGGAGCGGGCGCGGAAGAGATAACCTTCATATTCGATCTCTACGGCCCTTACGTCGTAGATAGCATCGGCCATCTGCGAGGCAAGATAGCGCCGGTAGATGAGATCGTATACTCGTTTTGCGTCCTGCGAAAGATAGGAACCCACGAAATCAGGTGTTCGGGCAAGGCCTGTGGGACGTATAGCCTCGTGAGCGGCCTGGGCATCCTTGCGGTCTTGGTAGGCCCGCGGCTTTGAGTACTCATCGCCTATGGTTTGGGTAATAAAGTTCCCGGTGGAGGCAATGAAATCCGGAGAGATACGCAGGCTGTCGGTTCGCATGTAGGTAATGAGACCGACCGTGGTTTCATCAAGACTCACGCCTTCGTAAAGCCCTTGTGCCAGATACATCGTCTTCTTTGGAGCAAAGCCAAGGACCGAGGAAGCCTCCTGCTGTAAGGTTGAGGTCTTAAAGAGCGGTGACGGGGGAAATGACTTGGGGCCGCGTTCAAACTTGGCAACCTGGGCATCAATCCCGGCCTTAAGGATTCCCTTGGCCTTTCTCATCTCCTTTGCGCCGAGGCGCTCGAACCGCTTGCCGTTGATCCTTGCAAGCTCGGCCTCAAACTGCTTGCTCTTTGCCTGGAAAAGACCCTTGATGACCCAGTAAGGCTCAGACTTGAACGCGGCGATCTCGGCCTCGCGCTCGCACAGGATTCTAAGCGCTACGCTCTGCACCCGGCCTGCTGAAAGCCCACCCCGCACCAGCTTCCATAAAAGGGGAGAGACCTTATAGCCTACCAGTCTATCCAGCACCCGGCGGGCGCGGTGGGCATCGACGAGAAGGTGATCTATCTGGCCTGGATTGGCAAGCGCCTCCTCAACTCCCCGCCTGGTGATTTCGTAGAAACGGATGCGGGAGATATTCGCGTGATCAACCTCTTCGGCAAGATGCTGGGCGATCGCCTCCCCTTCCCGGTCAGGGTCTGGTGCCAGAAGCACGCGCTTAGCCTTACGGGCTGCGGCTTTTATGGCCTTTATGTCCTTGGCCTTGCCGCGAATCTTTATGTACTCAGGGATGAACTTGCCGTCCTCGATCTTCACCCCCAGACGCGACTTTGGCAGATCCTTGATGTGCCCCTTGCTGGAGATAACACTTACCTTACCAGAAAGCAGCTTCTTTATTGTACGAGCCTTGGTTGGCGACTCAACTATGATGAGATCTCTCATATTCCTCCAGAAAATCTACCACGCTCTGCATATCATCAGGCAGATCGGTTTCAAATAACATCTTCTTACCGGTTGCCGGATGCACAAATCCCAGCACCTTTGCGTGAAGCGCCTGGCGATCTATGCGTTCAAGCGAGCCTTTGAGCACCTCGGACTCAACACGAGACTGCGGGCGAATCCCCCCGCGTCCGCCGTACTCAGCATCGCCTATGACCGGGTGTCCGTAGTGCCGCAGATGCACCCTTATCTGGTGAGTGCGTCCGGTCACGAGCCACAGGCGCAGGTATGAGACGCATCCGGTATAGACCCGCTCGAGCTTGAACCGTGTGGCTGCCTCGCGCGATTCAAGGGGCGTAACCGTCATCCTGCGGCGATCCAGTGTCGAGCGCCCTATGGGTGCGGCGATCTCGCCTCGGGGCAGTTCGAACTTGCCCCATGCCAGCGCCACATACTCCTTCAGCATCGAGCGCGCCTTGGTCTGCCGGGTTAGATCGCGAAGCGCCTCGTAGGTTTTGGCAAACAGAATAAGGCCAGTTGTGTCTTTGTCAAGTCTGTGGACAACTCCTGGCCGCACCTCGCCCCTCTCTCCTCTTGGCAAGTCGCCGCAGTGCGCGAGTAACGCATTTATCAGCGTCCCCGATGAATGACCGCGCGCAGGATGCACAACCATGTTCCGAGGTTTATTTAAAAGGATTATGTGATCGTCCTCGTACACGACGTTTAAAGGAATCTCCTGAGGCTGCAGTGCCGCGTCTCGATCGGGGAGCTGGAGCAATGCGTAGACCTCGTCACCCTCTGCAAGCTTCTGGGAAGGTTTGGCCTTGGAGCCGTTCACCAGTATCTTTCCTTCCTTGATGAGCTTTGCCGTCATGGAGCGGGAAAGCCCGATGCCTGAGGTAATTAGGTAGCGATCCAGCCTGGAGCCCGCCATCTTGCGTGATACGACGCGCTTGAATTCTCGCTCTACGAAGGACATGCTTTACACCTGGGATGATTCTAACGCTGAGGTTGTTTCCAATGAACGATACCCCATCCCTTTAAGATGTGTTACGGGCACGAAGTGAGCGTTTCATGTATTTGACGATTTCTGTGATCTTCGCCTTACCCAACGAGATGATTTCGGAGAGCTGCTCGTCGGATATCGGTTCGCGCTCGGCGGTGAGCTGCAGTTCTATGAGCTTTCCATCCGATGTACCCACGAGGTTGGCGTCCACCTCCGCTCGAGAATCCTCATCGTAACATAAATCGGCAATCACCTGAGCATCTTTTATTCCTACGCTCACCGCGGCCACGAACTGCCGCAGGGGCAAACGTTGAATGATTCCTTGTTTCTGAAGGCCTTCGCACGCCCGATAAAGGGCGCAGAACCCGGCGCAGATAGCAAGTGTTCGGGTTCCGCCGTCGGCCTGAAGAACGTCACAGTCGACGATAAGGGTATTCGCGCCAATGGCCTCAAGATCGAACCCCATCCTTAAGGAGCGGCCTATGAGCCTTGAGATCTCCTGGCTTCGGGCGGAAGGTCTGCCTTTTCTGGACTCGCGCTGATTTCTTTCCGGGGTTGACGCGGGAAGCATCGCGTACTCCGCGGTTATCCAGCCCTGTCCTGAGCCTTCAAGCCAGGCCGAGACCTTGGGTTCGAAGGAGACCGCTGCCAGAACCCTCGTATCACCCGCCCTTGCAAGACAGGAGCCTGGGGCGAACTTAAGATACCCCATCTCGAATGATAAAGGCCTCAGTTGGTCAGGCGTTCTTCCGTCAATCCTCATATGTTACCTAAAATTCGTGACTTATGCTTACTCTGGCGACGTCTCCCATCGGTTCGCCCAAAAACCGCTCGCCTATGGTGCGGAAGTTCGGCGAAAGATCGGTGAGGTAGAATCTAGAGCCACCTTTGTGGGAGGAGGGCTGGGAGGAGGGCCGCAAAAGCTTCATATTCTTGAGTACCTCACGCGTGGCACGCGCCGTTTCGTCTCCGGAATCAACCAGCTTGACCTTGTATTCAAAAAACCGATCAAGCGCATGCGCAAGCAAGGGATAGTGGGTGCAGCCCAGAAGAAGGGTATCTATCTTATCCTGTTTGAACGAGGTAAGATACTCGGCGATGACCTGGTGTGTTACAGACCTGTCCACCCAGCCTTCCTCGACCAGGGGAACGAAGAGCGGGGTGGATTTGGCGATAACCCTGACATTTGGGTCGACTGCCAGGATAGCACGTTCGTATTCTCCGGCAGAGATGGTGGCAGGGGTGCCGATCACGCCGATTCGACGATTTGCGGTCAGCTTGACCGCTGCACGCGCCCCAGGCTCTATCACCCCGATTATGGGCAGCTTATAGTCCTTCTTTAGAAACGGAAGGGCCGCCGAGGTTGCCGAGTGGCAGGCAACGATCACCATCTTAACCTGACGTTCAATGAGGAACTCGGTATCCTCGTGTGCGAAGCGGCGGATGGTCTCTGCCGACTTGGTACCGTAGGGCAGTCGAGCGGTGTCGCCGAGATAGACGATCTCCTCTGATGGGAGAAGCTCGGCAAGCGAACGAACCACTGTAAGCCCGCCTATGCCTGAATCGAACACACCTATGGGCTGATCCGCGTTTAATTTACTCATATCCGTTTGCATTATACCTCTCTCAGGCCAATTTTATGAGCCTCTCGATTCGACGCAACCTTTCCAGAATGGTGTGTTACGGGCTGACGTAATCAGACACCCCTTTGGCAATGCCTTCGGCTATCTTCTGCCGGCAGGAGGACTGACGAATCTTCGCCTCCTCTGTCGGATTAGTTAAGAACCCGCCCTCGACGAGCACGGCAGGCATCGAGCAGCCCTTGAGCACGTAGAAGCCGGCCTGATTGAGACCACGATTCGCAAAGCCGGTCTTGGCCGCTGACGCGTCCTGGATGTAGCCGGCAAGCTCCTCGGATTCCCTCTGGAACCTGTTGGTCAAAAGCGTAGCTATTATGTCGTTGAGCACCGCGTCAGGATCATAGGCGTTCTCACCGATGTCGTATTTCAGCGATGCGTTCTCCCGCAGGGCCACATTCTTTGCATACTCAAGCCTGTGCATCCCCAAAAAGTAGGTCTCGAATCCTGAAGGTGACGATGATCGGTTGGCGTTGTAGTGGATCGAGATAAATAGATCCGCCTTCTTGGCATTGGCATACTTGGTGCGGTCGGCTAAAGGAACGTATTTGTCGGTGGTGCGGGTCATGTAAACGGTGTGTCCTTGAGCTTGGAGAAGCTTCTTTAACCGCAGGGATGTATCCAGGGCCATGGCCTTCTCCTTGGTGCCTTTTTTGCTCACCGCCCCCGGGTCCTTTCCCCCGTGTCCCGGGTCTATCACGATCACCAGCTTGCGTTTTGTCACAGGTTGCGTAACCACCGCCTTGGGAGTAAACGTAACCTGGATCCCGTTGGTGATGCCTTTCGAAGAAACCGTGCACTCTCTGGAAAGCTTAAGGTTGATGGTGGTTTGGTCGCTGTAGTTCCGCAGAGTCGCAGAACTTACGAACCCCGAAGGACTTATCTGGCTGACGTTGGAACCTACAGGCAGCTTAAGGGTTACGCTGGTTGAAGAGTTCTCGATAACCTCGCAGGAGATCGGACCTGAGGCAAGAATCTTGATCGTGGTGGGATTGGAGCCGGAAAGGATGATCTTTTCTATCTTTATATCTTCCGAGGGCTTAAGGTCAGAGGATTTGACACTGAAGATGCGCTCCAGCATCGCCACCGGGATATAGAGATTTACACCGTTCCAGCCGATGGGTTCGGGTAGATGGATGCCTGCCTGGTTATCTATAACCACCGTGCGGTTTGAAGCGGTAAAAACGTATGTGTGGCCTGCATAAACCAGCACCCCCTTCTTCTTCTCGGCAACCCAGGCATGCCTGGAACCTGTCTTAGCTGCAAACTCAACCAGGGTAACCGACTCGCGGCCCGCATAAGTCACGGTTGTAAACGTCTTGCCTGCAAATGTAACCGTGCCCGCCTCAAGAAAAAACAAGACGAGCAGGGAGAGCACAAACACGCGTCTCATACTCCCATCCTCCTTGCTTCGCGCTCCATGTCGCGGCGCCTAAGCGTGTCACGCTTATCAATGGTCTGCTTGCCTCGGCAGAGGCCTATCAATAATTTTGCAATCCCGCGGTCCGAGAAGTAAAGCTTTAATGGAATCAATGTATAGCCTCGGCGCTGGGTCTTGCCGTAGAGCTTCTTTAACTCATGACTATGCAGAAGAAGCTTTCGCTTGCGCCCAGGCTCCGGGACGTCGAACGACGCCTTTCTGTACGCTGCGATGTGCATCCCTACGATGTAAGCCTCACCGTTCTGAATCATACAGTACGCCTCTGTGATCGAGACCTGGTGGTCTCTAAGTGACTTAACCTCCGAGCCTTGCAATACGATACCGGCTTCTAAGGTATCCTCTATGAAGTAGTCGTGCCGTGCCCGGCGGTTCTCTGCGATGACGTTCATGTAAAAGTGTAGCCTGGAAATGGGCTCCTGTCAACCCTTGCGGACTTTTGCGTTCCTCGATTTGGAAAATAAAGTGGTAAAATCGTGCCGCGATTAAAAATAAACATGCTGCAAACTCGTCAGGTTTACATTGCACTCGTCACGATTATGGGGTCCCCGCAAGAGCGCGAAGCGATCTTGTGGGGTAAAAAAAAGCTGGACAAAAGGTGGACAAAAGCTGGACAAAAGGTGGACAAAAGTGGGACAAAAGATGGACAAAAGATGGACAAAAGGTGGACAGGGGTCCCCACAAAGATGCGAAGCAGATTTGTGGGGTAAAAAAACGGGGCATTCCTTGGTTTTTTTATTTCACAATTTATTAAATTATATAATTCGCAAATAAATTGATTAACGTTGAAATCGCTATAAGATAAGGGGCTCGCGTGCCCGGTTTTTGGGTATAAGCCCATTGTCTAGTTATGGAGGCTTTTCTGAAACTTTTTCAGAATGTTTTGGGTAGGGGGTTACTTTCTCCGGATTTCCCTCTCCTCAGGGAATAAATCATCAACTCTTTCCAGCATCTTGAATCCCCCTCCCCTGGTGGCACAGCGTACCCCTACCTGCTGTCATCGCGAGACAGCCAAAGGCGACCGTGGCGATCTCATAGCACCAACCCTTTACCGCATAGAGGTATGAGATTGCTCCCTTCGTTCGCAATGACGGAGGGGGTTGACAACCCCTCAAGTTTGGCCTATATTAAGACATAAACCAGCCCTTTGGGGTCCCCTCGCGAAAGCGAAGCTTTCGTGCGGGGTAACGAAAGGAGGAAATCATGAAGAGGTTTTCCTTAATCCTTATTCTGGCAATCGTCCCTGTATTAACCTACGCCGGGTGGTGGAAAGTTTACGGCGGCACCACGTCTTACGACGGGGGCAGATGCGTTCAGGAGACCTCCGATGGAGGATATGTGGTAACGGGCTACACGGCGTCGTTTGTGCAAAACGGAAACGCCTTACTGCTTTTGAAAACGGATTCTGAGGGAGATACCCTGTGGTTACGTACCTATGGAGGAGATGGTACGACAGGCCTATGCGTTCAACAGACATCGGATGCAGGTTTTATTATCGCAGGAGTGGTGTACTACCCCCAGGTAGAGTGGGGTAGAGCAGTCTGGCTGCTCAAAACTGACGAATCGGGCGACACCCTGTGGACGCGGAAATTCCCTGGGAATCTGGGAGGATGGTGGGGCAGCTGCGTAAGGCAAACTTCCGATGAGGGTTACATTATCGCAGGCACCCAGATTGCCGACACCACCATGGACGGCGAACCGATTGCTAAACCCTGGTTGATAAAAACCGATTCTTTGGGTGATACCCTGTGGACCCAAACCTACGGTGAGGGTTCAACGATGGATCACGGATACTGGGTGGAACAAACCTCGGATGGAGGGTACATCTTAGTCGGTGAGACAGGGAGTCCTTACACGATGGCCCTGCTCATCAAGACCGATTCCGAGGGGAACGAGGAGTGGATGAAAACCTTCGACCTCTGGGGGCCTAGATGTGTCCGGCAGGCCTCTGACGGCGGCTATGTTTTCACCGGAAGGCAACACGATGACTTAGTAATACTCAAGACCGATGAGGACGGTTTGACTTCCTGGGCAAGAATTTACGGAGGCAGCTCGACAGATCGGGGTTTTTGTATTCAAGAGACCTCCGAGGGCGGTTATGTGGTCGTGGGAGAAACGCAATCATTCGGGGCAGGATCAAGTGATGTTTGGCTGGTAAAGACAGACTCCCAAGGCGACACCTTGTGGACCAAAACCTTCGGTGGAGAAACTGGTGAACAGGGCGACTTCGTACAGCAAACCTCGGACAGAGGCTATATTATTACCGGGATCACGTGTTCGTTCGCCCCGGTCTGCGGAGTGTATCTCATCAAAACTGACTCCCTTGGAAACGTGGCAATTGAGGAAAAACTGCCGACCCTAGAACCACCGTTTGAGGTTACTTCTACGATAGGATCGCACATTGTGCTGCGCTACGAGAATCGGCCCCAGGGCTTCCACGCCGCAATCTTCAACGCGTCCGGTCAGAAGGTTGACGAGCTGCATTCAGACCTGCACTCTGGCAACGTGATGTGGGGTGAGGGGCACTCACCGGGTGTCTACTTCATTATGCCCACAGACGGGGAGTTGTCTAAACAGAAGGTGATTCTGATTCGATAGACTAAAATGTGGCGCAGACTCTCCAGTCTGCGCGTTTATTCTCTCCATCAGAACAGGCTGGAGAGCCTGTTCCACACACAAACACTGTAACCTCCTTGACAGAAAGCCTTAGATTCCTATACTGCCACGTGGAGAAGTTCTCAAAGGTAGCACTCTGCCAGATCGACCCGACGGTTGGCGATTTACGCGGCAACGCGGCAAAGATGATCGAATGGATCAAAAGTGCAACCGATCGAGGCGCGGAGCTTATAATATTCCCCGAACTTGCCCTCACCGGATACCCGCCAAAAGATCTCTTATTAAAAACCCGCTTCCTTGAAGAGCAGCGTCAAAGGCTTGCCGAAATCGCTAAGATCACAGGTGATACTCCGGTGATCGTGGGCTGCGTGGACTTTACTCCGCGCGAGGAGGTCCAGGGCCAGAACCTATACGATCTCTCCGCACGGATAAGCGCCCGCTGGAAGCTTTTCGATTCCGCCGCCGTCCTAAGAAACGGAAAGGTGGAAGCCTACATCCACAAAACCCACCTGTCCAACTACGACGCCCCCCGTAACACCCGTAACACCCGTAACACACCTTCTGAGGAAAGTGCCCCGAATTCGGGTTCGATCATAGAACTGAAGGACGGAACCAGGGTTGGGGTTACCATCTGTGAGGATATATGGGTAAAGGACGGCCCTTCGGCACGGATGAAGGCCAAGGGTGCGGACCTTGTTATAAACATCTCCGCATCCCCGTTCTACGCACGCAAGTTCCAGGCGAGGCTGGACTTACTGTCAACCAGGGCCAAGGAAGCCGGACTTCCTTTAATCTACGTAAACATGGTGGGCGGTCAGGACGATCTGATCTTCGACGGTCGCTCCGCGGTGGCGAAGGAGGACGGCAGGATAGCAGGTCTGGCAAAGGGCTTTGAAGAAGAGCTTTTCATCTATCAGGGTGATGACAAGGAGATAAAATCTGAGATCGACGAACTGGGAGAAATATGGCACGCGTTAACCCTGGGTCTGGGCGACTACGTGCACAAGAACGGCTTTGAAAAGGCTGTTCTCGGCATCTCAGGCGGGATAGATTCCGCGCTTGTGGCCGCCCTTGCGGCGGATGCTCTTGGATCAGAAAACGTGCTGGGTCTCCTCATGCCTTCCCGCTATACATCAAAACAGAGTCTCAAGGATGCTTCGCTCCTGGCAAGCAACCTGGGGATCGAATCAGAACCCATCCCGATAGACGAGCTTTTTGAAAGCTACCTCAAGACTCTCAAGGAACACTTCGAGGACACCAGGCCCGACAACACCGAGCAGAACATCCAGGCGCGCATAAGGGGGAATATTCTGATGGCGTTTTCAAACAAGTTCGGTTATCTGGCGCTTGCCACCGGCAACAAATCCGAGCTTGCCGTAGGCTACGCCACCCTTTACGGCGACATGGCAGGCGGGCTTGCACCCATCGGCGACGTGCCCAAGACAATGGTCTACGAGCTTGCCCGGTGGTTCAACCAGCGTGAAGGAACCGATCAGATACCTTCAGGTATACTTTTCCGCGCTCCATCCGCCGAGCTTGCGCCTGATCAAAAGGATGCCGACGACCTGCCGCCCTACGAGCTGCTGGATCAGGTGCTTGAGCTTTATATTGAGGAGAACCTGTCGTCGAAGGAGATCATCGAGCGCGGCTTTGACGAGGAGCTGGTGCGTAAGGTCATTCGCCGCGTAGATCGTGCCGAGTTCAAGCGCCGCCAGGCCGCACCGGTATTGAAAATCACTCCAAGAGCATTCGGTTTTGGCAGACGTATGCCAATTACTAATAGATATGAAGGATAAACACCCTCCCCCTACCCTCCCCCATCAGGGAGAGGAGATATTATGGCTTCTCCTCCATCGATGGAAGCAAATCAGAGGGGAAAAGTGTGTTACGGGTGTTACTGGTGTTACGGGCGGGTTGACCTTCTCCTGAGCCGCCCTATACTTATCCTCACATGAAGAGACCCAGACTGGGTGAGTGGATCACCCTTGCATCAGGTGCCTTGATTATCGCCGGGCTGGTGGCGTTCGTGGTCTGGCAGTGGCCCCAGATTTCCCACCTTTTCTCAAACCCCACCGAGATCCGTTCTTACATTGCCTCGTTCGGCATCTGGGCGCCGGTGATCTTCGTGGCACTATACGTTTTCCAGATCGTAGTCGCTCCCATACCCGGCACGCTCATGAACTTCGCAGGCGGGCTCCTGTTCGGCTGGTGGGGCGGGATCGGGCTTTCGTGGATCGCATGCGTTGCGGGTGCGGCTATCTCCATTTTGGTGATGCGGGCATTCGGCCGCTCGCTCATGCGGATATTTATATCGGATAAAAAGCTCGATAAGTTTGACGGATACTTGAGAAGCCGGGGGTGGGTTTATCTCTTCCTCTTATACATCGTACCCAATCCACTTGGCGACACGGTAAACTACATGGCCGCGCTATCCGACATCAAGCTTTGGAAGCTGTTGATTCTGGTGGGCATCGGCCGCATCCCATCGTTGATTGTCGGAAGCTGGCTGGGAAAGCAGTCCATTCATTTTCAGACCGTCCACTGGATGCTGCTGGGTGTAGGGTTCGTGGGTCTTCTGGTTGGAGTATACATCGTTCACAGGCCGCTGGAAAGGCTGGCGATGAGGATATCGGAGAAGCTGTTCCCGCCCAGCTCATCCCACACGCCTGCTTCGCAGTCGCGCGGGGACCCCGAATAATATGCTCCTTTTTGGCTTTGCCAAAAAGATCGCAAAGGATCGAACCAATACACACGTAAATTGCTTGACAAGCAAACCGACCGCCTTATGCTTCTGGTATGGACTACCGCAAAGCGGGCGTTGACATAACGACTTTGGATAAAATCAAGAAACGGATGGCCAGGGCGGTCAGGCGGACCTTTAATGAGAACGTGGTTACCGAGTTCGGTCACTTCGGCGGCGGGTTCAGGCTGAAGGGCTACCGCAGACCTGTACTCGTGGCCTCGACAGACAGCGTGGGCACCAAGGTCAAGGTCGCCCGGATGGCAGGGGTGTTTGATACGGTGGGCGCGGATATCGTAAATCACGGGATTAATGATATTTTGTGCACCGGTGCCCAGCCCCTGTTCTTTTTGGACTACGTGGCTTTCTCGAAGCTTGGTTCGAAAGAGGTGGCCCAGATAGTCGAGGGTGCGGCAAAGGCGTGCAGAAAGGAGGGGGTTGCGCTCATCGGCGGCGAGACCGCTCAGCTTCCCGGGGTGTACAAGCCGGGTGATTTCGATCTGGTTGGAACGATCGTGGGGGCGATCGAAGAAGGCAAGCTGATTGACGGTAGTGAGATCAAGGAAGGGGACGTGGCGATAGGACTGCGCTCCACCGGCCTTCACACCAACGGCTACAGCCTGGCTCGCAAGGTGCTTCTTGAAGACAACGCCCCCCTCCCCCTGGACGCACCGGTCCCGGGGACCAAAAAGACGGTGGGCCAGGCGCTTCTGGCCGTGCACAAATCCTATCGTAAGGAAGTCGAAGCTGTCAAACCACTGCTTAAGGGCATCGCCCACATCACCGGCGGCGGGTTCGAGGGAAACGTATCGAGACTGCTTCCGGGTAACGTGGACTGCGTGATCGAGAAAAAGAGCTGGAAGCCACAGCCTATCTTCCGTCTGATACAGATTCGCGGCCAGGTTGCAGAAAATGAGATGTATCACGTGTTCAACATGGGTATGGGTATGGTGCTGTTCGTAAGGTCGAAGGACGCTGAGGAGGTACGCGAGAAGACCCGTGGTATCCTCATCGGCAGGATCGAGAAGGGTAAAGGAAGAGTAAATCCAGCATGAACAATCAGCTTCAAAGGCTCACGAGACTCGCCGAAATCCTGGGACGCGATCGTCGTTACAAGCTTGAGGCTTATCTCTTCGTAATCGAGGCATTGCACTGCGAGCTGAAACGTCTGGGGGTGGATTCTCCAGACAAACGGCGTCACCTGACGGCAAGAGAGCTTCTTGAAGGGATCAGGGCGCTGGGCTGGGAGCGATACGGCCGACTGACAAAACAGGTATTCGAGAACTGGGGGGTGCACTCTACTCGAGACTTCGGGGAGATAGTCTTCAACCTCATTGAAGCGGGAGAGTTCACGAAAACCGACGATGACCGCAAGGAAGATTTTGTTGGCGTCTTCGACTTCGACCGAGATCTGGTGAAAGCCTACCCGCTAGGCGATGCATCAAAAAATTGACGCCGGTTTGAACTCATTATCTTCTCAGGGAAAAAAGTTGAGGTCGATTCAGGGATGCACGCGAAAATAGAAGCGGAGTTCACTGGCCGCGGCTCGATCCTTACCAAACTTCCCAGATATGAGAAGCGGGCCGGTCAACTTGAAATGGCGCTGGCGGTGGCCGACGCCCTTGAGAATAAGGCCAGCCTGATGGTCGAGGCGGGCACCGGAATAGGCAAGAGCTTTGCCTACCTTATTCCTTTGATCTACTGGACGATGAAGGAAGGCCGCAAGGCGGTCATCTCCACCGGAACCAAGGTGCTGCAGAACCAGCTCGTGGCAAAGGACCTGCCGTTTTTGGCCGAAAATTCAGATGTAGCGTTCAAGTACGAGGTTCTTTACGGTCAGGAGAACTTCTTCTGCCGCCGCCGGGCCGGTATGATCACCCAGTACGGGCTGTTCGACGATCCTGACCAGGCTGAAGAGTTTCAGAAGATCGCCGAGTGGGTGCGGGAAGGAAGCGGCATATTCGAGGATTATCCGGAGCCCATCTCCTCAAAACTAAAGCAGCAGATCAGCCGGCGCTCCGAGGCGTGTCCACGCCGCAACTGCGCCTACTACGCGGAGTGCCCATACTACCGCAAACGCCGCGCCATAGAGGAAGCGGATATTATAGTGATCAACCATCATCTGTTCTTCGCGCATCTTGAATCGGCGGGTAAGCTTCTGCCCGAGTTCGGTGCCGCTATCTTCGATGAGGCGCAGCGGCTGGAGCAGATAGCCGCATCCTACTTCGGAGTCCGGCTTACGAACGTCGGTCTATCACTTCTGCTCTCCCGCATCTATAATCCGCGGCGGGAAGCTGGAATTTTGCCAAGGATTCCTCAGTTCCGGCGTGTAAAGTCCAATGCCCGCACCCTGGTCGAGGAAGCACGTGCGGCGGCGGACAATTTCTTTATGAATATAGCCAATTTGCTCAAGCCCTACGAGACCAAGAAACGCATCCGTGCAGCGGGCTGCGTGCCCAACGATCTTGAGCAGCCGCTTGACGATCTCGCCGGATTTCTTTTCGAGATAGCCAAGGACTCCGACGATGAGGATCTCTCTTTTGAACTGATTTCCTTGGGTGATCGGGTATCGGTGGCTAAGGGCGCGGTGGTCAGTTTCCTGGACATGGCCGATGCGAACTCGGTCTATTGGATAGAGGCTTCAGATACCTCGAATCGAGTATCAATCCACTCCGCGCTCATCGACGTTTCAGAGGTCATGCGAAACTCAGTATGGAGCCAGGACTGGATAAATATCCTGACCTCGGCCACCCTGGCCGTGGGAAAGCGGTTTGATTTTACCGCGGAGAGGATAGGGTTTAAGGGCAGGACGCTCTGGATCGGCTCGCCATTCGACTATCAGCGCAACGCCTTGACTTACGTAGGGCACGACCTGGTTTCGCCCAAACACGAAGCCTGGGAGAAGCGGATGGCTGAGCGAGTGGAGGAGTTGATCAAGGCAAGCCATGGACGTGCGCTGGTGCTCTTTACCAGCTACGCAACGCTGAACAAAACCGTAGCAATGCTGGAGGAAGAGTTATCCAAGAACCACACCGTCCTTGTTCAGGGACGCGCCACGCGCAACGTGCTCCTTGAGGAGTTTCGCTTCGACACCTCCTCGGTTCTATTCGCCACCCAGTCCTTCTGGGAGGGGGTTGACGTACCGGGCGAGTCGCTGGTGCTTTTGGTAATCACGCGCCTTCCATTCGAAGTGCCTGACGACCCGCGAGCCGAGGCGATACTGGAGGCCTACCGCCGCCAGGGCCGCGAACCGTTCACCGACTATCAGCTGCCTTTGTCCGTCTTGAGGTTCAGGCAGGGCATCGGACGATTGATAAGGAGAGATTCGGATTACGGGGTTATAGCGGTGCTCGATTCGAGGATCGTCAAGAAGGCCTACGGTAGGCTGTTTATGGATTCACTTCCTCCCGCGCCTGTAGTATTCAACTTATTAGAAGTCCAAAGATTCTTCGAGGAACATTAAGATAGAATGGGCCGAGCTCCAGGTCATCCCCTAATTCTCAACTTGACAAGTTCGATATTCAGAATAGAGTCTTGAGTTGCTAGTTGAAGGAGTTAATCATGTATATTGTTCTGGGTTCTACAGCACGGTCTCGATACAAAGAAGATATTCTAAGGTTTTTGGCCGCTCCCATTGGAGCTACAATTCAAGCTCGGTATGATAAAGACTTGGTCCCCCTGCAGACTTATAACAACATCGTTCAAGCCAGAAAAAAAGAAGCACTTGTGTGTTTCGTTGACCTTGAAGCACACAAACATCCAGAGAAGCCCTTTCCAATGATTCCTTTGCGTCACGCGAAAATCAAGGACGCCAACATCTATGGGACTACGCTAGTTTTGAATTTAGAAACGAAGGAATTCGCATATGCTGAAAGCATTGAACGTTTCACCACAGAAATAGCCCAAGGAGGTAATACTCCTCACATAGATAAGAAGACTGGCAAAAGGATTGGATTCTTCTTTTTCTCTGTAAGTGGGATGCTTAAGTCAGTAGTAAAAGTAACTACATCTGATTCACAAAGGGAATTGGAATCGTGGCAGAAGATCGCAGATCAGCTCTTTCAATGTAAAGGATTCGAAGATGAACCCTTTTTCTGGACTATATTGGGGCTACATCAGAGAAATACTAGTATCAAGCTTCCTTTGTCCTTACCAAGCCTGTTAGGGGGAGAAACAACATACTATTTGCCTATTTACCATTACCATCCGAACGCAACTTCCTTAGATGAGCATCTTTCTATCCGCGTCGGTGGGGCGGTCACGCTTTACTCTCCGGAGGATATCAAGATAGATTGCCGATACGACTTGAAACAACCCCGATTAAGAACTTCTCCGGGGATATACAAAAAACAGACTGCCTGGATTACAATCGGCCCCAAGAATAGATGGAAATTAGAATTGACTCTTATCGTTCAAGCGAATCGACTCAGGCCTATCTTAAGCTTCCTCGCAGCAGTGGTAGGATTCGCGATTCCTAATATCCCTACAGCTTTATCCGCAGAACTACCGCGGTGGCTCAACCTAGGTTTACTAGCAATAGGGGCGCTGCTTGTCGCAGGTGCAGTCGTTTTAGGAACAAGCCGAAAAGGTTAATTCTCCACGCCTGCCTAATATTTCATTAACTCATCGATGTTGGACTTATTATGATTAGAATTGTTAACCGATAAAAAAACTTTAAAGGATTTCTCTACATTATGCCAAACGGTAGAAAATGGAGCGCTACACGCTAACTCTGGATTGTTGTTTATCATCTCTCCCCTTCGTTTGTTTCGCTGACGATACTGAGTTTTAGCTAATCCTTGGCATTTAAATCCATACCGGCGTAGGAAGTTACCGACGGTTCCATCCCACATATGAGCCGGGATGGTAAAGTGTATCTCTTTAACTCGGTCAAAATAAATTTCGGTTGCGATAAGGTTCATTAAGAAGCCTCCTAGCCCTTGTGATTGATAACCTTCCAGGACTCTCAAACTACAGAGCTTGGTTTTCTCGCCACGCCTAGCTATAGCCGCTCCGATTGCACGCTCCCCTTCATAAAGAAGAATTGCAAAACGTCTGCTTGGGCACTTTAGCTCAGGAACTATTTTACGTTTGAACCACTTGTCTATTCCTGGGTAAAAATCTTCCAATTCCTCTACAAGTTTCTGGAGGTCTCTCAATCCCTCTTTGCTCGAAATCGCATCATTGCCCCCGAAGCGTAAAACTTTGATACCCTCGTTCGCCAGTGTAATAACCCTACATTTCCGTGCGGCTTTTACCCCTTTAAGAACCGGTAAACTTTCTTCTCCCATATACGTGGATAATATATCGAAATGGCTGAAAGTGTCAACCCTTGGCTCTCACTCCGACGTCACTCCTCGCAATGACAAAATGAAACGGGCTCTTTGAAGTTCAGCGCTTCTTGGAAAGTCATTAGATTTAGTTACTGCGATCTTTTCTCCGATGGAGAAAAGGAGCATATATCGGGGTCCCCGCTCATCCGCGAAGCGAATGAGTGGGGTGCGTTCCAGTTGACATATCAACTCCCTTCATTTATTATACACCATGATTGACCCCAGGAAGATTCGCGAGAACCCGGATGAAATAAAAAAGCTTCTGACACGCCGCAAGTGCCCGGTTTCGGTTGATGAGGTTTTATCGGTGGACGAGGAGCGGAGAAAACTTCAGGCCGAGCGCGACACGCTGCGCCATGATCTCAAACAAGCTTCCGATGCCATCGGCAAATTGAAGAAGGAAGGTAAGGACGCGACCGAGGCCATAGACAAGACCGGCGAGCTTAAGGCCAGGGTCAAGGATATGGACGAGCGGTTATCCCAAATCGAAGCACGTTTTGAGGAGTTGTTGTGGCAGTTGCCCAACCTGCCTGATCCGGCCGCGCCTGATGAGGATATGGTGCTTCGCTCATGGGGCAAAAAGCCGGAGTTTGATTTTGAACCGAAAGACCATGTGGCCCTGTGCGAGGAGTTGGGTTTAGTCGACTTCCGCTACGCTGCGGAGTATGCGGGTGCGAGATTTGCTGCCTATACAGGCGATGGTGCGCTTCTGCAACGGGCGCTTACCAACTTCTGCCTCGACCTGCACACCAGAGAACACGGTTACAAAGAAGTCTTCCCGCCGGTATTAGCCCGTGCTGAATCGGCAGACGCCGCAGGTCAGCTTTCCAAGCTGGACGACATGTACGCCCTGCGTGACGACCCGCTGTATCTCATCCCCACCTCGGAGACCGCCTTGATCAACATGCACATGGGACAGGAGTTAAAGGAGGAGGAGCTCCCACTCAAATACACCGCCTACACCTCCTGCTTCCGCCGCGAAGCCGGGACTTACGGCACCCAGACCAAGGGTCTCTTTCGCATCCACCAGTTCGAGAAGGTGGAGCTTGTGCAGTTCGCGCATCCTGACCGCTGGCGAGCGGCTTTTGATGAAATCCTTTCCAACGCGGAAAGGGTGCTCCAACTTCTCCAGCTTCCCTACCAAGTCAAGGCGCTCTCCCCTGCCGAGGCGGCGTTCCAGGCATCCTTGACCTTTGACATAGACCTTTGGGCTGCAGGTGCCAAAGACTGGCTTGAGGTCTCATCGGTATCAAATTGCAGGGATTTTCAGGCACGCAGGAACAAGACGAGACTCAGATTAAAGGACGGCAGTCTGATCTATCCCTACATCCTGAACGGTTCGGGCACCGCTTTCCCCAGGTTGATAATCGCTATCTTAGAGAATAACCAACAGCCGGACGGCACGGTGCGTATACCTGATAAGCTGCGTCCCTATATGGACGGAAAGGATTACATCGGGAAATGAGCGACGGCCTTTTCCCCGAGTTCACTGCCGAAGACGAACGTTGGATGCGCGAAGCGTTGAAGCTTGCCGCCAAGGGAAGGGGCGAGGTTTCCCCGAATCCGATGGTTGGCTCTGTGATCGTAAAGCAAGGGGAGGTTTCAGGCAAGGGTTACCACTCGCGCTACGGCGGTCCTCATGCAGAGGCGATCGCTCTGGCCGACGCCGGTTTGAAGGCAGACGGCGCCACCCTTTATGTGAACCTCGAACCCTGCGTTCACTTCGGACGCACCCCGCCCTGCGTAGAGAAAATCGCCAAAGCCAGAATCAGACGGGTGGTTATAGCCATAAAGGACCCTGACAGACTGGTTAACGGCAAGGGGATCGAGTACCTTTTAAGAAAGCACGTCAAGGTGGACGTGGGGCTTATGGAAGAAGAGGCAAGAGTGCTGAACGAGGCCTACTTCAAGCATCGCGAGACCGGCATACCTTTCGTGATACTCAAGCTGGCCACCACCCTGGACGGCAAGCTGGCCACACAGTCCAAAGACTCCCGGTGGATCACCGGTGATGAGGTCAGACGGTTCTCCCACCGGCTCCGGGCTTACTCGGATGCGGTCATGGTAGGAATGGGAACCGTTCTGGCCGACAACCCTCAGCTCACGGTGAGATTGGTGAAGGGGCGAAATCCGTTGAAGATAATCCTGGATACAAAACTCAGAACGCCCCAGGATGCAAGACTTTTCGAGCATGGCAAAACCCTTGTCTTTACCTCACAGGACTCGCTCGTCCGAAGGGGGGATTACGATCCGGCGAAGGTCTCGTTCGCGGCGGTCGATGTGAACCAGGGGCGACTGAACCTTTTGCAGGTGCTCAAGGAGCTTGGGAGAAGGCAGATCGCCCAGCTGCTGGTAGAGGGAGGAGGTACGGTTGCATCCGAGTTCCTGCGTCAGGGCTTGGCCGACCGCTTCATATGCTGCATCAACCCCTCGATCATTGGCAAAGGCCTGGGCTACACCGATACCATCGAGTACGAAAGAATTGCCCAGCGCCTCTGCATCAAGGACTTAAAGGTATCATGGTTGGGCAAAGACTTAAAACTTGAGGGGTCCCCTTGTTTACCGGACTGATAGAGGAGGTAGGCAGGCTGCGTAGGGTAACCTCAAGGGGAGAGAACAGGATACTGGAGATAGAGACTTCGCTTGAATTCCAGGAAGCTGACAGCATTGCGGTGAGCGGGGCTTGCCTTACGATTATCGAAGTCGGCGAGGATTGGGTGAAGGCGGAGGCGACAGGAGAGACGATCAAACGAACCATCTTGGGCGATCTGCACGCAGGGTCACGAATCAATCTGGAGCGTGCGCTGACATTGCAAAAGCCCTTGGGAGGCCATTTTGTCCAGGGGCACGTGGACGAGGCGGGGAAGGTAACCGCGCTCAAGAAGACTCAGGACGCCTGGCAGATAGAGGTGGCGTTCTCCAAGGAGTTTTCTGATCTGGTGACAGATCAGGGCTCGGTGGCCATTGACGGGGTGAGCCTGACCGTTTTAAAGAAACTGCCGGGACCCAAGCTTGTGGTAAACATCATCCCGGAGACACTGCGGCGCACCACCCTCGTTGAGCGCAGGGTAGGTGACCGGGTCAACCTGGAGTTCGATATGATAGCCAAGTACGTTCGGGAACAAATACACAAGTGACTGATATAGCGTCACATAAAGATGATACCAAATTCCAACGCGAATAAGCCGGTACCCCCTTGACAAGGGAACAATTTTGTGTTATTCTCAGGAATAGAGGAGGATATGCATGCCTCAAAAGGCCGATAAAGAACTGAAAAAGTTTAGGAAAGTCGTTGATCTCCTGCGTCAGCTATACAAAGACGAGGGGATGAAAATCCTTGTGGCCCCAGATGGCGTGGAACTCAAAATTGAAGAGGATGCTCTAGAGAAATACGTAAAGAAGATAGACTTACTTCTTAATGAGGCCAAGGAATTAATTCGAGACGAAATCTCAAGATTTCTAAATGCAACGATGGGTAATTACGAAGAAATACCTTGGGATATGCTCTTAGGCCCTCTAAAAAAGGGAACTGAAAAAGCCAGGGAAATGGAGAGAAAGACACTAGAAAAAAAGATGGAGATCCTTAAAGAAACTGAACTCGAATGGTCCATTCGTAGAAGATCAAAAGCCAAACTGAGGGCAAAGGTTCCTGTTCTTGCAGAAACACGATGGGAAATCTGTCGTAAGCTAGGGGATGAACGTAAATCAAAACGCGATTCTGTCCCCTTTGCGATGATTGAATTTCGTTACCTGAAGCCGCCTTTTAGCCCTACAGGAGAGTATTTTGCCAAGGCGTTTTTCGGGGTTAGTCACTTTCAAGAAACTCTCTCTTTATGGTGCGACAAAGAAGATATCCACTACCTGATAGCTGAGCTTGAAAAAATAGAAAAGGAATTGACCTCTCTAAAGGGGAAGGTTGACAAATGACTCCTAAGGTAACAATAGATACGGATGATTTTGCCGAATACTTAAAACCTGTGTTACAAATATTGCTTCACCATGAAAAGATATTGCACACCCACGGGATTGAACTTATTACAATCCAAAGAGCGCACCGGCGAGTCACTCGTAGAGACTTAGCCATTTTTGAAAACCTGTTGAAAGCATCCGCTACACCGGGAGAGGATTTACGAAGACTACCAACGTACCTTTCTCTAAGGGAGGTGGAATTTATCCCCTCTCGAGAAGAGGTGAAATATATGAGAACTTTGAATGATTTGAGAAGTGCCCTTGGGGCTACGTTGGAGTGTTTTGAAGATAAAGCAGATAGACTGCATTGTTTCTGTGAAGTGCAGGACAAGGCAGATTCTCTCTATGAGGCAGTAAGACATCTTGACTTACGCAGGGATGTCCGGAAACAGATCGCGCTCACCATCAGAGACGCTGTGAGAAATATCTATGCTGAGGACCTTGAGAAAGAAAATCTCCGAGCACTGCTTAAGGCCATAAAGATTGCAGCAAAGGAAGAACTCAAGCCTTCAGATCACGAAGAGGTATTAGAAATCCTTTATGAGGGCGACCTAGATGCATACCCGCATCTTGATGAAGACCTCTCCAAAATAATTGAAGAAGAAAACCAAAACGAGTGAAGCTTTTTCTCGACACAACTGTCCAAATGGACAGATACCTAGGTAAACAAAAGACCAAGAAAAAAATACGCAAAAAAATAAATCAAAGCACATCGAGTACGGCATCGAATTACGTTTTGGGAGAGTATAAGTGGACTATTGTGAAGGACGCTAAGATACTCTTGAATTTGTTGAGAAGTTCTAACTCCATTGACGAAGCCCTAAATAGACTACCTCCTTATAAAAAGGGAAGAACGGAACGCGTAACGAAAAAAATCCTTGGCCCAGTGATGGAGGAGTTACGGAACAGTTACCCTAACCGACCGATGTCCGAATTAAAAGAAGCATTACAAGAACGTGTGGAGTATTTCTTAAATTACCTACTGGATTATTACTTTTGGGTAAGGATAGATAGGGGTTCCTTTGTAAAATCACCTGAATGCAAAGATGCAGTAATTGAACCCTCGACATCAGAAAAACTCTCATGTCCTCTTACAAAACCACCCCCTTGCGATATTGAGGATTTCTGGAACAGCCACAAGAAAGAGTTAGAAGCATTGGCAAATAACCTACCCCGCGCCCAGAAAAAATTCAAATCTGCCGCGGCATCTATCTTGAAAAACCCTAAAAAGTCGCATGGTAAGAAATGTCGCCACATCTTGGGGGATGCAATAATTGCTACACAATGTCCTAAAGGTTATCGAGTCTTTACAACCAACACCGGGGATTTCCAACCAATCTGTCAGGTAATCGGTAAGTCCCCTCCAATTGGCCTTAAATAATTATACTGTCTCATAACACTTGACAGTCCCAAAGCCCAAGATATACTAGAGTTCGTTTGACAAGATAGATGTAAAGAGGCAGACAGCTGTGCTACCAAGTGGCTGGATTGGAACGCCTTACGAGAGGCGTTTTCGCAAAGTTAATTGTATTAACCCCTAAACCTCCGAGGAGGTAGTGATGCATAAGAAACTCTTCATCCCCGGACCCACCGAGGTCCTGCCTGAGGTGCTGCAGGCTCAGACCAAGCCCATGTTCGGTCACCGAATGAAGGAGGCATCCGAACTGGGAACATCCATAATCAACAAGCTGAAGAAGGTGCTGGAGACCGACCAGGGAATTATCATATGGACCGCCTCAGGTTCCCTTATCATGGAAGCTTCACTTCGCAACTCGGTCAAGAAGGGCGTTTTGAACACCATCTGCGGGGCCTTTTCCGAGCGCTGGCACAAGATGGCCAAGGCCAACGGCCTGCCCGCGGGCAAGATAGAGGTAGAATGGGGCAAGGCCATAAAGCCGGAGATGGTGGACGCCGAGCTGGCCACCGGCTCATACGACGTATTGTGTCTTACCCATAACGAGACCTCGACCGGCGTGATGAACCCAACCGATGCGATCGCGGACATGGTGCGTGAGCGCTATCCGGACGTTTTGATCCTGGTAGACGCCGTATCCTCGCTCACCGGCGTCAAGCTGGATGTCAACTCCTTCGACGTGGTTTTGACCTCTACCCAGAAATGTGTGGCACTTCCACCCGGACTTTCCTTCTGCACCGTCTCCGACAGGTTCTTCGAGCGGGCCAAGACGGTGGAGCACCGCGGCCATTACACCGACTTTCTTTTAATGAAGAAGTACATAGACGAGCGAGGCGGCCAGACGCCTTCGACCCCGGCGCTCTCCCTGTACAACGCGCTCGACTTCCAGCTCGATCGAATGCTTGCCGAGGGCATGGAAAATCGCTACAAGCGTCACTCGGATATGGCCGAGCGCACCCGCGCATGGATCCGCGAGCACTTCGAACTCTTCCCCGAGCCTGGATACGAATCACAGACCGTGTCAGTTGGTAAAAACACCAAGGGCGTAAGCATCGCCGATTTGAACAAGAAGCTCGGTGAGCGCGGTCTGGCGATCGCCAACGGCTACGGCTCCAAGCTCAAGGAGAAGACCTTCCGCATCGCCCACATGGGCGATCTTCAAGTAAAGGACATTGACGAGGTTCTCGCAGCGATAGACGAGATCCTCGGCCATTAGGAGGATGTAATGAAGGTTTTAGTAAACGACGCTATCGTTCCCCAAGGTGTCCAGAAGCTAAGGGATGCAGGATTCGAGGTAGTGGTGGATCATCTCGAACCGGAGGATTTGAAAGCTCAGATCAAAGACTACGACGCCATAATCGTTCGTTCGGCGACCAAGGTTAAGAGTGAGATCATCGAGGCAGCGGATAATTTGAAGGTAATCGGCCGCGCCGGCGTTGGACTGGATAACGTTGACCGCGAGGCAGCCGAATCAAAGGGCATCAAGGTTTTCAACACCCCTGCGGCGACTTCGATATCTGTGGCCGAGCTGGCCCTGGGCATGATGATTGCCGCCGCGCGTCACATCGCACAGGGAACGGTGAGCCTGAAGCAGGGCCGCTGGGACAAGAAGAAGTTCAAGGGCGTTGAGCTTTACGGAAAGACCCTGGGGATAATCGGCATGGGCCGCATCGGCTCGGAGATGGCAAAGCGCGCCCAGGCCATGGGAATGACCGTGTTCTTCTACGATCCCTACGTCACCGAGTCCCCATTCGGTGTCTCCAAAAATCTGGACGAGCTGCTCAGTGAAGCCGACTTCATCTCTATGCATCTGCCCCATACCGAGGCAACTCACCACCTAATCAGCACTGCAGAGTTTGCCAAGATGAAGGACGGCGCGATACTCGTGAACGCCGCTCGCGGCGGGGTGGTTGATGAAGAGGCTTTGTATGAGGCGCTTTCCTCCGGCAAGCTTCGCGCCGCGGCTATAGACGTCTACGAGCAAGAACCGGTGACCGATCACAAGCTGTTTAGTCTGGATAACGTGGTGCTCACCCCACACGTGGGTGCGCAGGCCGCAGAAGGCCAGACCCGTGCCGGCATACAGGTTGCAGAAAAGGTAATCGAGGCCCTTAAGGGGTCATAAGTGGCGGGAATCCGACCGTTCAGAGGGCTTCGATACAATCCGGAGAAGATAGCTGATCTTTCTCGTGTAATCACCCAGCCCTACGATAAGATAACGCCCAGGATGCAGGCGGAGTATTATGATCGGCATCCTCAAAACTACGTACGGCTGATATTCGGACGCGAAGAAGATCGCTACCAGGAGTCTTTAGACCACTTCAACAGATGGATGCAGGAAGGACTGCTCCTCAAGGATGCCGAACCCGCACTCTATCCATACACCCAGACCTACACGATCGAGGGCAACCCTGATCCCATAACCCGCACCGGATTCGTCTGCGCGATAAAGCTTCATCCGTACGAGGACAAGGTAGTTCTGCCGCACGAGCGCACACTCAAAGGGCCGAAACAGGACCGCTTCAAGCTCTTTTCAAAGACCCATAAGAACTACGAGCAGGTGTTCATGCTGTACGGCGATCAGGACTGCAGGATCGAGCAGCTGTTTGAGGCCGCGATGGCCCAAAAGCCCCTGATGGAGGCGACGGACGATTATGACTGTATCCACAGGGTTTGGCGGGTGACTGACCCTGAGGCGATCGGCAAGGTTCAGGAGGTTTTAGCTCCCAAACCGGTAATGATCGCCGACGGTCACCACCGCTACGAGACCGCGCTGGCACTCAGGGATTACTTGAGACCGCAGCATCCCGACGCGCCAGACGCCGCCGCGTTCAACCACCGCATGGTTACACTGGTTAACCTGTTCGATCCAGGACTGCTGGTGCTTCCTACCCACCGCTACGTGATCAAGCTGAAGCAGGATTTCGAGCGGGCTAAGGCAGAGATCGAGCGATACTTCGACATCACCCCGGTGGTCAAAGAGGAACTTGCTGCCAGACTCAAACAGAACACCGATAGGCACGCGTTCGGCCTGTATCGCAAGGACGGTTCGTGGTTGTTGGTGCTCAAGGACGAGAAAGTTATGGACCAGGTGATGCCCACCAATCCGCTCCAGATCAAGGCGCTCGACGTATCGGTGCTGCACAATCTGGTGATCGAGCGGCTCCTCGGCATCTCGAAGGAAGAGATCGAGTCATACATCCGCTACGAGCGATACGTTGATAAAGCGTTCGAGAACGTGGACTCCGGCTCCTTCGAGATATGCTTCCTCATGAACCCGACAAAAGTCGAGCAGGTTGAAGCGGTATCGGCGGCAGGGGCCAGGATGCCTCAGAAGTCAACCGATTTCTACCCGAAGCTGGTTTCCGGTCTGGTGGCGTTCGACGTTTCTCCGGGCGAGGTGCTGCCCTGGTAGCGGTGATAGCTTCAAGTTATTAAGAGTAGGAGGAAATGATGTCCCTGACGTTAGTTTTCGCGATACTTGCCGCACCCATAGATAGCCTCTGGCAGACTGAGTACGAGCACATACTTGAAGGGCTCCAGCTTATGAACCTTGAGGTTTCAGATCTGGGCTACGACAAGCTCCTGCGTGATGACTCATTCAGGCTCGAAATCGTCAACGATCTCATGAACAACCCGCTGGACGTGCCGGACTACGTGCTTTTATCGGGTAAAGAGGTCCGTAAACTCTACCGTCCCTCCGACTATTTGAGATTCACGTGCCTGGAGATCACCGGCAAGAAATTTAAATCGGAAAAGATCAAGGCAGAGGACATAGAGGGTGCGGTTAAAGAGGTGTTCGAATTGACCAGCCAGCATCTGGATAAGGCGTTTGAGGATTTAACCGAGGCGGAGCGCGACAGCCTCCTATACACCGCCCCTGCCCTGTGGTCTGATGAGGCGGATTCGCTTGAGGACGGTTACGCCGGAGCGCTGCATAAAGAGTTCGGGATAGAGCGCGATACGAGTTACGGCCTAAAGCTGGTTGATCTCTTAAGACTCTCCCAGAAGATGGACATGGCGGAACTGCATAGAGCCGGGGCAACGCTGGCCAACGGGGTCGAGCAGCTCATACCAATGGCTAAGGAACTCCTTGAACAGGGAAACCCGCCCCAGGTGCAGGTGGAGGGCGTTGAAGGAGTGGTCTACGCGGTCTACGATCTCCCCGATGGCCAGAAATGCGTTATCGGCGGGCCAGGTCATAACACCTATACCGGCGACTTTGCCGTAATCATCGATCTCGGGGGCAACGATACATACGAGGGCCGGGCCGCAGGTGCGGTCGGCGAGCTTTCATATCCGGTGAGCTTCGTTTTAGATTTATCAGGCGACGACGTGTATCGCAACCATACCAAGCTGGTAAATCAGGGCGCGGCCATGTTCGGTGCAGCCCTTCTCTGGGATATGGAGGGTGAAGACTCATACACCGCGTCTCACTACTCCCACGGGGCCGGGCTCTTTGGTATAGGGATGCTGATCGACGAGGATGGAGAGGATTCATACAGAGGCGGATTCTTTACCCAGGGCGCGGGCAACTTTGGATCAGGTGTGTTGGTAGATAGGGCAGGCGACGACACCTACCGTGCCTGGGACTGGGCTCAGGGCATGGGCGGCCCGTGGGGATACGGACTGATTGCCGACTACGAAGGCGACGATCTGTACTACGCTGGCGGGGTTTACATACATCATCCCTTAACACCTGACCAGTACCGCTCGTTCGCCCAGGGGTTCGGTTTCGGCTGGCGCGACGTGGCATCCGGTGGGATAGGATTTTTATACGACCGTGAGGGCAACGACAAGTACGTATCCGAGATATACGCACAGGCCACCTCCTACTGGTTCGCTTTGGGAATGCTTTTAGATGAACAGGGCAACGATTTGTACTCGGCGGCGCAGTACTCTCAAGGTGCTGGTATTCACCTATCTGTAGGAGCGCTTTTGGATCTGGAGGGCGACGACCACTACTTCTCGCGCTACGGCCCATCCCAGGGCGAGGGCCATGACTGGGCGGTTGGGTGGCTGTTAGATAAGGACGGCGACGACACCTACTACGCCTCGGGAGGGCAAGGCATCGGTCTGACCAACTCGGTAGGTATATTTGTTGATACCCGTGGCAACGACGATTACGGTTCGAGGGAAGGTCTAAGCCAGGGCGGGGCAAACTGGGCAAGAGGAACCGGCGGGGTGGGTATGTTTATCGATCTAGAGGGCTCGGATCGTTATGCTGAAGAGGATAAAGGCGCCAACAACCACGTGTGGACATCCGGCACCTTTGCCCTAGGCATGGACGTTGAGGCGGTCCAGCCCCGTAAGGAGGAGTGGGAGGATACCACCGTGGTGTTCCCCGAGCTGGATACCATGCAGTCGGATTCGGCCAAGATGGCTCGGCTTTTCCACTACGCGTCCCTGTGGGAGGTCAGAGGCGACATCGGCAAGGTACGGACGGCCAGAAGGATGCTTATCGATGACTACGGGGTCGAGGCGGTCTCATATATCTTCAACAACGAGTTCTGCACCTACAGCGGGCTGACCTTAAGAGCCATCGAGAAACACTTTGCCGAGTTTCCCGATACTTCTGCATACTATCTGTATCGAGGGCTTGAAGCAGACAACGACACGATCGTTCGCAACTCGATCTATCTTCTTGGGCAGCTCGAGATCGAGGGAGCGGCAGATACATTAATCAAAAAGCTTGAGGACAAACGCAACGACTCACTGGCAGGCTCGCTGGTCTCCGCGCTTGGGAAGCTAAAGGCTGAGCAGGCGTTTCCTGCAATAGTCCCCTACGCGGACCACCCTAAGCAGCGCATGAGGATTCTTGTAGCCGAGTCATTCTCAAAGATCAAGGACGAAAGGGCTGTACCTGTCTTGATAGATGATCTTTCCGACCCCTACTTCACGGTTCGCGCCGCCGCCATGGCAGCCTTGGCCCAAATAGGAGAAGCCTCGATTGACTCGCTTGAGCAGGCCTTAAAAAGATCGCGCAAACCCGAGGATCGGACAACCATCCTAAGGAGCATCCGCAACGTCTACACCCGACTGGAGGATAGCCAAAAAATCTCAGATCTCAAGAAGCGGTTGGCTGAGCTTGCGCGGCCTTATCTATCTTCCGAGTACCCTGCGTTAAGAGAACAGGCGCAAAGGCTACTGGACGAGGTCGAAGGACGCAGCGTCTTGACGCCTACCGAGCTGTTCGGCTATCCTGAAACTTGGGATTGACTGAGCAATCTAAAACACCATTAGTGTAATCCCCTGGATTCAAAACCGACGGGGCGTTGGTTTGGTCAATTAAGATATTGATACCATTTTTTTGATTTATCTCAAAAGGACTTGACAAACATTAATTTTTATGCATTATTAAGGGTAGAAGGAAGGTTTATGCCTTTCTTTCAAAAACTTCAACGCAAGGAGGAGATATGCATAACTCCAAAAAACTCATACTCGCCGTCCTGGCAGTTATCCTGCTGCTGGGAGCCACTCCGGCGTTCGCTCAGCTGGCCGGAACCTGGGAAGGCACCGGCCGCGGCTCTTGCTGTCCACACCCGGGCACGATCATCTACCCCTGGCAGACGTGGAAGGGCGAGATCCCGAACTCTCAGGATGTCTTCACCGGCGAATGGTGGGATGCTGACGGCAACCACGGCACATTCGAGAGCGAGATCGTGTGGGTAAGCGTCACTCTGGCGATCGCCAGGGGTTCCTGGTACTGGTTCGATCCTACCGGTCCCAGTCACGAACCGGTATACGGAGGCGACTTCGAGATGAAGTTCTACGTCTACGAGAGGGAATGCACCGGTACCTGGACTACCATCTGGCCGTCGCCCAGCGAGCAGGGGACCATGAGAGGCTGGAAGGTGGAATAAACCTTAAGCCGAGGGGGGCGCAAACCCGTCCCCCCTCGGAATGAACCTTAAACCAGAAAGGAGTAAAGATGAGTAACTCCAAAAAACTCATACTCACCGCTTTGGCGGTAATCCTTTTACTAGGAGCAACCCCCCTCTTCGCCCAGCCTGTCGGAACCTGGGAAGGCACGGGCGAGGGCTGGTGCCCCTTTCCTGTACCCTACCCTTCAGAGTACATGAATCCCTGGCAAACCTGGAAAGGTCGCTTGGAACCTGACCCTAATCAGGTTGGATACATCTTCTTCGGCGATTGGTACGACGCCAGCGAAGAACACGGCTCGTTCAAGGGTCGTGCAATTCTGGAAACGCCTACCGAGATCAGCTGCCGGGGAGATTGGTACTGGTGGGATGAGCGTTCTCTGCCCCCCCGCGTTTATCATATGGGTACGTTCAACATGGCGTTCAGACGCGACGGACGTTCGTGCAGAGGCGAGTGGATAACCACTCATACACCTGCCATCTATCACGGCACCATGGAAGGCAGCTGGGTAGAACCGTAGTAAGATAAGGGGGCGGGGTTACTCGCCCCCTCATAAATCTTAAACCAAAAGGAGGAGCAAATGAGTAACTCCAAGAAACTCCTGATCGCCGCGCTTGCGGTGATCTTCCTCGCAGGAGCCACGCCTCTCGCCGCCGAGCTCGACGGCGTCTGGGCGGGCCACGGTAATGGAACCTGGCAGCCACCCAGCGGCATAGTCCCTATCCACCCCTGGCAGACGTGGGAAGGTCTCGTCGAGAACGGGGCCTTCGACGGCAATTGGTGGGATAGTGAAGGCTATTACGGCAACTTCCACGGCGACATAATATACCTAAGCCCAGAGGTAGCACACTGCAAAGGCGAGTGGACGTGGGTAGATGAAGGTTACGACCCACCACGGGAAATCACCGTAGGTCCGTTCGAGATGGATTTTCACTACGTCATTGAAACATGCAGGGGCGCATGGTGGAGTGAAGATACCGCCGTCCCGCAAGGACACATGTGGGGCTGGAGGATAGGAGACTGAGGCATAATAGAAACTAACCAGGGGGCGGCTATCCGCCCCCGAATTTTTTATACCCCACGCCGTCGCTACGTGACGCTGTGGGGACCCTGAACATAACTAAGGTGACACCTCGCTTGATTTCCCCTCATAACTGGATACAATCCTCTGGAGGATTTAATGAAGACGGTTGTTGTTTATTACTCGCGCTACGGTAACTCGCGGGTGGCGGCGCGCTTGATAGCAAAGCATCTTCAGGCACCCGTGCACCGCATAGAGGTCAAGCGCCATAGAGGAGTGGTCCGCTCCACCTTCTCCGCCCTCTTCGGGCGTCGTCCTGAGATCAAGGCCATACCTCTACAACCCGAAGACTGGGACCTTATGGTGCTTGTGATTCCGATATGGTCAGGCAGGCCGGCCACACCTCTTAAAACCTTCCTTGCCGAGACACGACTTGCCGAAAAGCAGGTGGCTGTGTTCTTTTCATACACCAAAACCGATCCCCACAAACGCCCTTCGCGCTGGATGCAAAAGGTGTTGGGGCACTTCGGCGCGCGGCTCGTTGCCGTAGGCGGGTACAACATCTCCCTTAAGAATCACACCGTGCTCAAGCAGCGGATCTGGGACTTCCTCGCCCAGCTTCCACCCCAGGCCATCCCATCTGCTCCACCCAAGAAATCCTCCACACGCACCCCTCAAAAATAGCCTGCCCCTTTCCAAGGTGTTGCACCTCACCATTGAACTCACGTTCGGCAAAAAGATCGCAAAGGAGAAAAACACATTATCTCTGGGAATAAATCACTACGTCCTTCCGACTCCTGCGAATCAATTTCTCCGAGCTTCTACAAGAAGGCGAAGCATTCGTTGTTTCGGCAAAAACTTCCTCCCTGCGATCTTTTCTCCGAAGGACGAAAGGAGCAATAAAAAACGGGGTCCCCACGCGGCTACGCAGTAGACGTGTGGGGTGAAAAAACCGGGGCCTTGCACTTGTCCTGATG
>Ga0315544_1000032_pt1 | contig 121281 bp, 110 predicted proteins | sample SalMarSW160130MG_2_FD_202543 | JGI IMG/M metagenome (GOLD analysis project Ga0315544, IMG submission 202543) | Salt marsh sediment microbial communities from the Plum Island Ecosystem LTER, Massachusetts, United States - Salt Marsh Sediment SW1601-130 ...
ACAGCAAGCAAAACGCTGCCAGAGCTAAGTGTAGGGCTAATTATTATAGAAAGAATTATCCGGCAGGTTCATCTGGTCCTTGTTAAAAGTGCACTGGCAAGCCGGCGAAGAATGTCGGCCCTTGCGCCGAATGGTTTTAGGGCCGCAACAGCTTCGTCGGCAAATCTTGCAGCCAGCTCTTTCGACCCTTCCAATCCCACCACAGCAGGATAAGTTACTTTGCCCTGCCTGATGTCCTTGCCGCTGGTCTTGCCCAACTGGTCGCTGGTCGCAGATACATCGAGTATGTCATCCGCTATCTGGAAACCGAGACCTATCTTAAAGCCATACCCTCGCAGGCACTCCAATTGCTCTTCATTCGCCCCGCCGCAGATTCCTCCCACCACCGCAGCAGAAGCGAACATCTTGGCCGTCTTGTTTGTGTGAATCCGACTGAGCATCTCCTCGTCTGCTTGTCCATTGACGGCTTTCAAATCAGCCATTTGTCCTGCCACCATACCGGCAGGACCGGCTGCCTGGGCAAGCTCGGCAATCAGCCAAACGGCCATCTCTGGCTCACTTATCTCCTTTGCCAACAGCTCAAACGCCAGCGTCAACAAGGCATCGCCAGCCAATATCGCTGTTGCCTCGTCGAATTTCTTGTGACACGTTGCCCTGCCCCGTCGTATTTCGTCGTCATCCATCGAAGGCAAATCATCGTGGACAAGCGAATAGGCGTGTACCATCTCTATCGCCGCCGCAGCTACCTCGGCATTGTGGTTAACACCGGCACCGACAAGCTCACAGCACCACAAAACCACCGCCCCGCGAATCCGCTTGCCGGGGCCCTCGAGCACGTAATGCAACGGCTCGCCAAGTTCGCACGCAATCCAGCCGGGCTGCGATAAAATCCGCCCAAGCACCTTATTGACAAGTCCGACCTTGTTCTCAAGCTCGACAGAAAACCTCCCATCTGAATCGCTGTTTAACATCATAATTAACTGCCCCGCTAAAATTGCATCTTGCGGTTACAGGCGGTATTATACAACACTTCCAAAACGGCTAAAGGAAATTATGAATAACACACGTATCCTCATTCTTGGTGTCACAGCATCCGGCAAAGGCCGGCTTGCATTCGAGCTGGCAAAATCCATCGACGCTGAAATCATCTCCATCGACTCTATGAAAGTCTATCGCCGAATGGATATCGGCACAGCCAAGCCCCCCAAAGAAGTCCGAGGCCTTATCCCTTATCACCTTATCGATGTCGTTGAGCCGAGCGAAACTTTTAGCGTCGCACGCTTTCTTGAACTTGCCAACGCCATCTTAAAAGACATTCAAAACCGCAACAAACCTGTTGTCGCCGTTGGCGGCACTGCACTCTATATCAAGGCGCTGCTTTACGGCCTTTTCGAAGGTCCCGGTGCCGATGAACAAATCCGGGCTGAACTGAAAACGCAGGTACAAGAACAAGGAGTAAAATCGCTTTACGAACAATTGCAGGAAATCGACCCCGATACCGCAAATAAAATCAGCTCCAATGATGCTCGACGCATCATCCGCGCACTGGAGGTCTATAAACTCACTGGCCAGCCCATATCCCGATTTCAGCAGCAATGGAGTATCGATGATGCACACGACTGGACGATCGTGGGTTTACGAGGAGAAAAAACCGAAGAAAACAAACGTATTAACGCGAGAGTCAAAAAGATGCTCGACGCCGGACTGGTCGATGAGGTCAAAAGACTTCTTGCCGAAGAAAAACCCCTGAGCGACCAGGCACGCTGTGCCATCGGCTATGCTGAAATCATCGACCACCTGAAAGGCAGGACGTCGCTTGAAGAAGCAACCGAGCTTATCAAGAAAAACACACGCAAGCTCGCCAAGCAACAGCGAACTTGGTTCAAGACTTTCAAAAGGGTTCACTGGCTCAACTTGGCTCCCGAAGAAACTGCTGAGTCAATCCTCAATCGCTCAAAAAAGATTCTGAACAATGAATCCTGACCGACCACATTCGAAATTGATAATCCTTTTCCTCGCCTCGAGGCCCAAGTTCCTAACGGCCAGTGCCGCTCCCGTACTGGTCGGCTCCGCCCTCGGTTTCGCAGTCGCAGGGTCGCTTCAGTGGCACCTTTTTGTGCTTGCGCTACTAGGAACAATGGCCCTGCATTGCGGCGCCAACATAGCCAACGACTATTTCGACCACATCTCCGGCAACGACTGGGCCAACAGAAACGTAACGCCATTCTCCGGCGGCAGGCAATTCATCCAACAGGGCATCCTCTCGCCCAAATCAACTCTTCTGGCATCGTTGTTCTGCCTGACCTTAGGCGCCATAATCGGCGCCATAATCCTGCTGATTACGAAAAGCATCTTCATTCTCGCTCTCGGACTTGTCGGCCTGCTGGGCGGTTTCTTTTACACTGCTCCGCCCGTCAAGCTCGGCTATCGCGGAACGGGTGAAGCGGCAATCGCTTTTTTGTTCGGTATATTGCCCGTTTACGGTGCTTACTATCTTCAAACCGCAACCATTGACATTATCCCTTTGCCTGCCGGGTGCATAGTGGGCATTCTTATATTCCTCATCATCCTGATAAACGAGTTTCCCGATGTGGCCGCCGACGCGGCCGTAGATAAAAAGACTCTCGTCGTGCGATTCGGTATTCAATCCTGCGTGTGGATTTACCGATGCGCCCTTGCCGCAAGCTACGCAATTGCGATAGTAGCAATCTTCGCCTCAAGGATGATGCTTTACGCTGGCCTCGCCTACCTTCTCACTCTGCCCATTGCATTTATCGCAATCAGATTCGCTAACCCAGCAGACCTGGCCGTAGCCGGCAAAACCCAGCACCGAGCAAGCGCAGTCACTATTGGCCTCCACTTGCTCGGTTCGCTGGCTTTGATGACAGGTATGTTTATCTCAGCTCTGTCGTATGGCAGAACATAGTTGTCCGCAGGACCCTGGACACAGACTCAGGCGTGGACGTACTTTTTGGCCATCTCGCTTAGTGCCTGCAATGCCTCCGGGTCAAGCCCGTCTACACGGGGACTTGTGCCTTTATCGCTGACTATGTCATCGAAAAACTCCACCTCGCGGTGTTTAAACTCCTTAACCTCTTCTCTAAGTCGCCTGTTCGTCTCCATCAATTCTGCAAGCTTCTTCTCATAGCTCTGCATCATTTCCGTGCGGTGAGATTGTTCTTCCTTCAGCAGTCCCTCGACCTGCGACAATTTTCCCCTGAGCTGCTCAAGTTCCTGCTTGTTTTGTAGTGACTGACGTTCCGCTTTATCGCGCGCCGTCAGTTGCTCGGTTAGATGCCGTTCAGTAGCCACAAGCTCCTCTTCCCTGCGGCTAAGCTCGAGGCGGTACTTTTCAATCTCACGCTGCAAATCACCCTGATACTGACCGGCACTTTCCGGCTTGTTCGTCGCAAGCATAAAAGCAATCAGACCGGCAATCTCACCGTTTCCATCCTTGTATCTAACCAATGTTGTCTCGGTCGAGAACTTCGTCCCATCCGCTCGTTTATGCTCCATAACTCCGGTAAGCCGCCCTTTACTTTTTACTTCCTCAAGCAGCGCAGCAAATCTTGGCTCTGCGCCTTCCTGCGGCTGAAAAACACCGATGGGCTTGCCAACAAGCTCTCGGCTCTTCTGGTATCCGTGCACCCTGGCCCAGGTCGAATTCGAATAAACCAGGGCGCCGTCGAGGCTAAATGCCGCCACGGCCTCAGGCGAGTTCTCCGCGATAGCCGCCAAGCATCGCATCGCCAGCTCAAGCTGCCCGAATTTAGCGCCAACAGCATCCATACCATTAACCGCCTTATGACTGGAGGTCCATATCTATCGCCCGGCCACATGGGCTTAAGGGGCCCATGTCCGATTTAGCCGGCTTAATCCCGCTGACTTGTCCTAGGCTGCAATCCTTATATCGTCATAGTATTTGCCTGACTTGTCTAACCAGTAACTGAATCGGACCCTATACAGCAAAAATCCCCTAACATCAGTGGAAATGACAATCGCCGCCCAAAGATAGCACTAACAGCTTCAATCTTTTAGGACCTATTTAGAACAGAAAACAAATGGCTTTTGTCCGTTCGCCTGAACCGAGGCCCTTGACCATGCCTGACACCTGACGTAAACTCTGGCCCGATGCAAAAACGGCTGATAATAAATGCTGATGACTTTGGGCTTTGCGAAGGCGTCAACAAGGCAATTGTCGAAGCACACACTAACGGTGTGCTGACAAGCACTACGATTATGACCAATATGCCGGCCGCCCAACAGGCAGTCGAACTCGCAAAGACACTTCCCACCCTCGGTGTTGGTGTTCACTTAAACCTTACCGACGGCACCCCCGTTCGCCGGGATGCAATCGTAGAACCACTGCTCGGACCCGATGACAACTTCGGACTGTCCCCGGGCAGATTATCGCTGCTGTCAATCGCCAGCAGCAAAATCAGGGCCGCAATCGAAGCCGAGCTTGCCGCTCAGATTCAGTGGACCATCGAGAAAGGACTAAAGCCGACGCACCTCGATTCACACAAACACATTCACAGCTTCCCCGCCATATTCTCCATCGTCTGCCGACTGGCAAATCGCTTCGAAATAACTGCGATTCGAAACACCTTCGAGCCAAAAGAAGTAAGCCGATTGCCCTGGCCAATCAGCGATGCCGCCGGCAGAAAACGGGCTGCAACTGTGCGCCTGATGGCAAAGATAAATCTCCTGCAGAACCGGGCATTTTTCAAAACCGATGCACTTCTCGGCGTAGCACATACCGGAAATATAAATGTTAATTTCCTCAAGGCCGTTTCTTTGTATAATCGAGCGGCGACAGCCGAGGTGATGACCCATCCGGGCTACACATACGACCTCGATGCAAGCCGGACCCGGCTGGTCAAACAGCGCCAAGTCGAGCTTGAGGCGCTTTGCAGTGAAAAAACTAAACAGTATTTCAAAGAGGCAGGTGTAAATATGGTGCACTATGGCCGGCTCTGAAAAACTTGTCAGGCAATCTGTTTCAAAACCGCAAAACGCAACGAGCGTCCCTGTTGACTGCTCCGTTGTAGTGCCGCTCTACAACGAGTCGAATGTGGTCAATGAACTCTACCAGCGACTGACCAAAACGATGACCGCAACCGGCTTGTTCTACGAGCTGATATTCATTGATGACGGCAGCTCGGACAACACACTGGAGCTGCTAAAACAAATAGTCGCAGCCGACAGCAAGGTTATCGTCGTCGAGCTGCGCCGCAACTTCGGCCAGACTCCAGCGCTGGCGGCCGGCTTCGATGTCGCACGCGGTAAAATCATCATTTCAATGGACGGCGACCTCCAGCATCTGCCTGAGGAAATACCCGCTTTCCTCGAAAAACTCGGCCAGGGGTTCGACGTCGTCAGCGGCTGGCGAAAAATCCGCGTCGACAACCTCGTTATGAGAAAAATACCCTCAAGGGCCGCCAATTGGCTTGCCTCAAAAATCAGCGGCGTCGACATTCACGACTTCGGAACAACCTTCAAGGCATACCGCCGAGAAGTTATCGAACAACTGCAACTCTACGGTGAAATGCACAGATTCATCCCGGCACTGCTGAGCCAAAGCGGCGTCAGAATCGTCGAGATACCCATCACCAATATCACCAGGCCGTCCGGCTCAAGCAATTACGGCATCGGCCGAACCTTCAGAGTCGCCCTTGACCTGATTACACTGCGCTTCCTGCTGGGCTATATCACCCGACCGCTGCACTTCTTTGGCAGGGTCGCCCTTTACTGCATAGTAACAAGCTTGCTGCTTTGTGCCTATATCCTGTTCGACAAGTTTTACTACAAAGTCCCAATCCTCGCCGCGCACGCGCCTCTGGCGGGACTCGCCGCAGTTCTGTTAATGGTCGGCACTATCTTCATCGCCACGGGCCTAATCGGAGAAATGATAAGCAGGGTGTACTTCGAGTCCACGGGCAAGAAAATCTATTCGGTCCGATGTATCCACAAACGCCGGGAATAAGCTGAGGAATAACTAAGTGAAAACCAAAAGCCCGCTTAAACCGATTGCAACCATCCTGCTGATTGCAGCGGCCTGCGTGCTGCTGGTAAGGCATTTTCACATAAAAAGATTCAACATAGTTACTCCGGGCGTTCTTTATACAAGCGGCCAGCCGAGCGGAATGGACTACACCCGCCTGCTTTATAAATATCATATCGCCACAATCATTAACCTGCGCTCGCCTGCCGAGCACCGCGAGAAAAACTGGCACAGCGAAGAAATAACCTGGGTCCGCAGCAACGGCGTCAAATATATCGAGATGCCGCTCGAAAGAAACATAAAAGACCCGGCCCACGTCCCCGATGCCAATATGCAGCAGCAGTTTCTCGTCATAATGGCCGATAAGGAAAATCTTCCCGTGCTAATACACGACGGCAGCGGGGAAAGCAGGCCGGCTGTGATGGCCGCCGTCTGGCTCGCAAAAGGCGAACGCCAGCCACTCCAGCAGGTCCTGGTTTCAGCCGAAAAAATTAACCGAGAACAACTCGGCGAGTCAGAGAGAACATTTATAAGCAGCTTATATAAATAACGCTGCCTTGGAAAGACCTCGGTCAAATGACCACACAGAATAAAACAAACACAAAACGTATATGGCTTCTCGTTATAGGCCTGATGGCCGTGGTCGGAGCAGGCATCTGGGTCTGGGAGGATGTCATCGAGGACCGCCTCATCCCCAAGCGGTTCGGCGTCGTGGAGCAGGGGCGAATCTACCGTAGCGGACAACTCTCCGCGGCGCTTGTGAAAAAGGTTCTGGTCGAGCACAACATCAAGGTCATAGTGGACCTCAACTCCCGGCAACCCGACAATCCGGACCAGCAGGCGGAAACCCAGGCGGCGGACGAGCTGAATATCCGATTACTGAGGTTTCCACTGGGAGGCAAAGGCACCGGTGATATAAATGAATACGCCGGCGCAATCACGGCGATTTCCCAAGCGGAAAAAAACAAACTGCCCGTCCTGATCCACTGTGCCGCGGGAACCCAGCGAACCGGCGGCGTCATAGCAGCATACCGGCTCTTTGTGCAGAAAAAAAAACCCGACTTAGTCATCAGCGAACTAAAACGCTATGGCTGGGACCCGAAAGATAATCCGATGCTGCTGCCCTATTTGAATAATAATATGGCTGATTTGGCGATACTGCTAAAACAGTCCGGAGTTATAGACGAAATCCCCCAGCCGCTGCCGCAGTTAAAGTCGAAATAAAAGGCCTCCGGCTTAACTTGGTCATTTTAACCGCAGCAGCATATATTCATCAGGAATCTCTTCGGGAAACTCATATAATTCTTCGAAGGACCCCGGGGTAATTTTTTTCTCCGCTATGAGGGTCTCTAAATCATCTTCTTTTATTAGTAAATAATGCACCCCCCCGTTAATATCATTGGCATCGAGAACGTAATCAATGGGCGGCCGGAGACGGAAAACGACCGGGTATATATAACTTCCCGGCTTAAAGAGATAGATAGTTTCGCCCGTGGGCACGGCGCTGTTCACGGTCATCGCTGCAGGCCGGCGAGTCTCGTGGGCCGCAACGATTTCAAGGCCAAAACTTGAATATTGCAGCATACCTACTACAAACACCAGCGCCGTAACCAAAGTCAGTACGAGAACGTCTTGAATCTCGTTGCGCTTCCAGAAAACAATTGCTGTTGCACAAAACGCCAGGACAAGAGCAATAATAGCGGCGGGCGACCTTGAAACGAATATCACACCGGCTACAGCGGTCAGACACGATACAACCAAACAGCCCAGCAATACATTCTTCCAGAGCCGGTCCGTCGAAATAAGTTCCCGGCGAAACGATAACAGCCAGCCCAGTAACACGCATGTCAGCGGGATAACGGGCATACTATAGCGGGCCTCCATCTTCGGCATCAGGATTATCGCGACAAAACCAATAACTAGCCCCAGCCGACATCCCCGAAAAAGCGATATGTACGCCACTTCAATTTGTGACGTCTGCGATTTATCCCACAGCATAGGCACAAATAACAGCCATGGAAGGAATGCGGTGAACGACCTGATTGCGTTCTGGCCCCAGTAAAGAATATCGAAATCCGCAATAATGCGTATCAGTAATTGCGAACTCATCTTCTCAACCATCTCCGATGCGGCTGTCCGCTGAAACGCCAGCCACAGCCATCCGCAGAATAGAAGTAAAATGATGCCCACACCGATAATATGCCAGACCGAAAACAAGCTCTTTAGCTTCCTGGAATAAGCCAGAACTGAAATCACAACGCTGTAAAAGAATATGAGAATAAACGGACCTTTCACGAGCATCCCGAAAGCCAGCACAATCGACGGTGCCAGCCACAACAGCCACACCGGGCCGTTTACGTTCCATATACTCAGCCACAAAAGAAGGGCTATGCCTGTCAGAGATATGTAGACCGCCTCAATCTCAATCAGCCGGCCTTTTTCTATACAAGCGATGTTTGTCAGGAAAATAATCGCCGCAATCAAACGCCCCCGCCCGCTCAACCACGCTCCCGGCATACATACCAAAAATGTCACAAAAAGCAGGACAAAAACAACGGATGGCAGTCTCGCCGTCAGCTCCGACTGCTCGCCGGTCAGGATAAACGAAAGGGCGACGACCCAGTTTATCCCCGGCGGCTTGTTATAGTAATCCTGGCCGGCTATTCTCGGCACTATCCAGTCGCCGGTCTTGAGCATCTCGACCGCAGGCAGAACACGACGGCCCTCTTCCCCCTTGAATCCCGTTTTGCCCAACCCAGGCAGATACATAACCGCCCAGATAACCAGCAGAATCAAAAACACCTTCCAGCGGCTGCTAATCAAATCCATTTGTTGGCCTTTCCAGAACTAAATGCCGGTGCCTGTGCATTTGTTGATTATAAAATACGAACGCAGTGATTTTCAAGGCCGCTTGCTGCATCATAAATGCGATGGAGAAATTAAATGGGTTTTATGAAATAATCCGGCGGGGATAATGTCGCTTCTGTGCCTGGCGGCATCTTTCGACAAATACACAAGGTCAAAACGTCCGTCTTTCTGCAACTGGTCAAGCTTTTTACCAAAAACCACAATCCAGCAACCCTGCTGATAGAGACGGTCAAGTTCCGTCTGGGTGGAAATCTCGGGAACAACTCGCCCAAAATAATATATGAACTCCGGGAGCACGGACTCGTATGCCACAAGCTTATCCAAAGCAGGCACTTTTCCCGCCACAGTGATTGCAAACCGCTTGGTCGATTCTTCGGGGCTGCAGCGGTTTCTATATTCAGTATAACAGGTCAGCATCACGCCGGCAGACCAGAAGAAGACAACAACACAACCGGCGGGATAATACCTTTTCGCAAACAACAAGGCAGCAATCAAGGCCGGAATTATCATTACGACAGCGCCTGCGGCAGCCAGCGGCAACAAGCTGCGGCTGGCGGAAAGCATAACCGTCACCGTGATAAACGCCACAACGGGAGCCGCTGCGACGTGGCCCAGCAGAACCGCCTTTGCGAATCGCCCGCTGAAGGCCTTTCGGATAAAAACCATATCGTCAAGCAGGATGCCCGTTAGAATCGTCATCGCCGGCATAAGAGGCAGCGCATAGTGCTGGCGTTTTCCTCCCGACAGCGTCAGGAACACAAAATCGGCGATGAACCATATCCACAAAAACTGCATAATACGCTGTTTTTTGCCCCACACACGATAGAAAGGGGCGGCAAGCACCATGGGTAAAAAAGCAACCCAGGGCGCCGCGTACTTGAACATTATAAGAAAGTAGTAATATATGGGATAATTCCCTTTGGCGTATTCACCAAAAAACCGGTCAATGAATTCCCGTTTCCACACGGCTACGTCCCAGTTGACTTTGTATGCAGCGGCAATCGGCCAGGCCAGCATTATCGCAAGAAAAATCAAAACGCCTGCAACAGGCAACATTTTCGGAACCTGTCGCCACTGCCTGAATATCGCCAAATAGAAAACCAAGGGAATAATAACCAGCGGAATCGGGACAGGTCCTTTGGCAAGGTCGGCCAGTCCGAAACTGAACCAGAAGACAACCATGTACACTATCTGCCTTTTACGGCTCTGGGTGGTTACAGCAGAATAGAAACTTAAAAAGCACAGAGTTATAAACAACGTCAGCGCCATCTCAGGCCGGGCATTGTGCGAATAACTTATATAACCGAGCGACGTCATCCACACCCCCGCGCACACAAGGGCCGTCCGAAGCGACAGCCATTGTGAAACAAAATAGACAACCGCACACACGGAAAGAACCGCGAATATCGTGCTCGGCAGTCGGGCGCCAAATTCGTCGACTTTGCCCGTAACCTTCGCAATCGTGGCAACCAGCCAGTATGAAAGCGGCGTCTTTTGCAGCCGGGATTGACCGTTAAACGTCGGTATAATCCAGTTGCCGCATTGAATCATCTCACGCGCAGTTACCGCGACGAAACACTCATGGTCATCTAACGGCCTTGCCGAAAGTTCCCAGCCGGCGCTTATCGCCGACAAAACCAATAGTCCGACGGCCAGAAACACCCCGTTGGTTTTATTGTTCGGAATGTCCGGCACTAAGCAGTTCACCTATCTGTTGTGCCTCTATTGTGGATTATTTTATCAGTTTGACTATCTGGTCAAAATCGTTCGGCGCTTCAATCGGAGGATTACTGAACTGTCCCTGCTTGTCCTTGTGATAATTGACGGTGACATTCGGGTCCTTAAGTGCGTGCCCGGTCAGCACACAAGCCACACGCTCATCGGCCCCGATGACGCCTTCGGCCCGCAGCATCTTCAAGCCCGCCACCGATGCCGCTGAGGCCGGCTCACAGCCAAGCCCGTATTTTCCTATAATCGCCTTGGCGTCGCAAATCTGCTCGTCTGTTACCGCCCGAACGACACCGTCACATATATCTATCGCCCGCAGGCACTTCTTCAGATTGACCGGCCTCGAAATCTCTATCGCCGACGCACAGGTATGAGGTGAGAAATTGCGGGCCGTCAGGTCAGCATAGTAATCCGTGATGACTTTGTTATCGACTTTGCCGTTGTTCCAAATCAGCTTCTTGTTGTTTACAAGGTCGGTCAGAGTATCGGCGCCGGTGGCGTTTATAATCGCCATTCGCGGTATCCGCTTAATCATCGCCAATTGCTTAAGCTCATAAAACGCCTTGCCGAACGCGCTTGAATTACCTAAATTGCCGCCGGGCACAACAATCCAGTCGGGCACTTCCCAGCCGAGCCCTTCGATGATGCGATACATAATCGTCTTCTGGCCTTCTAAGCGGAATGGATTGAGCGAGTTGAGCAGATACAGCCCTAATTTACTGCATACGTCCTGCACCTGCCGCATACAATCGTCGAAGTCGCCCTGTATCTGTATCGTCTGCGCTCCGTAGTCCATCGCCTGTGAAAGTTTGCCGAAGGCGATTCTGCCTGAGCCGACAAAAACCGTGCAAGCCAATCCGCAACTGTGCGCATATAGCGCAACCGACGCCGAGGTATTGCCGGTAGAGGCACACGCGCTTGATTTTGCTCCGACCATTTTTGCATGGCTAAAGGCCGCGGCCATCCCGTTGTCCTTGAACGAGCCGGACGGATTCAGCCCCTCATACTGCAAAAACAATCGCCCCGGCTTCATACCTGCATACTTGCCCACCTCATCGTTGGACTGCAGAATGGTTTGTCCCTCTCCAATTGTTACCTTGTGCGCGTCGTCGCAAAAATCCAGCAGTTCGCGGAAACGCCACACCCCCGACAAATCGAGCGCATTATGCCTGTTCGCCCAGCGCCTGCCGAAGTCAGCTAATTTCTTCGGAACCTCGATTTCGTCCCAGTTGTACAGTGTATCCAGCAGGTCGCCGCACCGCGGACATTTGAATATGACTTCGGAGACTTCAAACTCCGCGGCGCAATCAGGATTGATGCACCTCTGAAAAGCAGCCGCCCGACTACTCATTCAGCACCTTCTGCACACACCCACCGCTTCGGTTACTATTTCCTCGACCAGCCGCAACCGCTGACGCTCCTGTGCTGATGGCAGGTTTAATCGAACCGATACTACTAATAAGTTCCGGCAGCTCCGCAATTCGGCTTATCCGCCAGACACTCTGTGGCGCCTTTTTGCCTGCGTTTGTGTAAGCGGCCTTCAGCGCCGCCGACATACCAATTTCCAAAGCCGGCCGGATATCCTTGTCGATTCTATCGCCCACGAAAAGTATGCTCTCCGCCGGCTCACCTATGCTTGCTGCCGCCGCCTTGAAGATTCGCCTGTCGGGCTTTCGGAACTCGAACTGATAAGAATAGAGCCGACATGGAAAAAAGTCCAGCAGCCCCAGTTGAGCCAGATGCCTGTCCAAAGAACCGGCACTAATGAACGTGTTGCTAACTATCCCGAGCTTAAGCCCCATTCTTTGAAGTTTACTCAAGATGTCTTTTATATCCGGCTCGATCTTTGCCAGCCCGCCGAGCGGCTTATACCAGAGCCAGCCAATCTCACGCCACTGGTCTTCCGTGAGTTTATAGCCATGCTTTGCCCCCGACCTTCTCAGCAGCGAAAGTGCATCGAAGTCCCTGCCGGTAACATCCGCCCACAGGCATCGCAGTCGCACCGCGACTAAATTTCGCAGGCAATACCAACTGAAACCGCCGACCGGCTGACCGAGATTCTTCAGATAATCGTAAGTCAATCGCGCGCCTTGCCGAAACACCTTCATTGTCTGCACCCTGCCGAAATTCAGCAAAGTGTCGCCAACGTCGAACAGCACCGCTTTGATTCTTCTTTCAGCCAAGTATCTTACCTCAATGGTGGTAAATCGTTTCCGAAGACCTCCTTAATCCACTTAAACATTTCGTCATCCGATATCGCGGACACCCTGTCTGAGGCGTACTCGGCTGCAATACTGTCCCTTATCTTTGTCACCCGCGGGTCGTGCTTGGCTATATCAATCCTGAATCTCGCCTCAATCCAGTGCTTTATGCCCGCGGCGCCGGTCTTGTCGGTTATCGCCACCTGCACTGGCCGTTTGAGCAGCTTGTCGGTGTCGAAGCAGTTATATATCTCCTCATTCTTCAACAGCCCGTCGGCGTGAATGCCGGCCCGCGTCACGTTGAAGTCCCTGCCAACGAGCGGATAGTTGCTCGAGATTTTAAAGCCCAGTTCTCGAACAGCATAATCCGCAAGTTCGGTTATCGCAGCGTAATTGACGCCATCGGTTACACCCTTGATTTGCGCGTGCTCAACAACCATCGACTCAAGCGGAGGATTGCCCGTTCGCTCGCCGACGCCGAATATGGCGCTATTAGCGGCACAGCATCCGTAGAGCCAGGCCGTCGCAGCATTCACTGCCACCTTATGAAAATCGTTATGGCCGTGCCATTCGAGCTGTTCCGCCGGCACACCGATTTCACGCAATCCCGCCACAAGCCTGGGTACACCACGCGGCAAGGACGACCATGCCCACGGCACACCAAAGCCCAGCGTATCACACAGACGAATCTTTACCGGCATCTTGTACTGCTCGGAAAGTTTCATCAGCTCCGCCGCAAAAGGCAGCACAAAGCCATCGTAATCGGCCCTTGTAACATCCTCGAAATGGCATCTCGGTATCACGCCCTCATCCAGTGCCGCCTTGACGACATCCAGATACGCCGCAAGCGCCTGCGCGCGGGTCTTTCGCAGCTTGAGAAAAACGTGGTAGTCGCTCACCGACGTCAGTATTCCCGTCTCCGCCAGGCCCATCTGCTTGACCAGCCGGAAATCTTCCGCCACGGCTCTTATCCAGCCGGTTATCTCGGGATATTTATAGCCGCGCTCCTTGCATAACTGGACCGCTTTTCTGTCGCGCTCGGAATACAGGAAAAACTCGGACTGACGAATCAATCCTGTGTCGCCGTCGATTTTGTGGAGCAGGTCGTATATCTTCAATATCTGCTCAGGCGTATAGGGAGGTCTGGCCTGCTGGCCGTCGCGAAAGGTCGTATCTGTAATCCATATCTGTCCAGGTATCTCGTATTCAACCTGCCTCTTGTCAAACTTTGCACGCGGAAACTCACTATACGGAAACATTTCCCGATACAGATTCGGCTCTTTAACATCCACCAGCTTAGGAACCTTCTTTGCCATATTCAACATTACCTCCAATCGGCACCAAATTGCTAAAAAACTTTACTGCGGTGGGCGAGTCGCCGCAGTGGCCGAGATGGGAGTCGAACCCATACGCCCAATTACGGGCAGGGGATTTTAAGTCCCCAGCGTCTGCCATTCCGCCACTCGGCCCGCCGAAACAGATTACTCAATTTTGCGACATTTTGCAAAACGTTTATTCCGCCCATACAGCGGGTTTTACCCGCCTTCGGCGGGTTTATATGCAATACTACCCCTTAAGGGCCGGTTTGTGTTCAGCCGAAAGGTTGACCCGTGCGAATTCGCCGTAATACTTTCTGGCCGCAGCATCATAAGCGCGAGCGGCGTCGATTTCGTTGTCGAAATAGCCCAAATATATACGTTTCCCTTCGTAGTTAATTCCGGCACGCCACTTTTTATGTTCTTTGCTAAAACTGACACCGATAAAGCGCGAAGAAGTATTTTTCCTCTTGGGCACGTTTTGGCGATTTTGTGATTGCGTTGCCGGACGCAGATTGGCCATCCTATTGTCTAAAGAGTCGCCGTTTTTGTGGTCAACAAGAAAGCCCTTGGGCTCATTCATAATTTCCCTGTGCATGTTCGACAGTTTAGTCCTCCCGGGACCTGTTTTAACGTTTCTGACTGCATAAAATTTTCTTCTGTTGTCTCCCTTTAGATACCATCTGTAATGACCCAGCCGATAGTAAACATCGGGGTCAACGATTGTGTATTCCCCATCGCCGAGATAAATCCTGCGAAAGACATAGCCGTATTTTCGCCTGCGATAAACCATCACCGGCCAGGTGAAAATCCTGTCCAACCATACTGGAATACTGATTGTTACGTTTACGCCGCTTTCCATTTTCTCTCTCCCTCGTCCCCGCCTGCCCTCGACTGTTGCTCCCATCGTTTCTCTGTCGGGGGAGAGTCTGCTTACCTGGCAGGCAGCAGGGGACCCATTTTTTTCTTTTTACTTTTGCCTTTTTCCTTTTTACTTCCGTCCTCCGACCTCGGTCATCCGTCCTCGGGCCGCTAGCGCGTCCCTCTATCCTATGGCGCGAACTTGCGCAATATTGACGAAAAATCGTGTTTTGAAGGTAGGACGAAATAGGCCTAAGTGATTGTGTGGCAGGGGATAAAAATTTTTTCAAAAAGTCGCCGACTAAGGGTTTTCGACTTGCGCGCTTTTGCTGAACAAATGTTTAAAACATTTGTTTAAAACAAGTGTTTTTTGCCCACCTTGATATTTTAAACCCGACTACAGATATAAAGACGAAAAATAGTTTTCAACACTGCCTGAATGGCAGAAATATAGCTTTGCCTACGGTTATGCTATTGCAAGAAAATGGCAAGGAGCAATTAGATTCTTGGATCATGTTCCGTACACAATTTTTTATGGGTCGGTATTTACCCCGACAATTTATCCGGTGAAGGATTAGTTAAAAAATGGCAACTCCCCAATTATTGCTTATTTTTTCGCAAACCATCCTTTTTGCTCAAGGACATCCCGTGCTATATGAATATGTTCCTCTTGAAACATTCGTTTACGGTCGTTCCATGCATAGGTTTTAGAAATGGTCTCATCTATCGCCCTGGCGTTTTCGCGAGTAGCGACCCAATGAACAGTAGCAAGTAACTCCATGCCAAAAGGAGTTTCAAATCCCCTAATTAAATTCACAACCCGTTCAAACCGCTCCCTTGTACTATCATGCTTCTTCAAAAATATTTCTGCCTGCGCAGCAGCTTCATAGTTCAATTCAATCTGTATGTCAGGTCTGTCTTCTGCATCACCGTATCCGGAAATAAAATGTCCCTCCATGTGGCTCAGAACGTGTCGAAGATTTTCTGCATAAGGTCCATATAGCCCCTTCGAATATCGTAATCTAAGTTTTTCCCCGGCTTCCTGCATGAAATAACTCAACTTATGTATCTCAAGCAATGAAACAAATGGATCCATCACAGCTTCCAAATAGCGACGCATTAATCCTAATAATGCTGCCCGTCCAACGGTCATTTTAGGAGAAGTTTTTTCTTTGACCATTATTTCTGCCGCAGGCGCACCAGCAGGTTCATAAAGCAATACGTTCATATTCGGTAAATACTCAAAAGCATTTTCTATCAGCGGCCTGACTTGTTCCCAGTTTAAACCGCCCAGACCACAACCCAAAGGGGGAATCGCGATAGAATGAATATTTCTTTTACGCACTTCTTCTATCAAAGCTTTCAGGCCGGACTCGATGTCCTCGATCCTACTTTTTCCTTTCCAGTGGCGCTTCGTGGGAAAATTGATGACATATCGAGGATTTTCAAAGCGATTTAGTTCGCAAACCAACATCATGCCGGGATGGAGTTGTTTTTTATCACAGGCGGATTTATAGACCTTTGAGTTCTCCGGGAACGCCTTAGAAAATTGTAAAGCAATCCCCCGCCCCATTACGCCTATGCAATTAACGGTGTTGACCAAAGCTTCAACATCGGCCTTGAGTATGTCGCCCTGCGTTATCTTTATCATGTTTATTTCCTTAACATCTTCAATAATACCATTTTTGCTCAACCGTTACCAGATTTGCATGTGCATCGCCAATCTTTTCGATTACAGCATTCCTGATATCGTTCTTCTGTACGCCAATCTTTTCTATCAGTTGCCATGGGAATGATCCATACACCAGAAACTCCGCCTGTTTCCCTTCCTTAATTATTGTATCCTGCCAATTTGTTTCATCCACCGCCGACCAATCAACTTTATCAAGTTTGTTAATATCATTGTAAAAATTGGCAATTCGCTCTCTGGCATTTCGATCAGAGAAAGCCCAACGGACTTTGTTCTTTTTTGCCCATTCAATCGTAGATATCAAATCAGCCTGTAAGTGCAAAATTGGTCCTTGTCCGCCTCTGTAGGTAATATCTGGATGGTTTCCCCTGTAGAGAATATAAAGCATAATCGAACGCGGACAGAAATAGAACGGCACATATTGTCCGACTTTTGTGCCCGGATGACATTTAACCTCACATTCCTCAAGCCGAGCTTGCTTGATGGTTGATATGCCCACTATTTCGCAATCCAGCCCTAACTCGTTCCGCTTTGCATCCGACCACAACACCTTATCTCTTAAGATGCCTTCAAGGTTGTCGATATGTGTAATATGATATATCTTTGGATGTTCTGGTATTGTAGGCATTTGCTTTATAGAACCGACACAGTAATCTCCAAAAAGTTGTCATCACTTTATTTTAGGGGTGATAAGAAGTCAAGGGGGCTTTGTGGAAAGGTACAAGAACCGGCTTCACTGCGACGATTTGCGATGTAAGACATTCGGCGTGAGCTGTCTTGTGGACTAGCAAATACGAAACGGCCTGTAAAACACTTGCGGCCCGGGCGATACCCACTTAAAATACCCCTCACTTACTCACCGCAGAGACCGCAAAGTTCGCAGAGATTGATTTATGTTTTCTCTCTGGGGTTTCCGCGTGCTCTGCGGTGCATGGTTTTACCTGTTCTTGAGGGAAAGTATGCTGGCCAAGTTGTATAGCGTCGCACTGGAAGGTATCGAGGGAATCATCTGCGAGGTCGAGGTTGACGTCGCACGAGGCGGTTTTGAAAAAACGCTCATCGTGGGTCTGCCCGATGCGGCCGTAAAAGAAAGCTCCGAAAGGGTCAAAAGCGCCATAATAAACTGCGGCTACAAATACCCCAAAACACAATCGCTGGTAAACCTCGCGCCGGCAGACGTCAAAAAGGAAGGCCCCTCATTTGACCTGCCCATCGCCCTCGGAATGCTGCTGGGACAAAACATATTCACAAGCACGCTCCTGAAGGATTTCGTCATCGTCGGCGAGCTTGCCCTCGACGGCAGGGTCCGGCCGGTCAACGGCGTCCTGAGTATGGCGATGACAGCAAAGACAAACGGCTTCCGTGGCATCATTGTTCCTTTGGACAACGCACAGGAAGCCGCCGTCGTCGATGACCTGGAAGTATACGGCGTCGGCTCGCTTGCACAGACCATCGGATTTTTGAACGGACAACTACCGCTCGAAGCCACCTCGATAGATATTGACGAGATTTTCAAAACCGAAAGTCGCTACGACGTTGACTTCGCAGACGTCAAAGGCCAACAATCCGCCAAGCGAGCCCTCACTATCGCCGCTGCAGGAGGGCATAATATCCTTATGATAGGCCCGCCCGGAGCCGGCAAAACTATGCTCGCTCAACGGCTGGCGACCATCCTGCCGCCACTGTCGCTGGCCGAATCGCTTGAGACGACCCGAATATACTCTACCTTGGGCCTATTGGGTAAAGGCAAGGCGCTGCTGGCAACACGCCCCGTCCGAATGCCCCACCACACCGCAAGCGGCCCGGCCCTTGTCGGAGGCGGCACAAACGCCAGGCCAGGCGAGCTTTCGCTGGCACATCACGGTATCCTTTTCTTAGACGAATTCACGGAGTTCCCTCGCCACGTCCTCGAAATGATACGCCAGCCCTTGGAAGACGGAACAGTCACCGTATCCCGCGCAAAAAAAACCATAAAATACTTCGCCGCCTTTCTTCTCGTCGCCGCCTGCAATCCCTGTCCCTGCGGCTACTACGGCAGCGATTTTCGCCGGTGCAAATGCACGCCGGGACAAATCGAACGGTATTTGTCAAAAATCTCCGGCCCGCTGATTGACCGAATCGACATACACATAGATGTCCCGCCCGTGGGTTTTGGCAAACTACGCTCAAAGGCAAACCAGCTCGATAGCGCAACCGTAAGTGCAGACGTTATGAAGGCACGCGGCATACAGAAAAAACGTTTCGGTGACGGCAGGATTCTCACCAACGCCAGGATGACCCACAAACAGGTCGAGAAGTTCTGCCCGCTCGACAGCCCCTGCGAAATGCTGCTTAAACAGGCGATGGTTGAATTCGGCCTGTCGGCCCGGGCCCACGACAAAATCTGCAAAGTCGCGCGAACCATAGCCGACCTCGTCAACTCCGAAAGTATTCAGCCCGAGCACATCGCCGAGGCCGTCAGCTACCGCAAATTAGACAGAAAGCTGTGAGCACAACCATTTGGCCTTGTTTTGAGTTACACCCAAATCTGACCCTATAATCTCCCCACCGACAACGCCTTCACGCCCGGCCAGTCCGGTTATGACCGGTTTGCCTGCCAACCAGTCAGTTTCTCCCAAACCACCTTGCACCCGCAGATTTTCCCCTTAACCCGCCTAATGCAAGTGCCGATACATATTTGGCTGTAAAAAATTGATTCCTGACTACCAGAGGACTTTAGAAATGGGAATTCAGAACTGGTCGGAAAATATAATTCTCGTTGATATGCCTGCCGAGCCGCAGATGGGCGACGAGCTGAAAACCGTTACAGATATTGTCAAAGACAGAGGCGACTGCGACGTTGTGCTGGATTTCTCCAATATCGACATAATAACTTCATCGAGCTTATCAAAGCTGCTCAAGCTAAGGAAAACACTGGTGGACTGGGACCATCAGCTTATCTTCTGCAACGTGGCGCCGGCCACAAGGGGCATATTCGCCGTTACCGGCCTTGAGGGCATCTTCAAGGTCGTCGACGACAAATTCATAGCATTGGCGGGCTTGCAACTGACCAGCTAATCCGGCTCCAGGACCCTTGACTGACCAAAGAAACCGCACCAGCAGCAAATCTTCCCGCGCAACAACAAAAGCCCTTTACAAAATCCTTTCAGCAGTACTTTTTATTGTTACGCTGTCAGCGCAAAAAAATGACAACTGGCAGCTCACGATGCCAATTGTCATCCCGCCTCCGTATCCACGGGCAGCTCTCTCGCCGTCCTCCCTCTGACCTATGATAGCTTAACAAATCTCAGGATTCGCCTTTGCCCCTCCTCTTCCACCATTCGGGCTTGGCCGGCTCCTGCACCCTCTGTTCCCATTTCTCTCCCTGCTTGTCAAAGCGAACCTTTTCCGCACCAATGTCGAGCACCATAACGTCGTGAATCGTATCGCCCTCGTGCAGCAACTGGTCCTCGATAAGAACGGTCGGGTCTTCCTCGCAATACAGAATAGCCGTCACAACGCCAAACCTCGGCTCAGGACGGTCGTACATAACATCGTCTTTTTTGCTGCTTCCCTTTGACGCATGGGTGGCAACCTTATAGCCAAGCATTCCGCAAACAGCTACCGCAGCCAGTAACAACCATTTTATTGTGCCTTTGTCCATAATTTCTGGGCGAACACTGCAGCAAATCACAGCCGTATCTTTGTCAGGTCCGCATCTCTCCTCAAATTGGATTCAGTTTTTTCACTGACGCCCCTGTTTGCCGCTCTTTTGCAAACTTGACGCGTCACATCCGGAAAAAACGACAGTAATAAATCGGCATTATCGTAAGCGCTCTTAACTTCCTCCCACACTCAATCCTGTAACGAGGCATACAAAAAACGTCCGAAAACCTCCCTCTCTATGGGCGAAAATCGCGCGCAGCTTTCTCTAAATTATAATATACGAATCGCTCGCCCGAGTTCCTAACGGCTTTTTGAGCAAATTACCTCCTCAATCGCTATGGCCACGACATAATCGGCCAGCTTCCTCTCCTGCGGGTCCGCCTCATAGCCGGCTATTATGCTTCTATCAGGATACGCCCCCATCTCGCGTATAAGCTCGCAGGCCGCCCGGCGAATCTGCTCATCAGTTTGATTCGGCCTGGCCTTGTGTCCGGCCGCTTTGAGAATGCGCTCAAATTCCCCTTTGCCGTCGAACCAGTCCAATCCAAATTCCAGCTCGGCTGCTTCACGTCGTCTGTCCGGGGCAAAAAGATACTGCATACCAACCGGATTATAGGTCTCTATCCGCTCCTCGACAAACGACAACGCCGCCTCTCGATACGCCGAATACTTAACCTCATCAAAGGAATAATTCCGCCGCTCTGTCTCGCCATTGAGCAGGACGTCTATCTTTTCCGCCACGAGGTCTTTGTTTTCGGCCAGCAGTTCGTGAAGCTTCTCCCAGTATGCTTTCAAAAGCAGCCCAACATCATCCATTCAAATCTCTTGCGGTCTCCATCGTTGTTTGCTCTGAAGTTCCGTGCGGCGTTTTTCCCGTGCGTGCTGCTAATTCCATCATCGCCTCATAGCGAATTGACTTGCCGTAAAACCCCTCCTCATCCTGGGTATAAACCTTTAGCGAGTCACTGGCCACAAGCGAAAGCTCGCCCCGCCGAACAAGCTCGCCAAAACACAACCTTCGCATATCAACATCCCGCTTATCCGCTGCGTCTGTCTGCTCAACAACCCACGCCAGAAAATCCGTTGCCAGAAGCTCCATTCCTCCTGCAGTATCCCGCTTTCTTGGCCCTGTTTGTTTGGACTTTCTAACAGACTCACCCGGTGCCGGTGCATTTTCCAACCTGCTCCCGGTCGGTATAGCGGCCCCCGGCGTGCCGGCGCTCGAAGCCGGCGCAGCAATCCCCGCACGCAACCTTGCCGCCGCATTCTTCAGTCCCTCAACAAGCTCACCGTATTTCTGATGTGCCAGCTCCCGAAACCGGACGTACCGGCCTTGTGCCTGAGAGTATCGTCCCACTCTGCTGACTTTTTGTTTGGCCCTCTTCCTGGCAAGACTGTACAGCCCCCAGCCCGCAGCCAATATCACAACGACAAGCAGTTGGGTCCAGAAGGTTTCCTCACCATCGCCCGCCGCCAAACACACAAACTCCGAAAGTACCAATTCCATTACTCACATTGACTTTCGATTTTCCATTTTCAATTTATCGCCCGAACAACGCAACGGTGAGCTTCAAAGAGCAGCTCCGGAAAATTGAAAACAGCAAGTAATAAATCAAAAATCACGAGCCCTTGTGCTCGGTTCGGCCTGCAAGCACCTTCATCGCCGCGCATTGAATGTCCTTGCCGTAATGGTTCTTCTCATCCACCGCGTAAACCGTCAGGGCGGAGCTATCTATCTCATTCTGCTGGTTGCGCCTGAGCGCCTCGTTGAAGCTGAGCTTGCGCATTGCAACGTCGTTTTTGTCTTCGCTATCGGTGCTCTCGACGACGCCCAACAGAAAATCGAGTTCAAGCATTTCCATTCCGCCCGCCAGATTCCGCTGCGCTTTTGTCCTTTTCTCCATTGCTGCTTCTCCTCCAGTTCCTTCATTTCCACCAAGCTCAACTATCCTGGTGCCGGTGCTCTTTTTTACTTCAGGTTTCTTTTCGCCCACACCCCACGCCATATTTCGTCCTCCTTTTGCGTCAAACAATACGCCTTGCAGCCGAGGGTGCCCGGCCGCCAATTGCAAATCGGCTGTATTGTATACACAGCCCGCCCGCCGGGCCAAGCAAAATCCGCCGAATATCAACAGGTTGCTTTCCTGTGCGACAGAGCAATAATACTATGCTGACCTTATGAAACGCGGTTTACATCATTATGTTGTTGCGGTCCTGAGCTTGCTGCTTTTCGCCGCTGCCCTGCTCGTCATTCACCACAAGCTAAACCGGTATAATTACCACGACATAACTATGCAGCTTGCTCTGCTTCCGAGCAGGCGCCTGGCAGCGGCAATGCTGCTGACGATTCTGGATTACCTCACGCTTACGGCCTACGACTGGCTGGCACTTCGTTATATCAAGCATCCGATTAAATACACCAAAACGGCGATGGCGTCGTTTGTGGGATATGCGTTCAGTCACAATATGACGATTCTGGGCGGCAGCGCCGTTCGTTACCGAATTTACTCGATGCTGGGTGTCTCGGCGGGCAAGGTCGCGACGCTGGTAGCGTTCTGCATGATAACGTTCTGGCTTGGGTTTTTCACAACGGGTTCGGTCGTGTTTTTGCTCTCATCGGAGCACGTGCCGGACGCGCTCCATCTGCCGTTTGTGACGGTCCGGCCGATTGGGGTGCTGTTCGGCATTATGGTTATTGCCTACGTTGTGCTGGGGGCGGTAAAAAAAACGCCCGTGCGGATACGCGGGCGGGAGTTTGTAATGCCACCCGCGACTCTGATATGGTCACAGATAGTCGTCGCTTCGGTTGACTGGCTTTTAGCGGGGGCGGTACTTTTTGTCCTGTTGCCGGCAGGCGGACAAATCAATTACCTGCAGTTTATGCCGCTTTTCCTGCTGGCGCAGGTTGCGGGGCTGCTAAGTTACATTCCCGGCGGGCTGGGCGTATTCGACACAGCCATTATTCTGCTGTTGTCGCCGTTTCACGAGCCGGCCTCTATAATCAGTTCGCTGCTGGCTTATCGACTGATTTATTATTTGATTCCGTTCGGCCTGGCGTCGCTGCTGCTTGTGGCGATGGAATTTCTGCTGAGACGGGGGCTTTTAACCCGCCTGGCTTCCGGTTTCGGCAAAATCGCCGGGGCAATTATGCCGAACGTTCTCGCGGTGATGACGTTTGTCTCGGGCGTGGTTCTGCTGGTTTCGGGAGCGCTGCCCGCAGAAAAGGGACGGATTGGCTGGCTGAGGGATTTTTTGCCGCTGCCTGCGATTGAGTTTTCTCATTTCCTCGGCTCACTGGCCGGCGCAGGGCTGTTGATTCTCGCCAGGGCAATTCAGCGTAAAGTGGACGCGGCGTATCACCTGACGGTGGCGCTGCTCATAGCCGGCGTTGTGTTCTCGATGCTCAAGGGGCTGGATTATGAAGAAGCGATTATCCTGCTGGTAATACTGCTGATGCTGCTGCCCTGCCGGTCCAGTTTCTATCGCAAAAGCTCCGTTCTTGCGGGCCGATTGACCTCGGGCTGGGTCATTCTCGCCGTAATCGCCGTATTATGTTCGGTCTGGCTGGGCCTTTTCTCATATAAGCACGTGGAATACGGGCACGATTTATGGTGGAAATTCGCCTTTAATGCCGATGCGCCTCGTTTTCTTCGTGGCTCGGCGGGAGCAGTAAGCGTCATACTTCTGCTTGTAATCGCACGATTGCTGCGCAGCCGGGCATACCCCATGAAAGAAATGCTGGTTGACCATCAGGACCAGATCGGCAGGATTGTGGCAGAATCCAAAAAGACCAGCGCTAATCTGGCGCTGCTCGGGGACAAGCAATTTGTCTTTAACGATGCACGCAACAGTTTCATTATGTTCGGAATCGAGGGGCGAAGCTGGGTAGCGATGGGTGACCCGGTCGGCCCGGAGGAGGACTGGGACGACCTGCTGTGGCAATTTCGTGAGCTGTGCGACGAGCACGACGGCTGGCCCGTCTTTTACCAGATAGACCAAGCGAACCTGCCACTGTATCTGCAGTTCGGTATGAAGTTTTTCAAACTCGGCGAAGAGGCAAAAGTTGACCTTGAAAAATTCTCACTCGAAGGCGGTGAACACAAGGGACTGCGCTACACGCACAATAAACTGGTCAAAAACGGATATACGTTCGAAATTATCCAGCCCGGCCAGGTCGATGCGATAATGAACACGCTGAAGGAAATCTCGGACGGCTGGCTTGACGAAAGGCACGCGAGAGAAAAAAGGTTTTCGCTCGGCTGTTTCAAACCGGATTATATCAGGCGGACGCCGGTAGCGGTCGTGAAATCAAACGGGCGTATCGTCGCCTTTGCCAACGTCTGGGCGGGCGCCGGGAAATATGAGATGTCTATCGACCTTATGCGGCACCTGTCGTCGGCTGAAGGCGGGATTATGGATTATCTTTTTGTCGAACTGATGCTCTGGGGCAAAAATGAAGCGTTCAAGTGGTTCAATATGGGTATGGCTCCGCTGTCGGGCCTGCAGACCGGCACGCTGGCACCATTGTGGGAGCGGACCGGCGCGTTCATATTTCGATACGGCGAGCACTTCTATAACTTTCAGGGCCTGCGACAGTATAAGGAAAAATTCTCCCCCGTCTGGGAGCCGAAATACCTCGCGACACGCGGCGGGCTTATGCTGCCCCGCATTCTCGCCAATGTGGCTTCGCTTATATCGGGCGGACCAATTGGCATTGTGACAAAGTGAAAACAGCCGGGCAAAACGCCGGTTCTAAACCGGTTTCGGCTTTGCGTCGGGCAGGCGGAGGTAGTTGGGTGTCAGGGTAAGAGCATCGGTAAACTCAGTGTGCTTTGCTTTTTCCCAGCCCAATCGGTAAACATTGGCTGCCGTCGGATTCCAGAACTTTTCATCGAGAAAACGCACGGCGGGGTCTTTGAATTTGTCCTTATAGTAAACCAGCCCCTCGCCCAGTAATGCGATCGGTTTTCCACAGCCGGCGAAACGGTCGAGAAAATCATCGGCGGTCATCAGGCAGTCCGGAATAATCTTCTGCCAGCCGGCACTGCCGGTCTTGTCATAAACGGCTATGAAAAATTGCCCGCGCTTTGCATCAATAACCGCCGCCAGTCTTTCGTTCGGCTTCAAATCTTTTTCTATAAGCCCCGATGTTAATGAAACGACGTTGGCCGCGATGACATCCAGGGTATCGACGGCAACAATCTTCGCCTGGTTGGCCAAGGCCATCGTCTTGGCGATGGTTACTGCTATGCGAAGGCCGGTGAAGCTGCCCGGCCCGACCGATATGTAAATCTGCTCTATATCAGCCGGCTTTTTCCCAACTTTCTTAAGCAGAGCGACCATAGAAGGAAAGACCTCTGCACTGTGCCGCATTGGGCCGGAAAACTGCTTCTCTCCCAGAAGCCGCTCGCCTTGCGCCACAGCCACCGAACCCAGCCGGCCACTGGTCTCTACCGCGATTATCAACGGTCCGCCTGCGTCTTTGATATGATTCGCCACTCTCAGATGCGTCCTTTCATTATCATCCTGCAATAACAGTCAGGCGGGATAATACCCTCCAATCAGCGGCAAATCAAAGTCTTTCAGGCACATCGGCACCCGGGCCGTGGGTGTGCCCCTTTCAATTGGGAAGCCCCTTCTTCTATAAAGTTAATCAGATAGCGAACTTGTAATTATTTTTGAAAAATACATAAAAAACACTTGACAAATGTTTAGCTTATGGCTACATTCAGGTTGATGTTTGGTGTATAGACAACAACAATGGTCTTAAACAGGCGATTGGGCCCCAAAAATGAAGGTCGGCCGAAGGGGACGGAGTGTAGCTAAATGGCACGAAGCAGGGCGGCAAAAAACATTAAAAGGCGTAACGCTGCGGGGGATAACCTTGAAGACCGCATCGACTTGCTAAGGAGCAGGGCGGAACTACTGACCGGCAAAGACCGGCTGCTTATGCAGATGTACCTGGATAACGCCAACACATACAGCCAGATGGCCCGATTGGCAGGCGTCAACGAGGCAAACGTCGCCCGCAAGATACACAAGCTGATTCGCCGTCTGTTAGACGGCCAGTTCATCACGTGCCTGCGAAACCGCGACAAGCTGACCGACCAACAACTCGAAATAGCAAGAGATTATTTCGTGGCGGGTCTGCCGATGAGGAAAATCGCCGAAAAGCACAGCGTTACCTACTACTCAGTCAGAGCAACACTGAAGCTCATCCAGCTACTTACCCGGGTGGATTAAAAAAATGCCGATGCGACGACTATCAGTATCGAAACAATTCGACAACCAGTTGCCCATCACCGACAGAGTATCGATGGTGATGCGGATGTTCGGCGTCAATACCGAACGGCTCAGGAACAATCGACAAATTCACAAATGTACTCTTGAAGTGAGTGATGGCGACATCGTTTATATCACCGGGCCTTCGGGGGCGGGCAAAAGCGTTCTGCTGCGTGAGCTGCAAAACGCGATACCGGCCGAGGAGCGAATCAATATAGACGAGATTAATTTACCCGATGACAGGGCCGTTATCGACTGCGTCGGCCGGCCGCCTTCGCAAAATACGACGATGATTAACGCACTATCGCTTTTGGGCGCCGCCGGCCTGAGCGACGTCTTTTGTATCCTCACTGCGCCCGCGAACCTCAGCGAGGGACAAAAATACAGATTTCGCCTGGCCAGCGCTCTTTCGCTGGTCAAGGCCGGCTGGTTTATCTTTGCCGACGAGTTTTGCAGCACCCTGGACCGCATCACAGCAGCAGTTATTGCTTATAACGTTCGCAGGTTCGCAAAACGAAACAACGTAACTTTCTTTCTCGCATCAAGTCACGAAGATATCCTGGCCGACTTGCAGCCGGATGTCCTGGTCGTCAAATACTTCACCGGACCGGCGGAAGTTACTTATAAAGACAGAAGATGAGCTGCAGCGTTACAAAAAGTCTCGAGATTGTCGAAGCCAGCAAAAGTGACTATGAGTCGCTTTCACAATATCATTATCGAGAAGGGCGGTTAGGGCCTTATGCCGCTATCTTCAAACTTAAGGGCCGATTTCGCACGGCTGAAAATCTCCATACAGTCGGCGTGATTGTCTATTCGATGCCGGCAGCAGGGGCGCAACTGAGAAACGTCGCGGCAGGGGGGCTGTTCGCCGGACTGGACAGATGCACCCGTCTGAAAATTATCGGCAAAAACGTCCGCACAATCAGCAGGGTAATCATCGAGCCGAGGTTTCGCTCGCTCGGCCTGGCGGCAAAGCTCGTCCGCGAAACAATGCCGTTAACCAACGTCGCATTCGTCGAGGCACTTGCCGTAATGGGCAGGGTAAATCCCTTCTTCGAAAAGGCCGGTATGACACGCTTCGATGCGCCGGCATCGGCGGCGTGCGTTCGGCTCATCGAGGCCTTCGACGCCACCGGTATTTGCGAAAGAGAGCTTATCGACCCGCAGTTTGTCCAGCAGAGAATCGATGAGCTACGATGGCCCAGGGTCGATTTCATCGAACGGGAAATGTCGCTGTTTTTGCAGGGCTACGGCAAGAGACGACTTACGCAGCCGGGCATCGAACGCACAAGGTTTATCCTGAGTAAGCTAACCGACCGGCCAGTCTATTACTTCTGGAAAAATCCCGATATCGAGCCGAGGATTTAGATGGCTAACGGCACAAAGGCAATCGCGATAAGCAAGCTCGTCCCTCATCCTGACAACCCGAACGTGATGAGTGATGCGACGTTCAGGAAGCTGGTTCGCAATATCGAGCGGACCGGACTGTATGAGCCAATCGTTGTCAGGCGGCATCCTAAAAGAAAGGGCCAATTCGAGATTATCAACGGCCATCATCGTGTAAAGGCCCTTAAGCAGCTTGGCAAAGAAGTGGCCGACTGCGTCGTCTGGGATGTCGATGACGAGCAGACCGGTGTATTGCTTGCAACACTGAATCGGCTGTGCGGCAGTGACGTGCCGCTAAAAAAAATCGAACTACTCAAACAGCTAAGACAGCGTTTCGGCTCACTTGAATTGTCAAAGATACTGCCCCGGACGGCAAAGCAGATTGACCGGCTGTGCGACCTTAAACTTACAGGCGTCATCAAAAAAGCGGATGCCGAGCAATTCGCGATTCCGCTTGTGTTCTTCGTAACAAAGCAACAGCAGGAGATTGTCGAAAAGGCAATTGCCGAAATAAGCCCCCAGCTTTATGTTGGGGGTTCATACAAACAAACGAAGGCACAGAGGCGGGCCGCGGCGATTGCAAAAATCGCAGAACATTTTCTGGAAAGGCCGCAGCAGGACAAGTCGGAGGAATAACAATGGCGAAGATAAGATACGTTCAGCTCGAGCCGGAGGCGATTATCGCAGAGCCGGATTTCCAGATGATGACCGTCTCTGAGCGGGGCGTCTATCTGACGCTTATGCTGTATCTGTTTTGCAACGGCGGACGAATGAAGCTCGACATCGACAGGATGAGCACAATGTTCCGATGCGATGACTTCGAGAAAATCTGGCAGCAAATCAGGGGCAAATTCGTCGTAAAGGGCGACACAATCAGCCACAAAATGGTCACAAAAAAACTCGCCAGGGCCAGACGCTTCGCGCAAGCCAGGCGTTCCGCGGGAGTTAAAGGTGCGCAAAAGAGATGGCAAAGCCATAACGCAACCAGTGACGAAACCACCGTAAAGGAAAGTAAAGGAAATGTAACCGAAAGGAAAGATAAAGATATTCCGAGCTCGAATACGAATACGGACAGTCAATTTCTCTCTTCTTCGGCTCCGGTTCGGGCTAATTCGCTTCTGTTTCACGACGCCCTGACAAAGATTATTCGTCCGATGAATCAATCCGACCGCACCTGCTTTCACAACGTTACCCGCTGGCTGGCCGAAGAGATTGTGCGGGGCAGGTTCGATGAGCAGATTTATGCCCGCGTGCTGGATATCGCCAGAGAGGTTGCCGCCTGCCGCAATCCCGCCGCGGCACTTATGGCAAGATTGAAAAAAGAACTGGGCTACTCCCCCGGCTCCGGCGTTTGCCCGCCGCGTTCAATTGCGAACCTGACAAAAAGCATCGGCACCGGTGCAACAACACCACGCAACGGCTCTTGCGAAAACCACAGAGCACCTTCTGGCTAAACGCCAGTAAGTGATATGGAAAAAATGGGAAAAAGATTATGATTTAACGGCATCAATCGCTACACTTGGGCTTTCAATAAGACCTGTGGCACAAGAAAAATACCCTCTATAAATACAATGACCAAACAAAGCCAAACACACAGGAGATGGGAAAAACTCAGGGCCCTCTGGGCGGGCAAAAATTCACTGCTGATAGTAATGCAGAACAACCCGGACCCTGATGCCATTGCCGCATCATGCGCCCTTAAGGAACTTGCCAACAAAACCGCCGGCATAAACTGCAGCTTTGCCTACGGTGGCGCGATTGGTCGGGCGGAGAACCGTGAGCTGGCCCATTATCTGGGATTTAAATTTCATTCTTTCGACGAGATTAGGGATAAAAACTTCGATCTTATCGCCCTGATAGATACACAGCCGGCAACCGGGAACAACCCTTTGCCGGCCGAAGTTACGCCGGATATTATCATCGACCATCATCCCGCCAGAAAAGCGAGCTGCAGTGCCGCTTTCACGGATATTCGCAAGCACTATGGCGATACCTCAACTATTCTATGGGAATATCTTTCCGCGGCCCAAATTACCCCGGAAACACCAACTGCAACGGCCCTGCTTTACGGAATCAGGTCCGACACCCAGGACCTCGGAAGAGAATCCACTCAGGCGGACATCGAGGCAATGGAAGCACTGTATCCGCTGGCAAACAAAAGAATGCTCAGCCAGATTCAGCAGGGAAGGGTGCCTTCGGCCTACTATCAAATGCTCACAACGGCTCTGGCTAATACGGAGCTTTACGAGCATTGCCTGATTTGCGGCATCGGAGATATTGACAATCCTGATATGATTGGGGAAGTAGCCGACCTTCTGCTAAGGCACGAGGAGGTTGACTGGGCAATGTGCTACGGCTTTTACAATGACCAGCTACTCATCTCTCTTCGCACCCAGGACAAACGGCTCGACGCGGGTAATGTCGTCCGGAATATAGTGCGTCGGCTCGGCACCGGCGGAGGTCACGCAACTATGGCGGGAGGGCAGATATCGTTACATACAGATGAACAATCGGCGCCCCAACGTGCGCGCCTGGAGCGGCTCGTGCGCGAGCGATTTCTGAAATCTCTCGGTATCAAAACCAGAAAAGGCCAGTCTCTTGTCCATCTGTCACCAAAGACGGGGTCCAAGGAATAAAACAGGCCGTTACCTGTTCGGGCTTTCAATCCCAACGACTCGCCGGCAAAGAGCAACTATCCTGTCGCACTGGAGATTTATAAATGTCACATTCAAAAATAATTACAGACAGCGGTCCCGCAAAGCTCACCAAAAGACAACAGGCAGTGATTGAGGACCTGTTCGCAGGCGAGCTGGACGAGCAGCAGGTGCTGCAAAAGCACAATATCGACCGCCGGCTATACGACAAGTGGCTGGCCGGCGTCGCTTTCAGCGCCGCCTTCGACAGAAGGATGGAGGCAGCGTATCGACAGGGCGAGCTAATCCTCGCACGCTATGCCGCTGTCGCGGCTGCGAAGCTTGTTGGGCTTACCGAATCCGAAAACCAGGAAACGGCCCGTAAGGCCTGCCTCGACATCATCAACCATCTGCGGGCCGGCACAGAGCCAAAACAGCCCTCTGCCGCGCAGGCGGAATCGATGCAGGACGTGCCTGAGCTTGAACCGGAAACTGCCAGTAAACTGTTAACCGCGCTTGCGAGCGATGATAAACAAGGAACAAGTGACTAAAAAAAGCCAGACACACGCCCCTTTAGGGTTCGCAATAACTTGCCGGGCGGTCTGGCTTAATAAGCTTGGTCGTCCGCTGACTGCTACATAACGCCCCAAACCCGGCGCCGGGTCTTTTTCCATATAAAGTATACGTCAGGTTTTTACGAATGCAAAACCGCCTTGCCTAAGTTATTGAGCTTTTGAATTGACCAATAAATGAGCAACGCACTGATAGGGAGGATGGTGACATAGTTCAGGCGGGGCCAAATAATAACAGAAGAGAGACGAGAGCCCTAATCTCACCCTCGCTTTTCAGGCCTCGTCTCTCTTAAAAAGCTGCTTAACCCCCTCTGTATAAAGTATAAGCCATTTTTGACCCAAGCGTTAACACCCGCGACGAAAATAAAACCAGCTATTTGAGCCGATGGGTGAACGGAGGTATAATTGCCCACTTTAAGAAACGATGCAAAATTTGTCATCCTGTGACGCAAAGGAGACGACGATGAAGATAGCGATTGGCTCGGACCACGCAGGGTTCAAATACAAAGAACAAATCAAAAATTGGCTCACTGAGAAAGGCCATGAGGTTAAGGACTTCGGCACCTACTCGGAGGCCTCGTGCGATTATCCGGACTTCATAAGACCGGTGGCAAAGGCCGTAGCAGCAGGTAAATACGAGCGAGGCATCGTCCTCGGCGGCTCAGGCAACGGCGAGGCAATCACCGCAAACAGGGTCAAAGGCATCCGCTGCGCCATCGCCTGGGACCTGCGCTCGGCACGTCTCAGCCGGGCCCATAACGACGCAAATGTGCTCTCGTTAGGCGAGCGGATGATGGCCCTCGATGAGGCCATTGAGATTGTCGAGCTTTGGCTTGCCACACCATTTGACGCCGGCCGACACCTGACCCGCATCCAAAAAATCGACGTAGAGTAACATCGCCGGTTTCTTATTAAGATTTAGAAGTGGAAAGCTTAAGAAGAACCCGCATTCAGTTTCATCCAGAGTGAACCGCCGCCGCACGTACACATCTGGGGTAGGAACGGCTGGAGAACTGCTTCAAACTCCTGCCTTAATTCGGGGTCTCTGCCGGCAAATGAGGCGGCATATAAAATCTCGTAGCCGCAGCCAAAAAGAAGCAAAACTCCAAGCATATATTGTTCGTTGTAAAGGCGGTCCGCCCACCTGTCGGGGTAATCGCGAGGCCAAAAAATATCGTGGAAATGCAATATGACCCCCGGCTTGATTTTCGGCAGAACCTCCAGAAACATATATGTAACATCCGAGTTTTGCTCACACCTGTGCGAACCATCGACAAATAAGATGTTATCTTTGCAAAGCTTCTGAAATACTCCTACGGGAACCATCTGAAGTGGTGCCCTGACGACTTCATCACACAGCAAGTCGATTTCGGCCCGGGGCTTGGGGTCGATTGAAATAATTTTTGTTCTAAGGTTGAAATGTGAAATGACTCTCCTTGCATATTTCGTGGAATTGCCGGAGCCGACTTCCATATAAATGACAGGATTATATTTGACCAAGAATCCGCACAGGGCGATGGCGTCGCCCGGCGGCAGGTAGCTGTTCGACCAATAAGGCACAGACGCCTGTCCCTGGCCGGCCGGTTCATCACAAGGGATTTTCGAAAAGAACTCCCCTAAAATTCCCAGACCCTCGATGAAGTTTCTATAGTTATGACGAAACAGCGAGAGCTTTTCAGCGATTCCTTTGTGCTCCGGGGGCGATTGAACCGAAATGCCGAGCTTCTCCATATATGACTCCTTCGAATCCATTCAGCCGCAGGCGGACAAGTCCAAAGACTCTATGCTATCAAATTAATATCAAATGCACCACTTTTATCCGCCTGTGGAGGATTTATCCGCCTAACTTTAGTTACGGAGGTATTCTATGACTGACGACCTTAGTGCACCCGCAGCGGCACGCGTGTATGAATCGCTGCGACGAACCAGGCCAAGAACCAAAGCTGACCTGAAAAACTACATCAAGGTATTCCTAAATATGGATGTGCCGGCTCAGGCAATCTGTCCCGAGCACAACAGCCCGCTGGATTATCTCTGGCACAGTTTCATCTGCGACTTCGCCGAGCCGAAACCGGCAAACGGCGACTGCGTCGTTTGGGCCAATCGCGGCGGCGGCAAGACCGACCTCGCGGCAGTAGCGACGCTATTGGACTGTATCTTCAAGCCCGACTGCCAGGTGCGAATCTTAGCCGGCTCGGAAGACCAAGCGGGCAGAATGTATCAATACCTCACCGGCTTTCTGCTGGCTGGCTTCGAGAAATTTCTGGCAGGCCCAATACGAAAATCGGGCTGTCGATTCATCAACAATTCAGCCGTCGAGGTCCTCACGCAATCGCACACAAGCGTCCGGGGCCAGCACATCCAGAAGCTCCGCTGCGACGAAGTCGAGCTTTTCGACTCCGACGTATTTAACGCCGCGAAATTCACCACCCAGAGCCTTGTCCGCCGTAGCGATAGCGAAGGCGGAATCGGCCACATCATCGCCGCTATGGAATCAATCAGCACAATGCACAAGCCATACGGCCTTATGCAAAAGGTAGTCTCGGCGGCAGCTAAGTACTCAACGCCCGTCTTCAAATGGTGCATCTGGGAAACGATAGAAAAATGCACCGACAGGAGCTGCTCGCAGTGCCCGTTGTGGAGCGATTGTGCAGGAAGGGCAAAGCAGGCAAACGGCTATCTGAAAATCGACGACTGCATTACTCAGATGCGACGTTCCAGTCGCGCCGGCTTCGAGGCCGAGATGCTCTGTATCAAACCTAACCTTGAAAACGTCGTCTTCGACCAGTTCGACTATGGCCTGCACGTTCGGCCGGTCGATTACGACCCGAATCTGCCTTTGTATCGCTCGCTCGATTTCGGCTTCGCAAATCCGTTCGTCTGCCTGTGGATTCAGGTCGATACTGATGGTGTGGTCCGGGTCATTGATGAATATGTTCGCTCCCGCGCGACAATCGATGTCCACGCAACAGAGTTACAGACCCGAACCCCCGGCGGTGAATCAGCCGTCTCTGCAACTTTCTGCGACCCCGCCGGCGCAGGGGCCAACGACGTTACCGGCACAAGCGCAGTTCGTGAACTGCGTTCGCTTGGAATAAACGTCCGCTATCGCCGAAGCGGAATTGCCGAAGGTATTGAGCTTATCCGCCGGGCCATCCGCTCCGGCGACAGCAAAAGCCGACTCGTCATCTCGCCAAGATGTGCCCGGCTTATTGAGGCCCTTACCTGTTACCACTATCCCGATACGCCGACCGGCGATGAACTTCCCCTTAAAGACGGCCTATACGACCACCCCATCGACGCCCTGCGCTATTTCTTCGTGAATTTTGCAAACAACGTTCGAACAGAACGTAGAGCGTATTGACAAACGCTGTTACTGGGAAGGAAAGCCGCGCAGAAAATAAAAAAAACAGGACTGGGTCGGAGGGAGGGGAGAAAGCGAGATATCCCAGCCCTGTTGTTGGCTATTTATTTAATGTTCTCTCTTCTAACAAACTATCGGCGGGTGTGTGCCGAAACGGTGTGTTGAGCAAGTCAAACTCCTCGCTTCCGATTATCGTATGATTTTACCACAACCGCACAAGTTATGCAAGGGGAATTTTTCCCAAAAAACCTCGGGATTTCCAACCCCTGTTTGGGCCAGCGCCCAGATGGTCGGCAGAATTGACTCTGCTGTCAGGTTATCCATGACCCCCGCTGGTCTCAGTTCTGCAAACCCATAGATTTCAATCACTTACGAACGTCGATGGGTTGACTATCTGCGCAAAAAACTGGGCTGGGGTCAGGAGGGAGGAGAGGAGAGAACGCCCCAGCCCGTGGTCATCGTTCATAATTTCTACGCCGATTCGCCAGTTAAGTTCGACGCAGCAGCTAACGTCGCCACTTTTTATCCTGCCTGCCCAGCCAGTCAAGCGTTTTTGCCGGGTTTGCCGAAAAAATCTTCTGTAATCTTGCTGCGCAAGTAATCCCAGCCGTCCTCTCACTCCACACAGCCCGTACACCCGCCACGCCTGCCTTGCTAAATTGCCTGCTGATAACGACCGACATACATAATGTCTTAAAAACCGTCGGGTAAATACGAGAAGAAAATAATGCCGGCAAAGCGCTGGAGATTGGCCGGCATCCCTGGCCGTGCTTTCTGGTCTTCGTGCAACTGCTGGTCGGCATTATCCGGCACTGCTGGACAAGCATTCCACCGGATATGAAATACGTTATGGGCGCCTTGTTTTTAAGTCACGGCGTCTCATTTGTCCGAAATTACATCATTGCCGGTGAATACAAAATCGCCAGACCCAAAGAACTTATGGGCCAGTCGTATTCTAGAATCGTCGTTATGCACATCGCGATACTCGCAGGTGCATTTCTTTCATTTTCCATCGGCTCGCCCGCCGGAGTGCTTGTCGTTTTAATCGTCTTAAAGACGATAATCGATATCAAGCTCCACCTCCGCCAGCACAGAAAACCTGCGCTGCAATTTCCACAGACAAATTAGATTCGGACAGCTTGTTTCTGAAAGTGAAAGCTGTTAAAGATTTGAGTGTCTGAAAAAAAAGCTGGGCTGAGGCCAGGAGGGAGGAAGAGGAGGAATTAACCTCAGCCCGTGGTTTATATCAAGCCAAAACTCGGCTTTTATTTTTCCAGAATACTATCGTAACTCAACTCGTTGTTGACCCACCCTGGGAAGTATTCCTTAACCCCATACCATCACTATACTACAAGCCCTTTACTCTTGCAATAAAAAAATGTTCGACAAACAAAAATTTATCCTGCAATTATTCCTGATAGAGAAGCAAGGAATTTCCTTATAATAGCCAAGCAAAACCCTTACCCCCTGCCCGTCGCTTAAACCGGTGCAAGCGAGCCGCCGGTCCACAGCCGGGGCGTCAATCGGTTATTGACGCCAGACGCGATTTTGGCTATGCTCAAATCTTCATAATAAATGTTTGCCTTATGATACTTTGGCTTTTTAGGCGCAAAATCTATGCTCAAAAGAACGCACAATTGCGGCGAACTCCGGCTGTCGGACTCCGGAAAAAAGGTCGTTCTGGCCGGCTGGGTCAGGTCTTATCGTGACCACGGCGGACTGGTATTTTTCGACGTGCGAGACAGGGCCGGCATAACCCAGTTCGTGTTCAACCCGGAAAAGCAGGCCGAGGCCCACAAGCTGGCCCGGACCGTTCGCGGCGAATGGGTCGTCGCCGCAGAAGGCGTCGTACAGCACAGAGGCGAAGGACTGGAAAATCCAAAACTCGCCACCGGCCAGATAGAAGTCGCCGTTGATAAGCTCGAAATTCTCAACACCGCCAAGACCCCGCCTTTTGAAATCGACACCGCCGAAAAGACCGGCGAGGAAGTCCGCCTGAAGAATCGCTACATAGACCTGCGCCGACCCGCGATGCAGAATAAGCTGCGAATCCGCCACAAAGTAACCAAGCTGACCCGCGATTACTTCGACTCGCTGGGCTTCTGGGAAATCGAGACGCCGATGCTCGCCAAGAGCACACCTGAAGGCGCTCGCGATTTTCTCGTCCCCAGCCGGCTGGTACCCGGCACATTTTATGCTCTGCCCCAGTCGCCCCAGCTTTTCAAGCAAATCCTGATGGTCAGCGGCATCGACAAGTACTTCCAGATTGTCCGCTGCTTCCGCGATGAAGACCCCCGCGCCGACAGGCAGGCGGAATTCACCCAAATCGACGTAGAGATGAGCTTCGTCGACGTTGACGACGTGATAAGAGTCCACGAGAAACTCATCGCAAACATCTGGAACGAGATACTCGGCGTTGATGTGCCTGTCCCGATGCGAAGGATGAGCTACAAAGAGGCGCTTGCCGACTACGGTATCGACAGGCCCGACCTGCGTTTCGATATGAAGCTAAAAGACGTATCCGATATAGCCGGAAAGAGCACCTTCAAGGTATTCACATCCACCGTCGAAGCCGGCGGAATTGTCAAGGGACTTTGCGCACCAGCAGGCGGCAACAGGTATTCGCGAAACGATATCGAAAAAACGCTGACTAATTTCGTCGCCGACTACGGAGCGAAAGGACTCGTCTGGTTCAAAGTGAAAAACGAAAACGGCAAAACGACGCTCGTCAGTAATCTGTCGAAATTCTTCTCGCTCGAACAGCTCGAAGAAATGGCCGGACGCTTCGATGCAAAAGACGGCGACTTAGTGCTGCTGGTTGCCGGCGACGAAAAAGGCGCCAATAAGGCCCTCGCTCCTCTTCGCTGCAGAATCGCAAAAGACCTCAAGCTATACGACGAAAAACGCTTCGAATTCGTCTGGATAGTAGATTTCCCGCTCTTCGAGTGGAACGCCGACGAAAACCGCTATGACTCGATGCACCACCCGTTTACCGCACCAGTGCCTGCGGATATACCGAAGCTCGACACCGATCCGGCCAACCTGACCGCTCAGGCCTACGACGTCGTCGTCAACGGCTCGGAAATCGGCGGGGGCAGCATCCGTATCCACAGGCCCGAAATACAGGCGAAAGTCTTTGACTTGCTGAAGATTACAAAACAACAGGCCAAGGCGCGATTCGGCTTTTTCCTCAAGGCCCTCGAACACGGAGCACCGCCACACGGCGGAATCGCACTCGGACTTGACCGTATGATTATGCTGCTTACGGGAACAGACAACATTCGCGACGTCATCGCTTTTCCGAAAACACAGCGAGGCCAGTGCCTGCTCACCAACGCTCCAAGCGAGGTCGACACCAAACAACTCGACGAGCTCAACCTGCGAATGCAAAGACACTCACACGAGCAGAAACAAAATCAATAAAGCGGCAGTTTGTAAAAAGAGTTGCTATTTGCAAAATAATTCGCCGAAAAGTTCTTTTGGGCAAGGGAGGCACGCGTGAAACATAAGCATATTTGCTCCTCTGTCTTTTTGACCTTTTGCTGCATTGGCTTAGCCGCCGGAGAGGTTGAGCCAGAACCTGCTTATCGCGCAGTCTGGAACACAACTCTAAGTTACGATGATTGGATGGATGCCTGGCCAACACTAACTAAAATGCCCGATGGTTATTTCGTAGCTGGTATCTCCCACCGAAAAACAGATGAGGAAAACTACGAATGCAAAGTCGTGCTATGGAAAATAGATACTCAGGGCAAGGAGCTTTGGGTAAAAGATATAAATCCTGCCGGCATGCAGGCCGACAGGCCCTTTTTGCCGGCACAGTGTCTTTCACTTCAGGATGAGCCGATGCTTTTAATTATCGAGACGCTGGGGCCTAGACCCAGAAGGGCCTGGCTTGTGCGGCTCGACGAGGTCGGCTCCATAGTGTTTTCGAAGGAATTGTCCTCCAAACAGATTTTCGACATTAAGGGATTAGTAAAAACAAACGATTGCCTCCTGCTTTACGGCAGCGTCCACAAAGGGAGTGGGAACTCGGATGCCTGCGTCACAAAATCGGACATAGATGGCAACGAAATTTGGCGTCGTGAATACGATAAGGGCAAAATGGAAGGGGCAACGGGGCTGGCCCCGCAAAAGGATGGAGGTTTCATCCTTGCGGCTGATTCCGGCAACTACAATAAATTTGGCGGAGGTCCCTCGGAGGTCTGGATAATCAAATGCGACCGCGATGGCAATTCCCTGTGCGAAACAACTTTTGAAGGCAGGCACCCAAGCGTAACAGTGAGCGGCAATATAACGGCTGTTTTATTCAATAAGGAGGATTTCCCTCAACAGGATGTTTCCGTAGTCGGACTGGATGAAGAACTGAAAACTCTCTGGAGAATCGATAGTTTATTCGGTAAAGCCGGCGGACTGGGGATGCTAAGGACAATAGTAAATAAAAAGGGAAATTTCGTTTTGGCCGGTAATAAATTCCGCGCAGCGAGTATCTGGGAAATCACTAAGCAAGGCAGAATACTCAGGGAAATGCCAATCGAAGGTGCAGAGCAATGTGTCAAACTTGAACTATTGCAAACACAAACAGGTTATCTGGTCGCAGGCCACGCTACAACTATGTCCAAAATGCCGCTCACGGCCGATGGTAAAGTGGCCAAAGGCACACACCGGGACAGTATGGACATTTTAGTTACCGAGGTCGCTGACCTAGCTAAATGACCGCTACGTTATGTTGAGGAAGATAGAAAAAATTTACCATAAGCTTTTGGTGCTTTTGCACCTGTCGCCGCTTTCGCTGGCGGAAAAGTGCCGGATTGCATTCGGCTTAGCGGTGGTGCTGATATTGGCGCTGGCGCTTCTTATCCCCTACGGCTGGATGCGACAGCTTACCAGACAAATCCTGTTAGACACCAGCAGGGCCAGGGCCGAAAACCTGATTCGCCGGCATTTCCAGTTGCACCCCGGCGGCGAAACCACACTGGCGGCGCTCGACGACTCCGGCAAAGTGATGGACCCCAACAAAACCGACATTCACTGGTTCCGCTTCAAAAAGGACGAGAAAAATATCGAAGGACTTTCCGACCAGCAGCAACAAATGATCGATGCGATGCTCGAAGACGAGGAAACGCCGGACCACATACGCCTCGAAAAAAGAGACCGCAAGCTCTACGCAAGCTATGTGCGCGTCTTTCGCGCCAGCGAAAGCTGCATCACCTGCCACAACCCACAGGGCTCAGCCGGTCCATTCAATCGCAACGAACCCATTGGCGCGGTCATAGTCGAAAGGCCCGCCACAGAAATACGCAGGGCCGTCCTGCTGAATCGCGTCTGGCTGCTCGTCGCGGGCCTTATCAGCGGCACTGGAGCAATCGTGGCGTTTTACGTGATAACGCAGCGCGTTATCCTGCGACCTATTCGCCAGCTCCGCGCACTGGCAAATAACGTCGCAGAAGGCAACCTCGACATCAGAAGCTCCATAAGCACCCGCGACGAATACGAAAAACTCGCAGAGGCCTTTAACCACATGCTCGATAACCTGCAGGCCACCCAGGAAAAACTCCGCCAGGCAAACCGACAGCTCGACGAAAAAATACTCGAACTTTCAGAGCGCAACATAGACCTTTTCAAGGCAAACAAGGTCAAAGGCGAATTCCTTGCCAATATCTCACACGAGTTCAGAACGCCGCTCAACTCCATTATGGGTTTCGCCCAGGTCCTGCGTGATAAACCTGAACTGGTCAAGCAGGAAAAGGGCAAAAGATACGCTGAGAACATCATCGTCGGCGGCCAGCGGCTGCTCAATATGATTAATGACCTGCTTTACCTGGCACGAGCCGAGGCCGACAAAATCCAACTGCACATCGAACAGACAACCGCCGGGGAAATCTGCAAAGCCGTAGTCGCCTCATTCTCCGAAATGGCACGCGAAAAGAAAATCAAGGTCAAACTCGAAGTGCAAAAAGACATTCCCACCCTCGTCACCGACGCCGGCAAAATCCAGCAGATTCTCGAAAACTACACGAGCAACGCCATCAAGTTCACACCAGAACGAGGCAAAATAGAGCTAAAGGCAGCACTGCTCGATGAAAAGACCCTGCGTTTCTCAGTAACCGATACCGGCTGTGGCATAGCTGAAACCGATAAGGAAAAGATTTTCCAGAAGTTCCGCCAGCTCGGCAACCCAATGACGCGACAGTCCACCGGCACAGGATTAGGACTCGCTATAAGCAAGGAGCTGGCTGATATGTTAGCGGGCCAGGTCAACTTCGAAAGCCAGCTCGAGAAGGGCTCAACATTCTGGCTCGATATACCGCTTGCCCTGGCAAAGAACCAGCCGAAGCAATAGTAATATCCCTGGCAAGCCCCAGGCACACGCAAGACAAAAACACTAAAATCACTTCACTGGTGGTTCAGTTTTGGACTTAACCGTCATTGACCGGCTGGGTTTTTTCGTTGGGCCGAAGAAAATAAATGAGATGAGCACCAAAGCCGCTCCACAGAAAAACAGAACGTGCCTGCGTGGCCACTGACAACACGAGCCGAGCCACTCCGGGGCCGACTCGGTCAACGCGGGCTGGTTTGGCTCTTCGCTTAAAGCAATTCTCGCCGCCGCCAGCTTATCGGCAGTAGCACGCGGATACGCTGTATTCGGCTCATTCGGCTCAATGCCCAGCGTCGCAGGTGCCAACCTGACAAGCTGATTGGGGTCAGCTTCAAGCTCACCGAGCAATGCATCGTAATCGGAGTTCAATGACCGCATTTCTTCGAGGTGCACTTCGGCCTGTTTGAGCAGATTCCTGTTGTGAAAGTATTCCAACAGGTCGTCGCACAGCACCGTGCCACTCAACACTGCCGCCCCGATACTGAAAAACGCGACAAAAGCAATGGCTCGAATGACCCTCTCGCTTCGCATAGCAAAAAAACCGGCAGGTGCATTATCTCCCGCCTCCGGGGCTTCCACGCCTGCCTTTCATCTTTCGAGTGCTCCTCTTAGCTTTCCTTGAACATAAATCCGGCATATCTCGCCGCCTCACCGAGCTCTTCTTCAATTCGCAACAGTTGATTGTACTTGCAGATTCTATCGGTTCGGCAGACGGAACCGGTTTTGATTTGCCCAACGCCCGAAGCCACCGCCAGATCCGCGATTGTCGAATCTTCGGTCTCGCCGCTTCGATGGCTGATTACTGCATTCCACCCGGCGCGCCTGGCCATATTTATCGCCTCGAACGTCTCCGTCAGCGTGCCTATCTGGTTGAGCTTTATCAGTATGGCGTTTGCACAGTCGAGCTTAATACCCCTGGCAAGACGCTCGGTATTGGTCACGAACAAATCATCACCGACTAATTGAACCTTGTCCCCCATTTTCTTGTTCATTTTCACCCAGCCGGCCCAGTCATCCTCCGCCAAGCCGTCCTCGATTGAGACTATCGGGTATTTACTCGCCCATTTGGCCCAGTGCTCGACCATCACATCACTTGAGACCTTTTTCTTCGGGGCCGACTTGAAAAAGCTGTATTTCTTGCTCTTGCTGTCGAACATCTCCGTCGAAGCCGGGTCCAGCGCAATTGCGATATCCTTGCCCGGTTTGAAGCCCGCCTTTTTTATCGCGGCCATCACCACTTCGAGCGCCTCTTCGTTGGTCTTCAGCGATGGTGCAAAACCGCCCTCGTCGCCGACACTGGTCGAATACCCTTTGTCCTTGAGAACTTTCTTGAGAGTGTGGAAAGTCTCGGCGCCCATACGCAGCGCCTCTGCGAAACTCGGCGCACCAATGGGCATAATCATAAATTCCTGGAAATCAACGTTGTTGTCCGCGTGCTTGCCGCCGTTGAGGATATTCATCATCGGCACCGGCAGGATATTCGCATTGCATCCGCCCAAATAACGATACAAAGGCAGATACGATGCTGCCGCAGCCGCCTTGGCCGCCGCCAGTGACACGCCTAATATCGCATTGGCGCCCAATTTGCCTTTGTTCGGCGTCCCGTCCAGCTCTATCATCAGCCGGTCAATATCTTCCTGAGCCACGGCATCCATACCTGTAACCTCAGGCGTAATTACCTCGTTCACGTTCTTTACCGCCCCGACCACTCCCTTGCCCATATATCGCTTGGCCTTGGAATCGCGAAGTTCAACCGCTTCGTGAGCGCCGGTGCTGGCGCCTGAAGGCACTGCGGCACGTCCAAATGAGCCGTCCTCCAGCAGGACATCCACTTCCACCGTGGGATTGCCCCTGCTGTCTAAAATCTCCCTTGCCCTTACATCAACAATCGTCGTGAACATCTTGCTTCCTTTCTCAAAGCAAATTACCGCTGTAAGTTTACCCATTAGGAAAGTGTGCCAAGCTACCTGTTTTTGGTCTTCTCGTCAAGCCCAATCCGCACCGGCCTCCGTACCAGCCGGGAAATAGTTGACAACCTGACCGGCGTTTCCAAAATGGGATAATCAAATGCCCTAGGGTTCATCCTGGGGGTTAAACCTTATGTGGCTACAAACGTGGAGTGTGCAAATGAAGGTATTGTTCATAGGCGGGACGGGGATAATCAGCGCTGCGGCCTCAAAGCTGGCGGTCGAAAAGGGCATTGAGCTTTATCTGTTCAACCGGGGACAAAGAAAAGAATTCGTCCCAAAGGGTGCTACGGTCATCATCGGCGACGTCAGAGATAAAAAGGCGATGGCCGACGCGCTCAGGCAACACTGCTTCGATGTTGTCGTTGACTGGCTGGCCTATGTGCCGCAGGACGTCGAGGCCGATATAGAAACATTCAGAGGCAACGTCGGCCAGTACATATTCATCAGCTCCGCATCGGCCTATCAGAAGCCGCCTGCTCACTGGCTCATCACCGAATCAACTCCGCTTGCCAACCCATACTGGCAGTATTCGCGCGACAAAATCGCCTGCGAGGACTTGCTGATGGCCGAACACCACAACAACGGCTTTCCCGTCACTATTGTCCGGCCATCGTTCACATACGGCGTCACGATGATACCCGCCGCGATTAATAGCTGGACCAGACCGTGGACGCTTGTCGACCGGATGCGCAAGGGCAAAAAAATTATCATCCACGGCGACGGCACAACCCTCTGGACGATGACGCACAACACGGATTTCGCAAAGGGCTTCATCGGCCTTGTCGGCAATATCCAGGCCATCGGCCACGAAATCCAAATCACATCCGACGAGGCGCTTACGTGGAGACAGATATACGATGCGATAGCCGCAGCCGCGGGCGCAAAAGCAAATCCGGTTTATATCCCCTCGGACTTTATCTGCAAATTCGACCCCGACCACATCGGCCCGCTTTTAGGCGACAAATCATGGTGCGCCGTATTCGACAACACCAAGATAAAACGACTTGTCCCCGACTTCTCCGCCACGGTTCCTTTTGCGCAGGGAATCAAAAAATCGATTGAATGGTTTGAAGCGGACCCGAAACGCTGCACGGTTGACGACGAATACAATCTCTTTATGGACCGCCTGATTACTGCCTACGAGAAGGTGTTTCCCGGGTAAGGTAAAAGCCCCAACACTTAAGGCCCTTGTCCTTCAGGTTCAAGTAGTCGGCTCTGGTCGCGAACAAGGTATGCACGCTCGGGGAAGGTCTTATCTATTTGTTCTGCGGTGGTCCGCTCAAGGGTATATTTGCCCTCCTGCCAGAGCACTATGCTTCTCGGTTCCTTTGAGCCGTCGTAGTGAATCTCCTGCCAATAGCCCCGCCCATCCAGCAATTCCACCCTGAGCACATAACCATCTTCTGGTCCGTCGGCTGGTTTTATCTTGCTGATGTGTACCGGAGTGATCGTCCCGTCCGGCCTGATTACATCAATAACGACTGCCTGCCGTTCGTCGCCCAAAATCCTTTTTAAAATCGGCTCCGTAACAATATCCGGCACCATCGCATCGCCGAGCACATATTCCTTCTTCTCCTTAGTCACTCGTCCGCCTGCTGCCAAGCGCACCTCAAGAACGTTCGCCTCCGCCACCATCTCGACTCCTCTGCTGCCCGCCCGCGAGCTGCTTTCCACCCTCCAGACAAATTCATCAAACGCGCTTTTGCCGCGGAAGAACCCAACCTGCTCATCAGGTATAGGCCCGCGCACATATTGATAGCTCGCCGCTGTCACCATCGACTTACCATCCGTCTCGCCCGCCTTCAACGCATCCATCGTAAAACCAATGGTCCTGCCGCGTGCATCAGCCAGAGAATAAATAACCTGCTCGCCGTCAGATGGTATAACACCGCTCAATCCCGCAGCCCTGACCTGGCCGACTATCTGCTCGCCCGACTGCAGAAGCCCGTTATCCTCGACATTTATGCCGGCGACGATTTTATCGAAGACCCGCTTTGTCAAACCCGGTTCGTCTGCGGTCTGAAACACCTCGATTTCGAGCTGCCTGCCCCCCTTAAGTTCACACACGCCGAAGATTACCTCGAAAGCTCCGTGTGTCGGCTGACCGGGCTGACCTGTCATTCTCGCCCAGTCAACAACGAGTTGGCCCACCTGCATCCGGCCCGTCTCCACCGGCTCACCTCCTGTCAGTCCCCGATTCCGGCTGAACCGCTCCTGCAGAGTGCCCTTCTCCGGTGCCAGCAGGTATCGGCAATGCGTGTATCCCTGGCTTGTCCGCCCGCCAACCGTAAAAATGCTGCTGAGGGTAAAGCCGTCCCCGTCATAAATCCACCGACCCTCGAACTGCCAGCCGTTGCCCGAAGGCATTGAAACCGACAATCCCGAATAGCTCAGCTCAAGCGGCGCCGACAGACGAATAGCGGACCGCAAGCCCACCACCGCCCGGGCCACCAGCAACGAAATCACAAGAATACCCGGCAGTGCTATCTTGGCCGCTATGTGTCGTCTTGTCTTGTCGCCTCCGACCATAGGAGCGCCAATATAGCCAATGCGCCCGCCACACACAAGCACGATGCCGCTCAGATGTAGAATCAGTAACCGCCAAGAAACGCTTGTTCCCTGACACGGCAACAGAAAAAGATGTGATATCGGCTCCCGACTATTGCAAAGCCGCTGCCGTGGATTTATCGAGCAAGGACCGGCTCCTGCGGATTACCCTGTAATAAAACCATTTCAGAAAACCGCTCGCGGCAAATCCGCAGAAAATCACCACGAACGCAACCTGCCGGCTCCAAATTACCAGCCCGAAAAACAACAACGCCCTGATTAGATGTGCAAAGGGTTTTTTGCCCCTTATATACTGATTGATGACGTGTGCGTACCGGATTCGACTAATCATCAACACCGCCAGCCCGATTGCAATTATCGGCAGTGCATAAATTATCACGTCCGTCAGCAGTAAACTCACCGACCCCGGTCCGCCAGACCGCGTCGAAAGCTCCGACACGGCTTCCTGATGGAATATCACCAAACTGGCTATTACACCGGCCGCGGCGGGCGTGGGCAGCCCGATAAAACTCATATGGGCCGACTCGTCTTCCTCGTTCTCGACGTTAAACCGGGCCAGCCGAATCGCTGCACAACTCAGATACGCCGCCGCCGCCAGCCACACAAATCGCTCAACGAAACTTATCACAACCACGCCAGCGCCCGCTGCAGGCAATAATGAAAGATGCTGCTGCACAATCTTCAGCATCAGAAACGCCGGCGCCACACCAAAGCTGATTATGTCGCACAAGCTGTCGAGCTGACCGCCAAAGCTCGACGTACTCTGGCTCATACGCGCCAGCCGACCATCAAGCATATCCGCCAGCATCGCCAGCAGAATCATATAGCCGGCCAATGCAAAATAAGGCAGCGTAAGACGATGATAAGAGAACTGCCCCGTCGCCGAGCTTACTGCCTGGCTGGCAAAACTTACCGCAGCAAAACCGCACGCGCCGTTTACTATCGTAACGAGCGACGGCAGAATGGTGATGTATTTGAGCCGCTGCCTTCTCATCCGCCGCAGAAAACTCTCCTTCGCCGCCTCCGTCCTCAGCTTCCTCGGTTTTTGATACCCTTCGTTAACCGGCTCTGATTCGCTCATATTCATCCTTCGCAGTAACCATTATTACAAGGCACCCGCTCTCATATATCATATCAAAACAGCAATATATATTCTCCATTTACTGGATGCTAAGGAGAATGGACATACCTCATCATCGGCGTCAGCCCCGCCTTGACCTTGTCGCCAATCTTCACAAGGCACTCGATATCGTCGCGCAACGGCACATACAACTCCGTTCGCGAACCGAATTTTATCATACCAAAACGCTCGCCCGCACGCAATTGCCGCCCCGGCTCGGCCTCGCAGACGATTCTGCGAGCAATCGCCCCGCTTATCTGGCGAACAATCAATCTATCCTCCGGCGCTTCGGTTCTGACAAGCCAAAGGTCATTTGATTCGTTCACCCGCCCTGATTCCGGGTTCATCGCATTGGTATATTTGCCTTGGCGGTATGTGATTTTCTCTACCCTGGCTGCACACGGCGAGCGATTTATATGAACGTCGAATATGCTCAAAAATATCCCGACCCGCAGTGCTTTGCCTTTGATAAACCCGTTCTCATCTACGGTCTCGATATCCGTTACTTTGCCGTCAGCCGGAGCCAATAGCAGATTCACGTCTTCAGGCACAATCCTTTCCGGGTCACGGAAAAATGACAAAGCCCACACGAAAACCAGCCCCAGTGCAATCTCGACGTAGTGAACCACCCAGACAGGAGTCGTCGGATGTGCCCAGAACCAGAGCATAACCATAAAAAACAGCACAACACCCGGATAAAATAACACCTGCGGCCAGCCATATTTCGTCAGCGGTATTCTCATAAGCATCTATGCTACCATAATTAACGGCTTTTGTCAGCAACCGGCGAGTCAGCAGGATTATATGGCCATAGCAATAACAAAATTTTTTGGAAATTCCACAAAATGCCCTTGACAACCGATTTATAAGTATATAGTTTATATGTGAACGGATTTACGAGAGGCGAAGAGGTTGCTATGACGCTAAAACAGGAGCTTGGACTAAAACGCGGCTATGTGGTGCCGGCGCACGAGGCGCTGCTGAACGTTTACTATACTGCCTCAATGATGAAAAAACGCGCTGATAATTTTTTCGGCCAGTTCAAGCTCACCGACGTGCAGTTCAACCTGATGGGCCTGCTCCACTACGAAAGCGGCAAGCAGGGAGGTCTCAGCCAGGCGCAAATCAGCGATATGATGTTAGTGAACCGCGCCAATATCACCTCGCTTGTTGACCGGATGGAAAAAGCGGGACTCGTCACACGCACTGCTCACGCAAACGACCGTAGATTCAATATCGTCAAGCTCACCGCCAGAGGCAGAAAACTTTATGAGAAGGTCGAGCCACTATATATGCAGCAGGTCTGTCACGCAATGGCATGCCTGAACCAGTCGCAGATAAAAACACTCAAGACAATGCTCGAAAAAATTCGCGTCAAATTAAGAGAATAAATTTCCAAGCTGTTCACGGTAGTACAATGTCAGGTAAAAGGACAGATAGTTCCAATAATAACAATGTGTTATGGTCGAGCATGCTTTGTCTCCTCGCTGGCTCAATTAGTGGTCTGCTTTTTGCCATCCCTACCATATATCCCGCTTTTGCACCACTTCAGATTATTGCTTTGATACCCGTGCTCTATCTTGGCGCCAGCAAACGGGTTGGCAGCCGAGGTATGCTCGTTGCGGGTTTGTTTATGGCTATTACCTATATATTGCCGCAATTTTTTGTCATCAGTCTACCTTTCCTTCTTTGTGCACCACTGATGGGTTTTGCAGCGATTCTTATAATCGCCACGGTTTGGGCTTCCGGGAGAATGCTTGCCGGTTCCGGCGTATCGGGAGCAATTGCCGTTGGCGCGTTGTTTGTTGTGATCGACTGGTTAATTTTCACGGTGATTCCGATAGGGGGCACGTGGCAATCGTTTGGCCGTTCCTGGTCGAATTATCCCGGCTTAATACAATTCGTTTCATTAACCGGAATCACAGGCATTATTTTTGTCCTTGCTTCCCTGCAGGCACTGATAGTCAAGCTAATCGTTAGTCCGGTGCTTTGGCGCAGAGTTCTCATCTGCATAGCCGCGATTGTGCTGCTTATTTTAGCATCCAGTATCTTTTTCAAATCGCGTCAGCCGGTAGGCCGGCTCAAAGTCGCTGCTGTCGGCTGGACAAGAGCCGACGTTGAACGTTACGGCAGTATCTATTCCACATCCGGCTTCGATACCCTTCTTGCCAAACCGATATCTGAAGCGGCTGAAAACGGGGCTCGTCTTATTGTCTGCCCTGAGGCGATATTGCGGCTGCAGGGTACCTCTCGACCGGTGGAAAAACTCGCTCATATCGCCCGCAACCACAATATATATCTGGCAATCGGCTACGTGGACAAAAAAGCAAATGAAAACCGAATGATGTTCATCGGCCCCTCCGGACAGGTAATCGGTGAATATACAAAAACTTATCTTGCTCCTTTGGAACGTTTTAGGAAAGGTGACGGCCGGCTGGTTCAAATCGACGTTGACGGAGTCGCCGTCGGCGCAATGATTTGTGCTGATGATACCTTTACGCGGCTTTCTCGTGAATATGGCAGAAAAGAAGTTCCGCTGGTAGCCGTCCTCAACAATGACTGGTTTGAGATCAAAGAAAATCACTTATATATCAGCATTCACAGAGCAATCGAGTCCCGCTATACCGTTATACGCGCTACCACCAACGGTATAAGCGCAATTGTCGCGCCCGACGGCAAAATACTGGCCAAAAAAGACCACTTCAAACAAGGCCCTGGTTACATAATGGCTGAAGCGCCTCTTTATTCGAGCCGCACGCTATTCAGTCAATTCGGCCACTGGCCAGTCATTCCAAGTCTGGCTTTTCTGGCGATTTATATCACCCTAAAACAAAAAGCAGCTCGAATAAGGGCCAGCTAAAACTGGTCACAATTTTTTTATGAAAACAGTTTGCTATTAAATAGTATATATATCAATGAAATTCGTCGACAGGAATAAAAATGCACTCTTCCAAAAAGGGCGGTAAATTCTGGATTGCCACTTTACGTTTGTTGACCAAGCTGCTGGCAACGGGATTGGCGATGCTGATTCTGGCCATGGCAATCGGTGAAGGCGGACCGCCAAATCCATTTGCCCAGCCGTTCGACGTTGCCGTGGAATTATTCGCAATGCTGGTTATCTGTCTGGGCCTGATTATCGCGTGGAGATGGGAGCTTGTCGGAGGTGCAATGATTTTGCTTGGCACACTCGTATTTCACATTGTCGAGGGAACGCTCTGGTTCAACTGGGTCTTCGGCCTGTTTGCCCTGACCGGCCTTTTGTTTGTGGCTTGCGGCGCATCGAGTGCAATGAGCCGAGGGAACCCTCCAAGTTCTCAATGAACAGGACCTCGCAAAATGATGAGTGTAATCACAAAATGGATTCGCAGGTATCTTACGGGAAAAGACTCAAGATATGTATTCGAGCCCGCTCAAATACCATCTCTCGGTGATATTGGGCCCACACATATTTACATCCATATCCCATTCTGCAGAAATTGCTGCCCTTATTGTCCATATAACAAAGTGCCCTACGATGAAACGCTGGTTGAACCTTACGTTCAAGCCCTGCTGGCCGAAATGAATATGTATGGAAACCTGACCGGCCAGCTCAAAGTATCGTCAGTCTATATTGGAGGTGGAACACCGACACTATTATCCGACCGGCTTACGGATATTCTTGCGCAGCTCAAAAGCCATTTCGAGCTGACAGGCGAAATATGCATTGAAGCCAATCCCGCAGGCCTCGACTATGAAGCGGTGTCCAATCTCAAACGATGCGGTGTGAATCTCGTCAGCCTCGGCGTTCAGAGCTTCAACGACAAATGCCTGCAGCTTCTTGGAAGGAACTATTCGTCTGAAACCGCCGAACTAACTCTGAGGAAACTCATCACCGCCGATTTCTCATCGATAAACGTTGACCTGATGTTTTGCCTGCCTGCCCAGACCGAGGGGCAACTGTTGGACGACTTGCGAAAAACAGTGGCCCTAAACGCAAGCCAGATAACGACCTACCCGCTTTTTACATTTCCCTATTCGACCGTAGGCCGCTATAAGAAACTGCGGCAAATCAAAATGCCCAGCCTGCGTAAAAGACGCCGCCAGTACTATCTCATCAACGATTTTCTCCGTTCGCAGGGATACAGCCGAGTATCCGTGTGGAGCTTCAAGAAAGGCAGCGTTCCGAGATACTCGTCGGTAACACGGGACGGTTATATCGGACTCGGCGCAGGTGCAGGAACTCTGACAACTAACGGCTTTTACCTTAATACCTTTTCTGTAAACGAATATATCAACAGATGTCTGTCCGGCGTTTTCCCGACAGCCCTGCAAATGCGATTCAACAAGAAGATGAGGGACTATTTCTGGCTGTATTGGCGGCTGTATGACACAACTATCCCCAAAAACGTGCTTTATCGCCGGTTCGGCGTCAACGACAGGAAACTTAACGGCACATTCAAAATGCTCAAATTTCTCGAAATGACAGAGGAGCATAATGGCAGCTTCGTTTTGAACAATGCCGGCGCCTTCTGGGTACACTTGCTGCAAAATTATTTCGCGTTAAGCTATATCAACAAAATATGGACCGTCGCGATGAAACATCCCTGGCCGGATGCAATAGAAATATAACTGTTAAGGAGAAAAGCTGATGGATGAACTGGCGTTTCATCGCAAGTATGTGGATGTCGATTGCCTGGGCGATTTACGGGCTGGTTCTGCTCGCAGGCGGCTTTTGGCAAAAAATGAAGGCCCTGCGGTATCTCGGCCTGAGTGTTTTCGGCGTATTGCTGCTGAAAGTGTTTATCGTGGATACCAGCGCGGTCAGCACGATTTACCGAATTTTGGCCTTCTTGGCCACCGGCGTGACACTGGTCGTAGTATCCTACCTTTATCAATTCCTAAAAAAGAAGGGCTTTTTCGATATGACCCCGGCAAAGCACCGACGGAACGAAACAACGCTGCGTTGAAATCCAACATACGGCTCACTCGAAAAAGTAGCCAATACTGTTGATAAACTCAGCCGTCGGCAATATCCTATTACGAGAGTCCTCTCATTTAGGTTGGCCTGACTATGCGGACAAGAAAATTAGGCAATACTGGCCTGGAGCTGACCACCGTCGGTCTGGGCACCTGGGCCATCGGCGGCCCCTGGCAGTTCGGCTGGGGACCGCAGGACGATGGCGAGGCCATCGCCGCCATTCTGAAAGCCCTTGAGCTTGGCATTAACTGGATTGACACCGCCCCCATCTACGGCTGCGGGCACTCCGAAGAGCTTGTCGGAAAAGCGCTCGAACAAACCAGAGAAAAACCAATCATAGCGACAAAATGCAGTCTGCTCTGGAACGAAAAAAGGGAAAAGGTTGGCTGCCTGAAGCCCGAAAGTATTCGTAAAGAATGTGAGGCAAGCTTAAAACGCCTCGGCATCGACACAATCGACCTCTACCAGATGCACTGGCCCGACCCCGACAATGAAATCGAAGCCGGCTGGGAAGAAATGGCCCGGCTGCAGGAACAGGGCAAGGTAAGATATATCGGCGTGTGCAATTTCAACACAGAACAGCTCAACCGCATCCGCAAAATCTCGCCCGTCGCATCGCTCCAGCCGCCGTATAGTATGCTCCGCCGGGATACCGAAAACGAGCTGCTGCCTTACTGCAAAGAAAATAATATCGGCGTTGTCGCATACAGCCCTATGCAACGAGGCCTGCTTACCGGCAAGTTTAACAAGCAATACCTCGCGACCCTTGCCCCAGACGACCACCGCCTGCGAAGCCCTGAATTCAAGGAACCTGTGTTCTCAATAAACCTCGAATTCGTCGACAAGCTCCGGCCAATCGCCCGGCGAAACGGCAAAACACCGGCCCAGCTCGCAATCGCCTGGGTCCTAAGAACAGAGGAAGTTACGTCCGCGATAGTCGGTGCGCGCCGACCAGGCCAAATCGAAGAAACCGCACCCGCCGGCGACTGGCAGCTTCCACAAGCCGACATCGACGAAATTGAAAAATTATTGGCCGAACGCCAAGCAAAATTGTAGAAATTAACTAATACCAAGGACGACCAATGAGCACAAATAAGCTACCAAGAATTGACAGCAACGACCGCATACAATCGCTGCTGCTGCCGCACTGTCGATTAAAACCGGGGCAAATCTGGCGGGACCCCCAAGGCCAACATAAAGTTGCCTGCGTGGATGCTTCAAATTATGAAGGCACAGAACATCTAATAGCTGGCGAGAAAGCAACTTTGGCCGTTCAAGACCCCCCATATAACTTCGCCGTAGGCAATGCCGACAGTAGCAGTTTAGGACAAATGCCGCTAGACAAATACATCGATTGGTGCAGAAAGTGGGTCCGCAACACCTCTGAAGCTCTGCAAAACAATTCAAGCTTATACGTTTGGCTCGGCGCCGACCAAAATGCCGGCTTTCAACCACTGCCGGATTTTATGATTATGATGAGACAGTTCAAAGAATTCGCAACCCGAAGCTTAATAACTATGAGAAATCAACGCGGTTACGGCACGCTGAAAAACTGGATGGCCGTGCGACAGGAACTATTGTATTACACGAAAGGCAACGCTGTGTTCAATGTCGAAGCCGAATACACAGACATTCCCAAGATACTAAGAGGATACTACAAGAAAGTAAATGGCACACTGACCGAAAATCTTGAGCGGAGCAAATCGGAAAATATAAGAGCCGGTAATGTCTGGGTCGATATCCAGCAGGTTTTCTACAGGATGGAAGAAAAGGTCCCCGGCTGTTATGCCCAGAAGCCGCTCAAGGCCATCGAAAGAATCGTATCCGCCAGCTCCAATGCCGGCGATATCGCTATAGATTTCTTCGCCCACGCGGGGACAACCTTGATTGCCTGTGAAAAACTCAACAGGCGTTGTTTCACAGCCGACATTAACCCAATTTTTGCCGAAATCACAATCCGACGACTGGAACACTATAGACAAACAGGCCAAACCGGCTGGCAATTCAAAACACCTTTCCCTGAGGTCGATATCGACTGGCCTTGCGATAATAATTCAGGAAACAATGATGTTAGAGAAGTCAAACCAAAAGTAAGGTCCTTGTTTGATTACTCGCATACAGCAAAATAACCCTATGGAAAAACTCAAGGCGCAGCTCGAAAATTTGATAAAGCGTCTCGAAAATTTAGGGGATTTTCGTGCTTCGCTGGAAACTCTTCAATCCGTTTATCCCTTTAATGAATACGAATATATAATCTCGCACCTTTTAGCTGGGGACAAACTTACACTTGACGAATATCTTGAACTTAGAGATTCCTACATCGAAAGGAACCTATACCTTTATGTATTTGAGATTTCCTCCCCAAGAAGGTTAGGCGATACATGGGCTTATGGGCAACTAAAACTACTTGTGCCGGAAATTAAAAAACCAAATAAGACTTTAGACCCTCAGTATGCAAATCAACAATATGATCTCTGGCTGGACTGGAAAGACAGAAAAAATAATTCTCATGGCATCCGCATAGAATTGAAAATTGCCCGAGCCCTTGACGGCGACAAACCTGATGAACCATTTTATGTGAAGGCGCTGGCTTTTGATTCCAACAGACCATTTGATATGATATTTGAGCAGATAAAACCGAGGTTTGCGGATGTATTTGTGTGGATGGGCGTTTGGAGAGACATAATTAGATATTGGGTGCTTTCCAGTAACGAGGTGCAAAAGAACAAATATTATTGCTCAAAACAACACAAAGGCAATGTCGGCGAAGGCCAACTCCATTTGAAACACAATAATATAACTGCGTTTCAAAAACATGAGGTTAAGCCATCGCATATTAAAGAAGCAATAATCGAAGCATATAAAAGGCAGTACAAAATCAAGTAGTATTTCTAAAGGATGTCAAACGTATGGCTAAACGCCCGACAAATGAAGCAAACATTTACACAAGCCCGCTGGTCGAAAGAAACGCCTCGAAGGAAATGGCCGAGCTATTCGGCCCGCAGAAAAAATTCAGCACCTGGCGGCGACTATGGCTCGAACTGGCAAAGGCACAAAAGAAACTCGGCCTGAAAATCACCCAGGCACAAATCAGCGAGATGGCCAGACACCTTGACGATATCGACTTCAAGACCGCAGCCGAATATGAAAAAAAGCTCCGTCACGACGTTATGGCCCACATTCACACCTTCGGCAAAGCAGCCCCAAAGGCCGCACCGATTATTCACCTCGGCGCGACAAGCCGTTACGTGGGCGATAACGCCGACCTGATTATTATGCGGCAAGGCCTCGAAATAATCGCCGGAAAACTCGCCGCGGTTATAAATCTCCTGGCCGGGTTTGCCCGCAAATACCACTCGATGCCGACACTGGGCTTCACACATTATCAGCCCGCCCAGTTGACCACCGTCGGCAAAAGGGCAACGCTGTGGTGCTACGAATTCGTAATGGACCTGCGCGAAGTCCAACACCGCCTTGAGACTATTGCCTTTAGAGGCGTCAAGGGAACCTCCGGCACCCAAGCGTCGTTTCTGGCGCTATTCGACGGCAGCCACAGCAAGGTCAGCCGGCTCGACAAGCTCGTCGCATCTTCCTTCGGCTTCAAAAACGTCTGCCCTGTCACGGGCCAGACTTACCAGCGAAAAATCGATACACTGATTGTCAACACGCTCGCCTCAATCGCCCAATCCGCGCACAAGTTCTGCAACGACATCCGCCTGTTGGCCAACCTCAAGGAAATCGAAGAGCCGTTCGAAAAAACTCAGGTCGGCTCATCCGCCATGGCCTACAAGCGAAACCCGATGCGCTGCGAACGCACCACCGCGCTTAGCCGGTTCGTCCTGTCGCTGGCAACCAGCCCCCCGATGACAGCGTCCGAGCAATGGTTTGAAGGCAACCTTGACGACTCCGCCAATCGTCGAATCGTCATCCCCGAAGCATTTCTCGCCGTTGACGGCATCCTCGAAATTTTGACCAATGTCTTAGACGGCCTTGTCGTTTACCCGAAGGTCATCGCCTCACACGTCGCAGCGGAGCTGCCCTTTATGGCAACCGAAAATATCCTTATGGCGGCGGTCAAAGCAGGCGGCCACAGGCAGGCCCTTCACGAAAAAATCAGACGGCATTCTCACGAAGCCGCCTCGCAGGTAAAACAACAAGGCAAACCCAATGACCTTATCGACCGGCTAAAAGCCGACCTTGCTTTCGTAAAGGTCGATTTTGAAAAGGTATTGAATCCGAAAGATTATGTTGGCCGGGCACCACAGCAGGTCGATGAATTCATAAAACAAATCGTAACGCCTATCACAAGAAAGTATCGAAAACAGCTCAACAGAAAAGCGGACTTACACGTATAAGGAAACAGCAAAGTGACAAGAGACGAGCTAATCAGACGCATCAAGGAAACCGCGTATCTCGAAGGCGATTTTGTTCTGCGAAGCGGTAAGCGAAGCAAATACTACCTTGATAAATATCTCTTCGAGACCTGCCCGGATATACTCAAAGCCCTCGGTACCGAATTCGCCCGACACGTAAGCGACGATGTTACCCTCATAGCAGGGGCTGAACTTGGCGGCGTGGCGCTGGCAGCGGCTACGGCTCTTGCGACCGGCAAAAACTGGGTCATCATTAGAAACAGCAAAAAGGGCTATGGCACAGGAAAGCTAATCGAGGGCAAGCTCGATAAAGGCGACATCGTCCTGCTGGTCGAAGATATCGCCACAACAGGCGGCCAAGTACTCGAAGCGGCAAAGGTAATCACCGAAGCGGGAGCAAAGGTCAAAAAAATTGTCGCTTGTATAGACCGAAAACAGGGCGCCGGCGAAAATATCAAAAACGCCGGCTACAAATTCGAGTCGCTGTTAACCAAAGACGACCTCGGAATAAAAGATTAAAACGCACGATGACAAAAAAGCAGCATATCAAAGACTGGCAGAACCTGGCGGATGAGGAAATTATGAAACTGCGGGTTCGGGACCTCGGCGTGACAATCGCCGGCTCCTGGCTCGAACCGCTTATAGACCGGCTTTACGCCGAATTAGACGCCAAAAGCATAAAATTTCATCCCCCCTATTACCTCGCCGACGAATGGCTCTGCCCCGACAAAACTCCCATCATGGGCATACCATTCTGGCTCGCAGACCCCCGCCTGAAGCAAATTGAGCTAAAAATGATGTTCGACGTCGAGGGTGGCACTGAGCAGTCCTGTATGAAGCTGTTGCGTCACGAATGCGGCCACGCTCTCAACTATGCTTATAAGCTCTACAAGCGAACAAGATGGCGAGAGCTGTTCGGCCCGTTTAGCGCCCGCTACTCCGACTCGTACTATTCCCGGCCGTATTCAAGACGATACGTCATACACCTCGAAGGCAACTACGCCCAGGCGCATCCTGACGAGGACTTCGCCGAGACCTTTGCCGTCTGGCTTAATTCCGAAAGCCAATGGGAACAGAAATACCGCGGCTGGCCCGCACTAAGAAAACTTCGTTACGTCGACGAGCTAATGAGCAGAATCGGCAACCAAGACCCGATAGTGACTGTTGAAAAGGAGCCCCCCTGGTCAGCAGACAGAATGACCTCCACGCTGGCCGCCTTCTACGAACGAAAACGCAAAACACTCGGCACCGCCTTCCAAGGCTACTACGACGACAGCTTGCTGAAACTATTCACAACGGACCATTCCGACAAGTCGCTTGTCAGGGCTTCTAAGCTTCTGCGAAATAACAGGCGAGACCTCGTCAAGAATGTGACGAGATGGACCGGCCACAGAAAATACGACATTCACGAGCTTGTCAACAACCTCACGCGACGCTGTGACGCTTTAAATCTCTATGCAACAAGCGCTGACACGAGCACTATAATAGCGATTACTTCACTGCTTACCGCCATCGCGAGTAACACGCTTCGAGCACAGCCGCAGGACGATAAACGTTAATGAGCAGAAAAATGAAGGTCACTGTTTTGGCGGACGCAGCCGAGATTCCGGCAGACGACCCCCAGTTCCAGGGTCAGCCGGACAAGCCCACCACCGAGTATCACGTAATCCGTACCCTGCGAGAACTCGGTTACAACGTCACTGTAATAGGTACAGTAGATGATATCGCAGCACTGACAGGCACGCTTCACGAGCAGAAACCCGACATCGTCTTTAATCTCACCGAACAGCTCGCCGGCGACCGCAGACATGACACCAATATCGCCGCGCTTCTCGAAATGCTCGATATACCCTTCACCGGAACGGGCCCGACGGGGCTTATGCTCTGCAGAGACAAGACACTCTGCAAACAACTGCTCAGCCATCATAGAATCCGAATCCCCGGCTTCATTTCTTTGCCGCCCGGCCGGAAAGTGCGAGTACCGAAAACACTTCGCTATCCGCTCGTCGTCAAGCCCGCTTTAGAGGACAGCTCCGAAGGAATCTCCAACGCCTCCCTCGTTTCCGACCAAGCCACTCTGACCGAGCGTGCAGAATTCGTTCACCAGCGATGGCAGCAGCCCGCCATAGCCGAGGAATACATCGAAGGAAGAGAATTTTACGTCTCGGTCCTCGGCAACAAACAACTGTCTGTCCTGCCGCCCCGCGAGTGTTTCTTCGAAACCAACACGGGCAAAGGCCCTGTGCTGCTGACCTATCGGCTAAAATGGAACGAGCAGTACCGCAAGAAGTGGAATATAAGTTTCGGCTTTGCCGACCTCGAGCCGGCAATTCTCAAAAACATAGAGCGGGTCTGCAAAACCGTATACCGTGTTCTCCAGCTTCGCGATTACGGCAGAATCGACCTGCGACTCACGCCAGACAATAAAATTTTCATACTCGAGGCGAATCCCAACCCGGACATCGCTTACGGCGAAGAAGTCGCTGAAGCCGCAGAAAAAGCAGGCCTGCCGTACAAAAATCTTATCGAACGGATAATCCACCTGGCCCTTCGCAGACACTACTAAGCAACTCCACCACCGCCTCAACTGTCCGTCTCAATGCCGGCCCTCAGCGCCGCTTTGCGTTTCCCTCGCCTTCTGCAAGCCGTGCCGTGCCTGCTCGTTGTCAGGGTCGATTTTTAATACATCCTCATATTCGGCCACCGCCTGCTCAACCCGCCCCTGCCGCAGCAGCAACTCCGCCAGAACGCAGCGGGCGCGCAAATCCTCCGGAACCAATTCAACCACCTTTTTCAGATTCCCGACCGCCTCGCCAATCAATCCCTTCTCTACCAGCGCTGCCGCGAGATTGTAATGCGCATCCGGACTGTTCGGCTCGAGATGAGCAACACGGCGAAAGTTCTCTATCGCCTCGTCGAGCTTACCCGTCTGTGCCATCGCGACAGCCAGATTGCCGTATGCCTTAACATAATCCGGCTTTTTCCCGACCGCCTTTTTGTATTCAGCAACCGCACCGGCCAGCCGACCCTGCGCGAGATAAATGTTGCCCAGATTGTAGTGGGCCACAGCATTGGCAGGATTGAGTCGAATCGCCTTTTCAAAACACTTCATCGCTCTGTCACCTTCGCCCCTGGCCGATATTGCCAGCCCCAAATTCACGTATATACCCGAATCCGCCTTAAGTTTTACCGCTGTCTCAAGCTCCGCAATCGCCTCATCAATGCGCCCCATCTGCAAATACAGCGAACCAAGCCCGCCGTGCAAACCGCCGTCCTCGGGATTGTGCCTCAGACCCTCGCGATAAAACTCAATCGCCCGCTCAAACTCTACACTGTTGACCTGCATTAAGGCAAGCGCACCGTATGTCTCGGCATCGCCCGGCGCAAGGTCCAGGACCTGATTATAATACTCGATGGCCTCGTCTGTTTTGCCCTGCAGGGCCAGACCTTTGGCAACATTAAAAAGTGTTTCGACGTCCTCCGGCTTCATTTTCAGGACCGTTTCAAACTCACGCATCGCCGCTGCTATCTCACCCTTCTCTGCCAGGGCCACTCCGAGGTTACTATGCGCAACATAATTGTCGGTTGTCACGTCTGCCGCATGTGTAAACAGCGTAATCGTGTCACGCCAGTACCCAACCTGCCTGAACGTTAGAACACAAAGGACACCCAGAATCGCCACGCCGACAACGCTAATGACAGGTCCCTTGCTCCGCCACCCACTCACAAGGTCGTCAACCAGCCAGACTAACATAATAAAGATGCCCGTAAGCGGTATGTATGTGTACCTGTCCGCCATCGCCTGCGCTCCCACTTGAATAAGTCCGACGACAGGCACCAATGTTCCCAGATACCACAGCCAGCCGGCCAATAAATACCGGCGCCGCCGCAGCAATACCACCGCAACAGTCACCCCCATCAATACTACTATCGAGGCGGTTACTTTCCAGCCGTCAATAGCTCCTCGCGGATGAGGATAAAAAACCACCAGCCCGACGGGATAAAACATCTTAAGAATATAACTACAATAGGAAACCACCGCGTTGGCAACACGCTCACCCAACGGCATCAAGTTGAACCTCGCTACGGCGCCGCCCGCCCTCTGAGCAAGAAAAGTCATAACACTCGACATCACCGACAGGACAAACATCGGAGTCTTCTCAAGCACCAGCCGACCTGCCCCGGCACCAGCCACAGTCTCCTCAGGCCACAGACGCCGCAAAGGCCAATAATCCATAACAAGCAGCACAAAGGGCAATGTCACCAACATCGGCTTTGTCATCAGGCCAAGAGCAAAGAACACGAGCATAATGAAGTACCACTTCACCGCTCTACCCTTTGAGGATTCCGCATACCGAACGTATGCCAGCATCGTCAGCATCCAGAACAAGGTGCTGAGAACGTCCTTCCGCTCGGTCACCCAGGCGACGGATTCAACATGCAAAGGATGCAGTCCGAACAACGCCGCCACAAAAAAACTCGGCCACAGCGACCGCGAATATCGCTTCAAAACTAAAAACAGCAGCACCGTATTGACGATATGAAACAGCATGTTTACAAGGTGAAACCCACCGGCTCCGGGCCCGAAGATCTGCCGGTCAATCATCAGCGACAACCACGTCAGGGGAATCCAGTTGCTGCCATACATTGTGGTAAACGCCCATTTGATTCCGTCCCAGCTCAGTCCACCCGGCACCTTCGGATTGTCGGAAACGTAAAGATGGTCATCGTAATCGACGAAGCCGAAGCCGACGGCCTGACCATAGACCGCGGCAATGCTGATAATCAAAAACAAGCAAAGCCACAAGACAATCCTCCTGTCGCGATCCTCCCAAAGCGTCCTCAGCGGGGAATTATTCAGTTTCACTTAATCCATCCGCTCTAATTGCTCAATCATCTTTATCAGCCGGCCGGCAATTTGTCGTTTCGGCGCCTTAGCTATCCGCAGCCACTTCTGACCGGCCCTTTTTACCCAGACCCCGCACCGCTCGCTGCCGATTGCCGCGGGCGTGTTGGCAACAATCATATCCAGTTTCTTTTCCCGCAGCTTCCGTTCGGCGTTCGCCCTGATATCAGCGTCCTCAAGCGCAAACCCGACGACAACCTGTTCTCGTCTTTTGTGCGAGCCGGCCCACTTAAGAATATCCGGCGTGGGCTTCAGTTTCAGCATCATCACACCGATACTTTTCTTAATCTTGTGTCGCGATGGGCTAATCGGAGTATAATCCGAAACCGCAGCCGACATAATAAGGCAATCGCACCAGCCAAAGCTGCTCTTGACATGCTTGAACATCTCGCCGGCTGACTCGACCCCGACCACCTTTGCTCCTTCAGGACTGCGCTGTGAAGTCGCCGCCGATATTAACGTCACCTTATGACCGGCGGCAACTGCGGCACGGGCAACCGCATAACCCATTTTCCCGCTGCTGGCGTTTGAAATGAATCTCACCGGGTCTATGCGCTCGCGCGTTGCCCCGGCCGTGATTAAAAAGTGAAGTCGATGACGTCGTTTACGAGAGTGCATAGTCCGGCGAACGCTACTTGCCTTTTCGTTTTCCGACACGGGGGGCGACTATCTTCCCCATCGCCTCCAGAATATCCTGTGGCTCGACCATTCTCCCCACGCCCTCGGTGCCACAGGCAAGCCAACCACGCCCCGGCCCCAAAATCTTCGCGCCAATCTGCTTCAAGGTTTTCATATTCTTCTGCACAGCCGGATTGGCCCACATCTTCTCGTTCATCGCAGGCGCAATGACCATCGGCTTCGCCCAGGACGCACAAAGAACCGTACTGAGCAAATCGTCGCAGACACCATTGGCGAACTTGCCGATGATATTGGCCGTCGCAGGCGCGACAACAACTACATCCGCCCAATCCGCAATGCTGATATGCCCCGTCTTGAATCCCTCCTGCTCCCACATACTCGTATAAACAGGCCCGCCTGTAACGGCCTCAAAGCTTTTGGCCCCGACCAGGTGTTGCGCATTAGCGGTCATGACCGTTCCGACCTCAGCGCCAGCAGCAGTCATCTTGCTGGCAAGGTCAACCGCCTTGTACGCCGCAACTCCGCCGCTGACCCCCAATATAACTTTTACACCACCAAGCTTTCTAATTCTTCCTGCCATATCCTTCGGCCTACCTGGCTCCGGGCTGGTCGATGTCGCTGTGCTCATAGTCAATGGTAATTTTATCCTGTTTGATTTCGTCGACGACAATCTCAAGCTGCGTCTTGCCCTCCGTGTCCTCAATCAAAGGCCGTCCCCCCTGCATCAATTCCATCAGTCGTTTTTGAATCAACGCCGTCAGCTTAAAACGTCCGCCGACCTTTTCCACAAGCTCTATGCTCTTCAATTCGTCAATCATTCCATCCACTCCACAATTCTACTCACCTTTTAAGCGACCCGTATCGCCTCATATTGCGGACCAAATCCGCTATTCAATCCGCCCCTTTTTTGCCATCCTTGCCGCTTCTAACGATTCCGACTATCTCATCGACTGCATCTTGCAGATTCTCATTTATCACCATATGCTCATAATCCCGCCATGCAGCGGCAATCTCGATTCCCGCCAGTTCCAGCCGGAGTTTTGCGGTCTCCCCATCCTCTCTTGCTCTGCCGCGCATCCGCTGCGCCAACTCCTTCTCCGTAGGGGCCAGTATGAATATCATCACCGCCTCAGGATATACCTCTTTTACCTGCCTGCCGCCCTGCACGTCTATCTCCAGAATCACAACCTTGCCGGCGGCAAGCACCTCATCCATCTTGTCCTTCGGCGTCCCGTAATAATTGCCGAATACCTCCGCATACTCCAGAAGCAGCCCGTTTTCTATCCTCCGCTGAAATTCCTCTTTGCTGACAAACCAGTAATCCTTTCCGTCCACCTCATTGTCGCTTTTTGTTCGAGTGGTTGCCGATACACTCAGGTATGCGTTATCCAGTCGTTTTATCACCTCTCTGCAAATAGTGCTTTTTCCGACGCCGCTCGGCCCGCTTATTACAACAACAAGTCCCGAATTGTTCTCCATTCTTTTCATCATCTCTTGCTCACTCCAGGTTCTGCACCTGCTCTTTGATTCTGTCTATCCGGCATTTTATCTCTACCACCAGATGCACAATTCCGGCGTCGGATGCCTTGCTGCCGATGGTATTGGCCTCTCTGAGCATCTCCTGACAGATAAAGTCGAGTTTTCGACCCGCCTGCTGGTTGCCCTTCAGGCCCTTTTCAAACTGCTCAAGGTGCGAACTAAGTCGGGCAATCTCCTCCGAAATATCGGCCCTGTCTGCAAAAACTGCAACCTCTCGCCCCACAGTTGCATCGTCTAACTTGAGTTTCGCTGCTGCAAGCAATTCATCGACTCTCTTTTTGAGTTTCCTGGCATATCGCTTCGGCCCCGCGGCGCTACGGGCCTGTATCCGCTCAAGATTAACCTTTATTGCCACGCAGTGCTTTTGAAGGTCTGCTGCCAGGGCCGCTCCTTCCGCCTGGCGCATATGCTTTACCCCCCTCAACGCCTGCCGCGTAACAGACAGGACTTTTTGGCGAATCCGCCGAGCCATCGCTGCGCTTGGCACCGCCGGCGACAATATCCCCGGCAATGACAACAATCCACCCAAATCAAGCTCTCTGGTCATCCCGCCTGAAGGCGAAATTCTCTCCAACCGTTTCATCAGTGTCCCCAGCGCCTTGTCGTTTATCTCAAAAAGCGCTTCCGCTGGCGCTCCTTTTATCCTGAGCACGTAGTTGACCGTCCCGCGAGAAAGCTCCTGACGCAACCGGCTCTCAATATCGCTCTCTAAAAAACCCATTGAATCGGGCAGCCGCAATGTCGGCTTGAAATACCGGTTGTTAACCGTGCTGATTTCCACAGCGTAGGTAACACCGCTCAGACGGCCTTCCGCGCTTCCATATCCGGTCATACTGCTTATCATAGAGGTTAATCCCTCACAGCTTACATCTTCACGGCGCCCGGCCGCAAACTCGCACTACTCAGCCGGCTCCGATTGACCCGTATTAACATCTTCCTCGCTTCCGCTCGTAACTGGGCTTGTAACAGGAGCGCTCGGACGAACTTCAGGCCCGCTCACACCAGGCCGCCACCATTTGTCCAGCGCCAGCGCCAAAAGAAGAAACAGGCCGACAACACTTATAGTAATCCACGTCAGGACATCGCCGGTCTTGCTGCCCAATATCCCGCTTGCCATACCCCCGGCAAACGCGCCGCTCAAGCCGCCGCCCCTGCCCTTCTGAATCAACACGAGAAGAATCAGCGCTGCCGCACAAACAACGAAGAATCCGGCTATAATCGTTAATACAAGTCCCGTCGCCAACACTGGACAATTGCTCATATTCATTCCCCTATAGTGCTAACACACAACTCGCCAATTCATCTTAAACCGCCGCCTTGATAATCGCCACAAAATCATCCGCTTTCAAGCTTGCCCCGCCTACCAGACACCCGTCCACGTCCTCCTTTTGCATAATCTCGCGTGCATTGTCCGGCTTGACCGACCCGCCGTATTGAATACGAATCTCCTCGGCAATTGTCCTGTCGTACATTTGGGCTAACAATTTCCTTATCAATGCGTGCACTTCCTGCGCCTGCTCGGGTGTGGCCGTCAAACCGGTGCCAATCGCCCAAACCGGCTCATACGCGATTGTTACTGCCGCAACCTTCTCGGCAGTAAGCCCGGCCAGCCCTTCCTTAAGCTGCCGCGTTACCACCTCCTCAGTCTGCTCACGCTTGCGCTGCTCAATCAGCTCGCCGACGCACAATATCGGAAGAAGCCCGCTTGCTATGACTGCTTTAACCTTCTTGTTTATCAGCTCATCGGTCTCTCCGATAACGTGCCTTCTCTCGGAATGCCCGCATATCGCGTACGTGCAGCCGGCATCCTTCAACATCGCCGCACTTATCTCCCCGGTAAAAGCGCCCTTCTGCTCGAAGTAAACATCCTGCGCACCAAGCGCCACGCGCGAAGAACTAAGCGCCGCACCAACCTGCTGTAAATAAACAAAAGGCGGACACACGGCCACATCAACCTCGTGGTCCGCCATCTCTTTGCAGCCCGAAACAACGTCCTCGGCCAGCTTGACGCCGTTGTGACTGTCCGTATTCATCTTCCAGTTGCCCGCTACAAACACCTTTCGCATTATAACTCTCCTGAACGTAATCGCTCGCCGGCCACGGCTTCGCTTCTACCCCAGCACCTCCGTCGCACGCGGGAAACTGCCCAGCACCGAAAGCTGCAAACAGTGCTTGCGCGCCTCGTCCATCGCCTTCATAACGTTCTCATCGCTGCGATGACCCAGAAAATCGACGAAGAAGTAATACTCCCACTGCCTCTTCTTACTCGGCCTCGACTCTATATTCGTCAGATTGACGTCGTACTTCTTGAATACTTCCAGCACGTCAACCAGAGCGCCAGCTTTATGAGCCGTGCTGAACATCACCGCGGTCTTGCTCTCGCCCGTTGGCCTGGCATCGTCGCGCCCGACCACGAAAAATCTCGTAATATTGTTCGATGTATCTTCGATGTTCTCACATACAATCTGCAGGCCGTACAACTCCGCCGCAACCGACGAGCCTATCGCCGCCGCCCTGGCCTCCTTGGCCGCTTTCTGTGCCGCCCTCGCCGTCGACGGCTCGGGAACGGTCTTCGCCTCCTTGAAAGTAGCCGCCAGCCAGTTGCGACATTGCGTAAAGACCTCCGGCTTCGAATAAATCTTTTCAATCTCTTCCAGGCGACAATTCGCCAGCAGATTATGATGAACCACCATCAAAATCTCGGAGCAGACCTGCACATCCGAATCCACCAGTGCATCCAATGTCTCAATCACACCGCCGCCAAGTGTATTCTCTATCGGCACGATACCCAAATCACAATGCCCCTTGCTAACCTCATCGAATATGCCGCGAATATCTACAAGCGGTTCGTAATCAACGCTTTGCCCGAACTTCAATAACGCCGCCGTATGGCTGAAGCTGCCGCCAGGCCCTAAATAACCCACCCGCAAAGGCCTTTCCAAAACAAACGACCCGCTCATCAACTCACGCCATATCGCCAGCAGGCACTTGTCCGGCAGAGGACCCTTGTTGGCCCTGGTAATCTTCTCGAATACCTGTTTCTCCCGCTCCGGCGCATACACGGGCGAGCCTGTCTTGCTCTTGAGCTTGCCTACATCAACCACTACCGCCGCACGCTCATTGAGCAGCTTGACAAGCTGATGGTCAATTTCGTCTATCCGTTTCCGCAAATGGTCCAGAGACGACTCATCCACCAACTATATCCTTATCGCAAAACCGATGCCTGTGAAGGTTTATAAACCCGTTCTTTTAACAGAAATTGCACCTTGCGTCAACGGCTTTGCCCTGATACATACGATTTTTCGAGCTATTTTAGCCGCCGGTTTTACCAGGGATTGTCCTGTGAATGAAACGATAAAGTACACTATTTTCAAGACCAATTGGGGCTACTTCGGCCTAGCTGCCAGTGAAAAAGGGCTTCTGCGAACCTGCCTGCCTCTGCCAACCCGGAAAGCGGCCCAACGCCATCTCCTCAAATCGCTGGATAATCCCCAATTTAAGCAGGGCCTCTTAAAGCAATTGCAGGACCGAATAATCGCCTACTTCAAGGGCAAGCCGACTGCATTCACGACCCCCCTCGACTTCGGTCGGCTACCGCCTTTTACCCGCAAAGTTCTCATGGCCTGCGCAAAAATCCCATTCGGCCAAACGCTCTATTATTCAAAGCTTGCCGGCAGAATCGGCAAACCGGTCGCAAGCCGGGCCGTTGGAAATGCACTTGCGAGAAATCCTCTCCCGCTTATTATTCCCTGCCATCGAGTCGTCCGCGCCGATGGCTCCATCGGACGCTTCTCCGCCCCCGGCGGCTCCAGCACCAAAAAAAGACTGATAGAGCTTGAGAGAGGATAACACGCACATAGCAAGCTCGACGGGCCTACTCCATATGTATGACGTTGGTTCTGCGGTCGGCAGATAAGCTGGCCTTTTTGATGGCGTCGTAAAGCTCACGGGCGTATCTTATCTTTTGAAAAACAAACTCCGGGTGGCTCTTGTCCGTCGTCGTCAGCATCACCGTCCCCACCCCGACAAGACAATCCAGAAAGCTCCTGCGAAGCTTAAGGTCGATAACGCGGAACATATCGAGGTTGTCCACCCTGCGGTCGAGTATCCCCCTGGAGTATTCAATCCTTTCCGCCGAAACCGCATAGCTGGTCATTTTCAGTTCGAGAACCTTATAGGCAAGAACCATAAGAACCACTAAGCCCAGAGCCACCCCAAGCAATGGCCGATACCTACCCACAACAGCCGCGTGCTCAGCCGAAATCTTCAGTGCAGCAATATGCTCGATATGCCAGAACACCAGCACCAGGGCTATCGCCATTACCACGCTTGCCTTCGCTATCGCTCCCGCCATCGCCCAAAGCGACGGCTGGCCGGCAAATAGCAGTTGTTCCAAATTCGTCTGTTCGCCATTTTCTCCGTCAGCCACAGATGTTCCGCCCGCCTGGCGGGTGAGTGCTCTCGCACGGTCGGTATTTAGAAATTCTCCGCAAAACCGGCACTTCACTGCCGCCTTCAGTATGGTCTCAGCGCAAAACGGGCACTGTCTGGTTTGAACAGTCGTAACCTGCATACGGTATATATCGGAAAATCGCCTCTAAACCGCCCAGTACAAGATACAGCGGCGTTGCCACCAGTCATTTGGGAATGTTTCCTCAACCCGCGTACGTAAAATTTTTGCAAAAAAATGTGAAGTCTACTTGACATAATGTAATGTAGAGCTTACATTATGTTCGATATACCATACGCATGTAAGGAGAAGTATTTATGAACAGGACACAAAAAACGGCTTGGTTCACGCTGGTAATGCTGGCATTAGCAGCCGGATTGAGTTTGACGGCCTTCTGCGTGTTGTACTTCATTTTCGATTGGCCGGCCAAAAAGGCAACAGCCGGCTTCGCATTTATATCAATCATGGGATTCAGCGGACTGGCGCACGTGTTGTTCAAAAAAGAGAATGACAAGGTCAAAATGGATGAGCGGGACCTGATCATTAAGCAAAAGGCAATGTTTAAGGCGTATTGGATGTTCTGGCCGATGTTCGTGCTGGCCGCGTTTGTCCCATTTCTCTTGCTGGGTCCGGAGGGAACTGTGGGCGTCTTGTATCTCGCATGGTTGGTCTTTGGCGGGATATTCTTTATCCTACTAATCCAGTCAATAGTGTATCTCGAAGAATATGGCTGGAGGGACAAAGGAGAAAACCATGAATAAAGCGCAAGAAGCAATGTTTGGAATATTTTGGGGATTGCCTATTTTTCTCATCCCCAGCGGAGTCGCCATATTCATCGCTTATGACAGAGGCATGTCCTTGGCACCAATGGTTATGTTCGTGGGTACTACCATTTGGGGTGGCCTATTTTGGCTACTTCCTTTCATTTCCAACAGGAGACGCAAAAGGCAAGGAAAGACCAGTTTTGATGAACGGGACCAATTAATACACAAAAGAGCGGTTATGGCCGCGTATGTAGCCCTTTGGCTATATTTCGTTGCCGCATGTGCGATTCCCTGGTGGATAGTAGGTCAGCAGGGTTCCATCTCAGTTAATGTGATGCCTATTACACTTGTGGGAGGGCTTGTCATCTTTTCGTTTGTGCAAAATTTGGCTTCCCTAATTCTATACGGCTGGAGGAGTAAAGAAAATGAATAGAGCTCAAAAATCCGCGCTGTGTGCACTGGTGTTTGTATTATCAACCTTCACAATTACCGCCTATGTATTTTTTCGGATTTTTGTCTTAAAGAAGGCACCTGAAGGTTTCGTCGGTCGGTTCCTGCCTGTTGCGGTTTTGATTCTGGTGGGGGGCACACTATTTTTTTGGACGCTTAAGCGACAAAGTCCCAGGGAAGTAAAGGCAGACGAACGCGATAAATTGATTGACAACAGGGCGGCTATGGCCGCTTTCATATCGGCCCTGATAGTGTTTCTCGCCGTCAGCGGAATTCCGCGACTCATTCTCGGCGACAATGGCTGCATACCTGCCTGGTCACTTCCACTTATCAACTTCGGTGCTTTTATGATAGTTGTGATGATTTATTTTGCCGCGATTCTGATTCAATACAGCAGGAGGGGTAATGGCAGCAAATGAACTGAAAAACAACATTCGCCGACTGCGATTCGACAATGGCGAGATGACCCAGCAGCAGTTAGCTGATAAGGCGGGCGTGACGCGGCAGACAATAATCGCCATCGAACAGGGCAAGTACGCACCCTCACTTCCATTGGCCTTTCGCATTACACGAGCGTTAGGCGCTGAAATTGAGGATGTCTTCGAATATCAAGATAAGCAGAAATAAGCAGGCCCGTAACTTTACCTGTTCCGGGCCTGATGCTTTTCCAACATAACCTATTTTACGGAAAAACCCTATATAGTCGTCTTCGCCTTAACAAGCTCCACACCATTAGGGTGTATTCTTGCGACAAGATATCCATCAACTGTTTCACCCTGGCGAACAACCTTGCCGGAAACGATTGCCAGCGGATTATCCGCGTCGTAAAGCACTCCTGTCACCTGCGGCTTAACCTCAAAAACCGCCCGCTCCGGCTGCTGAATAATCACGGTTGCATAGGCAAACAAGACGGGACTGCACAAAATAAACAGGGTGAACAATAAAAAGAAAAACTTCGACAAACGCCGCGGCTTTCTAACACGAGGCCCAAAAGACCGCGCCGCCGGCGGAAAAAAGATTACTCCTGAAAGTTCCCCATTCGGTACAAGATATGCCAGACTCATACTATGTCCCCCCTAATGATCGGCCTTGATTTTGCAAGCCGGTTTCGGCTTGCTTGTTTTTCCCTCCGAACTCCTGGCGCTTAAATAACGATATGCCAAAAGTTTTTGAAAATCCTCCGCGCTCGATGTTGGTATTATTATAAACTTCCATCAAGCAAAACTCAAGCGAATACTCCCGAAGGTCAATGAAAACCTGTTTCATTCAAGGTCTCGCTTATATACCCTCAATTTTATCGGTCCGGCCAGCGAAATTTTTTCGTCCTTTATATCCTCCCCCAAGCACGTTTTCCCGCTTGTTATAGGGGGCTAAACACTGTGACAAAGGGCCTTTTTTTTGACTTCTCCCGCCCAGTCGGATATAATGATTTTACGTTTATGTTTGTGATTCTGAGGGTTAAAGAGGAGCAATTCCACAGAAGTTGTCCAGCCGGGCTTATATAAGGAGGAAGCAAAGGACTGCGTTAATAAGAGTGATTGACTCAGAGATAAAGACTAAAACCAAAGCGATAACATTAATTTTGAGTCTTATCCTGTTAGTAGGCGCATCGCACGTACTCAGCGCTGACGGTACGAAACAGAATTCAGCCATAGAAACAAGCACCGGGCAGCTTGTATTCGAAGGCAAAACCACCTCGATGACCTTCAACGTATGGAATGAAGGCACAGGCATATTGATCTATGGCGTATCTGTTGTCGATGGAGCAGAATACTTTACAGTCGAGCCGGAAGAGGGACAATCACAGGGACCAGCAGACCAACAAACCCACACGGTTACAGTCGACTACAATGACGTGCACGGAGAAACTGTAGTCGGGATGATAGAGATAACGAGCGATGAGGGTGATTCGGTCTGGATTGATTTGAGTGCGACGGAATCGATTGCCAGCCGCGTTTTTCGAATCGAGATAGAGCAGAGTATTGATTACGGGGCATTAACCGAAGACGATATTCCGGGGATAGCATGGGAGACGTTTTGCGACGTGCTGGGATTGAGGGGTGATTTTGACTGTGACGGCCGTGTTGACTTTGTTGACCTTTGCGTATTCGCCCGACAGTGGCGTCACAGTGGTAGCAATGTAAGAGCGGATATCTCCCCTGACTGCGGGAATAACATTGTGGACTTCGAAGACCTTGCTGTCTTCTGTGAAAATTGGCTTAAAGAGAGTAAAGCTGGCGTTACATATGATTTCCGTCTGAACGTTGAGACCGATGACACAGTTGAGGATGTCGAATTTATTACGCCGGCTGGCAACCTTTGCTGTATATCAGATGAGGAATATACCCAAGACGGACACATCGAAACCCGCCACAGCGTAAGCGACGGCATCCATAGCTGGACATATCAGGAATGGTTCTACGAAGCCGAAGACCTGGCCTACTATGGGGAAGGCGAATATACCGTAATCGTGTATTACACCGACGGGGAAACCGATGAAACCATAGTAAGGTTTGGGATTCCACAAAAGCCCGGCGCTATCGCTCAGCCGACACAAAAACCGATATTGACCAACCCATTATCCGGCGAGCAGTTAGTCAGCCCGGTTTGGTTCGGTTGGGAAAAATGCAGCGACTCAACCGCTGGCGCAATACGGCTCAATTACCGGAACAGATGTAATAACAACCGGACAGAGAAGGTTTTCGGGAGAAGTACGAATAAAACAAATGCTTATAACCTGGGTATTGGCAAATGGCTCGCTGAACTGAGTTTCGGACGCTGGTATAAGGCGACAAATGACGACGGTATCGAGATTGAGGTGGGTAAATGCAGCAGAAGCCAAAGCGTGTTCGAGACAATGAAATGGTTCGGCACCTTCGGCGGAAAAAAGAACTATCCGCTGAAGACAACGGATTGCAATGAGAGAGAGGTAACTTTCAATTTAACCGGCGGCGGATTTGGTCAGATAGAAGGAAGCTGCTTCTTCGAAAGAATCATCCTCACCGACACAACAGAAAAATCGGTATTCAGAATCACAACAAAAAAAGGCGCCGAAACAAATGTGGGCGATATCACAGTTGAAGGCCCGATTAAATCGATAATCGGACGCGGCATCAATCTCCAAGGTAACATTCAGATTGACGGCGACACTCGTATGATTGCTTTGAATGACCTGTTGGGCAATCGGGAAATCACTATCGGGCAGCCGGCTTCACCCAAAACCACCTGCTCTCTTAGATTCGGCCGAGTAAACGACCTGGCTTTGACAAGCCAGACGCCGGTTCGCTACCTCCGGGCCACCGAGTGGCAAACAGGCCTTCTGGAAGCCCCCTGGATTTCAACGATGAAAATCACGGGCAGTCCATCAATCGGTATAGCGGGTGACTTCGGCGCAGACTTGTCGCTTAGCGGTGACGGCAGCCCAAAAAACGTGGTCTTGAAGAAGGCGTATATTAAAGGCGAAATCGGCGGAGAATGGGGAGCATTCTGGGATATAAGTGGCGATTGTGGCCCAATAACATTTGCGTCATCAACCCCTGAATTTACCGCTGATATCAAAGGCAGCATCAGGCAGCTCAAAGCCGTCGGCAACAAGAAATTAGCAATGCCGTCGGTTTTGTCGGGAGTATGGAATTTCGAGTCCGCCCTGACGATTAAAGCCGACGACATTAACCAGTGCAGCATCACAGCCGGCCCCACGGTGAGTGAGAAAGATTCAGCCGAAGTTATACGAAATATAATGGCCAAATCGTGGATTAAGGATACCACCATCGAAACAACAACCGGTAGTATCAGAAGGATTAAAACCGGCGGGCTTGAAGACAGCGATTTTTCAATCGACGGTTCGCTTGACCGGCTGGATGTCAAAGGCCTTATGGACATTTATTGTTTTATAAACACTAATGTTGAGGCAGAACACATCGGTGCTGCAAAACTGATGTATCCGAAATACTCCAACATCATAGACGGCGAACACATACCCTTTGGACTGACAGCCGGCTCAATAGACAAGCTGACACTGACCCTGGAAGACACACATAAGAAAAAGACCTGGAAAAACATCGATGCAGGAGTGGAGTGGACACCCATTGGTGACTTCATAATCAATCTTCAATAATGCGCAATTCAAGTTTGTCCTGCCGATGTGCTTCTTGAATTTAGTATAAGCTGATATAATGACGCTCTATGGCACTACCGGTAGTCGCAATAGTAGGAAGGCCCAACGTGGGCAAAAGCAGCTTATTCAACGCCCTTACGGGTAAAATGATAAGCATCGTCGAGCCGACGCCCGGCGTCACACGTGACCGCGTCAGCGCAATCATCGACAAAAACGAACGCTACTTCGAGATTGTCGATACGGGCGGCTACGGTGTAGTCGACGCAGACCACCTCGACAGACATATTCACCAGCAGATTCAACAGGCCATCGACTCGGCCAATCTTCTGTTATTTGTTGTCGACATCCGAGAGGGCATTGTGCCCCTGGATCAGAGCATTGCCGGGCTGCTTCGCAAAAGCGACATCGACGTCATCGGTGTCGCAAACAAAGCCGACATCTCCCGACAGTTCCCCGAGGCCGGCGTGTTTGGCAAATTTGGATTCGGCGACTTTCTGTGCGTCTCGGTAAAAAACAATCTCAACAAGGCCGTCCTGCTCGACAAAATCCTTGACCGGCTCAGTCGCCTCGAATCGACCAGGCCGGCCGAACCCGTAATGAAAATAGCAATCGTCGGCAAACGAAACGCCGGCAAAAGCTCGTTGGTCAACGCCATCGTCGGCGAAACCAGAGTCATCGTCAGCGAAACGCCCGGCACAACTCGCGACGCCGTCGATATCCGTTTTGAAAAAGACGGCAAAACCATCGTCGTAATCGACACTCCCGGCGCTCGAAAGAAAAGCCGGCTCGCCGACAGCATCGAATTCTACGGCTCCGTCCGAACCGCCTCTTCCATCAGCCGGGCCGATGTCGTTTTGCTGATGATTGACGCAACCGTTCCCGTCTCGCAGCCCGACAAGAAACTCGCCAAATTCATTACCGACGAGCACAAAAGCTGCATAATTGTCGTAAATAAATGGGACCTCGCGAAGGATTCGGCGATAACGGGCCAATATGAGCAATACCTGACAAAAGTCCTGCCCGGATTAAGCTATGCACCAATCGCATTTACCACCGCCACCCAGGCCAAAAACGTCAAGGGTGTGCTCGATTTGGCCGCTTCGGTTTTCAAGCAGACAACAACCTGGATACCAACGCCCAAACTGAACAAGGCCTTTGAAATGATAAAACAGCAGCGCAGGACGACATCGAAATCGGCAGGCCCCAAAATCTATTACGCAACACAGGTGGCGGTCAACCCTGTCACAATACTTATGTTTGTCAATAAACCTGAACTTTTCGATGAAAATTACCGAAGATTCATTATAGGCCGGCTAAGCTCGGTTTTGCCCATAGCGGAAGTACCGATTCGCCTGCTCGCCAGAACACATAGACAGTGAACTCGCAGCGCGAAAGGAAAGAGAAATGGAAGCATTTTTCCTGATGATTCTTTGCGGCGGCGGCTACTTAGTAGCATACCACACGTACGGACGGTTCCTGGCAAGAAAGATATTCAAATTAAACAGAAATGCGCCGACTCCCTCCAAGGAGTTGCAGGATGGCATTGATTACGTGCCGACAAAGAAAGGCATTATCTTCGGCCATCATTTCACATCGATAGCTGGCACAGGGCCTATAGTCGGTCCGGCTATAGGGGTGATATGGGGATGGCTTCCTGCAATACTGTGGGTAACGCTGGGTTGTATACTTATGGGTGCTGTTCACGACCTCGGTGCTCTGGTTGTATCGATGCGAAACGATGGCAAGAGCATATCCGAGGTAGCCGCCAAGTTCATCAACAAGCGAGTTCGGTTCATCTTCTTCATCATTGTGTTCCTAGCGCTTTTGTTGGTAATTGCCGTCTTTGGGGTCGTCATCGCGGTGGTATTCGCTCAGTTTCCCAGCTCAGTGATACCGGTCTGGCTTCAGATACCAATAGCAGTCGGCCTCGGATATGCCGTTTACAAGAAAAACGCGAATATTCCCATTGCGACAGCAGTCGCCGTGGCTGGGATGTACGCTACCATCTGGGTAGGGGCACTGGTCGAACAGCGCTGGCCTGGAGTGTTGGCTATGGACAGCCTGACAGCAATGCCCGCGACGGGCGTATGGACAGTCGTGCTTCTGGTTTATGCCTGGATCGCATCAACACTGCCGGTAACAACATTATTGCAGCCCCGTGACTACATCAATGCCTGGCAACTCTTCATTATGATGGGTCTACTGGCAGCAGGTGTAACGGTATCTTCGCTCACCGGCAAGCTTTCTCTTGTAGCTCCGATGATCAACGAACCGGCAGGTGACGTCCCGTCTTTGTGGCCTTTGATGTTCGTCACCATTGCCTGCGGCGCGATAAGCGGGTTTCATTCGCTTGTTGCAAGCGGCACCAGTCCCAAGCAAGTATCAAACGAAATTGATTGCCAATTTATCGGATATGGCTCGATGTTATTAGAGGGTTTTCTCGCTGTGCTGGTCCTGCTTTGCGTAGGAGCCGGCATCGGGATGGCCTACAAAACCGCCGGCGGAGAAACACTTGTCGGCCAAGCCGCCTGGATAGAACACTACGGTTCCTGGGTAGGGGCCTCGGGGCTTGTAACTAAAATAAGAGCCGTTGTCATCGGTGCCGCGAACATGATGGGTGCCCTGGGCATGCCGGAGGCAATGGGCGTTACACTGATGGGTGTGTTTATTGCCTCTTTTGCAGGGACCACACTCGATACATCCGTGCGAATCCAGCGGTATGTTATAAGCGAACTGGCAACAGACTTAGGCCTTCCATACCTCGTAAACCGCTGGTCGGCGACAAGCTTAGCTGTCGTAACAGCGGCGGCGCTGGCCTTTGTAACGGGGGCCGACGGCAAAGGCGCAATGATACTCTGGCCTCTATTTGGCAATGCCAACCAACTACTCGCAGCTTTGGCGCTGCTGGTCGTCACGCTTTACCTGAAACGAAGAGGCGGCAAAAAATTTCTCGTCACAGCGACACCCTGTCTGGTTATGCTGATTATTACGACGTGGTCGATGATTAAGAATACCGAGATCTTTATCTCTCAGCAAAGCTGGCTGCTGGTTACAATAGGAGTAGGTATCTTTGTGCTGGCCCTATGGATGACTATTGAAGCCGTGGCGGCGTTTTTCAGTTCTCCGGGACAGCAGCAGAGTCAGTGAGCGGGCTGGCAAGAGAAATTAGTTTGAACCTCGCCTGAACAGGCGCCTGGCTCAAAACTATCTCCTCCTTGCGGACAAACTCCTGAGGCAGATTATAGACAAGGTCTCTGCGAATTTCGCTTTCCCGGCTGTCCTTGTCACTGTCGTCGATTTCGAGAATTACATGGTAGCGCATATTGTCATAAGCACGCTTGGCCTCGGGCGTGGCCCTGATTGCCACAGTGCCCATCACCGTGTCGGGATTGATAAGGTCAACCCTGATCTTGCCCTGAAGATTGGCGCTGAGCGAAAAGCCCAATCGGACACTCGTAACCAAATACTCCTGCAGTCGTTGCTGCTCTTTGGGCAAAAGAACCTTAATGCTGGTCCCTGTCTCTCTTGCCTGGCCGGCTGCCAGCTCCACATACGACATCTTCTCTATAGCAGCCAGTCTCGCCTGCTCTATTTCTCTGCTACTCAGCACAACCTTTGCCTCAAGTGCCTCGCCGCTGCGCTCCGCCGGCACAAACGCCTCAACCGTAGCTGGCTCAACACTTGCGACCTTCAATGGATTCATGTTCTCGTCGATGCACCTCACAGCTAATTGTTTTTTCTGCAGCTCAACTACACTAACTGTAAGTGTGTTCGGTTCGGCTGAATCAACAGTAACACCAAGCTCCTTTATCTTGTCGGTGCTCTTGAGGAAATCAGCAACGTTAATCACGTGGTCGCCTGGCCGGGTAATCTTCTCATGCTCCGGGTCAAAATAGAACTCCGGAATAAAACTGCCGTCGTTAATCCTCCGCCGAGCCTCCGAAATCTTCCGCGCTGAACCCCTGATAACAATCTTATCCAAAGTTAACATCGTCTTACCAGGCGCAAAGCTCACCCACAGGGCAGGATTTACCGATTTGGCGACTGCTATCTTCGCATTCGAGAAAGCAAATTCCTCGTCCAGAGCCAAATCCGCCCAGACCCATATCAGCACCGTCAGCACGACTGTAACAAAAATCTTACTAAAATTAAACCGTCTGACCATACCTCGTTAAGCCACTTTCTATTGAGGCGATGCTTTAGTCTATACCCTATGCCTGCGTAGCCGGTCAACAACACTGGTCCAGCTCGGCGTGCCAGTCCCGGGCGCGTCACTGATACTCTGCGCGAGCCGGCTTCTCAGTGTCTCCGCGGTCACATCTCGCGCGAGCCGACCACCTGCCGCCAGCGAAATACTTCCTGTCTCTTCACTGACGACTATGCAAACGGCATCAGAGCCGGCGGTTATACCAATCGCAGCCCGATGCCGCGAACCCAGTTGAACTCCATCGACCGAGCCGGGCTCCGCCAAAGGCAGCTGCACTCCGGCTGCCACCACTGTGTCGCCCCTTACCACTACCGCCATATCGTGCAGCACCGTGCCGGGATAAAAGATTGTCTTTAGCAACTCAGCCGAAATAACCGCGTTGAGCCGGACTCCCGTCTCGATAAACTCACCGAGCGCTACCCGCCTCTCAACGACCATTATAGCGCCAACCTTGCCAGCCGACATCTCGGTAACTGCACCAACTATCTCCTCTACCGTCCGCACCACCCGCCGAGACGAACCAGTTAAAAAACCGGGCTGGCCCAGGCGCATCAGCGCCCGGCGAACCTCCGGCTGAAATGCTGCGACAGCAATTATAAGTACGGCGACCAGAAATCCCTTGTACAAATACTCAAGCCGTTCGAAGCGATATCGTTCGGAAATGAGATTAAGAATGAGGACACCAGCGATGAGAACGTAAATTACCCCGCGAAACAATCTCTCTCCGCGCGTCCCTTCGAGAAAGTCCACCGCCCAGTAAACAACCACACCGATAAGCAGCAGCTCTATCCCGACAGTCCACCACTCATAGCTGGAGACTCGCAGGAAGTAATCGATGATTGTCTGCATTCCGTCGAATCCTTTCGAACAGTTGGCAGCGTATAGCACGTTGTGTATAATTATAAATGCTGCATGCCCCCGGCAAGCCGGGACTGCCGTCAAGGCAGCTTCCTATTGGTCAACTTGCTTGGCTCGTCCAGAAGGAATGTTCTGTCTAAATCGTACATCAATTCCTGCTGGTTGACACGAAGCATCCGCAGATGATCTCTGTGCACCTCAGCGGCAGTCTGGCCCGGCTGAGCAAAGAACCCACATCCCGCCGATGACACGACCAGTGCTGCCAGCAAAAAGAATAACAAAAATGCGTTAAATTTGCCTCTCATTTTTTTAACATCCTTCCCAGCCTCCGGGCTATATATAGCGGCTCCTATAAACGACCGCATACCACTAAAAAGTATTATAGCAACCCACAACCCTTTTGTCAATGGCAATTTAGCCACCCGCTGGTGCCACATGCCTGCAAAATAATCTCGCTTTTCTTGACCGAATGCCGGTAGAACGATTATACTAAGAATAATCTCAGTGGATAATTAACGGCTTTGTTACTGCCAAGCGCAAAGCAGACGGGCCGAGGGAGTTCATTATGAAGTCCAGCAGGGTCAGCAGGGTCGTGCAGCTTTTAACCACCCTTCAGAGCGGTAAGGGCCGCACTGCTGGCGAGCTTGCACGGATGTTCGGAATCAGCCGGCGAACACTGTTCCGTGACCTCAAAGAGTTACAAAAAATCGGCCTCCAGCCACGGTTCTCAAACGGTGAACATGGCTACCGGTTAGCTGACGAGCAGTTCCTGCCGCCAATTAATCTTAATCTGCAGGAAGCCCTATCGCTGCTGCTGCTCGCTCACAAGATGCGAAGTCAGGTCCAGTTGCCTTTCAAAAACTCCGCTTTGCTGGCGGCAATGAAAATAGAGAGTGCTCTGCCTCCGCGGGTAAGGCGCTACTGTGAACTCGCACTTCTCAGAATCTCCGCCAAGACCGGTGCACAGGCACCGGCCCCCGGCTCACCCGGCCTTGACGTGATATTCAGCACACTCCAGCAAGCATTTGCCGAGCACCGAAAGGTCCGTATATGCTACGACTCCCTGTTCGATGCCAAAACTATCGACTGTGAACTCGCACCATACCACTTGTTCTATAATCAGCGAGCTTGGTACGTGCTCGGCCACTCATCCCTGCACAAAAGCATTCGAACATTCAAGCTAAATAGAATCCAAAGCGCAAAGCTGCTTGACAACTCGTGGGACAATGGTGAGAGCTTCGACCTCGATGAATACCTCGGCTGTGCATGGTCAATGATACCGGAGGGGCGAATCTACCACGTCCGCCTGCGATTCGCACCGAAAGTCGCAAATAATGTCGCTGAAGTAAAGTGGCACAGTAGTCAGAAGGTCACGCGCGATGCCGATGGCTCAGTTACGCTCAATTTCAGGGTCGACGGTCTTGGTGAAATCACTTGGTGGGTGCTCGGCTACGGTGACCAAGTGCAGGTCTTAGCCCCCGCAACTCTGCGCAAACGCGTCATAGAGACCGCAGAGAGGGTTATACAACATAACAACGCTGTAAAGGAACTGCCACAGAAGTGAAGTGTTATAAAAACCCCTTTCCTAACAAGCCAGCAAAGAAAAAATGGCGGACATGTAAGTAAACCCCGCCCACCGCCTGCCAAACTTAACAGGTTATACACGCGGCCATAGCACACTCAAAACGACTACAACCACATACCCACGAAGGGCTAACCGCAAGACGTTATTCGCAAAACAACCATTTAACCATCATTACGGAATCTATTTCTACTTAGATTCCTCTAATAATTATAAATCACACTCAGGCCCTGTTATCAGAGCATTTTGCTGTCGATTACTTCTGGTCGATGCTTAAAAAATAGTTGTCGAGAGAGCAGATTTACTGTAACCTACTCCGACTAGGAAATGGAACCTTTTTGAATCCCTTTAGAATCAGGGGTGCGGAGATGAAGGTACAATTTGAACGGGAGGCATTAAGCCAGGCGTTGACGCTTTTGACCGCTATTGTTCCTGAGCGGACTCCCAAGCCGATTTTGCGGTGTGTTAAAATAGACGCCGCAAAGGACGCCGTACGAGTGTTTGGAACAGACCTCGAGGTTGGGATTAACTACCTTATTCCAGCAGTCAAGGTTGACGAAGTTGGACAGGTAGTGGTGCCCGCCGCGCGTTTGGCCGCCGTGGTGCGCGAAAGCGCTGATGCAACGCTTCTTTTGGAGGCGAGCGAGGGGCTCTGTGAGATTAGAGGTGCCGACAGTCACTTTTCGATATACGGCCAAGAGGCCTCGCAGTATCCGCAGGTTCCCGCTTTGACGGGGGGCGTAGACATTGAAGTGCAACTTGACAATTTGCGTGCAGGTATTGAAGGGTCTCTCTTTGCCGCAGCCAGGGAAAGTACCCGGTATGCCATAAACGGCGTTTTGTGGGAGACTAAGGGCAAGAAACTTACGCTGGTTGCTACCGATGGCCGGCGCCTCGCCAAGAGCCGCGTTAATTTAGCTGCCTCAGTTAGCGAGAAAGCCGCGGCCTGTAAAGTGATAGTGCCGGCCAAGACAATGAGCCTGCTCGGCAAGCTCACTGGCGGCGAAAAAGACAAAGTTGCCGTCCACCTCGTAGATAACCAGATTATGTTTGCCTGTGGCGATGTTGTTATATACTCCAATCTTGTCGAAGGAAACTTCCCCAAATACGAAGACATAATTCCGGCCGACTATCAGAAGAAGCTGACGCTGCCCACCGATGTCGCTTTAAGTGCCGTCCGCAGGGCGGCCTTGTTAACTAGCGAAGAGTCGAGAGGAGTTAAACTCTCCCTCAGCGGTGATAAGCTTGTGTTATCAGGAAGGGCGCCAGAGGCAGGCGATGCAGAGGTGAATGTTGCCGTTGAGTACTCAGGAGCACCTATAGAAATCGGCTTTAACCCACAGTTCCTTATAGAGGCAATCCGTGTCATTAGAGAGCCGAAGTTTGAGCTTGAGCTGGGCGAAGCGGATACGCCGGGCCTTATTAAGGCGGGAGCTAATTTCCTCTACGTGTTGATGCCGATAAATCTTTCATAGGGCTTACTAAAACAGGTTGGCTTGCACGAAGTTTGACATGGAACCGTTCGCACGAATTAAAAACCGTCCGCAGACAATATCGTTGGGTCAGGCCCTGCAGGAGCTGATGAACACCCGGCAGGGGGACTTCGCGCAGCGTTACGAGACGGCAAGCCGGCTGACGCTTTTGTGGATGCAGCTTCTGCCGCCCGCGCTGGTACAGCACTGTCGCATTGTTGATTTATCGCAGGGACTGCTCACGGTGGAAGTCGATTCGCCTTCGTATATGTATGAGCTTCGTGTAAGCAGCCACGAACTTTTGCAGCATCTGCGTCAGGGTTGCCCGTCTGCAAAACTCAAGTCAATAAGATTTGCCCTTGCCCGCTAGGTACTCTCGGCCGAAGTCAGGAGACAGATTTTACTATGAAAGACCACAGCTACGATGCAAGCAGGATAAAAATACTCGGAGGCCTCGAGGCTGTTCGTAAACGCCCCGATATGTACATAGGCGACCGCGGTTCAGGCGGCCTTCATCATCTTGTCTACGAGGCCCTCGACAACTCGATTGACGAGGCGCTTGCAGGTTACTGCGATAAGATTCTCGTCCAAATCAACGCCGACGGAAGTTGCACCGTTGAAGACAACGGCCGGGGTATTCCAGTAGAGCAGCACAAGGAAGCCAAGAAAAGTGCGCTGGAGGTCGTGCTGTGCACACTCCACGCAGGCGGCAAATTCGACAGGGACAGCTACAAGGTCGCGGGCGGTCTGCACGGCGTCGGTGTCAGTGTCGTCAACGCACTGAGTGAGTGGCTTGAGGCGGACATCTACAGAGAAGGCCGTCATTATCATTTCGAGTGTGTCCGCGGCAAAGCAAAAGGCAGCGTCCGCGAAGTAGGCCCAACCACCAAACAGGGCACCCGTATCTCCTTTATGGCCGACGAAGAAATCTTCGGAGACGCGGAATTTCAGTATGACGCGCTTGCAAAGCGCATTCGCGAAATGGCGTATCTCAACGCCGGTCTGCAGATAACATTCAGGGACGAAAGGGCACGCAAAAGGGAAGTCTACAAGTTCGACGAAGGTCTCAGGGCGCTTATCAAACACCTAAACGAGGGGAAAGAAGTCCTGCACAAAGATGTAGTTTTCCTCTCAAAAGAAGACCCTGCGGCGATGATGACCTGCGAGGTCGCGATGCAGTACAACACCGGCTACGCGGAGAACGTGCTGGTTTTTGCGAATAATATTCGAAACATAGACGGAGGCACGCATCTTTCGGGTTTCAAGACCGCTCTTACAAGGACGATGAATTACTATGCCAGGACCAATAACATTCTAAAGGAAGGCCAGGCAGCTACCGGCGACGACTTCAGGGAGGGCCTTACAGCAGCTGTTGCCGTAAAGCTCGCTGAACCGCATTTCGAGGCCCAGACGAAGGTCCGCCTTACCAATCCGGAGGTGGGCAGCTTTGTCGAGACGGTTGTCAACGAACAATTGGGTCACTATCTTGAAGAGCATCCGGCCGAATCGAAGAGGATTCTGAACAAGGCCATCCAGGCCGCGGCGGCTCGCGAGGCGGCCAGAAAGGCTAGAGAGCTTACCAGACGCAAAGGCGCGCTGGGCAGCTCGAATCTTCCCGGAAAACTATGGGATTGTGCAAGCAAAGAAAAACACAGCACCGAGATTTTTGTTGTCGAAGGCGACTCGGCAGGCGGCTCCGCCAAGGGGGGCCGGGACAAAAACATCCAGGCGATTTTGCCGTTGAAAGGAAAAATCATAAATGTTGAAAAGGCGCGACTTGAAAAGGTACTTGCACACGAGGAAATACGAACACTTATAAGCGCTCTGGGGACGGGTATCGGGGTGGACGAATTTGATATTGAAAAATGCAGATATGGGAAAATCATCCTGATGACCGATGCCGATATCGATGGCGCGCACATACGCACGCTTCTTTTGACCTTTTTCTTCAGACAGATGTCGGATTTGTTCGCTCGGGAGATGATATACATTGCCCAGCCGCCCCTTTATGAGGTCCGTGCGAAAGGTCAGAAAAAATCGGAATATATTCTTACTGAAGCGACGATGCACAGGCGTCTTATCGACCGTGGGCTGCAGGACACAGAGCTTACGATAAGAGATGGAGCCGCAGGCAAAAAGGGAGCTGCTCAGCGCAAGGTTACCGGCGCAAAGCTTGCCGAGCTTGTCAAGATTCTCGTGGATATCGAGCGATGTGTCGAAGTGCTGGCTCGCCGCGGTATAAAGTTCGTTGAATTTGTCAGAGATTATTACGACGGCAAAAAATTGCCTATGTTCCGTATCCGCACTGAGGGCCGCGACGAAATCTTCTACGATAAAGGCAAATTCGAGAAGACAGTAGATGACCTGAAGGAGCGAGGCCGGGCGGAACAGGAGACCGAGGCCGAAGAAACCGTCACAGCTGAAGAACTCCATGAGGTCGAAAGAATCAATGAGCTGACGAAGAAGCTCGGGCAGGACTTTGGTCTGGACCTTAAAGACTTTCTGCTAAAGCCGGAAAGGGCGGTAAGCGGCGAGGCGCTGGCAACCAAGTTTCAGCTTATCAGCGCCGAGGAAAGCTTTGACGTTGCCTCGCTCGGGGATATCTGCTCGGCCATCAGGAGGATAGGCGGCAGGGGCGTCGAGATAAAACGATTCAAAGGCCTGGGAGAGATGAACGCCGACCAGCTCTGGGAGACTACGATGAATCCGGCCACGAGGACGCTGCTTAGCGTCAAACTCGATGATGCAGGCGAGGCCGACCGGTTGTTCAGCATTCTTATGGGAGAAGACGTCGAGCAGCGCCGCGACTTTATCCGCGACCACGCCCTCGAGGTGCAGTTCTTGGACGTGTGAGTCGTTGCCGCAGGCCGCTTGAGGCGGTGTTTTAATTTTGAGAAAATTTTAATCGGACAGGCGGAAATTTTTTCTTGCAAAGGTATAGTCGGCGGGACACAATAACCTGAGTTGAAATTCCTTTTTCGAGCGACTGCACGATGTATTGGCCGGCAGAGTCGATGCGTGTGTTCTGGGTTTAAGCAGTGGAGGCAAAAGATGAATACTAAAGTGCGAGCGGTCGTTTGTTGGATAGCGATTTGCGGGTTGTTTGTGGCCGGTTGCGAAAGCAAACAGTCCGTGACGATGGACCGGAATGTCAGGGCTGGCGCCGACATTCAAAAAGCCGCTCTGCTGCGTGAGCTTGACAAGAAATGGGAGAATCCCGAAGTTCATTATGAGCTGGGACAGTTGTACCACGACAGCGGCGACTGGTCCAAGGCGGAATGGCACTACAATATCGCACTCGGTTTTAATCCTGCGCTTCGAGATGCCCAGGCCGCTATCGTAAAGCTTCAGTTCGACAGAGGTGACAGGGCAAAAGGCCAATGGGCGGCCGACACTTATATGACGCAGGCGTCATATTCCGCCGAGCAGACCCTGGCTCTCGGCGTCGGTTTTGAAAAGCAGGGGCTGCTGGACTATGCGCTGAAGTGTTATCAGGATGCCCTGGCGATGGCGCCCAGTTCGCCGGCGGTCAATCGCCAGCTTGGTTATTATTATCTGGCGAGGAACCAGAAGGACCTTGCCAAGGATTACTTTATTCGCAGCTTCCAGATAAATCCCAATCAGCCGGACGTCGCCGGCGAGCTGGGTCGGCTGGGTGTCGCCGTTCGTATCCCAGAAGCTGCACCACCGCCTGCGAGTCCGAGCCGGTCGGCAAGTCCTCCTGCTCAGCAGTGACAGAGTCGAAGAAACGTACTTTTGCCCTGTGGCAAATGGATGTGCCGCGGGGCTTTTTTATTTTCTGTTTGGGAGTCGGTGAAGACGTTTTGTCGCCGGCTGGATTTGGGAATGGAAAATATTAAATAATAAATTGAAAACGGAGGACTTGCCGATAAAGGGATAGTTACATTTGTAGCACGGTAGGGGTCTGTTTACAAAACGCCTTTTTATGGGACGCTTGAGTCGTGAGTAGGGCAAAAAAAAGCAGAAGGAAATCTAAGGCCCTGCAGTGGGTTACCATAGCCGGTCTGTTTGTTCTTTTGTGCAGTTGTCTTAGTTTCGACATCGGCGACTGGCCAAGCAAATTTGTTTATCCTCACAACAGGCCGAGCGAGAATTGGTGCGGCATTATAGGGGCGTTTTTCGCTTACTACCTGCTCTACTATGTAGGTCCGGGCATCTTCGTTTTGCTGATTAGCGGCCTTTATTTTGCCGTCGCTAAGCTCATCGGCGCCGAGCTGGGCCAGCCGATTCTCAGGTGTGTGGGGCTTGTTCTGGTGGCAGCCGCTGCGTCGATGACGTTCTATTGTTTTGCACCGCACAGCATATACGACTTCCCGATGGGTTCTGGCGGCGTGCTCGGGGTTGCGGCGGCGCAGTTTCTGCGAGGCCATTTCGCTGTGCTCGGCACAGCCATATTGCTCGGCGCCACCTGGGTCGTAGGGATGATACTTTTAGCCGACCATTTGGTTACGACGGTGTTCGGCTGGACCGGATTCTGTCTCCGCAGGGTGTTCGGTCCCGCCCAGCGCTGGTCGGTATGGGCTAGCGCGGCGGAGCACTCGAAGGCGCTGGGACAGATTTGGCGCCGGCTAAGCGCCAGGCAGAAGCTTGCTCCGGGCACTGTCGGTTCGACAATCCCTGAAGCAAGCTCAGCAAGCGTGACCAGAGCCGTCAATAGCGGGACATCGACGCCGCCTGTGCAATTAAAGATGCAGCCCTCGCCTGTGCGTAAGCCCGTCAAACCTTATGAGCCTCCCAGCTACGATGACTATACGCTGCCGCCGATAGACTTGTTGGATGAGCCACAATATACGTTTGCCTCCGTTCAGGAAAAGGTTGTCAAGGCCAAGGCCATTGCGCTGGAAGGACTGCTCAGCGAGTTCGACGTCTCGGCGAGGGTCGTGGCGGCTGAGACGGGACCGGTAGTAACGATGTTCGAATTACAGCTTGCCGCGGGAGTGAAAGTCAGCCAGATAAGCTCGTTATCCAACGACATCGCCCGCGCGCTGGGCGTCGGTGCCGTGCGCGTCGTGGCGCCTCTGCCGGGAAGACACACGATAGGCGTCGAGGTTCCCAACAGCGAGAAGGAAAGAGTTCGGATGAAAGATATGCTCCGGCTTTCGGGCGACAAGCCCGGCACTATGGCTGTCCCGCTGTTTCTCGGCAAGGATTCTTCCGGAGAAGCGCTTGTTTCTGATTTGTCGGCTATGCCTCATCTGCTTATTGCAGGCACCACCGGTTCGGGTAAAAGCGTCTGTATCAACAGCATCATCGCCGGCATACTTCTGACTCGCAGGCCCGACGAGGTGAAGATGATTCTCATCGACCCGAAGATGGTCGAGATGACAGCGTTTAATACGATACCGCATTTGATGACGCCGATTGTCACCGAGACTCGCAGGGCGGTGCAGATACTCGAATGGGCGACAATTAAGATGGACGAGCGATACGCCCTGCTGGCCGAGGCCCGCGTCAAGAACATAGTTGAATATAATGCCTTAGGCACCGAAGAAATCATTCGCCGCTTTGAGCCAACAAGTCCCGATGAAGAGGCCAAGATTCCCAAGAAGCTGCCATATGTTGTTATAGTCATTGACGAGCTGGCTGATTTGATGATGACCGCGGCCAAGGAAATCGAGGCACACATTGTTCGCTTGGCACAGAAGAGCAGGGCCGTTGGAATCCACATAGTCCTGGCGACTCAGCGTCCGCAGGCGACGGTTGTTACAGGTCTGATTAAGGCCAATATGCCCACGCGAATCGGCTTTCGGGTAGCCGCCAGGATGGACAGCCGAATCATCCTGGACTCCAACGGCGCTGAAACACTCCTGGGTCAGGGCGATATGCTTTTCCTCAAACCCGGCACCAGCGACCTTATACGGGCGCAGGGCACCTTTGTAAGCGAAGAAGAGGTCAAGCGAATCGTCAAACACCTCAAGGAAATCGCCGAGCCGCAGTTCCATCCCGAGCTTGCACAACTGGGCCAGTCCGGCACGACGGAGATGATAGCCGACGAGCTGTTCGACGATGCTGTGCGTGTTGTTCTCGAGAGCAAAAGGGGCAGCGTATCACTGTTGCAACGCCGGTTGAGCGTCGGCTATGCCCGTGCGTCTCGAATGATAGAGATGATGGCCGCAATGGGAATCCTGGGCGAATACAAGGGCAGCCAGGCACGCGAGGTGATTATGACGCCCGAGGACTGGGAGCAGCTTCGCGAGCAGATGAATGAAGAAAAAGCCGCACAACAGAACGCCGAGCCCGCGGCGCCGGCCGAGGTCGACGAAGTCGGATATGTCAGCGAGGGTCAGAAGGGATACGCAGCCATCGACCAGCAGTCCTGAGGGGGCCAAAAGGGGGTCAGGATTTTTTCCCAAATATGGTAAAATGCCTATGTGAGTAAAGACCTCAAATCAAAGACGTTTTCGCAGCTTGAGGACCTCGTTGTCGAGATGGGGCACAAAAAGTATCTGGCCCGATATATCTTCAACTTTATACAAACCAAAGGCACAGCCGAGGTATCAGCAATTACGCCCCTGAGCAAATCTTTTCGCAGCGAGCTTACCGGGCGTGGCTACTACACTTCCGGGCTGGTTCTCCTCGATAAGCTGACCGACCCTGATGGAACGGTCAAATATCTCTTCGGTTTGCCCGATGGCGAACGGATAGAATCGGTTTTGTTGTCCGATGACGGTCGGCGGACACTTTGTGTTTCGACGCAGGTTGGTTGCGCAATGAGGTGCGTATTTTGTGCGACCGGCCGGCTCGGGCTTATGCGAAATCTCACCGCCGGCGAGATTGTCGAACAGGTGAATTTGGTCGGCATGAATGCTCGTATTACCAATGTCGTTTTTATGGGTATGGGCGAGCCGTTTGAAAACTATGACGCTGTTCTCGACAGTGTTCGGATACTCAATCATCCGGCTGGCAGGAAAATCGGCATACGCCGCATCACCATCAGCACCTTCGGGCATATCGAGGGGATAGAACGGCTGGCAGCCGAAGACGTCCAGCCGCGATTGGCCGTTTCGCTTAACGCGCCTACCGATGCTATCCGCAAGCGGCTTATGCCGAGTGCTGAATCGCTCGACCGGTTGCTTAAGGCAGTCCGGGTGTATCAGCAAAAAACGCACAATCGTGTTACGTTCGAGTATTGTTTGATACAGGGCGTAAATGATACTCTGCTGCACGCGCGCCTCTTGGCAAAGCGGCTGCGGGGCATGAAATGCAACGTGAATTTGATAGAATATAACCCGCATCTCGGCTGTAGCTTTGGACCGAGCAGCCGGGATGTAATCGAGCGGTTTGAAAGGGTGTTGACTGAATCCGGACTGGAAACTACTATCCGGCTGAAAATGGGCCAGACTATAAACGCGGCCTGTGGACAGTTGGGGACGAGTTTGAAACTTAAAAGTTAAAGTGCAAAGCCAAAACTAAAAGGTTTAAGTTTTGATTTTGAGTTTCTGTTTTTAAGGTTTGGGTTGATGGGGAAAAACTCCATTTTTCTGGCGACGATGACGCTGTTTTCGACATGTTTGTGCTACGCAGACGACAGTGAAGGCCGGTTGCAGTTCAGGTTTCAGCCTGGGATGAGGTTCACTTTTGTATCGGTCTCAGAACAGAAGACCGTAACGATGGCGAAAGGCAACGAGCGGGTTACCCTAAGAAATAACCGGCTTGAATGTGATTTTGATATCGAGGAGGTTGAACCGGATGGCTCTTTCTGGGCCAAATACACCTACAGACGGGCCGTCCTTAAGCTAAAAGCCCCGGGCGTCAATGTTGAGTACGATTCCGACGCTAATCAGCCCAAAATCCCTCCGGAGGCCCTTGTGCTGCGACTGATGCTCGGAGAGGAGTTCTATGTAAACATAACCCCGCAGGGCCGAGTAAAGAAAGTCAATGGCCTTCAGGCGATAGTTAGCTCCATCAAAGGCAAAATCCCTCTCATTACCGGCAGAGACGAGTTTTTACGGGCAGTGGATATGCAGTTTGTTGAGATTCGGATCCGAAGTCAGTTTGAAGATCTGCTCGCGATTTTTCCCGATGCCTGCACGCCTGGGCACTGTGCCGCACCTGATGCAGGGCGGATTGCTGTCGGCGACTCCTGGAGCCGCACCGAGCGAAGAGAAGGAAGCGATACTGTGACGCAACGCTCTTTCCGGCTTGGCGAACGCAGGCCGGGCGGGATTGCTGTAATTGATGTCAACCTCGTTGTCAGAACCCTTGCCGACGCCAATGGGACGGCCGTTGGCGGAGTCGAGGTCAAACGCGAGGTCTCAGGCACAGGCACAGGCCGGATTGAAGTTAATGAATCAACGGGCCGCATCATAAATTATACCCTGACACAGGACTTTGTAGAGCAAGTGAAGCTCTCGGCCCAGGGTCCTGTACTTCGGCTGCCCCATGCACCAGCGCCGACTAAAACACACACAGTTACAATCTTTGAGATGATTGAACGCCCCAAAGCGTCCCCGAAACTTGTGCCGCAAGCGGAGCCAAACTCCTATGCGCCGGTGGCTAACCAGCCGTAATGACGGGTTTTTCAAAAAAAGATATTGCCAGTCGGGGGCGGTTGGAGTATATTACCGCCAGTTCCGTTGCAAGGGGCAGTATGGGTCAACAGTATCACGGCGTGGTTGATTCAGGCCTCCGGCGGAGTCCAGTCTCCCGCCCGGCGATGGGCGGGACCGTGACAGCGCTAAAAGAGACAGAAGTGCATAAGGCCCCAAATCAAAAGAACTTATGCACTTAAGACTTATAACTTATGCGCCTGGAATTACCCGGTGGTGTAATAGGTAACACAGGAGGTTTTGGTCCTCCCATTCCAGGTTCGAGTCCTGGCCGGGTAGATGAAAGCTTGAGGATTAAAAGTTAAAGTGCAAAGCTGGGGTACAGTTTTGGTTTTGGGCTTTTATTTTTAAGGTATAAGTTGTCGTGCAGAGGGTTGCGATAATTTTAGCTGCTGGCGTCAGCAGCCGGATGAACACGAAGCTGGCAAAGGTTCTGCACGAAGTCTGCGGCAGGCCGATGCTAAGCTACGTAGTCGATGCCTGCCGAAGCGTCGGCGTGGGAAAAATGTACGTTGTCGTCGGCTTCGGTTCCGAACAGGTCAGGCAGCGGTTCAGCACCGATGATAATGGCGATATAGTATGGGTGACTCAGCCCGAGCAGAAAGGCACCGCTGATGCGGTTAGCTGCTGCGCTGAGCACCTGAAGGAGTTCACCGGCCAGACGCTGGTGCTGTGCGGCGACGGGCCGTTGATTCGCATCGAAATGCTAAAGACGCTTATCGAAAAGCACAACACCGAGCACGCCGGTGCAACTCTTGCCACGGCCGTCCTTGAAGATCCGACCGGCTACGGACGCATCATCCGCGATACCTATGGCAACATCGAAGGCATAGTCGAGCACGCCGACTGCACACCTGAGCAGCTTAAGATACAGGAGGTCAATCCGAGCTATTATCTGTTTAATAACAAGGTTCTCTTCGAGGCGCTTAAACAGGTCAAACCCGACAACGTAAAGGGCGAGTTTTATCTCACCGATGCTCTTGCTGTGATTATTGCGGGCGGGCACAGGGTCGTGGCCGTCACAGCAGTGCGGCCGGAAGAGGCAATGGGCGTAAACAGCCGGGAGCAGCTCAGCGAGGCCGGCAAGATTATGCAGCGCAGAATCCAGAATCGGCTGATGGAAAATGGTGTAACCATCGTCGACCCGCCGAATACCTGGATTGACGCCCGCGCGCAAATCGGCCAGGATACCGTCATTGAGCCGTTTACCTGCATATACGGCGATGTCGTTATAGGCGCCAATTGCCGCATCGGGCCTTTTGCATACCTGCGAAGCGGAACGAAACTCGACAGGGATGTTGTGCTCGGCGTCTTCACGGAAGTTAAGAACGCAGCGATTGCTGAAGGGGTCCGTGCACGACATCATAGTTACATCGGCGACGCTACTGTCGGCAAAAACGTCAACGTCGGTGCCGGCTCCATTACCGCCAACTACGACGGCAAACAAATTCATCGTACCATCGTTGGTGATAACTGCTATATCGGTTCCGGAGCGGTGCTGGTTGCGCCGCTACAGCTTAAGGACGGCGCATATATCGAGCCGGGCGCCGTAGTTCGTCCTTCGTCCAATACAGAGGAAAGGACCTGAAGCGATGTTTCTAAACGACCAAATGAAAATATTCTCGGGCTGCAGCAACGAACCATTGGCCAGGGCCGTGTGCAAGTATCTCGATGTGCCTCTCGGCGGCGCAGAGATAGAAAAATTCCCCGACGGCGAAAAAATCATCCGTGTCGAAGATGACGTCAGAGGCAGAGATTGTTTCGTGATTCAATCCACATGCAGGCCTGTGGACGAAAATCTTGTCGAGCTGCTCATTTACCTCGATTGCCTCAGGCGTGCCAGCGCGAAGCGTATTACCGCCGTAATACCTTACTTCGGCTACGCACGACAGGACCGAAAGGACGAGGGCCGTGTGCCGATTACCGCAAAACTCGTCGCCAATCTCATTACCGCCGCCGGCGCAGACCGCGTTCTCACCATCGACCTGCACGCCCAGCAGCTACAGGGCTTTTTCGATATACCTGTAGACCACCTGACCGGGGAGCTTGTGCTGAGCAAATATTTCCGCGACAAGAAAATCGATAAGCTCACCGTGGTCTCTCCGGACGTGGGCAACATCAAGATTGCATCTCGTTACGTTTCGGACCTCGGAGGCGATTTGGCGATTATCCATAAAAGACGGGTCAGTAGCAGCCAGGTTCAGGCAGAGGAGCTTATCGGAGATGTTGCCGGCAGAAACATTCTTATGTGCGACGATATGATTACCACTGCCGGCACCATTTGCATCGCCGCGCAACTCGTAAAAAAGCGAGGCGCCAGTGATGTGTGTGTCGGCGCAACTCACGGAGTGTTCGCGCCCGGCGCAGTGGAAAAGCTCGGCAAAGCGCCTATTGATGAGGTGGTAGTCACCGATACTATACCACTGACCAAGGAGGCCGCGGCAATGAAGAAAATCAAGGTTTTAACCGTCTGTGCCATGCTCGGCGAGGCGATAAAAAGAATACATAGAAATGAATCGGTAAGCAGCTTGTTTGTCCCCCATCAGCCGTAGGGTTGGGCAGAGTAATATAACAGTAAATCGGTGGGTAAGAGCCACCTTGTAAAATCGGTTTTTTGTGAGGAAATTATGGGTAAAGCTTTGGTGTTACAGGCCCAGACGCGTAAGAAGCTCGGTTCGAAGGATGCAGCCGGATTGCGCAAACAGGGCAGGGTCCCGGCCATATGCTATGGCCACAAGCAGGAGCCAGTCGCCGTTTCCCTCGATGCGCACGCCTTTGTCGAGGCGCTGCATCATGGGCATCGGCTGATGGATATCCAGGTGGGCGATAAACACGAGACAATGCTCGTCAAGGACATTCAGTACGACCATCTCGGAAAAGAAATCATCCACGTGGACCTGATGAGGGTCGATGTCAAGGAAATGGTCAGCGTGGAAGTCCCGATTGAGCTTAAGGGCACTGCAAAGGGCACACACGAAGGCGGTATGGTCGAGCTGCACGTCGGCAATCTGGAGATTGAATGCCGCGTCACTGATATCCCTGAGGTTATCACCGTCTCCATCAAGGAAATGGGCGTCGATGATGCGATTCACGCTTGCGATATTCAGTTGCCCGAAGGCGTCAAACTCGTCAGCCAGCCGGATTTGCTGGTAGCCACCTGCCACGTTGTTGCCGCTGCCAAGACAACCGAGGAGCTTGAGGCCGAGATGCCTGTTGTCCCGGAGGTCATAACCGAGGCAAAGGAGGAGGCCGAACGAGAGGAAGCCGGCGAAGAGAAGAAGTAGGGCTTTGTCTGGTGAGCCCCGATATGGCTGGTATGAAGATGATAGTTGGACTTGGAAATCCCGGTAAGAGTTATGCCGAGACGCGGCATAATGTGGGTTTTAGAGTTGTTGATTTGCTCGCCGATGACCTTGGTGTTGAGATTGGCAAACGCAGCTTCGGCGGCCGGCTCGCCAAGGGCGAATGTGCCGGCAGGGGGCTTATGTTGTTTAAGCCCTGGCGATATATGAATCGCAGTGGCCTGCCTGTAGCCGAGGCAGTCGCCTTCTATAAGCTGAATCTGTGCGACATGCTTGTGGTACTCGACGATATATGGCTTGAGCCGGGCCGAATCAGATTAAGGACCAAAGGTTCGGCCGGCGGGCATAACGGACTGGCAGACGTGCTTGCTAAACTCGGAACAGAAGATGTTCCCCGCCTGCGAATCGGCATTGGACGCTGTCCGACCGACGAGCAGACCGATTACGTCCTGGGTGAGCCGGACCAGGAAGAAAACACTCTCATAAATCAGGGCGTCGGACGAGCCAAAGAAGCGGCGATTTGCTGGCTTCAGGAAGGTATCGATGCGGCGATGACAAAATTCAATAGTAGCGAAACGTAATTAGCAAATTTTGCTGGAGGTAACTAATTTGAAAACTGCTGTCAAAAAGCTTTATGAAGGAATGTTTCTCATAGACTCGGCCGAAGCGGCGAGGGATTGGGATGGTATCCTTGATTTCATCAGGGCGACATTGACTAGGGCCGATGCTGAAATCATTGCCATTCGCAAGTGGGACGAGCGGCCTCTGGCCTACACAATCAGAAGGTGCAGCCGCGGGACATATATACTTACTTACTTCAGGGCCGACGGAGAAAAAATCCGCGATATCGAACGCGATGTTCAGCTTTCGGAGCGTATCATTCGGGTGTTAATTCTCAGGGCCGAGCAACTCACCGAGGAGGATGTCAACAAAGAGCCGCAGGCGGCGCGTGCTGAAAACCAGCCTCGGCAGCCGGCCCAGCGGGAAGTCGCGCCTGAACAGGCAAAGCCATCTGACGAGGCGTCCGAGGAAAGCGACCAGGAAGATTTCGATGGAGGCGACGGCGACCAGGATAACACAGAGCAGCAGGATTCGTAAGCCGTGCGCGGGGCGTGACCGAATCGGCCTTGCCTGTTGTGAAAAAATACATAGGAGTTGATTATGGCCAACTTTAACAAGGTATTACTGATAGGCAATCTTACGCGCGACCCGCAGTTGTCGTATCTGCCGAGCCAGACCCCGGTCGTGGAATTCGGCCTGGCGGTCAACCGCAAATGGACCGGCAAGGACGGCCAGAGCAAGGACGAAACCTGCTTTGTTGACTGCCGGGCATTCGGTCGGCTGGCCGAGAACATCAACAAGTATATGACCAAAGGCCGTCCTCTTTTTGTCGAGGGCCGGCTTTCGTATGATACCTGGACGGCACAGGATGGCTCCAAACGCAGCAGGCACAGGGTTGTTGTGGAGAACTTCCAGTTCCTCGGCGCCCCCCCAGGCGGCGGTGTCGGCACGGATAGTCAGGTTCAGCCCGACGGTGCCTCGTCGGAGGGGCCGGCAAAAGGGGCACAACCGTCAGACGATGATATTCCATTTTAATAGTGACTCGGCGCTGCCCGGTGACTCGGGGCTGTCGAGTCTCGAGCGACGAGAAACCCAATAGAGGTGAAAATATGGTGCAACGCAACGACAGGAGAGACCGAAAAACAACAAAGACCCGCAAGCTGGCCCCTCAGGGGCAGACGCAGTGTCGGTTTTGCAGGCGGGGCGATAAGTATGTTGATTATAAGGATATCGAGACGCTGCAGAAGCTGCTGACGCATCGCGGAAAGATATACTCACGCAAGCGCAGCGGCAATTGTGCGGGCTGTCAGCGCAAAGTCAAAAGAGCCATCAAGCGGGCAAGATATATGGCGCTTTTGCCGTTTACCGCATAAACCAGAAATAAGAACACAAGCGCACAAGAACGAAAGAGCGCAGCTACTTGTGACTTATGCACTTATGAGTTGTGCTCCTGTAAGCGGAGGTTGAGTAAATGAAGGTATTATTGACGGATGATATAAGCAAACTCGGCTGGCTCGGTGACGTCGTTGATGTTGCCGATGGCTACGCGAGAAACTACCTGTTCACTCAGGGCCTTGCCAAGCCCGCCACCGAGGCGAATATAAAGGCAATCGCGCGGGCCAAGGCGCAGCGTGCTGAGCAGCGTCGGCTTGAAATCGAACGGCTTGCAGAGGCGGCAAAAGCCGTCGATGGTGCCGAGGCAGTCATCGCCGCCGCTGCGAACGAGCAGGGGCATCTTTTCGGCTCGATTACACAGCATAATATTGCTGAGAACCTGCGAGCGCAGGGCTTCGAGGTCCACGATGACATTGTTGTGCTCGATGAGCACATAAAGCAGGTCGGCACTTATAACATCACCCTGAGTTTTTCGGATGATGTGACTGCTGCCATTAGCGTCGTTGTTGTCCCCGAAGGCGCTGATGTCGAGGCCTTCAAGGCCGCACAGAAAGAGGCCGCACAGCAGCAATCCGCTGAATCTTCCCCTGAGGAGGAAAGTCAGGAACCAGAAGGACAGGGCAAAGAGGCCGAGTAGTAAGCTGCGATTATCGGCTGGGAAACGATTTGGCTCTCGAGAACAGTTTTTTCGATGGATCGTTTGGTGCCTTGGTATCAGTTGATTTATACTATGGCGCTTATGGTAATGATGATTCCAAGGGTCGTGAGAATTCCACCGAAGATGCGAGCAAGCAAAACCAGTGTGCTCTCACCGACTTTTCTGTGAAACGCGCCGACAGAAACGCTTAGCAGAATCCACCAGAACATTGAGCCAAGGAACACGCCTGCGACAAGCTGTCCAGCTTCGCTCCATCGCCTGCCTGAACCGGCTATGCCCAGACCGGCGAAGACGCTCGCAGAGACCAGAAACGCCATTGGATTAGACAGCGTAATCAGCAGTGTTGAGCCGTAATTGTTGAAATGGCACAGTTTTTCGGCAAGTGGACCCTCTTTTATGCGCTTTACCGTAAACGCCTTTATTCCGAGCAGGCAGAGGAATATACCGCCGAAAAGCCGAAACCATAAATGTTGTTCAACCAGAAAATCGGAGACGATGGTTAGGCCGAACACTGCAAGAGTTCCGTATATTGCATCGCCGGTTGCTGCGCCAAAGCCGGAGACCAGACCATGCATCCTTCCGCGGACAAGTGTTCGCTGGGTGCACAACAGACCTACCGGTCCGATGGGCACTGCCATCACAATGCCGACCGCGAATCCCTTCAATAACAGGTTAATGTCCATTCAAACACTCTGTTCGTAATTATGACGGCCTTTTGGGTTAATCAATAGCATTGACGTCAGCAAAAACTCTGGCCATCTCTATGAGGAACACTCGCCGTATTGCGTCGTAGCCGCGTTCGCTCGGGTCTTCGATATTCAAATAATACCAGTAGGTAGGGTCATTCCAGCGGTAGTTCTTGAGCCAGAGCTTCCTGCAATGTATTCCGTGTCCGAGGAAGGTCGTGTGAATGTCCACCAAATGCACGTTATCGTGTTTCGCGGCGCACTGGGCGATGATTGTGTTATAGGCGTGTAGTATCCCGATGCCATCCGGCCAGGCAGGCAACCCTGTGAACCAGGCGCTTGTATTTCCTGTGCCGTCACTCGGGTCGTAAATGTTGGCCAGAAATATATGGCAGCCGCCCGGAAAGGCCTCTTGGATTAAATTCACCATCTCATCCAGTCTTTTTTCAAAGTTATCTATCCATGGCCTGGCCTGCTCAAAGCTCGCCCCATACATCGCTCCTTCTTCAGGGGGCCGTCTCCCATAGCTGTGAATAAGGTCGTTGCCTCCCGTAGTCATCACCACGATTCCGAACACGTCCTCAGGATATCTATGTAGTGCCTTAATCTCCGCATGGTGTCGAATCGAGGTCGTCCCTGAACTGGCGATGTTTCTCGTTGTCAGGTTGGGCAGGACCGCTGATAGATTTTTGCCGACCATATCAGGGCTGTCACTTGGCGGATTTTTGACGAGACGCTCAAAATACGAAAACCCCGAACGTGCGCCGTATCCGTCAGTGATGCTATCCCCAATTCCCAGCAGCAGCGCCTCCTGTTCGCTCCAGAAATGACCGAATGGCTCAGCAGGAACATCCGGTCCTGCCGGCCCCTCTCCCTGCGGAAGGTATACATTGAAATATAAGATGCCGCCGATTAGAAGTGCGACTGCTATCACGGCGATAATAGAGCACCGCAAAAGCCGAACAACAAATCTGCGCTTGGCGGGATTATCGGCTGAACTTGTCCCCCTGTTCATTTCAGTTTCTTTTCATTTACCGGGTATAACGCGCAAAAATTATTGAAGCAGTAGCCGAGTTCTTCGGTTGTCCTGCTGCCTTCGTATAGGAGAATACGGAACCTGAAAACGGCGGATTCGCCCGGCCGCAGTGTGAGGTTCAATGGCTGGGGATTTTTCATTCCTGTAGCTTTTTGAAAATGGTGCTGGCCCAGGGGATTAGCTGAGAATAGTCCATAGCCGCGTGCCATCCAGTACGTCGGGTAATTTACGCCGTCGGGATGATTGAAAATCGCAATGCCAATCGTTTTACCGTCCTTTTGCCCCTCCAGCCGGAGCCATTTGGCTCGCCTGCCCCAGACGCTTGATTCTTGTTTTGCTCCTTCCGAGTTGAGATATTCCCCCGTCCCTCCTTCTTCACGCAGCCAGTCCGCAACGCGAATTGCAAACATCCCTTCTTTTGTATCACCGAACACAACCTTTTCGTTCTGTGCAGTCAGCACGATATTGAAATCTACGGTGTATTGATTCGGCTCAGCAGAAAAAACCATGTCCCTTTTTTCTTCCAGCAGCACGTTTCCCTTTCTGCTGACCCAGTGCAGCACTACTGACAGTGTCCCTGTGCCCCCTCCTGATTTTGTCTGTGTTGTTTTGACGTGTTTTATCTGTGGCGGCGAGGTGGTGTTATTCCAGAAGCCGTCACGGTTGACCTTATCGTATGTGAAAAACAGACCCGTATGATGCGGGTGGTCGGTGCTCTCGCCCGGTATCGTCTCGAATGGAAAACCACGTGTAATCACAAGTCCCGACGGGCTTTTCATCGGATATAAAATCGGTTTGGTCAGCTTGTCGTCGTAGAGGTAGCTTGTTATGAGCTTCTCGCCGCACATCACATCTATTTTATTTTCCGCCTGTGTGAACGAAATATCCTCTGCCGGGTAGCTTGTGCTCGCCACTGTCAGTGCGGCAACCGCCACGCATAGAATTGTTTTTTTAGTCATCGAAACATCCATCCTGTTTCCTTTCGAGCCTACTTTGTGCCCCGTTTTCTACATTAACCCGTACGCCCAAGCCAGGACTTTTATCGGGTGTTGAGTTGGTTTTCCGCTGATATGTTCAATCTGCATCCCGCAGGCGGCGCATTCGGTCAGCACGATTTGTGCTGGTGTCCCGGCAAGAGCTTTTTTCAGGTTTTGCGATATTTTTTCCGACAGCTCGTAGTTTTTTTTCTGCATCCCGAACGTCCCTGCCAGGCCGCAGCAACCGGCCTTCAAATCGACAATATCGAGGCCGCAAAGTTTTTTCAAGAGTTCGATACTCGCGCCGTACGCGTCGATTGCGAACAAATGGCACGGCGTGTGATAGACGTATTGCTTTGATATTTTCCGTTCGGCCTTTTTCAGTTTGCCCTGCCGTTCAAGCCAAAGCAGGTATTCCATCAGCTCAAACGTATTGGCCGAGACCAGCTTCGCATCGTCACCCTGCACGTAATGCCTTGGCTCCTGTTTAAGACACAGTGCCGCGCTGGGTTCGGAACAGATAATCCTATAACCTTTTCGAACCGCTTCTGCGAGGTATTTCACACTATAGGACAAATCCCGCCTGGCTGTTTTCACATCGCCGTAGACAATCGCAGGCAGCGGCGCCGGCCTTTGTTTGGGCAGTGTCACTTCAATCCCGTTGTTTCGCAGCACGTCGATAACAGCATAGCCGAGTTCGTGGTCGTTGAAGTTGGCGTATGTATCCACAAAATATGCAACCTTTTCGATTGGATTTTCGACCGGCCCACACGCCTCCAGATACTTCCTGCCAGCGGCAAGAAATGAACCAGAGGCAAACCTTGGCATCACGCGCCGCCGGTCTATTCCCGCAGTTTTTTCGAGAATCCATCGAGTTACCCCAAGACCTATTACGAAGTTGGAAATGGGCGCGAAAATACTGCCTAACCGGCTCAGATATCTGTTGTGTCCAAGGGCTAATTGTGCCCGACTAAGTCCCTTTCGCCTCGCGTACTCAGCGCGGGCCGCTGCTATAATCTTCGATACATCCACGCCCGCCGGGCACTCGATTGAGCAGGCCTTGCAGTTAACGCACAAATCAAGAAACTTGCGAAACTCCGCCGAGTCGAATTCCTCCTCGCTCATCTGCCCCGTTGCCCAGAACCGCAGGACGTTCATCTTGGCACGAGAGCTGTTCAGCTCATCTCCGAACGCCCTAAAAACCGGACACATCCGAAGCTCCGGCTCTTTGGCCCTGCAAACGCCACAGCCGCTGCATTGCTCAAGCTCAAGAGCAATCTCATCCTGCTCAAAGAATATACCTGATTGCCCAAGCGTTCGGTCAGGTAAAACCCGCCGCTGTGCCTTCAGGTTACTTGTCATCACGTCTGCATCGTCGCTTATTATCTTTCCGGGATTGAGCAGGCCATCCGGGTCGAAAATCTTTTTCACTCTGCATAGCAGGTCGTAGAACTCGTCGCCGTATTGCCGTCTCAGGAAAGCCGCTCTGACCAGCCCCACCGCATGCTCGCCGCTGACGCTTCCGCCCAGCGACCAGGCCAGCGCGAATGCTTCGTTGGCAATACGCACCATTTTCTCTACGTCGCCCTGCTCGCCCAAATCCAGGTATGGCCTGATGTGCAATTCACCGTCGCCTGCGTGGCCGTAATAGCTCATCGCAATATCGTATTTGGCACCGATTCTCTGCAGGCCGGTGATATACTCCCCCAGCTTATCGTTTTCTACCGACACGTCTTCAATGAATGGCACGGGCCTTTTCTTGCCTCGGCGCCCATCGAGAAGCGGCACAGCATCTTTGCGCGCCTTCCACAGCCGTTTCTGAGTCTGCTCATTTAGGATGACAGTCCGGCCGACGGCAATCGCACCAATAGCTGAATCGGTAACACTGATTTTCTCTTTGACCTCCTCAGGTGTTTCCCCGATGTGCTCGACTAACAGCGTTGCGGCAGCGTCGGCAGGCAGAATGTCTTTGTACCTGGGGAGATGTTCAATTGCCATACCAATCAGGACTTTGTCCATAAGCTCACAGGCCGAGGCGCCTTTTGCCACGATAATCGGCGCCGCCCTGGCCATTTTCTCCAGCGAGTCAAACTCAAGCTGCAAAAGCCCCTTGGCCTTTGGCAAAGGGACTGTCCGAAGCGTGATTTTCGTGAATATTGCCAGCGTGCCCTCCGAGCCAGCCATCAGCCGGGCCAAATTAATCCTGCCGTCGTGACACACGCCTGCGAGGTTATAACCGCTGCTGTTGCGTTTCGTCCGGGGTAGCGCCCTGGCTATGATGCTTTGTTTACCCTCTAATAATCCGATGCAGGCCTGTGTGATTTTCTTCAGTCCCTCATTTCGTATCTCATCCGGGTACATGCTGTTGGTCAGTTCTACCAAACTGCCGTCTGCGAGAACCGCCTCGACTTTTTCCACGTAGTCGCCGATGTATCCGAATTGCAGCGAATGTGCGCCGGTGGCATTGTTAGCCACACAGCCGCCTATCACGGCCCGGTCGGCGGTCGAAGGGTCAGGCCCGATTTTTCTGCTGTACGTCGCAAGGTGGTTGTTCAGTTCATCGAGCACGACGCCCGGCTCACAGGTTACCAGTTGGCCGTCGTCGGCCGCACTGATAATCCTGTTCATATACCGGCTCACGTCCAGCACTATCCCGCTGCATAACGACTCGCCCGCCACGCCGCTGCCTGCGCCACGCGCAGCTATCGATATCCGTTTATCGCGCGCGTATCCGATGACCGCTGCGACGTCATCTGCATCTCGAGGGCAGACTACGCAGCTTGGCGTGATTTGGTAGATACTGGCGTCGCTGCTGTATGCCGCCCTGTGCAGAGTATCGGCGAATACATCCCCTTTAACGATACAGGTCAATTCTGCCGCGATTTCAACTAGCTTTCGGCTCATTTGTCCTGCCAAACGTGATTAGAGCTGCCAAACAGCATCGTGCAAATGAATTTTACCAAAAGTGCTCCCAGAGTGATACCCCGCGTGAGGCACACAAGCCATAAGTGCATAAGTCACAAGTCCTTTTGCCCTTTGGCACTTGTGCCCTTTTGCTCTTACGCCCTTGTGCTCTTGCTATAGCTGGCGTTCGTCGCTGCCTGCGTCGCGGGGCAGGCGAATTGAGTTGGCGGCGTTGGCTTTTTGCAGTTGTTCAAGCTCCTTTTTGCTTACTTCGCCTTTGATGAACTGCTGGACAATCGGGTCGGGGTGATTGTGGATGTAGTCTGCATCGCCGTCGGCGATTATCTTGCCGTGGTGCAGCATCACGATTCGGTCACCTATCTTGTAGGCGCTTTTCATATCGTGTGTTACCGCTATGCTTGTAACGCCAAGCTCCTGCTCGAGCTTGAGTATCAGCTCGTTTATCGTGTCCGCCCGTATCGGGTCGAGTCCGGTTGTGGGTTCATCGTACAGTATAACCTCCGGGCCGAGCGCGATGGCCCTGGCAAGGGCAACACGCTTGCGCTGCCCGCCCGACATGTTGGCAGGATAAAAGTGCTGAAAACCGTCCAGCCCGACCATTTGAAGCTTCTCACGAACAAGCTGCTCCACCGCGCTCCAGCGGGTCACCTGGCAGTGCTGCCTGACGGGAAACATTATATTTTCAGCTACGCTCAAGCTGTCAAACAGCGCCCCCGCCTGGAACAGATACCCGAAATGCGCACGAATGTCGTTGAGGTCCTTGTCGTCAAGGTTGTCTATCCGCCTGCCTTTGAAATATACCTCGCCGGAGGTGGGTCTTTGCAGAACTATCATATGTTTGAGCAGGACCGTCTTTCCGCAGCCGCTCGGCCCAATGACAACGGTCGTTTTGCCTTTTTCTATAGCCAGAGAGATGCCATCAAGGACGACGTTGTTTCGGAATTTTTTGGTGACGTTTTTGAGGACGATTATGCCGGATTCGGGTGTAATGTCGGTTTCTTCCGGCTGACTCACAGGGCTGGCCTGCTCTGCCGCCTGCTCTTCGGCAGAGACATTGCGTATGATACGAGTTACCGTTTTCTGTTCGCTGATTTCGTCCACTTGGCTTACCCCACTAAGCTGCGTAAAGGCCAGAAGGAGTTGTAAAGCGCCTTGAAAATCACAACAAGAGCGAAGTCAAGAATTAATATTGAAATGAAGCTCATAACAAATGCCTCGGTGCACGCCCGGCCGACGCCCCTTGCGCCTTCTTTGCAATGAAAACCCTTGTAACAGCTTATCACCGCGATAGCCCCGCCAAAGAAAAATCCTTTGATGACTCCACAGACAACGTCCCACATCTCCACGCCATACGCGCTGAAGCTCCAGTATGCCCGCGCGTTTATGTGCAGTTGCACCACGCTGACAAACCACCCGCCTATAATTCCCAGCAGGTCCGCATAGATAATGAGAGCCGGCGTCAGCAGCAGGCACGCCAGCACCCGAGGCACCACCAGATAACTTACTGGGTCTGTGCCCATACTCTCGATGGCGTCTATCTGCTCGGTCACGTTCATCGTTCCAAGCTCCGCAGTCAGCGCCCCGCCTATGCGCCCGGCTAACATCACAGCAGCCAGCACAGGCCCAAGCTCTTTTACCACGGAGACATTTATCAAAACGCCGAGATGCTCCTCTAATCCCATTCCCGCCAACTGGTCATACGCCTGCACGGCCAGTGTCATACCTACAAACGCGCCGGTTATCATTATAACTGGCACGCTTCGGACACCTATTTGCAGCATCTGTGCCCAAATCAGCGGGTAGGTCTGACTCATGCCGATGCTGTGCGCAGAGGTAACCGCTGAGCGCCAGACAAACCTGCCAAATTGTCCTGCGCCACTTATCCCGTTTATGGTTTTAGTTGCCACAGCCCCAATCATATCCGCACCATTTTTTATTGATTATTGATGACGCCTGATTTTTCGATTTGCTATTTATGATTTACTATTGTCGCCGAATGGTCAATGACAAGTAGTAAAAATACAATAATGAATAGTAAATCATCAATGGCCCTGCCTTTCCGGCACCCTGTTTTTCATCGACAAATCAGGGCCGGGGCATTCCTAAAATGGAGCGGGACGGCCGACAAGTCTTAACCCCCGTGAGATAATTAACTGTGAGATATTGCCACGTTATCATCACGGAGCTAATACAACATAACCACGTTTTTCTCGGTGGTCAACCCTATAAACGGCCCCTATTTTGTGTTTATAGGACCCTCCGATTTCTCGGGGCTTTCAAGCACTTAGGCCTTTTCCCCTGAGGCCCCGGGGGCTATAATGTAGCTGGTCTGATATGAAAACGAAAGCGTGTAGGTCTATAAATCATAAGCGCCCGTCGGCATCCCGATTCATCGCCGGTTTCGTATGCCTGTCGCTTGTGCTGGCCTGTTCCGGCTGCGTCGAGCGAAAGCTTGCGATAAATACTAATCCGGCCGGTGCGATGGTAATGCTCAACGACGAAGAAATAGGCATCTCTCCCGTTACCGCATCATTCAACTGGTATGGGGATTACAATATAACAATAAGCAAGCCCGGTTTTCAAACGCTGCACACCCATAGGAAGCTGGCGTCGCCTTGGTATGACCATTTCCCCATCGACTTTTTTGCACAAATCCTTTACCCCGGCCGAATTGTCGATTATTACGAATGGTCCTTTGAGTTGGCACCTCAAAAGAAAATTGACAGGCAGGAGTTGATTGAAGCCGCCCGGCGTTTCGGCGCTGCTGAATAGATTTGTAGCGACCTTCTAAACAAGGTTATTTCTGTACCAGTCGAGGGCCTTTCGCAGGCCCTCGTTGAAAACAACGACCGGCTTGTAGCCCAGAAGTTTCTTTGCAAGCGAGATATCCGCCAACGAGTGTTTGACGTCGCCGGCTCGCGGCGGTGCGTAAATCGGCTTTACGTCCTTGCCCAGGAGCTTGTTTATTGCATTGATAATTTCGTTCACCGTTACTGCCTCTCCGCAGGCGATATTTACGACTTGGCCTTTTGTCTGCTTTGCCCTTGCGGCAAGCAGATTTGCCTCGACGACATTATCGACAAAGGTGAAGTCTCTGCTTTGTGTGCCGTCGCCGTAAACGGTTGGCTGCTCGCCTTTCAATATCGCCGTCACAAAGGCCGGTATTGCCGCCGCATACTGGCTGGTTGGGTCCTGGTGCGGACCAAAGACATTGAAGTATCGCAGCGAAATAGTCTCTAATCCATAAACCTTGTAAAAAACGGCACAGTAATATTCCCCCATCAATTTTGCCGCGGCGTAAGGTGAGAGCGGGTTGACAGGCATTGTCTCAACTTTCGGCAGCGTCGGCGTATTGCCGTAGGCCGAAGAGCTGGCGGCGTAGACGAAACGCTTCACCTTGGCATCTCTTGCTGCCAAAAGTAGAGCAAATGTCGCATCAACGCAATGTGTGTGTGTGGCAGCGGGGTCGTCAACACTGCGAGGCACCGAAGGCAGCGCACCTTGGTGCAGAACTACGTCGATACCCTGTATTGCCGTGCGTGCAACATCCGGCTTGCCCATATCTGCTTCTATAAATTCTATTTTGTCTAAGATGCCGGTGAGGTTTGCCTTTTTGCCGGTTAGCAGATTATCAATGATTCTGACAAAACAACCCTGGGAAACGAGTGCAGCGCAGATGTTTGAACCGATGAACCCGGCTCCGCCGGTGACTAAAAATTTGTCCATTCAAATCCCCTTTTGCCGTCCTCATGAATGAGTAGGTATATAGATGAGTTGCTCCTTTACTCGGTTACACCTTCGCCGGCTCCAGCTGCTGGTATTCCTGATAAGACCTGAACATCTCGCGGAAATAACCGCCCTTAAGCATCTTGGCTCCCAGCAGGACACAGCCGAGTATCTTGGCATCAACTTGCCTTAATTCGCTAATGATTCGCGCTGCTGCCCCTCGTCTGGTGGCCGACGCATTGAACACGAGAATCGTCCCGTCCACGCACTTTGCCAGTATCTTGGACTCGCTTGCTAACAGCACCGGCGGTCCGTCGACTATCACATAGTCATAATTCGCTCGTTGCTGCTTAATCATTTGCTCCATCGCCTTGCCGCCCAGAACCTCTGCCGGGCTGGCTGGCATTGGCCCGGACTCGATTATATCCAGCCGTTCCATACCACTGGACTTTAGGACCTCCTGCAGGCCGCATTGCCCTGTTAACAAGCCGCTTAGTCCTCGCGGGGCCTGTTCACCCGGCTTCGGAGGGTTCGGTCGGGGCGAAAATATCGCTTCCAGACCAGGCCGCCTGAAGTTGGCGTCTATCAGCAGAACTTTCTTGCCGGCGGTGACAAGGGTTGTTGCGAGATTGACTGCCACTGTTGTCTTTCCATCCCTGGCGCCGCCGCTTGTAACCAGTATCGTCCGGGCACTCTGTTCTGTTTCGGACAGCTCTAGGTTCGTGCGTATCCGCCTGTATGACTCGCTTACAATGCTGTTGGGTGCCTGTCGAACCACAAGCGCGGGCTCTATTTCATCGAGCTGAGAATCCTCCTCGGCATCCGGTATCATTCCCAGAAGCGGAATATGAAGGTACAACGCCACATCCTTTGGCCTTCGCACAAGGTCATTAAGCATCTCTATTAAAAAGGCAAGTCCGGCTCCAAGCAGCAATCCCAAGAACATTCCCCCGGGGAAGAATATCTGCCACCTTGGGAAGCTTGCTTCGAGCGGTTCCGGAGCGGGGGCTACAAACTGGACCTTTGGCGTCTCGGGGTCGTCATAAACTATCTTCAGCTTTTCTATCTGTTGCTTGATAGAATCGAGCATAGCCCTTCTTTCATCTTTTACGGCCGCACGTTTCTCGAATTGTACTCGCGCCAGATCAATGTCTTCCTTGCGTTTATTGGCCTCTTCACGCATCTGTTCGAGTGTTTCGAGTCGTTTCTCCATCGTTATAAGAGCATCCTGAGCATCCCTCAGATTTGATTGCCTGGTTTGCTCGGCAATCGCGGTCTTTCTTCGCAGCCTCTCCTGTTCTGTCGCATCTATAAGCTCCCTGATTTGCCGAATGATTCTGTGGTCCTCACCAAACCGCGCAAGCGCGCTTGCAAGCGCGGATTCCCTTAGTGCAAGCTGCTGCGCTAACGAGGTCATCACGGGATCCGTTTCAACCTGTCGCTCCACCTGCACCTGCACAGGTCCTTGTGCTTGCAACGCAAGACGTTCGATTGCCGCCCGCGTCTGGCTTATATCCATCTTAAGCTGATTCTGCTCCACCTCCAGGTCGTTGAGTTTCCGGTCTTCGATAGACATAAATGTTTTCAGTTCAAGGTCGGCAAATCCATATCTGCGACGAACATCGTCGAGACTGCGCTCCGCCAACTCTAGGTCTCTTTGCACTCGCTCCCGTTGCTTCTCGAGTTGAGACAGCTTCTCTGCCACGTCTTTGCGTGACGTTCCTCCTTGGCTGCTCACAAACAAGGTTACCATTTCGTTCACTATCAGGGCCGATTCTTCCTTGCTCCCGCAGGTCATCGAAACAATTATCGAGTCGCCATCTCTTTGTGCTGCAGCACCGAGATACTTTTTCAGGTCTCTGACGGCCTTTCTAATGCGTGTGTCCTTAATATCACCGAAACCTTGAAACCACCGAGTCTGTTGAATTCTGTCCCTGTCAATTAATTGCTGAAGCATGTTCTGGCTTTTCAGTTGCGCAGCCATTGATAACCGGGAGCCGTATTGTATGTCTTTGCCAACGATAGGGCTCTGTATTGTGGTGGGGTCTTTCTCGACGGGCGGCAGCACCCTTACAAATGTGCTTGCCCTGTATCTTGGCCAGTATCTCAGTAATACAAACCAACCTCCAACGCCGCAGAACAAGCCGAGTATCGTCATCAATGCTATCATAAGCCAGTGTGTGCGAAGCACGCGGAGCACTTCTCGTGGCGTCATCGAACCGGCAGCCCCGCCTGCGGCTATTGCGGGTCGAGGAGGCATCATCGCTGATGGCCTGCCCATCATTGGTCTTTGTCCTGTATCTAGCATTTATGCTCCAGCCAAATCGTCAGCGATGTTGTCATCGAGCTGTCTGCCTCACACACAATAACAGGTTTTGTCGTTGTTTATTACTTTTTATTGCCTCAGATATTTCCCACCCGCTCAATCGCAGTGTTTATACGCTCTCTAACGGGCTTCGGCATATTTTCTCCGCCTGCCTCCAGTGCCTGTTCATAGGCCGCTCGTGCCTGTGGTAACTGCCCCAACTTCTCGTGAGACTGTCCCAGATGCTCATATACCTCTGTAGGTGTTTCTATCTGTCGTGCCTCATACTGCTGTATTGCCGACTGCTCATACTTTACGGCCTCGCTGTATTTGCCCTGCTTCTGAAGCACGAACCCATAAGTGTCAAGGTAACCAGGGTCGTCCGGGCTCGCTTCGTAAGCTCTCTTGGCGTATTCCAGTGCCTTTTCAGGGTCTCGGTCGTTCTCAGCAAGTATATATGCGATGTTGTTCAGCACTTGTGTATTATTCGGCTGTTTTGTGAGGATACTTTCGTAGACTTGCAATGCCTCGTCGAGGTAGTTTTTATCGGAAGTTTTGTTGAAGGCTAGTATAAGGACCTCACTTTTTTTCATTGTATAATCGAGCCATTGTGGGTCTTCGGGGTTGACCGTATTTATCAGTTTATCGATATACTCCTTTGCCCTGTTATAATCGCCTTTGAGACGACACAGATTGTATATGGACCAGTTTGCGGCGACAGATTCGGGGTCGGAGGCCAACATTTGCTGACAAAGCGATTCTACTTCTTGCCCGCCGAGTAATGTGTACATCTTGTCCAATACCTGCGAAGCGAGCATCGCATTGTTACCTGTCTTGTCAACGGCTTTTCTGCAGTACTCGACGGCTGTGGCGCGGTCACCCAGCTTCATTCTGCCCTCCGCCATTCGGAAATAAGCCACCGGCGCAAGGTCACCATCAATATATTTGCCTGCCTCTTCAAAAAGGTTGTCTATTTTGCCGGTATCCAGAAGGGCCTGTAGATGTCCACCCAGTGAGTCGATGTCCACCTGGCCTTGTTCCTTGCTTTTTTGCAAAGCTAGGGCATACAGTTGTTCCGCTTTGCCAAAATCGCCGGTTATGCTGGCGAAACGCGCGGCACGGTTGTGCCAGTAGACGTTGTCCGGTAATTGACTGATGATTTTAGCGTAGAAATCCTTTAGCAGTTCTGTTCGTTTTTGTCGCAAGTATATCCGTTCGAGCAGACTCCTTGCTTCATCAGGCGCCCCTGCGTCGTCAACGATACCCTTGAGTTCTGTAATAGCGTCTTCGGTGCGCCTGCTTTTCAGATATACCCGGGCAAGCGATACTCGTGTTGTTATCGAATCAAGCAGATTTATGCTGCGCTTAAGATCGGCTATTGCGAGGTCGTATTCCGCAAGCATATCGTTTATCTGGCCGCGCAGCTGCCACGCGGTTGCATCGCTCTGGTCACCCTCCAGTCGCTTGTTCACCAGCTCCAGGGCCTCATCCAGGCGTCCCTGTTTCATATAGAGCAGTGTTCCCAACAGCAGCCCTCTGCCGTCTGTCGGGTACCGTTCCGTGAAACTTGCTAGTTTTTGTTCGGCGTTTTTGACCAGACCGGTATTAAGGTAAGTTTGAATCATCAAAAGCTGATTGTCTGCTGTCTCCTCGATAGACAGGAGTTTGTCGGCGTACTTCACAACCTCGTCCTTGTCACGTGCTTTTTCTGCGAGATACAACAGGCCTTTGACAGTGTCTATATCCATAGGGTCAGCTTGATAATGCTGTTCCAAGATATTCTTGGCGGCCTCGTATTGCCCCATTTTTACATAATGGCGCCACAACAGTCCCGGTTCTTGTGTCGTCTTCAGCAGTTGCTCGGCCTTGTCCTGTTGGTCCGTCATACGGTAGTACTCGGCGTAGCTCTCGAGCACAGCTGGATTTTGTGGGTCGTAATTTCTCGCCCGGTCTAAAGCCGATGCAGCCATATCCAGCAACGCCCGGTGCCTCTGGCCGGTATTGTCAAGGGCAAGCCGCGTTGCGAGCCGGGCAAGCAATAATGCATTCTCAAGACTCGGTGAGTTCTGCTGCAGACTCTGCCTCAGTGCCAGCGCCCGATTTGGCTCACTTTCACTTATGTATTCCGCGTAGAAGCTCATAAGCTGCAAATCGCCAGGATTTAAAGCCATCGCCCGGTCAATGGCGTTTCTGGTCTCGATTTGTTGTGCGGAGGAAACACCATCTCCGAGTTTCTGATTGCGGCTGTAAAGCTGAGCGGCCAGTTCCCTCGCAATTGTTTTGTCAAAGGGATTGGTCCTTGCCGCCATTTGTATGTCCGCCAGAGAAGCTGCGTCGTTACCGAGCGCAGCATTTATACGGGACCGCAGCAGATAACCATACCCGAAAACCGGTCTCTGAGCTAGCGCGCTGCTAGCGCTGGACAGCGCGGTTTCATAGTCGGCCTTTGCAAAGGCAATCCTCGCGGCGAAAAATTCTCCTGAGCAGTCGTCAAGATTTTCCTGCCTTGCCACTTGCATAATATTCTCAGCAGTATCCCAGTCCTGCTTGCCCAAAGCCATATCGAACAGATAGCCCACTGCCCTGCGCCGTAACATCTCATCCACTTGCAGCGTGTTAGCCCCGCCGCTTATTCCGGCAACCTGCTCGAATTGCTCTGTTGCCTTATTGGGCTCACCGGTTGTCTCGTAAAACAAACCGAGAGCAATCGCCCGTCCGCCTGGACTGGCAATCCCGGAAAGCACTTCCTCTTGAATTTCTCTGCGCCTCTCGTCAGAGACTTTCGCTGGCTCCGGTTCGCTGAGCAATTTTTTGTAAAATAGGGCCATAGTGCTGTCCGGCTTGTATTTAAGGAATTTTTCTATTATCAGATTCGCCTGGCCGAGGTACCCTATAGCCACCGCGCTTTCACACACCGATGATACGGTGTTTGCCTGTAGCAGATCAGGGTCTTTATCAAGGAGTATCTCCATATTCTCGCTAAAGGCCGACAGGATATTTTGCATGTCAGCCGAGAGTTGTTCGTTTGAACGCTTGTCAGCCGGCTCTTGAAATTCTTGGTCGAGCACTCCGCCACCAATGGTATCCGTTAGCTTTTTTTCCTGCCTTAGGTTGTTAATTCGCCGTATCTGGCTGCTCTTGCTTTTAAGGATATCCAGTTTCGTCGCCACCCAGTTGGGGTCCCGCTGCGGCATCTGCTCCAGATATTGCTGAGCATCCGCAAATTCCCTTGCCCCTATAAGCGCTCTGATTCGCAGCATTTGGCTTCTGTCAGTTTTACCACATCGCAGCTCATACAAGTCGATGTTTTGCAGTGCTCTTTGCCACATCATTGCCCGAATCAGAATCTCTGTATAGTCCAGGCGTGCTTCGGGTTGGATTCCCTCTATTCCATTCAATATCGCGTCCGCTAGGAATTCTCCGACTGCACCGCTCTCAGCGGTGTTGGCAAAAGTCTTCGCAAGTCGGTAGCAGAGACGCGGGTCTGACCTGTTTGACGCTTTTAGTTGCGTATATGTGCTGTATAGCTTCCGTATAGCCGGGCCGGAATCCTGCCCGTCGATGCTGGCCGCTGCAAGCTCAACCATTCCCTGCCATTTAATGACCCCAGGGTCATCTCCGCTGCCAAAAATCTGCTCAATTTGATGAGCGGCCTGTTGTGCCTCTGCCAGAAATTCTCTTGCCTGTGATTCGTCGAGCTTTCCTGTCGAATCCAGTATCTGGTCAACATACGTGTCCACAAGCAGACCGTTAAATTGTATTTGATATAACTTGGCTATGGTTGAGCGTGGGCCGGTCATCTCCTGAATGTCGGGCAGCGAAAGAGCTTTTTTGGCGGTCCTGATTGCGCTGTCTAAATCTTTCTTTTGCTTGTGAACGTTGAAACGCTTGGTGTACAAATTTGCTGCGACCAGGGCGTAATCCGGCTTTTGTTCGTCGAGCTTGCATGCCTTCTCAATCGCCTCGATGGCCTTATCAAGGTAGTTCGGTCCCAGACGGTAGTCTGAGTAGTACTCTGCCAGTGCAGCAAAAGCATCGTCGTCTGAGTTGAATTTTGCGGTAAGTGCCAGATAATCCGGTTCAATCGACAGAATGTTCTCTCGCTGGTCCGGTGTGGGATTGCGCTGAAGAAGACGGTGCTTGGTGCGGAGCAGATTGATGTTGGCCTGTAACCCGTCATTTGTTGCTTGTACTGCTTCGGTTAGCAACTCTATCGCCTCATTCTGCGCGTTTTCTCTCGAATCAAGACTTCCTGTGGATAGTTCTATTTCGCCTTTGAGGATTGCCGCCTGCGCAAGATATAGGTAGATATCGGTGTTTGCCGGCTCCAGTTGTTTGACTTTCTCAAGGTCACCGGTTGCCCTCGATAGCGCCTCTTCTCTGTTTGTTACCATTCCGCGTTGTGCGGTCTCAAGCGTTGCCCTTCCTCTAATCAGATGAAGGTAAGGTCCCAACCGATGTGTCGACTCTCCCTTCTGTCTCAACTCCTTGACCTCCCATTCTGATACGTCCTTAGTGGCTAGTTCCGGGTCGGCACCAGGCCTTTCAATCATTTCTATGAATTCAGAGGCCTGTGATGCTACGTCCTGCCAGATAAGGCCCGATGACGTCTGGGCGGTTAGATAAAAATATTTCAGCCGATTATACCTTGCGGTGAGGTCCTTTGGCTCGATTTGCACAATCTGCGCCCAGGTACCGAGGGCATCACGCCACTTGTTTGTCTCAAGAAGGACGTCCGTCAGATTGTGTAGCGTCTCGACCTTAAGTTCGTCGGTCTTGGCAAGATTGTAGGCCTTGGCGTAGTTGCGCTGTGCCTGCTTGTAAAGCTCCTCTTGCTGCTCCGGGTCCGTTGTTTGGCGAGCCTCTTGTATCGCTGCGTCGCCGTCCTGTATGAATTTGTGCGGGTCTCTGCTTAGATAAAGAACGATAAATATGGTTAAGCCGGCCACAAACACAAAGACCGCGGAACCAAGCAATGCTACTTTCCTGTTCAGTTTTTTCTTTGCCATTACCTTTCGCTCCTTTTCTGTTATTCAGGTTCAAGAGGCCTATGCTGCCAAAGTTGCCCAATAATGTCCCTGCTCTTGTCTTCGGTAAGAAGATACAGGGGCTTACCACAGCCCGCTGGGCCAGTGGTCCTTTTCGAGGACGGGCAAAATAACTGCCAGCAGTTTTTCGCTCGCCTCTAACGCCTCTTGTTTGTCAGGGTAAATAATTCGTCCAAACCTCGTATTGTAAAATTTCCACTCGACTTTCGAGAAGTAGGAAAACTTGGCGAACAGGTTCTTGTTAAGAATCATCCGGGTGTCTTCTCTGCCCCCTGCGTATTCGCCGTTTACACTGAAGAGGTATAACACTGGAAAAGATACTTCACCTACCAGGATGTCCGGCTGTGTCGCCGCGAATACTATATAGCGGGCACTGATTGAACGCTCCTCACCATCTCTGTTGATTTTAAGCGTAACCGTCTCAGAGTTTATTCGCTGAAAGCCGCCTCCGATGTAGCACTCATCGGGTACGTGTGGGACTTTGTCCGGAACAGCATAATAGGTTATAAACAGCGAGCAGAGCCGAGCGTTACTTTCTGCCGGGGCGCTTGTGTCCTCGAGCGTCCAGTCGGTGTAGTCTTCCGTTCCCAGAGTTTCCAGCACATCCTGGTTGTCGATTTTTCCGCTTGCCATGAGTTTATATGGGCTCAGCCTGGATAGATTCATCTGGTCAAGGTTTTTTTTCAGCGGCAGCGGCTCTTTGGTCAGGTATATTCCTGAAAGCTTAACCACCATCGAAATACTGCTGGCTGAGATTGCCAGCACCGCGGCGCATATTAAAAAGGCCGGCTGAAGGTAATTGGCCTTAATCGTTTTGCGTATCTGCGTACCAGTTGGCATTACGAGTCGGTTCCTTTCCGGCCGTCTGCTGTATCTTTTCTGCGATTGCTCAAATTTGCTGCTTCGCCATATCCCGACCGGACCACGATATCGGGGACTTCGGCCTTTGTGCTTTCGTCGACCAGTAAATTCGATGTAAACCACGCCAAGGCACCGTAAAGACCGAAGGCAAGCGGCAGCATCGCCATCCCAAGGAGGTCATGGTAAATCCCCTGGGCATACTCCGGGTCGAGCAACACATAAATGAAGCCTGTTATAGTTACTCTGACAATATTACAGATTATTGCTATGGGTATTGTGCTGGCCAGGAGAATGAGTCGCTGCCACATCGGCCGGTAGTGCAGATATGCCATTGCCACGCCCAGTGCCAGAAAGGCCATAAGAAGTCGCATGCCACTACATGCCTCAGCCACGTCTAAAGGAGGTTCAAGATGTTGGCCCTTGTATATTATGTCTATGATGACTCCGCTGACTGTTGCGTCGAGTTTTGGAACCAGGTTAAGCATTGCGGACGCCACCGTCGCCGCCCACTGACGCATAGGTATAGTGATGCTCACGTAATATCTCTCTGGCAGCGGAACGGCAAAGAGCAGGTATGCGATGGGCAGCCACGTGTGCTTGAGTATGCCCCAGCCACCTAAGAAAAGCACGACCGACCCGAGCGCAGCAATCGCTGATATCTGCCTGAAGTATCCGTACCCCGCCGGGCTGACTATATTGAAAACGTAGAAAAGCACCGTGCATACAAGCAGGAACAGTCCCGCATAGCTTGGCTTGGTCCGAGTATTGAGAATCTCGTTTTTGGATTGATTCAGAAAATATAAGCTGAAAAGAGGAATCAGAATACCGTGCGACCAACTGCTGTTGGTCAGCCATTGGTGAACGATGCCCCAGACCTCTTTATGAAACAAACAGTAGAGCAGCGCTCCTATAGCAGCTATGCGGACATAGCTGTGGATTCCGAGTTGAGTCCATTGCTGTAGAGGTGCCTTTGCAATTGTCGTCTGTGTCGTGGATGTAATGTTATCCGCCATAAGTGTTGAAGCTTTGCCCGCCGCCGCGGCTAACTTGTGACTCGATCAGAACCAGTTCGGTATCGGTCGTCTTGTGCCGTAGTCACGGTCGGCGAAGTTTCTGTCGTAAATGAACCCAAAGCCGTAACTTGACCTGAATGCATTCCGCAGGACCGCACGCCATCTGGCCGTCGGGTGAGTCCCGACGTTAACCAGGTCATTTGGCTTGATAAAGAAGTCAGGCTGTTCGCCCATTGCAATCTTATCGAGATCCACCATTACCATTTCTTCGCGATTTTTACCTATTCGTCTGACGACCTCACATCGCTTTGGCCAGGCCAGAGGGCCGAGGCCGCCCGCTGCCGCTATCGCCATTTTCAATGTCATAGGCCGGCCCGTTACGTTGATAAATCCCTGGCGGTTGACGTTGCCCATAATACAGAATTCACCAACAATATCAACCGGGACGTGGATATTGTCGCCGGACCTAATCACGATATTGTAACGAGGGTCGCCGCTTAATAGCTTGTCCGCAGGTATCCTTATTACGTGTCGCTGCACTCCTCCGGGACCTATTTGGTCCCAGCCAACTGCTGTCGGTTCTTCGCGGGCGGTTGGCTCGGTCGGCGGTGCGAGCTGGGGCTTGGCCGGTTTTTCAACCTGCTCCGGCGCTGCCTGACCTACTTGAACCGGTATCCATCTGCCATCCTGAAAGATCCATTCAATTCTCCCTTTGCCCCCCGTTGAGTGTGTCTCGACTTGGGCAGGTTCCGTTCCAAAAGTCGTGCCGGTGTTTTTTTCTGCCGCGAAGATTTTCTGTGGGTCTATCGTGGTTTGGTTGCTTTGTTTAGCGCCCCAGGTGTTGAAATCTGCAGGCCACAAGCGCTCCGGCAGCGCGGCTTCGGCAAGCTCGTCATCGGTAGCCATTTCAGCCGAGGCGACAACAAGTTCGCCGGCCATAGGCGCGATAACTTCGAGCAGCTCATCTTTCGGCTCAGCAACCGGTGAAGGCCACGTCTGCTCAGTTGTCGGTGCCTCGACTGGACCGGGTTCGCTGACTTGAGATTCAGTTAGAGCTTCTTCGCCGGTGATTGGCCGGGATATATATACGTAGCTGACATTGAATTGGCCTATGCCGCCTGCGGTCGCTAGCGCATCTGACAGCCTATAGTCATATCGTGGTATCCCGTATCGCCCAGGTCTCGGAATGCCGCTGCCCAGTATTGAAAACACCCGGCTTTGCGACTGCATCAGCATTACGTTGACCGTCGGCTCTTTCAAAATATTTGGTGAGAGTATCTGTTTGATTTCCTCCTCAAGTTGTGTCTCAGTCAGGCCTGCAACTTCAACGACCCCGACGTCAGGAATTGAAATCTTGCCTGTCTCGGTGATTACAAACTGATTTGAGAACATTGATCCTTCAGCGAACAGCTCAAAGATGCTTATCTGGACGAAGTCCCCCGGGCCAAATACATAGTCGGTCTCGTAAGCGACGACGTCAGCAGGTCTTGGTTCTTCTCCTGTTTCCCAGGCCGCCGGTGTTTCTTCTGCAACTCCCAGGGAATCCAGTATCACATTGACAGCAGGCACGGGTCTGAATCTGCCTACCTGAGTGGGGTCCCAGAACTTATCGCCGCAGCCGGTTGCGCCTAAACTTATTGCAACAAGGATGATTAGAACCGATGCTATATTTGCTCTGTTCATAGTTTTACAATCATAAGACCCGCCTCTACAGGCGGCGGGTTAATCGTTGACGTAGCCACCCTGCGCAAAATCCGGTTTTTTGCCTCCCCTGTATGACGGGGCTCGATTGAATTTATCGGCTTCATACGAGGACCGCTTAACTTCTCATTGCTAAATAACCGGCCGTATATCGGACTTGGGCTTGTCCCATAACGCTAGGATTCGCATATTGGCGAAACCCACAGAAATACCCTAAACTCTTATTGTGAAATGGGTTATGCGTGTGCTCACCCCGCCCCCACATTTCGGGGTCGCGTGGCGACCTCCTTGACACCAACTTCTGCTGCGACCCAACACATCGAGCGTTTGCACAGCAGCATGGACTTGCCGGCTATTCTAAGAATTAAAATAAGCGGTTATGTATACTGCTCAAAAGGCCGCTTTGTTCACTATTAACTGCGGTTAAAATAGCCCCCGTGAGTGAGTATTTGAGCCCCCGTTACCAGTCGAATGTTGCCTGCCACGCTTTTTTGAGCTGGCCGATTTCCGCATTGATGACCGTCTTTGTGTTTGCGTCCTTAATTACCAGCGTCTGGCTGTCTGTTGTGTGGCCAATCTGGCCGAAGGGCACATTCAGCATCAGTTTAGCGAATGCGTCATATTTTTCCGGCTCGACCTCTACTATATATCGCGAGTTCGACTCGCTGAAAAGCTGTGCATCAGTTCGCGAACAGTCACGACTTTTGGGCAGCCCCCTTAGGTCGGCTTCGATTCCCATCCCTCCGGCAAACGCCATTTCAGCCAGCGCCACAGCCAGCCCGCCTTCCGAGCAGTCGTGACAACTGACAACCAATCCTTTGGCTATCGCTTCGGCTACTTTGCGAGCCATCTTTGGCGCCAGCTTCAAATCAACTGTTGGCACCTGCCCGGTGACTTGTGACGCATCTTTTTCGAGTGACGAGCGACGAGTGACGAGCGACGAATAATGCGAGCCGCCAAGTTCATTTTTCGTTTCGCCGACGATAAACAGGAGATTTCCCGGCTTTTTGGCGTCCATCGTAACGCACTTGTTTACGTCGTCGACTATTGACATAGCGCTTATCAGCAGCGTCGATGGAATGGAGATTCGCGTGCCGTCGTCGCGTCTGAATTCGTTGTTGAGCGAATCCTTGCCGGATACGAACGGTGCGTCGAAGGCCGTTGCGCCGTCGTAGCAGGCCTGTGCCGCCCGGACAAGCGAGCCGAGGGTCTCCGGCCTTGTGCAGTCGCCCCAGCAGAAATTATCCAGTAACGCTATGCGGTCGGCTCTTGCCCCGACGCATATTAGATTTCTGATTGCCTCGTCTATTCCCGAAAGGGCCATCCAGTAGGGGTCGATGTCTCCGTAGCACGGATTCATCCCGCAGCTTATCGCAAGTCCCTTGTCGGAATATGGCTTTGGCTTTATGACTGCCGCGTCGCCTGGGCCATCGTTTGCTGTGCCGGTTAACGGCTTGATAACAGAACCGCCCTGAACCTCGTGGTCGTATTGGCGAATCACCCATTCCTTGCTCGCGACGTTGTAGCTGGACAGTATCGCCAGCAGTTCGTCGTTGTAGTTGTCCTTTTCGGGCAGTGCCGGCTCGGCAGTCGAGGGTTTCCGCCACACCGCTTTGCGGGAGTACTTCGGCACGCCTTCGTGCAGGAAGTCCATATCGAGTTCGCCTACCTGTGTGCCGTTGTATCGCAGCCTCAATTTTTTGTCGCTGATGAATTTGCCGATTACCGTCGCCTCGACGTTCTCATCGGCGAAGATTTTCATTATCGCATTGAGATTATCGGGCTTTACGGCTACCACCATTCGTTCCTGCGCTTCGCTTATCCAGATTTCCGTGTAGTTTAACCCGGCGTATTTTAGGGGGACTTTTTCGAGTTTAACTTCTGCGCCTAAGTCTTTGCCCATTTCGCCGACCGCACTGGACAGTCCCCCCGCACCGCAGTCAGTAATCGCTTCGTATAATCCTGCCTCATTTGCCTGCACGAGCACGTCTAACATTTTCTTCTCGGTGATGGCATTGCCGATTTGCACGGCGTGGGAGAAAATATGCTCGTGCTCGTGTGTCATCTCGCCAGATGAGAACGTCGCGCCGTGGATGCCGTCTCTGCCTGTTCTGCCGCCAACGACGATTATGATATTTCCCGTCTGCGGGTGCTTAAAGCACTTGTTCTTGTCCATTACGCCGATATTGCCGCAGTAAACCAGCGGATTGGCGAGGTATCTGTCGTCGAAATATATTGCGCCGTTGACGGTGGGTATGCCCATTCTGTTGCCGTAGTCTCGCACTCCAGCGATGACGCCTTTCATAATGCGCTTGGGGTGCAGCACGCCCTTGGGGACGTCTTCGAGCTTCATATTCGGGTCGCCGAAGCAGAAGATATCGGTGTTGGCTATGGGCCTTGCACCCAGGCCGGTGCCCATCGGGTCTCGTATTACCCCGCCGATGCCCGTTGCCGCTCCGCCGTAAGGGTCAAGCGCCGAAGGGTGGTTGTGCGTTTCCACCTTGAAGCAAACGGCAGACTCGTCGTCGAATTCGACTACACCTGCGTTGTCTGCAAAAACGGATATGCACCATGGCTTGTTCAACTCTTTGGTGGCCTTGAAAACGGTTTCTTTGAGCAGGTTATTGAAGTGGATATGCCGGCCGTCAAGCTCCATGTCGATTTCGCTTTTGAGCGTTTTGTGGACGCAGTGCTCGCTCCAGGTCTGTGCTATGGTCTCAAGCTCAACGTCGGTCGGCTCCCGGTCGAGCCGGCTGTAGTAATCCTGTATGGCCTTGGTTTCGATGGCGTTGAGGAAAAGGTCCTTTTCCCTGCTTAGCCGAAGCAGCCCTTCTTCATCGAGCTTGCCTATGGGCCAGTGCACAACCTTCAGCTCATACGGCTTAGTATGTGCGCTTGGCGGCTCGGCAACGTTGCCGACGACGCAGACCTCAATACAGTCATTGGCGAGAATTTTCTTGGCGATTGTGTCAATTTGCCTGTCGCTTAAGTCTCCCAGCAGCACGTATTTGCGGGCAGTGCGAACGCTTGATGGCTTCACTCCCATATCGGTCATCGCGCTTGTCACTGATTCGGCTACTGGGTCGGTCACGCCGCTTTTTAGGTGAACCTCAATCAGTGTTGCTTTTGCAAGGCCCGCCGGTGCGCCACTTCTGCCGATGTAATACTCTTCGCATACAGGGTCGGTCAGAAGTTCCTTTGCCAGACGCTGCGAGAAGTCCTTGTCGAATTCCGCCTCGATTAGATAGACCCTGGCGAACTGCACCGCCTCAACGCTGCTTAATCCCATTTCCCTGATATCTGCGAGAACACTTGCGCCCTGCACGTCGGCGAAGCCCGGCTTGTTGAAAACCTCGAACCGCCACTGCTTCATTAAATCAGTTCCTTCCTGCTCATCCTGTATTTGACCAGTGCGCTGCGTTTGGTCCTCGCTGCTTCCAGCAGCTTTTCAATTCTTTTTTTCTCGCCGGAAATAATCGCCTTTTTGAATTTTTCAAGCTCGGCGATGAGCCGGTCTATACCACGAATACTGTTTGCAGTGTTTGTCATCAGCACGTCGGCCCAGATATTCGGCGGGCCTGATGCGATGCGTGAGCTGTCCAAAAAGCCCTTGCCGGCAAACTTTAATTCCTCCGCGTTACTGGCGTTGACCAGCGCAGCAGCGGTAATGTGCGGCAGGTGACTTACGTCTGCAAAAATGCGGTCGTGGCGGGCAGGAGGCATAATTTTAACATAACAGCCGAGTGCCGACCAGAAATCTTTTAGCTTAGTCACGGCACGACGGCTGGATGCTTTTGTGGTTGTGAGAAGGCACAAGGCCCCGTCGAACAGGTCGTCTCTGGCAAAGTCAACGCCCCTTTGCTCAGAGCCGGCTATCGGATGCGAGCCGACATAATGGGCATTTTTAGGCAGGCGCCTGGCCGCCCAGCGATGGGACAGGACCTTCGTTGAGCCGACGTCGGTGACAATGCAGCCGGCTGGCAGGACGCCGGCGATTTGGCGAAATATCTGCTCGAAAGTGCAGATTGGCGTCGCGAGTATAACAATGTCAGCACCGACCACACTTGCCCGGACGTCATCGAAAACCTCATTGGCTATTTTGAGTCGACGCGCCTTTGCGCGTGTGCTTGGCCTGTGGGCGAATCCCGCGGTTTTGACACTGCTTATCGCCCGCGATACAGCCAGACATATTGAGCCGCCGAGCAGGCCGAGGCCGACAACCGTTATCTTTCTTAAGTCCTTCATATAAAAGACCTTACGAAAAGAGTGATTTGATACAAGATAGCATTAAAAGCTATAGCAAGCCGGGCGTGATGTCAATTTTTTTCTTTGATTTATAGCGCTTCGGTGGTAGGATATCTGCTCATTTGAAAACTGCCAGGTAGCGCGGCAACTCAAAAACAGACCTGAACTCGCTGTGATTCGGCCGGGTCGCCGGAATATGCGGGACAGGATTTTTTTATGCAGGCGTTGTTCCCGGCCATAGTCGGGAACATTGGGATATGGCGACAGCGAAGAAGAATGATAACGCAATCGGTGATGGCGACTACCTCGACTTTGAGCAGAAGGTGGCTGAAATCGACCGCCAGATAAATGAGCTGCGCCGACTAAGCTCTATCAAGGGCATCGGCTATTCCGCGGAGATTCGGCAGCTTCAGAAAGAGCAGGTCGCGGAACTTGGGCGGATTTATTCCAATCTTTCCGCCTGGCAGACGGTGCAGGTTGCCCGCCACCCTAAAAGGCCGCTTTTGGCGGATTATTTAAACCTGATGGTCAAGGATTTTCGCGAGTTGCACGGTGACAGGTGCTTCGGCGACGATAGGGCCATTGTTACCGGCCTGGGCCAGATAGGCAGGGAAAAGGTTTTGATTGTAGGCCAGAACAAGGGTCGGCTGCTGAAGGAAAAAGTGGCCTGTAATTTCGGCTGTCCGAATCCGGAGGGTTATCGCAAGGCCCTTGCCAAGATGAAATTCGCCGCCAAGTTCAGTGTCCCGGTTGTTACTCTTATCGATACGCCCGGCGCCTATCCGGGCGTCGGAGCAGAAGAGCGGGGCCAGGCACGGGCGATAGCGGTGAATCTTTTTGAGATGTCGCGATTGCCAGTGCCCGTAATCTGTATCTGCATCGGTGAAGGCGGCTCAGGCGGTGCGCTGGGCATCGGCGTGGGCGACCGGCTGGCAATGCTCGAGTTCGCTTACTATTCGGTCATATCCCCTGAGGGTTGTGCGGCAATCCTGTGGCGCGATGGTTCGCAGGCTCCGGACGCCGCAGAAGCGCTTAAACTGACCAGCAGAGACCTGCTAAAGCTGAGACTCATCGATGAAGTCATCGCCGAGCCGTTAGGTGGCGCTCACCGCAATATCCACGATACCGTTTACAGCGTCGAGCAGTATATCACCAAAACACTCGCGGTCCTGAAACGGACAAAGCTCGACACTCTTCTGGCCAATAGATATGAAAAGCTGCGTGCCATAGGCAGCGCGCCGGCTGCAACTGTCCCAGGCAGAACGACCAAAGCGAGGATTAAAGCCATCGAAACCCTGCCGGCCAAGTCCAAGTCTGTCGCCGCCAAGGTGTGAGCTTCACAAGGAACAGCAATCGCTTGTATATAGACAA
>Ga0315544_1000033_pt1 | contig 120345 bp, 119 predicted proteins | sample SalMarSW160130MG_2_FD_202543 | JGI IMG/M metagenome (GOLD analysis project Ga0315544, IMG submission 202543) | Salt marsh sediment microbial communities from the Plum Island Ecosystem LTER, Massachusetts, United States - Salt Marsh Sediment SW1601-130 ...
GCGCGGAGGTGGCGCTCCTCGAACGGATGGACGCCGAGCTTCGCGGTGCGGCCGCCCTTCTCTCCTACAACGGGAAGAGCTTCGATTGGACGATCCTGAAGGAGCGGTTCGCCTACTACGGCCTGTCCCTCCCCAATTCCCCGATCCACGTCGACCTGCTCCACCACGCGCGCCGCGCGCTCGGCGGCGGGGTCCCGGACTGCCACTTGGGCACGATCGAAGAGCACGTGCTCGGCATCGGACGGACGAACGATCTTCCGAGCGCCGAGGTCCCGATCTACTACACGAGCTATCTGGAGACCGGAGACGCCTCCTATCTCATGCCGATCGTCAACCACAGCCGGCAGGATCTCGCCAGCCTCGTCGTCCTCCTCAAGTACCTACTGTGGATGGCCGGCGATGCTTGACCGGCTCGTCGGCGATCTCGAGCGCTCGCCTTGGTACCGAGGACAGATCGCCCACGCCGCCGTCCGTCCGGGCTCCACGGCGAAGCGTTCGGCCGTCCCGCTCCCCGCGACCTTCGATGATTACCTCGAGTCCCGCGGGATCGCCCTGTATCGGCATCAGGCCGAGGTCATCGAGGCGTTCCGCAACGGCGAGGACGTCATCATCACGACCCCGACGGCGTCCGGGAAGACGCTCGCGTTCAACCTCCCGGTCCTCGAGGCGCTGATCGACAATCCGACTGGCTGCGCCCTCTACCTCTACCCGCTCAAGGCGCTCGCCAACGACCAGCTGGGAAAGCTTCACGACATCGAGTCCGCCTGCGGCCTGGACCTGCACCCGGCGACGTACGACGGGGACACGCCGACGTCGAGCCGGAACCGGATCAAGCGCACGTCGCGGATCGTCCTGACAAACCCCCACGCGCTCCACCAGTACCTTCCCTGGCACCATCAGTGGGCTCGGATCTTCGCCAACCTGCGCGCCCTGGTGATCGACGAAGCGCACCACTACCGCGGCGTCTACGGGAGCAACGTGGCGTTCCTCCTCCGGCGGCTCCTTCGGATCGTCGACCATTACGGGGGGGCGCCCCGGATCGTCCTCTCGTCCGCGTCGGTCGCCAATCCGGAGGAGTTCGCCCGCGCGCTGGTCGGACGCGACGCGGTCTCCGTCCGCGAGGACGGGTCGGGGCGCGGGGAGAAGCGCGTCCTGTTCTGGGATCCGCTGACCGATCCGTCCCGCTCCGTCACGTCGCAGGTCGCCGGTCTCCTCGCGTTTCTCACCGACCGCGGCGTCCAGACGATCTGCTTCACCCGAACCCGGGCCTCCGCCGAGGTGATCGCGCAGCGCGCGACCCGAGCCGGAGCGGAGGGGATCGCCTCCTACCGGGCCGGGTATCTCCCCGAGGAACGCAGGGAACTCGAGAAGGGTTTGAGGGAAGGGACGGTCCGCGGCGTCGTGTCGACCACCGCCCTCGAGGCGGGGATCGACATCGGCGGGCTCGACGCGGCGATCCTCGTCGGCTTCCCCGGGAGCCTGCTCTCCGCGTGGCAGCAAGCCGGAAGGGCGGGCCGCGGCTCGGAGCCGTCCCTTCTCGTCTTCGTCCCGTTCGAGAACCCGCTCGACCGGTACTTCCTTTCGCATCCCGGGGAGTTTCTCGGCGAGACGCGCGAGCGGCTCGTCGTCCCGCTGAGCAACCCCCGCCAACGGGCCGGGCACCTCGCCTGCGCCGCCGCCGAGCTCCCGCTGCCGGAGGCGGACCTGACGGCCGCGGACGCGGAACTGGCCGCCGGCTTGTGCGAACAGGGGCTCCTCGCGCCGACGCCCCGCGGCTACGTCTACCGCGGCCTCCGTCGCGCCCACGAGATCGTCTCTCTCGACGACTTGAGCGGCGAGACGATCCGGATGACGTGCGACGATCGGCTGATCGAGACGATGGACCCGGTCCGCGCCCGGCGGGACGCGTTTCCCGGCGCAGTCTACCTCCACCGAGGCGAAACGTACGTCGTCGACCGCCTCGACCTCGATCAAGGCGTCGTCGAGGTCCGGAGAGAGGAGGTTGACTACCATACGCACAGCCTCCGCGCCTCCGAAGTCGAGATCCTCTCCTCCGAGGAGACCGACGCCCGCGCGAGCCGCGAACTGAGCACCGGCCGGGTCCGCGTCACGGAATCGTTCCTCGGGTACAAGACGATCCACGCCGATCGGACCGTGTCGGTCCATCCGCTCGACCTCCCACCGCACGTCTACGAGACCGACGCGATGTGGATCGCCTTCCGGACCGAGATCGAAGACCTCTCCCCCGAGCACCTCCTCGGCTCGCTGCACGGAGCCGAACACGCGCTGATCGCGATGGCGCCGCTCCTCGTGTTGTGCGACGCGACCGACGTCGGCGGCGTCTCCGCGCCGAACCACGCGCAGACCCAGGCGCCGACGATCGTGCTGTTCGACGGCCTCACCGGCGGGGCGGGGATCGCGCCTGCTCTGTTTGACGCGTTCGACCGGCTCGCCAAGCGGGCCCACGCGCTCGTCCGCGATTGCGCCTGCGACGCGGGCTGCCCGTCGTGCCTCCTTTCGCCCCGCTGCGGGAGCCAGAACGAGCCGCTCTTCAAGCCGGGGACGATCCGTATCCTCGAAGTCCTGACCCAAGGGACGCGCCCGGAGGCCGACGGATGAAGCGAACCGTTGCCGCGATCTTCCACCCCCCGATCGGAACGACGGAGCCGGAGCGGTTCGTCGCGGCCGGCAGGATCGCGTCGTCCGAGGACCTGATCCGCGCCCTTCGGCCCCACGTCGACGAGGTCGTCTTCGTGGCGGGCGAAGACGACGGCGAGCGCTTCGCCGGGCTCGACGTGGAGGTCGTCCGCCCGGATCCCGACGGGCCGTTCGACTTCGGCGCGACCCTCAAACGGCTCGTCCGCGAGCGCGGCATCGACGCGCTCCTCTATTTCGGGAGCGGGAGCGGCGGGCTCCTGAGCGACGACTCGATCGGGACCTTGAACGCGTTCGCCGATCGGGACGAGCCGGGCGCCCTGTTCAACAACTTCTACTCGTGCGACTTCGCCGTCTTCTCGTCGGCGTCCTTTCTCCTCGAGATCGAGCTCCCGGAGAACGACAACGGCCTCGGCTTCGCCCTCTCCGACGCGGGGATCCCGTGCTTCCCGCTCTTCCGCTCGGTCGAGACCGAGTTCGACATCGACACGCCGACCGACCTCCTCGTCCTCCGCGCCTCGGGTCGAGGCGGCGACGCGGCGCGACAGTTCCTGAAAGAGACCAGACTCGAGCATCCGACGCTCTCCGCCGTCTGCGACCGCCTGGCCGACCGCTCCTCCTTCGTCCATCTCTCCGGAAGGATCAACCCGACGACGTGGGGGGCGTTCGAACGACGGGTCGCCTGTCGAACCGCCGGCGTCGTCGAGGGGCGCGGGATGCGGGCTTACGGCGGCGACGTGCGACCGCTTCTCCTGCAGTGGATCCTGCGCGAGGACGGCCCCGCCGCCTTCTTCGCCCGATTGGCACAAATCGCGGATGCGGCCGTCCTCGACACGCGGCCGCTCCTCGCCGTCGACGGCCGGCTCCCGCCCGCCTCCGACCGATTCGCGAGCGACCTGTTCCTCGCCGAGGGGATCGAGGACCCAAGATGGCGCGCGTTCGCGGAGGCCGCCGCGGTCGCCCCGATCCCGGTCCTGCTGGGAGGGCACTCGCTCGTCTCCGGCGGGCTGTACCTCCTCGCCGAGGCCTGCTGGAAAGGGCGGGAGCTTGTTCGTAGACTTCATCCCGAGCCGTACACAGGAAGGAACGAGCGAACATGAGCGACGCCCACGCGCCTCGTCTGATCGACGTCGACCCCCAGACGGCGGCGCTCATCGCCTCCGAGGAGCGCCGTCAACGGGAGAAGATCATCCTGATCCCGTCCGAGAGCCTGACCCCGGCGCCGATCCGCGAGGCGCTCGGGTCGGTCTTCTCGAGCGTCTACGCCGAGGGGTACCCGAGGAAGGCGATGATGCGCACGCCGCCCGACCGCCTGGGCGAGGTCGACGAGCAGCTCGCCAGCTACCGTCGCTACGCCGATCGGCGGTTCTACAAGGGGACCGAGTTCGCCGATCTCGTCGAGTCGCTCGCCGGGCGGCGCGCCGCGGAGGCGTTCGCCACCGACGAGGTTCCGGCGGAGCGGATCCACGCCAACGTGCAGCCGCTCTCGGGCGCCGCGGCGAACCTCGCCGTCTACGACGCGTTCGTTCGACCCGGAGAGACCGTGATGGGCATGGCCCTCACCGAGGGCGGCCACCTGACGCACGGCTCGGAATTCAACGTCACCGGGAAGCGGTACGACATCGTCTCCTACTCGGTCGATCCGAAGACCGGGCGGCTCGACTACGATCAAATCCGACGGCTGGCGGAGGAGCACCGCCCGCGTCTGATCATCGGCGGATTCACGTCGTACCCTTGGCAGCCCGATTGGACGGCGTTTCGCGAGATCGCCGACGGCGTCGGCGCGATCCTCTTCGCCGACGTGGCGCACACCGCCGGACTGATCGTCGGTGGCGTCTATCCAAATCCGATCGGGATCGCCGACGTCGTCACGTTCACGACCCACAAGACGCTCTGCGGGCCGCGGGGCGCCGCGATCCTGTCGACCAACCCGGAGATCGCGGAACAGATCGACACCGCCGTCTTTCCCGGCCTGCAGGGAGGACCGCACGTCAACAAGTTCGCCGCCCTCGCCGTCGCGTTCAAGGCGGCCCGGACGCCGGAGTTCCGCGACCTCCAGCGACGGATCGTCGAAAACGCGTCGTACCTCGCCGACGCGCTCCGCGAGGAGGGGCTGACCGTCGCCTACGGCGGGACCGACACCCATCTCCTTCTCGTCGACCTTCGTGAGATCGACAGCGACACCGGCTTCGTGATGATGGGGGAGATCGCGGCGCGGATCCTCGATCTCGTCGGCATCGTCTGCAACAAGAACACGCTCCCCGGTGACACGAGCGCCGCCGACGCGCACGGGATCCGGCTGGGAACCCCGTGGGTGACGCAGCGCGGCATGGGGAAGGCCGAGATGGAGACGCTCGCGGAGATCATCGCCCGCGTCCTCCGGAGCATCCGTCCGTTCGAGTACGTCGGCCTCACCGGAGAGCTCTCCCGAGGGAAGACCTCCCTCTCGGTCCTCGAATCGGCGAAGCGGGACGTCCGCGCGCTGATCGGGCGGATCGATCCGAAGGTCGCGTCGCACAACGACCGGAGCCGCGACGGCTCGCGGTGGACGATCCTCCGACTGCACAGCGGGCGGGTCCGGGCCCTCCTCGACGAGGCGACGCCGGCCGACCTCCTCGCGCTCGAGCCGGGCGAGCCGTGCCCGACGTTCCTGTTCGACGAGAACGGGGACCTCCTCTCCGAGATCGTCGTCGGGCAGATCGGCGAGGAGGACTACCTCGTCCTCGTGCCGCGGGAGAACGGAACGTCCGCGTCCACGTGGCTGACCGGTCTCGCCGACGGATACGTCGTGTTCGATCCGGACGACGTCTTCCGGAAGGTCCAAGGACCGGCCGTCGTCGAAGAGATCCCCGAGGAGGCGGTCCCCGAGGAAGCGCGTGGCTGGCTAACACTGAACGTCGGGACGGGCGGAAACGGCGCGACGATCGCGGACGCGTACGCTCGGTTCCCCGAGCGATTCGCCCTGCACAAGCCCTACTTCGTCGGCCAGCATCGGCTCGATCCACCGCCGCCGGATCCGGATCTCGCGACGTTCGCGTGGGAAGCGCCGCCGTCCGACGCCCTCCGGCGGACGCCGCTGCACGACGCGCACGTCGAGCTCGGCGCGAGGCTCGTCCCGTTCGCCGGGTGGGAGATGCCGGTCTGGTACACGTCGGCCCTCGGAGAGCACCGCGTCGTCCGCGAGGCCGCCGGGCTGTTCGACCTCGGGCACATGGGGGTCTTTCAAGTGAGCGGGAAGTACGCCACCGAGTTCCTCAACGGCGTCACGTCGAACTACGCCGCGTGGCTGGAGGACGGACAGTCCCACTACGCGTACTTGCTCGATCCGGACGGACGGATGCTCGACGACGTCATGGTCTACCGCCGCGCGGCCGATCGGTACCTGATGGTCGTGAACGCCGTCAACGAGGCGAAGGACTGGGAATGGCTGACCGGCGTCAACGACGGGCGATACCTGATCGACGACGAGAACCCGGCCCGCCGTCCGTCCCCGAAAGTGACGATCCGGGACCTGAAGCGAGACCGCGGGGTGATCGACATCGCGCTCCAGGGCCCCCGCAGCCGAGAGATCCTCGACCGGATCCTCGAGCCGGAGGAGCGACGCGCCGTCGGAGCGCTCGAGCGAACCGAGTTCTGCGAGCTGACCGTCGAGGGACATCAGCTGATCGTCGCGCGGACCGGCTACACCGGCGAGCCGCTCGGCTACGAGATCTACGTCGGCGGTCCGTCCTCGCGGTGGCTGTGGAATCGGCTTCTCGACGCCGGCCGTCCGCTCGGACTCCTTCCGTGCGGCCTGGCGGCGCGGGACTCGACGCGGACCGAGGCCGGCTTCGCGCTCTACGGGCACGAGTTCGCCGGCCCGCACGACATCGACCCGTTCGAAGCGGACTACGGCTCGTACGTCAAGCTGCACAAGCCGTTCTTCGTCGGCAGGAAGCGCTCCGCCGCCGCCTATCGCGAGCGGAGCCGCACGATCGTCCGCTTCGAATCCGAGCCCGGCGCCCGCCGCGTTCAGGAGGGCGCCACCGTCCTCGATCGAAACGGGGCGGTGATCGGCCGCGTCACGAGCTGCGTCAGTCTCGGCGACCGGCAAGTCGGACTTGCGCTGCTCGAGCGCGCGGAGCCGGAGCCAAGCACCACCATCGGGCTGCTCAACCCGCCGGGCGAGGTGACGGCCGGAAAGAGGATGGCGGAGCTTCGGATCGGGGATCGCCTTCCGCCGCTGGTGCGAGCGACCGTCCTCCCCAGGCTGCTCAATCAGGAGACGGCGTCCGAATCGGGCGGGACGTAGCCGGAGAAGACGCGGAAGCGCGCTAGTTCAGTCGTGGATCCTCGGGGACGACGGGAGCCGTCTGGATCAGCCACTTCAGCTCGTTCGGCAGGACGGACTCGAGGGCCTGAGCGTACTCGCGCCAGCGATCGCGCTCCTGACAGAGCTCGCGGAGCACCTCCCGGAGCACCTCGGTCTCCACGTCCGGCTGAACGACGATGCACAGCCCCGAACTCGCGCCCCCATCGACCAGCTCATCCCTCAGCCGGTCGGCGGCCTGCTGGATCGGAAGCCCCTCCTCCCGTCGAAGCTCCTCGAGGCGGCGGAGAATGGCGACGGCCTCCCCTTTGAAGATCAGCCGATTGCGCTCACCCCGTGTCAGATACCCGTCGAGCGTATCTCCGAGGGCGCTCACCCGCATGCGTACGGCACGCTTTGACAGCCCGAGGAACCGTGCAACATCGTCCAGCGTGACCATGCGGCCATTATACGGTATTCGATCCGCCGTTTCGTGTAATGCGGACAACGCCCCTCGTGGGGGCGCCTCGCGCTCGAGAACGCGCCATCAACCACGGTTTTCGGAGCATGAACCCGCGTCGTCCCGGCTTCACCTTCCTCGGCCCGTTTTCTATGATGAGGCGCGCAAGCAGAGGGAAAGGGGGTAGGGATGCGCAAGGAGTTTCGGGACTTCGTGATGAAGGGGAACCTGCTGCAGCTGGCGGTCGCGTTCGTCGTCGGCGCGGCGTTCGGGACGGTCGTCAAGTCGTTCATCGACGACCTGATCATGCCGGCCATCGGCAAGCTGATCGGGAACGTCGACTTCGCGAACCTCTACGTCAACCTGTCCGGCCAGGCCTACGAGTCGGCCGCGGCGGCGCGGGAGGCGGGAGCCGCGGCGATCTACTACGGCGCGTTCATCAACACCGTCATCACGTTCCTGATCGTCGCGCTGGTGATGTTCCTGCTGGTCCGGGCCGCGATGCGGATGAAGAAGCCGGCCGAGGAGGGGCCGCCGACCACGAAGGAGTGTCCGCGCTGTCGGACGACGATCCCGATCGACGCGTCGCGGTGTCCGAACTGCACCTCGGAGCTCGGTTCGGCATAGTCGGGCACGCGCTCAGGCCAACCGGTCCATCTTCTGGCCGAGGCGCTTGTTCCGGTAGAGCATCGAGTCGGCGTCCGCCAGGATCTGAGCGACCGGGCGCGAGTCGCCCGGGGTCCAAATCGACCAACCCAGATCGATCCCGACGCTCAGAGGACGGGGCACGTTCTCTCTACTCCACCGTTCGACGGTTCCCTGGAGCCGGTCGACCAACGCTTCCAGATCCCCTCCTGTCTCAGGCAGCAGGAAGAGAAACTCGTCGCCGCCGTAGCGGATGGCCCAATCGCTGTCGCGAAGCTCCGCTCTCAACAGGCTCGCGACCGCCGCAAGGACCCGGTCGCCCTCCTGATGACCGAGCGAGTCGTTGATCACCTTGAACCGCCGCAGGTCCCCGAGCATCAGCGTGAAAGAACGCTTGTAGCGCTTCGAACGCTCGATTTCGCGCGGGATGGCGCTGTCGAAGAACGCGCGGTTCATGAGGCCGGTCAGCGAGTCTCTGAGCGCCTTCTTCTCCAGCTCCGATTCCCTCGCCACGCGGTCGGTCAGGTCGTAGAACTCGATGGCCACGGCCTTCGACCCATTGCGAACCATGCTGTGTGCGCTCGTCGAGAGCCAGAGGACGCGTCCGTCCCTTCGAATCGCTCGGATCGCCTGACTCTCGAGTCGAGAGGCATGGCCGAATTGCCAGGCGACCGGACGATCATCCGGATGGACGAAGGACCACCACGGAGAGAGCTTCTCCAAATTCGAAGCGTCGTAGCCGAGGAGCGTCGCGGCGTACTCGTTCGCGTAGTGAACCCTGTCGTCCTGCACCACGATCATGCCGGTCAGACCGCTCTCGGCGAGGAAGCGGAACAAGCTGTGCGACTCGCTCAGCTCCTGCAGGGAACAAGCGTCTCGAATCGCGATCGCGGCCACGGAGGCCAGCTCCTCGAGCGGCTTGAGCTTGTCCGGTGTCGGGCGCAATCCGTCGGAAGGGTCGTCCACGGAGACGTGGCCGAGGATCTCGTCACCGAGGCGAAACGGGATCAACAGGACGTCGCTCTGCTGCCATCCGCCGACCCGGAGGAATCGCCGTGAACTGGGAATGACGCTCGAGACATTCCCCAACCCCTTTCCGCATGGGTAGAAGAAAGACCTCCCCAATTGGCACTCGCTCTTGTAGCGTGAGGCGGAGATCTCGATTCCTCCGCCGACCAGCTCGGCGACTTCCGCCTGCTGCGGCTCGCCGAGACCGCAGTGCACGGCATCGAGCACGAAGACCTTCGATGACCGGCGGAGAAGGTCCAGCGGCGAATCGTAGCAGACCGACAGCGTTCTTTGAAACGGGGTCTGTCCCACCGCACAGTCCGCCACGTTCCGGAGAACCTGATGAACCAAGTGTCTTTGGCTCTCGAGTTCGATCGCTGCGGCTTCCACCGATACCTCGCAGATCACATGACTACCGAACCATCAATTTACTGGAATTCGAGTGGCTCGGTCAAGCGCTCAGACAAGTGTCTCCCTGCCGCGTCGCACACGCCCTCGCCCGCCAATGCCGGATGGCGGATCCTATGGGCGACGCCGCGATGCGGCACCACGGAGGAGGGTATCCATGGAACTCGATCAATGGATTGCGATCTACGACGCGATTTCGCAATCGGCGGCGAGCCACTCACGGTCCCGCTGGGTTTCATTCACCGGAGGTCTCCTGGCAGTCAGTCTGCTCGTGGTCTTCCTCGCGTATCTCGCTCAACTTGGAGTCGGGACCGTGGAACGGGCCTTCGGAATCGGGGCCTCGTCCCTCGGTCTGCTGATCGGTCTGGCGTGGTGGATGAACCAAGGTCGACTCTACGCCGAGTGCAGGCACTGGGAACGGCTCCTTCGAAGCGTGGAGGAGCAGTTCGCCGGCGCGGAGTTCTACAGGAGCCTCCATCGCATGCTTCAGGGCGAGGAAACCTGCGTTCCCGTGGCGAAGTGGGCCTGCGGGGAATGGCATTCCGAACCCGCCCGCGTGCCGAAGGTTCTTAAGGATCTCCCGAGCCTCCTCGAGACGTGGATCCCGGCTGTCTTCGTCTTCACGTTCGTGGCTCTGCTCGTCTGGTTCATCCTGGTTTAAATCGCGCTCTCCACGAGGGCACGTCTGTGAAGTGACCCCCTGCCGTTGCCCGCGGGCCGCAGGACCGGTATCTTCGCTCCATGGATCTCGATCGACTTCTCGACGACCTCGCGGTCCGGCTCCGCGCGCGCCGACGGCTCGTGCGACTCCCCTCGGACCGTCCAGTCGTCTTCGTCGGCGACACGCACGGGGATCGGGAGGCGACGGAGCGCGTCCTGACGCGGTTCGCCGTGCCGGAGCACGCGATCGTCTTCCTCGGCGACGTCGTCGACCGGGGTCCCGACTCATACGGGAACCTGCACCTCGTCCTGTCGGAGACGATCGCCCACCCCGATGCGGTCCACTTGCTGATGGGGAACCACGAGGCCTGGCGCGTCGAGCCGTTTTCCCCCGCCGACTTCTGGGACGGCCTGTCCGAGCACGACCTCGCGAGGCTCAGTGATGCGCTGTCCGACCTCCCGCTCGCCGCCTGGCACCCGGCCGGGGTCCTCGCCGTCCACGGGGCCCTGCCCGACGTCCCGTCGCTCGAGGCGATCGACTCCGTCGAGCTCGGCTCGGAGGCGTGGCGCGCGATCACGTGGGGGGACTGGGCCGAATCCCGAGGAGGCGGGCTCCCGACGGCCGGATGGGGAAGGCCTTCGTTCGGTCGGGCCGCGTTCGAGCAACGGATGGGCCGACTGGGGGCACGGATCCTCGTCCGCTCGCACCAGCCGTTCGCTCCGCCGCTCCTGTTCGACGATCGTTGTCTCACCCTGTTCACGTCGTGCGCCTACGGAGACGGCGCGCGCCGGGTCGCGGTCCTTCGACCCGGCCGACGCGTCGACACGGCGCGCGACCTCGAGCTGATCGAGATCTGAACCGGCTCCTTGCCCTTCCGCGGCTGAACCGCTACGCTGGTTCTCCGGCACATACGTTCGAGCGGCGCTCGGTGCGCCGTCAATCCAGCCGAAGGAGCGAACCCTCATGCCCGATCCGCGAATCGAGAAGCTCGCCGAGGTGTTGGTCCACTATTCGGTCTCCATCCGGCCGAAGGACAAGGTCGCCATCATGGGCTCCACGGCCGCCGCGCCGCTGTTCAAGGCCGTCGCCGTGGAGGTCCTGAAGGCCGGCGGCTACCCGATGTCGATCGTTCAGCTTCCAGGAATCAATGAGCTGGCGTTGCGTCATGCGTCGGACGACCAGCTCCAGTACATCCACGAGCCGATCAAGCTCGTCTTCGAGTCGTACGACGCCGTGATCTCGCTGATGAGCTCGGTCAACACGAAGGCGATGACCAACGTGCCGCCGGAGAAGCTCGTCCTCACGAACCGGGCCCAGCAGGCGATCCTGAAGACCTTGCTCGAACGGTCCGCGAAGGGCGAGTTCCGCTGGGTCGGGACGCTGTACCCGACGAACGCCTACGCCCAGGACGCCGAGATGGGCCTCGCCGAGTACGAGGACTTCGTCTACGCCGCCTGTCTCCCCGACTTCGACGACCCGGTCGGCTACTGGAAAGGCGTCTCCGAAGGTCAGCAGCGGATCGTCGATTGGCTCGCCGGGAAGGACGAGCTTCGGGTCGAGGGGAACGACGTCGACCTGAAGATGAAGATCACCGGCCGAAGCTTCGTGAACTGCGACGGGAAGCGGAACATGCCCGACGGCGAGATCTTCACCGGCCCGGTCGAGGACTCCGTCGAGGGGCACGTCCGGTTCTCGTATCCGACGACGTTCCAGGGACGGCGGCTCGAGGGGGTCCACCTCCGGTTCGAGGCGGGGAAGGTCGTCGAGGCGACGGCCGACAAGGGCGAGGACTTCCTGCTCAAGACGATCGACATCGACGAGGGCGCTCGCTTCGTCGGCGAGTTCGCGATCGGCACGAACAAGGGGATCACCCGGGCGACGGGCAACACCCTGTTCGACGAGAAGATCAACGGGAGCTTCCACATGGCCCTCGGAGCCGGGATGCCGGAAACCGGGAGCGTGAACCAATCGGCGATCCACTGGGACATGGTCTGCAACCTGACCGACGGCGGGAAGATCTGGGTCGACGACGAGCCGATCTACGAGAACGGCGAGTTCGTGATCGACTTCTAGCCGACTCCGCGATCGGTCCGGTTGTGGGCCGGTCTTCGGCACAGGTATCCTCTGGGGCGATCATGGACAAAGCGAGCCTCCGCCCGTTGGTGTTGGAGATCCTGAGGAAGACGCCTCAGACGCACCTGCACGCCATCGAGACCGAGATCCGAAGACGACGAACCGACGACTACGAGCGGCACGACGCGCTCGCCCTTCAGGAGATCCTCTGGGAGCTCCTCGTCCAGGGCGTCCTCGCGCCGGGGAAGAACTCGCTCAACCTGAACCTTCCGTTCGTCCACGTCACCGAGTTCGGCGCCGAGTGCCTCGAGGACGGCTCGGTCCTCGCGCACGACCCGGACGGATACGCAGCCCACCTCGTGGCGTGCTGCGGCGAAGGCAGCCCGGATCTCGTCGAGACGACGCGGGAGGCGCTGCTCGCCTTCCTCGCCGGTCGGTATCCGTCCTCGACCGTCATGCTCGGACGGTCGGCCGGCGTCCTCCTCGATCGACTCGCCGATGCGCTGATCCGCCACGGGCAGCGGACCGGCCGCGGCGTTCAGCGGGTGGAGGCGGCGCGCACCGATCCGGATCGGCTCGGCGCGACGCTGCTGCGGGCGCTCGCGTCGCGAAACCTCCCGCCGTCGCTCGTCGACGAGGTCGAGCCCCAGCTCCGCGGCGTCCAGGCGCTGATCGACGCCTCGCGATCGGCCGACGGCCGGCCGCGCCTCCCGCGCGCCGATCGGGACACCGTCCACGCTCGCCTCCTCCTTTTCCCGGGTCAGTGCCGGTTCGTCCACGATCTGATCGGACACCTCGAGGGGGAATCGTCCGCGTAGCCCGTCGCCCGCAAGGAGCCCCGTGGAGACGCAGAGGCAGAAGACCGCGCCGCACATCGGGACCCTGAACGAGAAGCCGCTCCACGCCGCGCTGAAGCGGTGGACGGCCGAGGACGGCGACCGGTTCGAGGTCCAAGTCGGACGGTTCGTCGCCGACATCGTCCGGGGAGACCAGATCATCGAAATCCAGACCGGCTCGACCGCCGTGCTCAAGCGGAAGCTCGCCGCCCTCCTCGCTCGTCGCTCCGTTCGGCTGCTCATCCCGATCGCCGTCCGCAAGACGATCCGCACGATCGACGGTCGCGGCACGGAGATTCGATCCCGCCGCTCGCCGAAGCGCGGCTCCCTCCTCGATGCGTTCCACGAGCTGATCAACCTCCGCGACTTCCTCGGCGACCCGAACCTCACGGTCGACGTCGTCCTGATCCACGAGGAGGAGGTCCGGCGACCGCGAAGCCGCCCGAAGCGGCGGAGACGGGAAAAGGAGTGGGAGGTCCAGGAACGCCGATTGGTCGAGGTCCTCGACTCCGTCGCGCTTCATCACCCGGCCGACTACCTGGCGTTCGTGCCGCCGTCGCTCGTCGAGCCGTTCACGACCGCCGACCTCGCGGGGGCGATCGCCCGGCCGCGCTGGATGGCGCGAAAGATCGCGTACGTCCTCCGCGAGATGGGCGTCCTGACGGCGATCGGCAGGGCGGGAAACGCGATCCTCTACGAGCGAAGCTTCGGGTACAGGCCGACCGCTCCCCGCGCGAGCGGCTGAGGGATCGCGCCTTTCCCGATACCATCTGCACGATGAGCCTGGAACGGAAGAGACGATACGATCCGCCGAAATCCTCCGTGGGGGAAGAGATCGCCAACAGCATTACCCACGGCGTCGGGGCGCTCCTCAGCCTCCTCGGGACGGCGCTTCTCCTCTACCGCACCGTCCGAGGAGAAGGGACCGGGCTCCACGTGGCCAGCTTCGCGATCTACGGGACCAGCCTGTTCCTCCTCCACCTCTCTTCGACGCTGTACCACGCCCTCCGCCATCCGGGGGCGAAGAAGGTCTTCTGGGTCTTCGACCACTGCTCGATCTACCTGCTGATCGCCGGGACGTACACCCCGTTCCTTCTCCTGTCGTTGTGGGGGCGCTGGGGGGCGACCCTTCTCGCGACGATCTGGGGGCTGACGATCGCCGGGATCGTCTTCAAGTCCGTGTTCATCGGGAAGCTGCGGAAGACCTCGGTCGGCCTGTACGTCCTGATGGGTTGGCTGATCGTCGTCGCGGCGCGCGAGGTCTGGCTGAGGGTTCCCCACGAGGCGCTCGTCTACGTCGCCGCCGGCGGTCTGCTCTACACCGCGGGGATCGCCTTCTACGGCTGGAAGCGACTTCCGTTCCACCACGCCATCTGGCACCTGTTCGTCCTCGGCGGCAGTGCCTGCCACTACCTCGCGGTCCTCTTCTACCTCGCGCCGTAGGTTCGGTCGTTGGGTTCGTAGAGTTCTTGAAGTTCGTCGAGTTCGTCGGGTTCGTGGAGTTCGTCGGGTTCGTGGAGTTGTTTGCGTGCCCGGTTCGGCTACACCGCAGCCCGACAAACCCCACGAACTCAAGAGACCCGATGAACCCTACGAACGCGACGAACCCGATCCCACGCTTCCCCGAACCCGTGGTTTCGTGCTAGCATCCCTTCGGGAGGTGGTCGGAGTGAAGGAGTACTCGTTTCTGATCGGCAACTGCCCGGGAGCCATCGCCGAGATCGCGTCGGCCCTCGGGAGCGAACATGTGAATATCGAGGGAATCGCCGGCCTGACGGTGTTGGAAGAAGGCGTGATCAGCCTGATCACCGACGACCCGGGAACCACGCGGAAGAAGCTCCGCGATCTCGAGATCGACTTCGAGGAGCGCGAGGCGATCGTGCTCGACCTCCCGAGCCACCCCGGCGAGCTGGCCACCCTTCTCGGGCGGCTCAAGGAGGAGCACATCAACGTCCTCTCGATCTACGCGGCGGCCGAAAAGAACAAGCTCGTCTTCACGGTCGACAACCTCGACCGCACCAAGGAGATCCTGCGGATCGAGTGACGTCACCGCGCGCAGCGTGTCATCCCAGTCGCGGCTCCGTTCCGAGCGCGTCGAACGCGAACGCCCATCGATCGGCGACCTCGTCGAGGAGCTTCCCCTTCGGCTTCCCGAGGCCGTGGCCCGCGCGCACGTCGACGCGGAGGAGGATCGGTCCCTCCCCGGACTGCGCGTGCTGGAGCGCGGCCGCAAACTTGAACGAGTGCGCGGGGAAGACGCGGTCGTCGTGGTCGGCCGTCGTGATCAGCGTCGGCGGATACGCGGTCCCCTCCCTCACGTTGTGGTAGGGGGAGTACCCGAGAAGGATCGGGAGCATCTCCGGGTCGTCCGGCGACCCGTAGTCCGACACCCAGTATCTCCCGACGGTGAACTTGTGGAATCGGAGCATGTCGAGGACGCCGACCGCCGGGAGACAAGCGCCGAACAGGTCGGGGCGCTTCGTCATGCACGCGCCGACCAGCAGGCCGCCGTTGCTCCTCCCGTGGATCGCCAGCTTCTCCGTCGAGGTCCGTCCGGTCTCGACCAGCCACTCCGCCGCGGCGATGAAGTCGACGAACACGTTCGGTCGGTTCTCCCGCGCCCCGGCCTGGTGCCAATCCCGCCCGTACTCCCCGCCGCCGCGGATGCAGGCGACGGCCAGCTGCCCGCCGAGGTCCATCCACGACAGGTGGTCGATCCGGAAGTGCGGCGACATCGCGTGGTTGAACCCGCCGTAGCCGTACAGGCAGGTCGGCGTCTCGCGGTCGACGGGAACGTCCCGCCTCTGCGCCAGGAAGATCGGAAACCGCGTCCCGTCCGGGCTCTCGGCCTCGTGCCGTTCGGTCACGTACGCGGTTCGGTCGTACGGCAGCGCCGGCTCGCGGAACGGCCGCGTTTCGCCCGTCTCGACGTCGTGCCCCAGGACGACGTTCGGGTGGACGAAGTCGGCGTAGGCGAAGTACACCGTTCTCCCTTGCTCCCGCCCTTCCAGCAGGCCGGTCGTCCCGTCACCGGGCAGCTCGACGTCGCGGAGCCGTTGACCGTCTCGATCGTGGATCGCGACCCGCGCCACCGCGTCCCGCAGCGCGCTCACGACGAAGCGCCCGCCGACGTAGGCCGCCGTCTGGAGCACCGCGTCGGACTCCGGAACGATCTCTTCCCACGCGGTCGATTCCGGGCGGTCGAGGTCGATCGCGACGATCCGCCCGTGGGGCGCGTCGCGATTCGTCAGGAAGAAGAACATCCGCTCGTCGCTTCCGAGGAACTGGTACGCGGCGTCGAACTCGGTCAGCAGGTCGACGGGCTCCGGCGTTTCCGCGGTCAGGTCGATGTAGCTGATCCGGTTCTCGCGATAGGTGCCCCGCTGGATCGGGAGGACGAGGTACCGCCCGTCGGCGGTGACCCTCCCGACGAACAGCCACATCGGTTCGTCCGGCCGCTCGAACAGCACCGGATCGTCCGCCTGCGGCGCGCCGAGCCGATGGAACCGGATGCTGCGCTTCCGGGTCGGCGCTTTGAACGCTTCCCCCGGCGGGGGCGGCTCCAGCCCGGCGTAGAAGAACCCCGACTCGTCCGGTAGCCAACTGGGAAGCGGGAACTTGAGCCACTCCAGTGTGTCGGAGAGATGCTCGCCGGAGTCGACGTCGAGGATCCGCCACGTCTGCCAATCGGATCCGGCCTCGGCCAGCCCGTACGCCAGGTACTTCCCGCTCGGGCTCGGTTCGAATCCGGCGATCGAGATCGTCGCGTCGTCCGCCAGTTTCTCCGGATCGATAAGCCGGCGAGCCTCCTCGCTCGCGTCGACGGCCCAGCAGAGCGCAGGCTGACGGGCGTCCGGCCGCTGCAGCGTGAAGAAGAGGCGCCCGCCCGCCTCCTTCGGAACCCCCACGGCCTCGAAACCCGACAGCGCATCGAGCCGCGCGCGGACCGCGTCGCGAAATGGGATCGTTCGCAGGACCGATTCCGTCAGCGCCTGCTGCGCCTCGCTCCACGCTACCGTCTCCTCGGAATCGACGTCCTCGAGCCATCGATACGGGTCGGGGACCCGAACTCCGTGCAGCTCATCGACGTGGTCGTCGCGCCGCGTCACGGGGTAGTCGCCCTTCGTCACGTGCCTCATCGTTCCTCCTTGCTCCGGAGTCAGCGTATCCGCTTACTCCGAATCGCTCAACGGACGATCGCGTCAATCGATGGTCCGGCCGTCCGAAGCCCTTGAAAGGGTCCTAAGCCGGCTGTATCATCCAGCACTGATTATTCAGACTGATCAGATAAATAAGGAGAGGCAGATGACCAAGCAAGGCGGTTGCGACTGCGTGAAGGTGCAGGCACTGGTCGGGGTCGACGATCGAGGTCAGATGGTCCTTCCCAAGGAAGTTCGCGAACTGGCGGGGATCTCGGGCGGCGACAAGCTCGCCCTGACGACGATCGAACGAGAGGGCAAGATCTGCTGCATCCTGCTCACCAAGTCCGACGAGCTCGTCGGCATCGTGCAAGCGACGCTCGGATCAGTCGCCCGAGATTTGATCGAGGAATAGCGAAGACGGAGGTACGCACATGAGCAACGAAACGATTCGGAAGGCCGTCCGGGAGCGGTACGGGCAGAGGGCGAAGGACGGCGCTTCCTGCTGCGCGAAACCCCGATCCTGCTCCGGTACGCAGGATTCGGCGAGCCAGGCCATCGGATACTCCGAAGAGCAGCTCAGCGCGATCCCCGAGGGGGCCGACCTCGGCCTCGGGTGCGGAAACCCGACCGCACTGGCCTCTTTGAACGAGGGCGAGACCGTCCTCGACCTCGGCTCCGGAGCGGGGATCGACTGTTTCCTCGCCGCGCAGGCCATCGGGCCGAGCGGGCGAGCGATTGGAGTCGACATGACGGCCGAGATGGTCGATCGGGCGCGCAAGAACGCTCGAAAGAACGGGATCGAGAACGTCGAGTTCCGCCTCGGGGAGATCGAGCATCTGCCCGTGGCCGACGGCTCGGTCGACGTCGTCATCTCCAACTGCGTCGTCAACCTCTCACCGGACAAGCTTCAGGTCTTTCGCGAGGCGTTCCGCGCGCTCAAGCCTTGCGGGCGGATGTTCCTCTCCGACATCGTCCTGCTGAAGCCGCTGCCCGAGGAGGTCAGAGAATCGATCGAGGCGTACGTCGGCTGCGTCGCCGGCGCGTCGATGAAGGCCGACTACCTCGCCGCGATCGAGGCGGCCGGCTTCCGGGACGTCGAGGTGCTGAAGGAGGTCGCATCCGATTCGGCCTTCTCGGACGAGGACGCCGAGGCGAAGGTCTACGTCGACGGCAAGGAGGTCGATCCGGAGCGGGTCGGCCTCGAACGCGCGAGGATCTCGGATCTGGCCGGGGCGATGGCGAGCGTCACCGTTCGAGCGGTCAAGCCCGCATAGCGCGACGCCCGGATCGAGATCGCCTCGGGTTGGGCCGGGCGTTCCGACGATCGCTCCTCGCCGACCACGACCCCAGGAGCGTCGATGCCCCCGCATGCTTGCCGCAGGCCGGTGTACTTGACCGCGCCCCGGTCGGACGGTACGTTGACGGAATCTCAGACCACAAGGCGGTGCACCATGCGAGCAGCCATCGTCGTCGCCGGAGTCCTCGCTTCGCTCGGGCTCCTCATGCAAGGCGTCTTCGCCCAATCCGCCACGTTGTCCGTCTGTGACTACGCGCCGCCCGAGAGCCGTCTGTCCGATCTCCGGCTGCAGGGAAGCTTCCAGTGGTACGACGGTCCGTACATCGACGACCGCGAGCGAATGGTCTCCGCGACCGTCAACGCGGACTACGGCCACCTGTTCTCGTCGCCGACCGAGGGACGCCGGCTCGACGCGTTCGCCAAGCTCCAGGGGGCGGGCTCGGAGTGGACGTTCGACGCGACCGGCTCCGGCGACCTAAAGACGTACTTCGAGGACGATCTGTTCGCGATCGGCGCGGCGAGCGTCGACGCGAACAGCAGCGGCGGCCTCGAGTTCGACCTCACCGGAGGCGGAGGCGTCGGCCGCTTCCGCGACGTCACTCCCCTCGCGAAGGCGATCCGGATTCAGAACGACTTGCTCGACCTCGGCGTGCTGCTCGCGCCGCTGCCGCGCGACACGCTCCTCGCGATCGCCCAGGGCATCGGCGAAATCGGCCCGACGATCGACGAGAAGACCGTCGCCGTCGCGGAGCAGCTGATCGCGACCGACCTGATCCGCGACAACGACCTCGGCGTGGAGGGGCTGCTCGAGCTCGAATCGGTAATGGCGTCCACGGGAGAGGCGCAGCTCTGCGGCCGGGACATCCAGGCCCGCCTCGGAATCTCGGTTCGCCCGCTGCCTGAGATGTCGTGGTCGGCCACCGGGAACCTCCTGTTCAACTTCGCCCTCGCGCCGGACCCCGTGTCCCAGGTCCGGGCGGACGGAGCCGTGAAGTTCCGGCTGCTCGCCCCCAACGAGTGGACGATCCAGGGAAGCGTCTCGTACGTCCGGGGCCTGCCCGACGGCTGGACCGGCCGCTCGTCGTACCGCCTGACCGTCGACCACGGATGGAGCGAGGCCGACCGGACGGAGGTGACGCACGTCGGCTCGGCCAGCCTCACGACGCGCGTCTTAGGATCGGTCGGGCTGAGCCTGATCGGCGAGCTGCGCCACAAGACGGGCGACGAGGAGATCACGCTTTCGTTGGCCGTTCATCTCGACTACGATCTGCTCTGATGACAACGGAATCGATCGTCCGCGCCGTGGGTCTCCGCAAGTCGTTCAAGTCCCTGACAGCGCTCGACGGGCTCGACTTCACGGTCGCGCAGGGGCAGCTGTACGGCCTCGCCGGCCCGAACGGGGCGGGGAAGACGACGCTGATCCGCACGCTGTGCGGCCTGCTCAAGCCGGACGAAGGAGAGGCCCACCTCCTCGGCTGGCGGATGCCGAGCTACCGGGTTCGATCCCAGCTCGGCTACATGCCGCAGGACTTCGCGACGTACAACGACCTCTCGGTGATGCAGAACCTCGAGTTCTTCGGCGGGCTGTATGACCTGTCGCGATCGCAGGTCCGCGAGCGGGCCGACGAGCTCCTCGACCTCGTGAAGCTCTCGGATCGGAAGAAGCAGCGGGTCGGGACGCTGTCCGGCGGGATGCGCCGCCGCGTGTCGCTCGCCGCGAGCCTGCTCCATCGACCTCGCCTGGCGTTTCTCGACGAGCCGACCGCCGGCGTCGATCCGAAGCTTCGTCGGGACCTGTGGGACTACTTCAACGACCTCGCCGACCAGGAAGTCACCCTGGTGGTCACCACGCACCTCGTCGAGGAGGCGCAACGGTGCCACGTCGTCGGCTTCCTGAGCGCCGGACGGCTCCTCACCCAGGGAACGCCGGAGGAGATCCTCCGTGAGACGGGGGCCGAAACGCTGGACGACGCGTTCATCGCGCTGCAGGAGAGGGGGGAGACCGGATGAAGAGCTTCGTCGTCATGCGCAACGTCCTGCTGCGAACCTTCCGTGACGCGCGGACGCTCGCGCTGATCCTCCTCATGCCGCTGTTCTTCGTCCTGCTGTACGGGAACTCGTTCTCCGGCAGCTACCGCGGGCTCGACGTCGTCGTCGTCAACCAGGACAACGGCCTCGCCTCCGTCCCGACGGCGGAGGTCGGACGGATCACGATGGCGGTCGACCTGGCCGACGCGTTCGTCGACGGCCTCGACGCCGACACGTTCGACGTCATCGAAAGCGACGATCCGGAGGCGGCAACGGCGCAGGTCGGCACGGGCGGCGTCCGGGCGGCGATCGTCTTCCCGAACTACTTCTCGAACGCCGTCGTGAACGAGGCGCTCCAACGCGGCGGCGGGCGGATCGTCGAGCACGAGGACCAGACGGTCACCCTCCAGCCGAGCGGGACGTTCGAGGGACCGAGCGCGACGCTCGTCCTCGACGACAGCAACCCGATGGCGACCGACGCGATCCTTCGCGGATTCAACCTCGCGCTCACCGACGTCCTCGCGACGCAGCAGGCGTCCCTCGAACCCGAGAACCTGCTCAACGTCGAACCGCTGTACGACGGAGAGGTCCGGGTGCTCGACTACACCGCGCCGGGAATCATCGGCTTCGCGCTCACGCTGATCACGCTTCTGTTGACCTCCATGGCGGTCGTGCGAGAGCGCACCAGCGGCACGCTGACCCGGATCCTCATCGCGCCGGTCCACCCGTGGGAAGCGACCCTCGGCTACACGCTCGCGTTCACCGCGATCGCGTTCCTTCAGGCCGGCGAGCTGTTCCTCGCGTCGATCCTGATCTTCGACATCCGGTTCGTCGGCAGCCCCGGGCTGGTGGCGCTGATCATCGTCCTGTTCACGATCAGCCTTCAGGGGATCGCGACGCTCATCTCCACCATCGCGCGCAACGAGGCGCAGGCGATGCAGTTCGCGCTGTTTTTGATCATCCCCTCGATCCTCGTCTCCGGCGTCTTCTGGCCGCTGGAGACGATGCCGCCGACGATCCGCCCGCTCGCCTACGCCAGCCCGCTGATGTACGCGAACACGGGGCTGCGTAAGGTGATGCTCGCCGGGAAGGGGCTCCCCGAGGTCGGGTTCGAGATCGCCGTCCTCGGTGGGATCGCCGTCGTCATGCTCCTGCTCAGCGTCTACTCCATGCGCCGCCAGGCGTACACCGCGTAGCACGAGCGAGACCCTGGAATTCCGCTTCGCAGTAGGATATACTGCAGTTGCAGTAAAAAACACTGCAACGAGGTGAGCGGATGCTCGAACAGCTCCTTGGGTCCAGGTTGCGCGCGCGCGTCATCGGCTGGCTCTTCACGCACCCCGACGAGCGCTTCTACGTCAGGCAGCTGACCGAGCTCCTCTCCGAGGATTCAACGAATCTGAGCCGCGAGCTGGCCCGGCTGGAGTCGATGGGCATCCTCGTCTCCGAGCGTGACGGAAAGCAGAAGTACTACCGGGCAAACCCGCGCTCTTCGATCTTCGAGGAGCTGAAGGGCGTTGCCGCCAAAACCGCGGGCACAGTCGACGTGCTTCGGCGAGCCCTTGAACCGCATCAGGAGCACATCCAAGTCGCTTTCATTTTCGGAAGCTTCGCCCGGCAGGAGCAGACAGCGGAGAGCGACATCGATTTGATGATTGTGGGCGATGTCGACGAGATCGCGCTGCAGGATTGCATCGCACAAGCGGAGCGTCATCTCCATCGAGCCGTCAACTACACGCTGCTGTCTCCGAAGGAATACGCCGAGAAGCGCCGGCGCGATTCGGGTTTCGTCGCCACTGTTGCCAACGGGCCGAAGATCGCCGTCCTGAGAGCACTCGATGTCGATTGAGGACCTGTCGCGTGAGCGGCGGATTCATCGGCATGAGACCGACATTGCCACCATTTGCGCCCTGGCCGGGCGCGCCGGGGATGATCTCGCTTCCGCAGCGCACATGCTTGAGCAAGACGCGGATTGGGCACTCTCCATCGCGTACAACGCCGTGTTGCGATGCGCACGAGCGCTTGTCTTCGCGCGCGGCTTCCGACCGGCAAGCCGCGAGTCACACAAGAACACATTCGCCTTCCTTCGCGAGATCGCCCCGGAAGATCAGCAGCAACTCATCTCCTACTTCGATCGAATCCGCGTCAAGCGACATCAAGCCGTCTACGATGTCGAAGCACGAACAAGCCGGACGGAAGCCGAGACGCTCATCGAACAGGCGCGGAGATTCCTCGAATGGACGCAGCGCGACCTCGGAATCTAGCCGGTTGGTGTCCCACGGCTTGTCTCCAAGCAGATACGCGATCGCATTTGGCGTTGAGAAGCGAGATGTCCGACACGGCATGGATGCAGAGGAGAAGCGGATCGGCGACCTCATCGAGCGGCTGCCTCCAAAGACACTCAATCGGCTGGTCGAGGGGGCAGATGAGATTACTCGATCATCGGGCACTGACGAAGCTTGTGGAACAGAGAGGTCTTGTCCACAAGCGGGAGTCTGACTCCACGCTCTCATGATCCCTGGCTCACCCTCTTAAGCTTCCCCACTGGCGATGGCCTTCATTTGTCCTCTTCAGAGGAGCCGTGCTGGTTGCCGGACAAGCCCTGAAGATGTATAATGAATATCATCTCTGTGCTTGAAAGGAGGTATACGATGCGTATAGTCGTCATGACTGCGCTCTTCTTATCGCTGGCAGTGACCGTAGCGGCCAGCGATTGCTGGGCGCCGCTGGGAAGCACAGGTAGGCCGTTACCGTTGTTCATGCCGATGCGGAAGTACATCGAGAACATGCTGGATGACATGATCGACTCGGGCTGCAGTCTCGTATACTGCAACGGTGGATGTGACCTTTGGGACACAGGCTGGAAGTGCCATGCCAGGGGGACCTACGAGCGATACGGGTATGATGAGGAAGGTCGTCATCCTCTTCCGATCAGTGTGTCCGTCGAGGTGACGTGCGATGTGGTGGACACAAGTGGGTTCGGGTGGCCGTGCCACATCCAGTGGTCATGCTCCGGCAGCAACACGGGTTCCGGGCGCGTGTCTGCAACCACCGAGTGCTGGAGGTATGGGTGTTTGAACGGTTACGAGCTGTATTGGGGGGAGTGCGCGTGCACCGAGCTTTAGTCCTTACTCTCTTGGAACTAGCTTGTGTATGCGCAGGAGCGCGTGGAACCGAGACCGTAGCGGAGATCACAGAGCTTCTCTCTTGGCCGATCCTGAGTGCAACAGTTCCTGCAGAGGCTGTGCTCGTATCACCTGATCCACAGGAAGAGCTAACGAACTGCGAACTGTGGCGAGGGCAAGCAGGTGAATCCCCGTGCGTCTTTGGGCTCCTCCCGGTGGGCTCGTCATCCGATCCCGGTATCAGCTTCGCGGTGATCGAGACCGATCCTCCGACATTGATCATGGATCTCGACAACGACGAAGTTCTATCGCCCGATGAGGTGATCTGCTGCGAGCTGCGACAGAGGATCGGACCCCGTTCTTACACGTGGTATCCCATGGTTCATGTCGAGTATCGAGACGGCGACGAACTGACGTCGTCACCCACGACCATTCAGTTCACGGCGCTCTACTCCTACTCGCTCGATTCCCTGCGGTACGCGTACGGACCGTTCTGCCAGAAGGTTGGGCACGTCAATCTTGACACCGGAACGTACCGGGTCTCCGTAACGACCCTATCTCCTGAACTCAACTACAGTGATCTCTCGCAGTTGATAGTTTGCATCGACACCGACGGAGATGGAGTGCTGGACGCATTGCCCGGATCCCATGAAGTCTACAGCTTCGGCAACTCAGTCCAAGTGGGAACTACCGAATACCGAATTGCATCCGTCTCAGCGGATGGAACGCGTTTGGCCCTGGTACCCGCCGGAGATGCCCCAGCGCGGCTTCCGATTGAACGTGACATGCCTGCGCCGGATTTCGAAACGACCGACCTCTTCGGAGAAGAGCTGCGATCCTCAGAGTTGCGTGGTGGGGTTGTGGTCCTTCTCTTCTTCCCGCAGCTGGCGCCTCCGACTTGTGAAACGTGCGCAGAGATCGCATCGAGTGCTTTCTACTCGCGACTGGAATCGGTACTGTACGATCTGGAACCTATTTCCGATGGAGTAGCAGTCGTCGTTGTGGTCGCAGAGGGAATCTCATTCGAAGCGCTCTCACTTCTCCCGACAGGGATCGTTCGGTACGTGCACGATACTGCAATAAACGACCTCTACCGCAGAGCCTACGGAGCGATCGTGGTTGACCAGGCCGGAATTATCCGGGCCCTCGATGAGGCCTGGGCCACATTCGCATGTGGCCGCCCTACAGGCTCCTACAAGATTCTTCGTCCGAGTGAGATCGCCGCCGTGGTCACGCGCTTGCTAGAACAGGATCAGTAGTCTGTGAGAGTAGGACCGTTCGGACGGCAGGCTTGGGGCCTTGAATCGGTGAATCCACTGGACGGGGCTGCCCATCCGTACGTCGCTCCGGACGGCATGGTTCTGTTGTTCGATCGCTACGTCGGGCCGAACGAAACGAACGGAGATCTGTTCGTCAGCTTTCGACTCCCCGACGGAAGCTGGTCGGAGGCCCAGCTTGTCGAGACCGCGAACACCGACCAGACAGAGCTCGCCGCGAGCCTGTCGGACGGATCGATCCTCTTCTTCACCCGGGGGTTGCAGATCTACTAGGTCGACGCGAGCATCCTCGATCCCTATCGCCCACCGAGCGACTAGCGCGTACAGGAGCCCTTCCGAGAGAAAAGGTCGGGAACGCAGTGCCCAACTTACGGATCAGGCACGCATAGGTTTCGTACTACCTTTCAGGAACTCCGTTGTCCGTCGATCGAATCGGCGACCTTATCGAGCGGCTGCCTCCCGAGAGACGCTCAGTCGGCCGGTCGACGGGTTGAACGAGATCATCGGGTAGTTGCCCCCCCAGGGGGCGGAGGAGCCTGATTCGAAAAATACGAGCTCTGGGACCACAGTACGGAACGTAGACATGTGCCCCTTGCCTATTGAGTACTATGTCCCCGGAACTCCCCGCGTTTCCAACCTAGGCCCGAGCAAGATCCTTCAATGCATCCACCAGCACCCGCGTGGCGCGGCAGTCGTCCTCATTGTAGTCGAGGATCCGCTGGCGGACGGCCGGATCTCCGTGCTCGGCCCACTCGTGGAACCACTGGATCGACGCGGCGCCTGACTTCGAGGGAGCCGCCACAGCCCGGACTCTCCCCGCGAGGGTCACAAGATCCACTCACTCGCTCGGGCAGTCGACGCCCCCGGCCTGAAGTCGTCGTTGATCGTCTGCCTCGCTTGAGCCACGTCCCCTTGTATCCGTGTGTCTTTCATGCTATCGTGCGATAGATGCAGAACGGAGGTGGTGTCACAAATGAAGCGAGTATGGCTGGTCGCCGTAGTGGGAGTGTTGTTCTCCACGAGTCTGGCCGTTGTGGCGGTTGGAGGTACCAGACACGACCCGTTTGGCACGGTTGGTCGTCCCCTCCCCCTTTTCCTTCCCTTGGAGGAATTCTTCACGGATGACTACATCGACTCCGGGTGTATGCTGGTCAACTGCAGCGCCGACTGTGTCCAGTACGACACGGGCTACAAGTGCTGGGGAAGGGCAATCTACGAGCGGTATGGCTATTCCGGCCCTGGACAGCGCGAGCCACTGCCGATTCAGGTTGACGTTGTTGTGACCTGTAAGGTTGTCGTCTTCCAGACACAGTCCTGCACGGCCTCGGATAGCTCTGTCGGCTCAGGGCGAGTGACCGCATACGATGACTGCTGGATCAACCAGATTCTGTCGGGCCTCTACTGGGTAGATAGTGGAGGTTGCGCATGCACAGAACTCTAGCCCTCGTTTGCGCTGCCGCGGTCGCCCTGGTCTCTATTGCCTCAGACGCGAAGGGGCAGACGGCTGAACTCGCAGAGCTTGTCCTGTGGCCCCTCATGACGGCTGGCGTTGCGGTCGAGGAGCTTCGACTGGCTAGCACACCAGCCGAGGAGATCTCGGGGACGCAAGGTATCGAAGCCTCAGCGGGTGCGGGTGTCGAGTTCGGAGTTCTCCCGGTAGGAAACGCATCCGACCCGGGGATCAGCTTTGCACTGATTCACTCCGATCCCCCAGAGCTTCTCGCGGACATGGACAACGATGAGGATCTCTCCAACGATATCCCGATTGCACACAGAGAGCAGATCAGTAGCCGATCATACAGCTGGTTCTTTGTCGTGCAGGCCGAGTACGAGAGCGCACATGGGCCTATTCTTGCGGAGACTGCAGTGAGTGTCACCGCCTTGTACTCCTACGAGACTGGCGGCTATACCGTTGGATACTCCGGCTTCTCGCAACGCAGGGGTCAAGTTGTGATAGATGGTGAGGCGATCCCAATCGCGATCAGCAGTGCCAGAACGGATGGGACATACGAGGCGAATCAGCTCTTCATTGCTGTCGATTCCGACCGGGATGGCCACATAGACTCATTGCCGGGCTCGCACGAGGCGTTTCTCCCTGGCCAGGGACTTCAGATCGGCACCGTGAAGTATCGAGTCACGTCTGTGACTCCGTGGGGGGATCGAATGAAGCTTGCGCCTCTGGCGGTTGTACCCCCGCGCCCAGTGATTGCGGTGGGGAAACCAGCGCCCGACTTTGAGTTCACAACCATCGACGGAGAAGCGTCCTCGTTGGGGAACCTAGCGGGTAGAGTTGTTGTCCTAATGTTCCTTCCCAGCCTCAGCGATGGAGGATGCTTCTCCTGTGCCTCTTCTTCAAGCCCATACGTGAGCAAGCTGCAATCCGTCCATGAGGTCCTCAGGTCGCTGGAACGAGTTACAATCCTTGTCGTCACATCTAGCGAGGGACTACCAGGGGACTTGTCAGCTCTGCCCAGGTCGGAAGTGCTGTACACCGCGAATCCTGCCATCGCGGAGGTGTACCGACGGAATCACGCAACGATTGTGATCTCCCCCGACGGGATCATTGCTGCCCAGGACGATGTGTGGGTGAACTACAACTGCGAAAGGCCAAGGGGCATGTTTGACGAGCTCAGCGTGCATGAGATTACTGCTGTTGTCCAACGGTTGGTTTCCGAGATGGAAAGCCTCTAAGAGCCACGCTGGGGCGGGAGACGAAGACAGGGTCGATCATCAGCCAGTAGTCGCTTCCATGAGTGCCCCTTCGCCTTTCCGGGGCTCGCCGCGCGCTTAGATCGGCTTTCGCTTCCCGTATACACCGGTGCTGGCGCTATGCTGTCAGTGAGGAACTTGGGTTCAGAGCTTTACTCTTGAATCCAGCCACCCCATCCTCCACACAGCTGCTCTCAGCCGCTCCCCTTCAGGAACTCCAGCAGCTCGCCAAGCTTCTCCTTGGCGACGCCGTCGACGGGGTTCTTCATCTGGTTCTTCACGTCCTTGCTGCCGAACAGGTTCGCGGCTACCCAGATCATCGCCTTGTGCGGGCCGTTCAAGCCAGCGTAGTCGAACCGGCCGGGCAAAGCATAGATACGGATCGCCGAACGAACCGGCTCCGGCAGCGCCTTTTCGACCCAGTCCTTGACCGGACCCGTGGCCGGATCGGCGCCGGACGTCGTGAACAGCACGACGTTCTTGTCCTTCATCCGCTCCCAGTTCTTGCCGATCCATCCGGTCAGCACCGGCTTGTTGGCCAGGATCGAGCAGCCGATGACCACCGTGTCCGCGCCGTCCCAAGGAATCACCTTGTCCCGGCTTTCGTAGACCGGGAACCCGGTCTCCTCGTGAATCCAGTCCGCGTACTGCTTGGTGCTCCCGTAGGTGCTGCGGTAGACGACGATTCCGCTCATGACCTCCTCCTTACTCGACTCGCTCAGGAACTCTGCAATTCGGCGGTTGACCTCCCCGGCCACCTTGACGTTGACGAGACGGGCCGATTCGACGAGCTCGATCCAAAGAGAGTAGGGTCATGGCGAGACCTCCGTCAAACAGTCGTCCACGACCGTGTATCCTACCGCCATCGAACGCACCAAGGAGGGCGACCCCGTGTACCCGACCGTTCTTCGGATGAACGCGACCCCTGTCTACCGATTCCTGAGCCTGATCGTCAGCCGGCTGAGCGAAGGCGAGACCGTACGGGGACGGTCGATCCTCGATTGCGGGGGCGGCGGAGTCGTCCCGCCGCTGGCCATCTTCGCGGAGCAGGGGATGGAGGCGACCGGCATCGACATCTCGGAGCGCCAGCTCGAACGGGCCCGAGGGTTCGTCGAACGAGTCGGACTCGACATCCAACTCCGACGCGCCGACATGCGCGATCTGCCGTTCCCGGACACCTCGTTCGACTACGTGTACGAACACTACTCGATGTGTCATCTCAGCCGGACCGATACAGCGCGGGCGGTCTCCGAGATGCGGCGGGTAGTGAGGCCCGAGGGGCTAGCGTTCCTCGGGGTCATCTCCACCGAAAGCTGGCCGCCGTCCTCGTACGGCGAGGAGCGGGCACCGGGGGAGCGCTGGATGGCCGAAGACGGCGACGAGGTCCGGCACAGCCTGTTCGCCGATGCGCAGTCCGATCGCTTGGTGGCCGATTGGGACGTCCTCTTGAAGGAGAAAGCCGTTCTGCACGTCGGCGGGGAGGACCTCTCGGAGGCGGAATGGGCCGCGCTGCGCGCGGAGGCCCCCGTCCCGCGGTCCGCCGAGGAGTGGGCGGCCGAGTACGAGCGGCGCATCGACTACGTCCGATACGTTCACACCTACTACGCCCTCAAGAAGCCCGCCTAGCGAAGGAGGAACGCCATGAACCCGAGCAACCCCGTGATTGACTGCCTGATGAACCACCGATCGGTCCGGAAGTTCAAGCCGGAACCGATTCCGGAGGAGACGATCGAGACGATCCTCCACGCCGGGACGCGCGCTGCGACCGCCGGCGGCATCCAGCCGTACGCGTTCATCGTCATCGACGACCCCGAGGTGTTGAGGAAGGTTAGCTACATCGACGGCCCGCTGGCGATCATCGCCGTGGTCGACCAGTACCGCGTGAAGCGCTACTACGAGCTGAACGGGGCGCCGTTCCACAACGACCGAGCGATCAACCTGTTCATCTCGTTCTGGGACGCGACGATCGCGCTCCATAACTGCGTCGTCGCGGCGGAGTCGCTCGGCCTCGGCGGCGTCTACATCGGGACGGTCCTGTCGCAGAACCTCCAGGAGTCTCTCGGCGTGCCGGAGTACGTCGTGCCGGCCGGACTGGTGACGCTCGGCGTCCCCGACGAGGAGCCGGAGCTTCGTCCGCGGCTGCCGCTCAAAGCGGTCGTTCACCGGAACGGGTACCGAATTCCGTCCGGCGAGGACATCACCTCGTGGTATCGAGAGAGCGACGCTGCGTGGCGGGATCGGTTCGAGACCGAGCTGTCGGAAGAGCAGCGGAGCAAGCTCCTCGACCGCGGGATCGACAACCGCGCGAAGCACTGGACGATTGGCCACTACACCGAGGAGTTCACGAAGCGTGAGACGGAGGGCCTCCTCGCCAACCTAGAGCGGGCGGGCTTCCGCGTGACCGGGTCGGCGGACTAGTCCGACCTTCCGGAGGCAGTGAGGGTCGGATGCGAGAAGGTGGACGTCTTAGTCCGACGTTAGAACGTCGGGAAGCTGCTTCGCCTGTTTCACCCAGTACTTCGTCTCGGCGCGCGTCGGCGCCCGCCGGCCGGAATCAACGGCCGCCGCTGCCAGATGCGACCGCAGTTCCTCTGGGTCCCACGCCCGCAGTTCACCGACGGTCCGAATGCCTGCATCGAGAAGGAAGCGGCCGCGCTTTCCTTTGATGTCCGTGATTCTCGAGAGATCGGCGAAGAAGGCGAGTTCGTCGATGTCCGTTTGCGGGACATCGCAGCCGCGAGCCAGCTGCTCGCGCTCTCCTGCGCTCGCGGCATGCTTCAGGAGTTGCTCGGTGGTCTCGATGCCCCGTTCACGCAATGCCCCGAGTGCCGCCTGCGATGCACCGGCGAGCAGCGAGAGCTTCGGTGCCGGCCGGCGTCTCTTCTCAGGCTCCATCGCCTGCATTCGGAGGCCGAGTGCATGATCGTGGAGAGGTTTGTTCTTCGAAAGGCGGTAGTAGTTGTGCAGGCTCCAGAGCAAGGCCTTCGCCGATTCGCCCTGCGCCGAGAGTTCCTCGACGAATGACGCGATGTCGTCCGGACTCGCCTGATCGATGTCCGCTGGTTTCATGCGCGTCTCTAGAAACGCCGCGAAGCGTCGGACGGTATCCAAGTGGGCGTCGATCGTGCTCGCCGTGCGGCGTTCCTCCTTCAGGAGCCTCTCGAACTCCTCGAAAGCTATCATCTTGTCACAGTCTTCGGCTCCGGCGTCTCGATCCCGTCTCACGAAGCGCGGGACCATCTCCCGTTAGCCCGAAAGCCATGCCCAGGAAGCCGATCCCGGATGAGACCATCCTGCTGACCGGGTCGGTAGACTAACCCGATCCGACCTTCTCGATCCGGAGGACCACGTTCCCCAGCGGATCGGGGCAGACGACTTCGTTCTCGGTCGTCATCCAGTCGGCCGGGTCGAGCTTCCGCTGCATCGCCGGCAGCATCGGCAAGGCCGCCTGCAGCGCGTAGAGGCAGAACGGCTGCGGCAGGTACAGGCTGCTTCCGCGGAGGAGGGCCGTCCGGCCGACGCACATCCCTTCGAGGCATCGCCCCTCGATCCGCTCGACCGTGATCACCAAGTCATCGCGGACGGGCGGCGGGATCTCGTACGTCTCCGCGCCCGCCGCAACGTCGGTCGAGCCGAACGTGCGTTGTTCGATCCGCCAGATCGCCCTCCCCTTCGGATCGGGACATTGGACGTGTTCGACCCGGCCCATCCAGCCGGTGGCCGGATCGCCGTCGGTCAGCCGCTCCTTGGCCGGAATCATCGGGAGGAGGCTCTGCAGCGCAAACAGGCAGATCGGCCCGCCTCCGGGGAAGATCAGGCTGCCGTTCCGCACCCGGAAGGCCGTGCCAGGGACCATCGGAATCGGGCCGGTGCAGACCCCCTCGACGCGCTCGACCTCGATCCACAGCTCGTGCATCTACCCTCCCAGTCCGAGCTCCTGGAGCTTCTCCCGCGTGGGGAGCCCGGTCTCGACGTCCCAACCGCGGGCCGCGTAGTACTCGTCGAGCATCGGCTCGAGCTCGACGACCGAACCGGCCGACGGCGAGTCGGCTGGTCCGGCCGGCTCCTCGAGGAAGCGGCGCGGCAGCCTGTCGTCCGCCCGTCGGATCCCGAACCGGGCGTTGATGGCCCGCTCGGCGTTGACAATCCGCTCGCCGGCGCGGCGGACTTCCTCGCCGATCCAGTCGCCCCCGATCGCGGCGTTCAGCGCCTCGGCGGTTTCGCCCCAGTCGAGGACCTCCATGTTGTTGTAGACGTTCTTGCAGACGCCGACCGCGTCGGCGACCGCGGCCTTCTCTTCGTACTCCTTGACCAGAATCCCCTTCCCTCGCCAGGCGAGGCGGTCGGCCGTCTCCGCGATCCCGTACCGGCGGATCCCCTCCTCCCGGTCGCCGGAGAGCTCGAACCACGGCTCGGAGCGGAGGTGGTCGGCGCCGCGGCTGGCGACCGCGTTGCCGAGGGCGTACCCCTTCATCGCCCGGACGTCGGCCTGGAACAGCTCGAGCCCCTTGCTGTGCATCGCCAGCTCGCCGCCGACGCCGAGCTTCTCCGCGGCGGCACGCACGCCGTCGGCGAGCGCGTCGCCGAACCCTTCCCGCCGCGCGATCCGCTCGATCAGCGCCAGGACCGTCTCGCCGCTTCCGAACGACAGGTCGAGGCCGTCCGCGGCGCCGCGATCGAGGATCCCTCGCTCCGCGCATTCCATCGCCCACGCGATCCCCTCGGACGTCGCGATCGCGTCGAGCCCGAGCCGGTTGCAGCGGTCGACCGCGTACAGCGCGAGCGGCAGATCCGCGTTTCCGACGCGGGCGGTAAAGCCGGCGAGCGGCTCGTACTCCGGCCCTTCGAACCGCAGGCCCGGGAACCGCGGATCGTCGACCTCGACGTACCGGCTGCAGTGGACCGGACAGGAGGCGCACGCCATCGAACGGACCTTGTACTTCGCTTCGATCGTCTCCCCGGAAACCGCGTCGGCGTGCTCGAACGTCCCGGACTGGAAGTGCCGCGTCGGCAGGCCGCCGATCCGCTGCAACGCGGCGACCAGCTGCGTCGACCCGAGCCGCGAACGGATCTCATATTCCGGATGGGCGAGGATCGCCTCGCGCAGCCGAGCGCAGAGGTCTCGGAAGCGGGCCGGATCGGCGATCGGTACCGCGCCGGTTCCCCGGACCGCGACCGCCTTCAGGTTCTTCGACGCCATCAGGCGACCCATGCCGGTCCGCGCCGCCGCGCGGACGAGGCCGGCGAAGATCCCAGAGAAGGCGACCCCGTTTTCGGCCGCCGGTCCGACGACGGCGACCTGGACGTTCGGATCGTTGAGAAGCGCGTGGATCGCCTCGGTTGCCTCGACCGTGTCGAGTCCCCACAGACCGCGTCCGTCGACGAACTCGATCCGGTCGTCGTCGATCCGCAGCACCGTCGGCTCCGCCGCCCTCCCGGTGATGACGAGCCGGTCGATCCCGGCGAGCCGGAGCTCTTGCCCGAAGAAGCCGCCGGCGTTCGAGTCGCCGAGGATTCCGGTCTGAGGCGATCGGCCGGAGACGTTGAACCGGGCCGCGCTCGGAAAACCCGTCCCGACGAGCGGACCGACGCCGAAGACCAGCGGCGCATTCGGGGAGAGCGGATCGAGCCGCGGGGACAAGGAATCGAACAACGCGGCCATGTTCGCCCCGCGTCCGCCGAGGAACCGTCGCGCGACCCGTCCGTCGGGAGGCTCCCGCGAAACGCGCTTCCCGGTCAGATCGATTCGGCAGACGGATCCCATGCGTGCAGTGTAGCCGCCTCCGCGCTCCGATCCACGTTCCGAGAGCCGCTACGGCGGTCCCTCGGCACCGCCGCGCAGCTCCAGCTCGTAGACACGGTTCGTCCAGACGAGGCGCATCCCGGCCCGCTCGTAGAGGCGGGTCGCCCCGGTGAGGCTCTCCGAGTCGACGCCGAGCTCCACGTTCGGAACGCCTCGGTCGTAGAACGCCCGGAAGGCGTGCCGAAGCAGCGCCGTCGCCAGGCCGCGGCGCCGCCACGCGCGGCGCACGCCGAGCCCGTCGACGAGGCCGGTCGACCGGTCCTCGCCGGCGAGCGGATAGCACTGGCAGAACCCGGCGATCCCGCCGGAAGCGTCACAGGCGAGGAACCAGAGATCGGTGTCGAAGTCCTCGTCCTCGTGGATCCACTGCCTCCACTCCTCGAGCTCCTCTTCGAACGGCGCCTCGACGTACCCCCAGTGATCCCGGGAGACGTCGACCATCGCCTGGACGGCGGCCCGATCGTCCTGCCCCGCGACGAGCGGGCGGACGGCGATCCCGTCCGGCCAGACCGGCGCGGGCGGCGGCTCCGCCATCTCGATCCGCATGCGGTGGAAGCTCCGGACGTGCCGGAAGCCCGCCGCCTCCAGGCGCGCGACGGATTCGGGGTCCCCCTCGTAGGCGCCCTGGGTGAAGACGACCTTCGCGTCCGGCGACGCCTTCTCGGCGCCCGCGCGCGCGCGCTCGACCGCCCATTCGATCAGCCGCTTCGCAACTCGTCCGTCCGAGCCCGGGGCGACGCGCAGCCGGCTCGAGATTCGAACGTGCGGCGCTTGGTCGTACACCTCGCACCAACCGACGATCGCTCCATCGGAGGAGAGGACGACCTGCGAGTCGGTTCGGGGATCGAAGGTCGGCGATTTCCATTCGACGCGGATCTCGTTCTCGGTGCGCAGGGCCTTCCCGACCGCGCGTCGGGTGTGGGCCGCGTCGAGCGCGGCCAGCTCGGGGATGTCCTCGGCCGACGCCGCGCGGGCCGTGTGGCCATCAGGAAGTCGAGGTCTCATGCTCTTGCCTCCGAGCGTATCGACCGTTCCTCCCCAAGCGGTTCGGGAGGACTACGAGGATCGACCGCCGGATTCTACGCGATGCCTGAAGCGACAGCCAGATCGGGAGTTCGGATTGCCGTCGGCCTAGATGCCAAGATCGAGGCCGGACACGTACCGGAGGAACTCGAGGGGAAGCGCCGGGTGGTCGAGCGGGATCGCCGAGGGAAGCCGCGCGTCCGGCGGTACTTCCTCCCCTTCCAGGCGGACCGTCCCCTCTCCGCCGAGCTGGATCGTCATCGGCGTCTCCGCCGGCTCCAAGCCGCCCTCGACAGTCCCCGAGAACTCCCCAAAGAACGGGAACGCTTCACCGCCGAACTCGATCACGGCCCGCTGCGTCCCGACGAACACGTCGCCCGCCTGAAGGGGGATCAGGCTCTTCCGGCGCGCGTAGAGGAGGCCGCGAATCTCGATCGGTTCGCCGTCGGCCGACCTGCCTGCGGCCGCGTACCCGACCCATCCTTCGCTGATCAGCGTCGTGATGCCTCGGGCTCCGAAGCCGCAGAGCGTCCCTTCGGCCGAGAACGACACGGCCTCCCCGTCGAGCGCGACCTCTCCTTCCATGTGAATCTCTCCCGCGATCGTCGCGAGGATCTCCAGTCCGGAGAGCCAAGCGACGAGCGTCCCCGCCCCGGTGACGTCCGCCGTGAACGCCTGGGCGTACGCGCCCTGAAAGAACGGCACCGCCACGGCCACCGCGACAAGCACGCCACATCGAATGAAGGTCCGTCGACGCATTCCGCTCCGACAGTAGCGGACGACGGCTACCCCCACAAGGTCGCCACGCGGGCCACGAACCGACGAGCTGCTTCACGACCGCCGCGCGAATCCCGGCCGAGCGGTTCCGCGCGATCCCGAGAGATCGCTCGGGCATTCGGGGCCGACACCGGGGCGAGAACGCTCGTCATGACCGGGGAGGACAACATCCTCTTTCCTCCCGAGGAGGGACGAGCTCTGGCGAGGCGGCTTCCCGACGCGGAGTTCCTGCTCGTCGCCGGCGCAGCGCACTCGGTGCACATGGAGTTCCCGGTCCCGTTCGTCGGCGCTGTCGTACGATTCTTGAGCGGCCGCGAGAGCGAGTAACGGAGCACGTCCACAGGAGCGGATGCGAGGCGGTGGGGCAACGGGCGCCTCCGACACTCCGGGTCGGATTCGAAAGGGGGCGGCATGAGCGACCGAATCACATGGAAACGGGTACACCCGATGCACGTACTGACGGCACGCAGGCAATTGGCCGACCAGGGCGAGGTCGTTCGGACGCTGGCCGACCTGTTGCCCGGTGTCGCCGACGTCATCGCCGGACCTCCGATCGCTCTCAAGCTCGGCTTTCCCCGCGACGGGAAGACCGATTTCGAGCTCGCGTTCCCGGTCCGTGAGCCGGCGACACGAGATGGGTTCGTCGCCAAGACGCTCCCGTCCCTGCCGGTGTTCTCGATCACCCACGTCGGACCGTTGACCGGCGGCCCCGAGGGGACGAACCTCGCCGACACGTGGAAGGGGTTCGCGGAGTTCATCGGCTCCCGCTCGATCCTCGTCGGCGACGACCCGACGCGGTTCCTCTACCACGAGGGGCTCGATACCGTCGGGACCGAGAACGAGCGGTTCGTCCTCGAGGTCCAGTATCCCTACCACCTGCCGATGTGGCTCGACGCGCTGGAGGCGGGCGTCACTCAGTACGCCGGTCCGGAGGCCGCCGCCCGCGTCATGGCCGGAAGCGAGGGGCTGGCCGATGCGCTCGACGGTCGTCTCGCCGCCGAATGGGTCCAAGCGGCCGTCGAGCGACTCGATCGCGAGGTCCCGGACGAGCGAGAGCGCGCCTGCATCCTCAACGGCTGCGCCCATCACTACATCGTCCAGAGCGGCGACCTCCTCAAAGCTGCGTGGGACGAGGTCGGCCACGACCTGCGCGCGCTGGTTCGGAAGCTCACCGACGAGCCGTTCCTCGGGGGCAAGTACTCGCTCGACGAGTCGGGCGAGGAGCCGCTCCTGATCATCGAACGTCGGCCGGCGCGGCAGGAGACCTACGATCAAGCCACCGACCCGGCGGAGAAGCGCTACCAGGCGTGCTTCTGCCCGCTCGTGCGCGACGCCATCCGCGACGGGAAGGCCGTGTCGCGAAGCTTCTGCCACTGCTCCGGCGGCTGGTACGCCCAAGAGTGGGAGATCGTGTTCGGACGCAAGCCGGAGGTGCGGCTCGTGCAGACGATGCTCGAGGGCGCGGACGCGTGCCGCTTCGCGGTGAAGATCCCTCCGGGCTTTCTATAGGGTTTCCGGCGAACGAACGCCGCAAACGGAACCCGACGTCTTTCGTCCTCCGGATCGCACTTTTGAAGATCCAGGCCCCTCACGTCACCCGAACTGCGGTAGGCTTGAGGTTCCGCCGGATCTCTCGACACCGGCGGACCCTCCCCCTGGAATCGGCCGATCGTTTCGCCGAGGATTGCCCCGGAGGACCTGGCGTACGATGTTGGAATGGATCGGACTGAGCCAAACGGCGGCGGTGTGGATCGCCCTCGTCTCGACGGGGATGCTCATCGCCGCGCTGATCGCCGTGCCGCTTCTGGTCGTTCGGATCCCGGCCGACTACTTCGCGCATCCGCGCCGCTCCGGTGCCGCGTGGAACCGCAAGCGCCCGTGGTTCCGGTGGGTCTGGCTGGTCGCGAAGAACGCCCTCGGCGGCGCCCTACTCGTCGCCGGGGCTCTGATGCTCGTCCTGCCGGGCCAGGGCCTGCTGACCCTGCTCATCGCCGTCGCCCTGCTCGACTTCCCCGGCAAGTTCCGGCTGCAACGATGGGTCGCGACGCGGCGCGGCGTGATCGACTCGATCAACTGGATCCGGAAGAAGGCGGGGAAGGAGCCGCTTACCCTCAAGCTCTAGCCGGCGACCTTCTGCGACGGCGCGGGCTTCCCCTCGAGGTAGACCAGACGCGCCAGGAAGACCGCGAGGAGGAGCGCGAAGTGGCAAAGGATCGACGGGAGCGCGCCGCGCGTGGCGGGCACGAACCACGAAGTCAACGCCGACAGCGCAACGAAACCCGTCGTCCCCACGAAGACCAGAACCAGCTGCCGGCGGCGGCGCGGATCTCGACAGGTCATCGCGCCGTAGCCGGAGAGCAGAATCATCCCGGCGAGGCCGATCCAGTAGAACCACGCGTAGACGAGGAAGCGCGGCATCCCGTGAGCGTAGCGTGCGTAGACCGCGTTGCAGACCGACGCCGCGGCGAACGATCGATCGAACAGAATCCAGACCACGACCCCGGCGGTCGCGGCGAGCATCCCGTAGGCCGACGCGCTAAGAAGCCGCGATGAACCCCGGCGAAGCTGCGCGATCAGCAGCAGACCGAGCGCCGGAAGCGGCGTCACGATGAGGAACGCCAGTCGAGGCAGGAACCCGGCCACCGCGACGTCGTCGCAGATCGCGATCTCGGCGAGTTGGTACCCGGCGAGCAGCAGAAGGATCGCCCCCGTCGTCCCCACGACGCCCCGGGAGCCCGGTTTGAACCGGGTCGCGAAGGCCCACCCGGCGACGAGGACCTCGAAGACCGCCGTGGCCACGGCAAGGATCGGCGAGTACTCCATGCGATTCCCCCCTCAACGCGGCCATTCTGGGGACGAACCGCTCGGAAGTCCAGCCGGTCCTCGAGGCGAAACGTGCCGCGAGAACGACGAGGCCTAGTACGGCAGCTCGTCGGGACGGACGTCGACGTAGTCCGGCTCGGGATCGACGTCGAATCGAACCACTCGGATCGTCTCCCGCCCCTCGATCAGCGCCTTGCAGACCCGATGCATCCCGTCCATCACCCGGCCGTCTCGCGACGGGACGATCGGACGGCTCAAGTCCGTCTCGCTCATCAGCTTGGCATGCAGCGCGACGCGGCGGCAGGTCGGTTCCTGCTCCTCGTGGTCGAACCAGAACGTCTCGTCGAGTTCGTGGATCTCCGACAACGGCACCTCGATCGGGACGAAGTCCCGCGATGCCTCGACCAGGCGATCGACGTCCCACGCGAGAAGCCCGCACTCGGTTCGCCGGAAGTAGTACTGCTTTCGCACACGCTCACTGTATCCCGTCGGCTTGCGGGGTTCGAGACGGCGCCTGGGCCTACCGTTCGGTAGAGTCCCCGAAGTGCTTCCGGATGACTCGCAGCAACCGCCTCCGCTCCTCGGGGATCCCTTCCCCCAGGCGCAGGGCCGCAATGACTGGTCCCCAACGGATCACGTCGCTCCACACGACCGTCGACCCGCGAAGGTAGACTCGTCTGTAAGCGACCAGAAACAGTCGACGGAAGAGGGCGGTGATCAGCCGCTCGATCCACCGGGTCCCCGGAGGCGGCGTGGCGCAGCGAAGGAGGTAGGCCGTCCGCGCTACGTCCGCGGCGCGACACCCCGACGTCGCCGGCCCCCAGTCGATGACGACCGGCCCGCGATCGCTCATCAGCACGTTGTCCGGGTGGAAGTCGCCGTGGCAGACGGCGTCGGCGGTCCACAGCCGATCGATCGTCGCACGGATCCGATCCGCGACATCGGATCCGATCGTTCCCGAGATCCGGTCGAGCACGCCGTGAAACCTCTCGCGCTGCGACGGAAGCCCCTGCGCCGTCGAAGCGTGCATCGCCAGGTGCAACCGGGCGAATCCCCGCGCAGTGCGCCAAAGCCGCCAGGGCCGGGCCGTCAACACTTGAAGCATCGACGAGCCGTCGATCCGATCCATGACAAAGCCGAACCGACCGCCGATCTCGATGAGCCCGTCGTCCGATTCCGCCCGATGAACGCCCGGAGAGCCGAGCCCCGCGCGCTGGACGCTCCGATAGACCTCCATCTCGTGACGGACCCATTCACGCGACGTGCCCTCGCGGAACAGTCGTAACGCGCGACCTTCTCCCCACGCGAAGATCTCGGCCGTTCGTCCCTCGCCGATCCGCGTCAGCTCGCGGACGACAGGCTCCCGTTGATCGACCATCAGTCCTCGCGCGCGAGCGCCACGGCGCGGACCGGGGAGGCCTCGATCCCGCGCAGCTTGAGCGGAAACGCCGCGAACAGGATCTCGCCCTCCACCGGGAGCAGCGCGCGAAGGTTGACCAGCCCCTCGACGATCGGCACGCCGGCCCCGCAGAGGATCTCGTGGGCCGGATACGACGGCTTCCCGTCCGTCCTGCCGTCGACGCTCGGCGTGTCGAGGCCGACCAACCCGACGCCGCGGTCGACCAGCAGCTGCGCCGCCTCAAGCGTCATCGATGGAAACCCCTCGTAGTAGTCCGCCGTCCCGGCGCGGTCCTCCCACCCGGTCGAGAAGAGCACCGCTCGTCCGGCGCAATTTTCCGGAACGGAGTCCGCATCGATCCGGGGGGATCCGACCGGCACGACAATCGCCGGGAACAACCGAAGCGGGACGCCGGCGGCATCGGCGCCGCCCGGCGCGAAGTGCAGCGGCGCGTCCAAGTGCGTCCCGCCGTGCGGATCGAAGTCCGAGAAGCGCGTGAGGGTGGCGAGATCGCTTCGGACGTCCTGCCGCTCGGCCGTCCACGTCCGAACCGTCCCCGGATAGCTCAGGCTCTTAGCGTCCAGCGTCTGCGTCAGATCGATGAGGGTGAACATGCGGCCCTCCAATAGGCTAGGATCCCAAAGGGTACACGACGAGGACCCGGTCAGGGCGTCCCGGTCGAAGCCCTGGTCTGGGCATCGCCGCTGGGTTCCGGGTCACGGCTTGCGCGCCGCAACGATGACGTACCAATGGGTCGACCGCTCCTCCCCATCGACGGTCTCCAGGCGCAGCTTCGACCGCTGCTCGCTCGACAGGCCGTCGAGGATCGCGCGGATCTCCGCGACGTTCTCCGACGACACACGGTCGGTGAGCGACGTCACCGGCCGGTGCTTGGTGTACGGCTCGACAAGCTCGACGGAAAACCCGCCGCTCTCCAAGAGGGCCCGCCAGCGACCGGGGCGATACTGACGGACGTGCGATGCATCGTGCAGGCAGTCCAGCCGATGCATCGTCTCGTCGACCCAGTCGTCTTCGGGAACGCTCCGATCGTCGATCAGCAGCATCCCTCCAGGCCGAAGTGCGCGTTTCATCTCGGCCAACGCCCGACGGATGTCACGGAAGTGATGCGCCGCGCGGCGACACGTGACCAGATCGAACGATCCGTCAAGCGCGCGCGGCAGTTGGTGAACGTCCGCCACGCGGAACGTCACATTGACGATCTCCCTCTCCCGAGCCAGTCCGCGCGCCTCGCCGAGCATCTCCTCGGTCAGGTCGAGACCGACGACCTCGCGGACGAACGGGGCGAACGCCAGCGCGGTGTGCCCGGTGCCCGTTCCGATGTCGAGCACGCGCCAGGCCGCCTTCGGATCGGCGATCTCGACCAGCCGGTCGAGCACCGCTCGATCGGTGTGCGCCGGGCTGGTCGTGTACAGGTCGGCGCGCTCGCCGAAGATCGCCCGTGCCCGCTCCTCGTAGCTCGCCTCCGCTCGCCCCGTCTCGCCGTTCTCGACCATCCGCGCACCCTCCCATTCTCATTGACGCCATTCGATCCCCGCCCCGTCTCCGAAGTCGCTCGTCGCGTCGAGCCTTTGGCGGTCCAGAACGACACGGACCCCGTGGACAGACGCCGAGGCCGGCGTGTAGCTTCGCTTCGCGGTGCCTCCGGCGCAACCTGCCTCCACGGACGGACGACCGAGCGGGTTCCTTTTCCGCACCGCTTCGGAGGATACTATTCCTCGGGACGTCCGAGCCGTCGCAATTCGGCCGGGCGCGTTTTGCGAGGACACGTGCGAGGAGGCTTCCTTGATGCGTGAGATCATCGACGTTCTCGATCTGCTGGACGATGCACGGGTCGACGGTGCGGCGGTCCGCGAGTTCCTCCGCTCCGCCGGAGCGGCCGAGACGCACGTCGAACGCGTCCACGGAGACCGCGGGTTTACCGACTTCGTCCGCGCGACGATCGGGCCCGAGGAGCGGGCCGGTCCAACGCTCGGGATCATCGGCCGCCTCGGCGGGATCGGGGCACGACCGGATCGCCTCGGGCTCGTCTCGGACGCCGACGGCGCGATCGTCGCGCTGGCGTGCGCGGCGAAGCTTGCGAAGATGGCGGACCGCGGGGACCGACTGCCGGGGTGCGTGATCGTCGCGACGCACGTATCGCCCCGATCGCCCGTCATCGCGCACGAGCCGACTCCGTTCATGGGCGCGCCGGTCGACATGGCGACGATGAACCGGTACGAGGTCGATCCTCGGATGGAGGCGATCCTGTCGGTCGACGCAACGAAGGGGAACTGGGTCCTCAACCGGCGCGGCGTCGCGATCACGCCGACGATCAAGGAGGGTTACATCCTTCCCGTCAGTCCGGACCTTCTCGAGATCGTCCGGCACGTCACCGGCGAGCCGCCGGCCGTCCTCCCGATCGCGACCCAGGACGTCACCCCGTACGCCGCGGGGCTCGACCACGTGAACAGCATCCTCCAGCCGGCGACGGCGACCCCGTCGCCCGTCGTCGGTGTGGCGACCACCGCCGCGATCCCGGTTCCGGGGTGCGCGAGCGGTGCGAACGACCCGCTCTCGCTCGACCAGGCCGCCAGGGTCTGCCTCGCGACCGCCCTCGCGTTCACGGCGGGGCGGTGCCGCTTCTTCGACGAGGAGGAGTTCGAGCGGCTCGTCGAGCGATACGGTCCGATGACGCATCTCCAGGGGCTCGGGCGCGAGGAGAGGTAGAGCGGCTTCGGCAGCGCGGCATCGCAGTCCGGTTTCGAAAAGCCCGGCCCCCATCGCCCCAGCGCGTCTGGCCGAGACCGAGGGCACGGTCCCTGTTGCGCATCCCGGAGCCCCCCCCCGACCGCCCCGACGGGCTACTCTCGCCCAGCGCGGATCTTAGGCCAAGCACGAAGGATCTCGTCGCTCAGCGGGACCGGTCGCCCGGTCTTCTTGTCGAGGAACACGACCGTGACTTCGGCGTCGACGCAGATCTCGTCCGACGAGGCGAACCGCGCCTGCTGCGCGATGACGATCCTGCGGCGACCGGCGCGGACCACGTCCGCCGAGATCTCGAGGACGTCGCCGGCGCTCGCCGGACGCCGGTAGGAGATCGACAGCCGAACGACGACGGGGAAGATCCCGTGCGCGTCGAAGAAGTCGGCATCCAGTCCCCGCTCCTCCAGATGCGCCCAGCGCGCCTCCTCCAGAAGCTCCAGGTAGCGGGCGTTGTTCACGTGACCGAACCGGTCCTCGTGGTAGCCGCGCACCGTGACCCTCGTCGTCGTCATTCGATCGACTCTCCCCGATCCCACCGGAGCGTTTGGGTAACGCGCATCACATTCGTCCCGCCGGCACGAGCCCCGGTGAGGCCGGCGAGCAGAAGAGCGGAGAATGCGCGATGCATGCGGACCTCCTCGTGACTCGACACGAAAAGAGTACTCGGTCGGAGCGGCCGATGCCCCCCGACCGCTGGACCCGGCGGACACGCGCCGACCGCGTCTCTCGCGCTATCATCGCGACCACAACGGAGGAGGGAACCATGAAGAGATCGCTCGGACGAAAGACGCTGATCCTGCCGTCGCCCGCGTGGGTGGTCGGCACGTACGACGCACAGGGAGAGCCGAACGGGATGACGGCGGCGTGGGGCGGGATCTGCTGCTCGAAGCCGCCTTCCGTCTGCGTGTCGATCCGAGAGGCGACGTACACGTATCAAGCGATCGTCGATCGGCAGGCGTTCACCGTGAACGTCCCGGCCGCCGATCAGGTGAAGCAGGCCGACTACCTCGGCATCGCATCCGGCCGCGACGTCGACAAGTTCGCCGTTGCAGGCCTGAGCGCCGTTCGGGCCGAGCACGTCGACGCTCCGCTCGTCGACGAGTTCCCGCTGAATCTGGAATGCGCGCTGATCCACACCGTGAAGATCGGGCTACACACGCTGTTCGTCGGCGAGATCCGCGACGTCAAGGCCGAGGAGTCGATCCTCAACGAGAAGGGCCGTCCGTCGATCGAGAAACTCAGCCCGCCGATCTTCTCGGTCGGCGAGGCCGCGTACTACGCCGTCGGCGCCCCGCTCGGCCCGGCGTTCACGATCGGAAAGGACCTCGGCGACATCGAGTAGGAAGGCGTGCAGCTCGGAGCGGGTCGGATCGTCCGCTTCCGCGGCCGCGCGGATCAGGGGGCCGCCCGAGGCGATCACGTTGTCCTCGGTGTCGTACCTCCGAGACCAGATCTCGTTTCCCTCTTCATCGGTTCGGACGATGTACGCGTTGCTCCGCCCGGCGAAGCCGGCGTACCCGGCCGCACCGGGATCGGCCACGACATCGTTCGGATCGACGGAGTTGCCGACAATGACGTACCCGCCGTCCGCCGTGCGAAGCAGCTTCCCGCCGAACTCGTCCAGCGGGGTACCGAATGACCACGACCACCACTCCGTTCCGTCCTCATCGACACAGAGCAGGTAGACGTCGAGGTCCGACCCGGGCGCGGATTCGATCGTTCCGGCGACCATGTACCCGCCGTCGCACGTGGCAAGCACCGACTGTCCGCTGCAGGATCGATCCCCTCCGTACATGCGCTCCCAAACGATTTCCCCGTCGGCGTCCAATCTCAGGAGCAGCAGGTGGCCGATCATCACCGGTTCGTACTGCGTGACCGTATCGCCGACGATCAGGTAGCCCCCGTCTTCGAGCAGCAGGACATCGTACGCCAGTGCGTCCAGACCGCTTCCGTACGTCCGCGTCCACGTCTCACTCGCAGCGGCCAGCGCCGGAATCATGAGGCCGGCCAGCGCGCCCAGCAAGAGCTTCTTCATTCCGCCTTCCATCACTCCTCTTCCCCTTCCAACGAGAAGGTGTGGACGGCTTCCGTGTCCTGCTCGATGACGAGGTGCGCTTCGAGCTCCGCGAGGTCGTAGACGATCGACCAACGCGTCATCGGCGTCGAGACCGCCTGCAGCAGGTCCGCCGCCTCGTCCGCCGACAGCGCGCCGCCGCGCTCGCGCAGCGTGGCCTTGATCAAGTCGTACCGCCAGCAGTTCCCCGCCGGGTTCCCCTCCGTCAGCACCACCGGGAAGTTCGTCCCGAGCTGCCACGGGGACTCCCCGCTGCTTCGAAAGATATACATCTCGCCGTCGTGGTACTCGACCAGCGCAGCCGCGGGGGTTCGGTCGGCGATCAGGTAGTGGGTGTTCGGCCCGCCCTGGCTGACCGGATTGATCCCCTCCAGGAACGCGATCGCCTCTTCGACCGTGGCCGCGGCCTCGAGGACCTCGCGCATCAGGCGGAGATCCCCGACGTCCCGCTTGTCCGGATCGCTCGGATAGCCGCACTCGTAATCGACCGACGCCATCCCGATCGCCACCCCCCTCTCGTTCATCCCGTCGAACGTCAGGAACGGGGCATCAAGCAGCGGAAGAAGCTCGTCGACGGACGCGGTGTCGAGTCGGTCGATCGCCTCCTCGTCAACCAGGTAGGCGATGTCGATCGACATCACAGATCGGTGCCCTTCCTCGGGTTCGAGGAACAGGACGAGGATCGGGCTGTACTCCCAGTCGAAGTTGCGGCCGAACATCGGCCGTTCTGCGTCCCCGACCGCCGCAAACAGGGAGCAGGCCCACTCGCGTCTGAGCGACGCGGCTTCGTTCTGCAGCTCGGACGCCCGGACGTACGGCCCGAAGTAACGCATCGTGTAGACCGGGTAATCGTCGATCTTCTCGAGCGTCGACAGCGTCGCGATCACGTTCTCCGGAACGTCGGTCATCGCGATCGCCTCGAAGCCCTCGCGAACGCGCGCCGTGTCGATCGATCCGTAGCGATCCTCGCTGGATGAAGCCATCACGAGGGGGACCCCCGCCGCGTCGTCCACTCCTTCTCCAAGGCGGATCGCGCCCGTACCGATCAGGATGCCGAATGTGATACACATCACAATCAGCGCCCCGATCGACACCGCGACCCAGGAACGCGTGCCTCGCTTCATCCTGTCCCTCCTTCGTCCACGCCGTACGGTGGCCAACGGGTCACCGCGCCTTCTCGACCCTTCTCGTACTCCCTCCTGCGGATTCGATCGATCGCATCGTCGATCCATGCCAGATAGGCGTAGCGCATGCGAACGGCCGAATCGAGCGTGAGCCAGTGGAAGAAGTCGACGCGTTGCGGCTCATCGTGCTCGTACTCCGGCGCCAGCCGGTACCGCTCCGGGAACGAGGCCAGCACGGTCAGGACGCGCTTCCGCTTCGCCTCCAGCAGGCGAATCGCTTCTTCGTCGCTCAGCAGCCCGGCGAAGAAGAGCTGCACCAGGAAGGCGTTGCGAGACGGAGGTCCCGGCTGGCAATCCTCCATCCAGCGGTAGAACGCGTCGCGCCCCTTTGCGCTGATGCTGTACGGCTTTCGGTCCGGGCGGTCCGCTTGCGCGACGACCTCTTGCGAGACCCATTCGCGCTCTCGCAGCTTGTCGAGCGTCCGATAGATGCGGCTTTGATCGGCATACCAGAACCCGGAGACCGATCGATCGAACCGTTGTTTCAGGTCGTAGCCCGTCTTCGGACCGACCTCGAGAAAGCCGAGGATTGCGAATTCGAGGGACACCATCGCCTCCTTGCATTCGTGTACGCACTGGGTATTATATGCGTACGCATATATCCTGTCGAGCCCGGCGGGTCCGCGGGCGAAGACGCCGGGCCACGATTGACCCGGGTAGAGAGCGGATCGTCCCGCCAGAGAATAGGAGCCTCTCGTGGTGTCGAAACCGATTGGCCGCAGTGTCCTCGCCTTCGCGGGAATCGTTGCTGCGGCGTTGATCACTCCGTTGTCGTTGCTCGCCTTCAGCGGCTTCGTACTCGCGAGCGCGTCTACTGAGCTCACCGGACCCTACCTCGGCCAGGTACGGCCGGGAGGCACGCCTCGTCTCTTTGCTCCGGGCGTTGTCTCCAATCGAGCGAACTTCGAGCACAGCGCCGCGGTGCTCTCACCGGACGGACAAGAGCTGTTCTGGTGCACGAGCGTCAACATGAGGACCGACCCGCCAGGAGAGAGGCAGCGGCTCTACTTCATGCGGCAGGTGGATGGCGTGTGGACGGCACCCGAGATCGCTCCGTTTACTGAGGGCATCACGCTCCCGGTGCAGCGCCCGGTCTTCTCGCCGGACGGGAGTCGCCTGTACATCGAGTACTCCAGCAATCCGATCGCCGAGGACGACAGCGACATCTACGTGGTCGAGCGAGAAGGGGACGGCTGGTCCGCTCCCGTATCCGTCTCTCCTGTCATCAACACAGGCGCCATGGAGCGACTGCACTGCGTGACCCCCGATGGATCGCTGATCTTCTCGCGGGATCCCTTCACGAGCCGCGAGGGGGTCTACATCACCAGGCTCGTGGAGGGTGCCTTCACCGAACCCGAGAAGCTGGGAGAACCGTTCGACTCCGCTGCCCATGAACTCGCCATCGTGATCGCGCCGGACGAATCCTACCTGCTGACTGACGTTACGAGGAGCGGGATGACCGACGAGCTGTACGTGAGCTATAGGCAGCCCGACGGCTCCTGGACCGAGAGGATCCGAGCCCCGTACGAGTGCGGCGGCTTCCTGGCGCTTTCGCCCGACGGCGAATACCTGTTCTTCCTCGGCGAGGGCATCTACTGGGTCGATACGTCCTTCGTGGAGGAGCTGAGAACACAGGCGAACGCTGCCGGCTAGGCAGACTGTGGCGTTTGGCGAGTCTCACGAGTGCGCGACCGGTGCCGAAGGCAGGTTCCTGGCAACACGACAGAACAGAAGGAGGAACGGTATGACGTGCAGTTCCGTTCGGCGCACACCGTGGGTAGCTCTTCGACGATTGGCGGGACGAGTCTTGCTCGTTGTTGTCAGTCTCGGATGGATGGCATCCGTCACGGCCGCCGCGTCCGCCACGATCAGCGCGGACAACGTGTGTTCGCTCCGGGAATCAGCGCGATTCGATGTCGGCATGCGCGTGTTCGAGCTGGTGTTCCTCTCCGATACGCGGCTCGGCCTCGCCGACTCCGAGCGCGCCTCCTTCTGGGACCTGGAGTCGGCAGAGCCACGAGTCGAGTTCACACAGTCCGAGATCGGACGGGTCATCGGCGTGTCCCCCGACAAGCAACTCTTGGCCATCTACGCCCCATCGCGACACCTCGAGATCTGGACCGTCGATCCGTTGGAGAAGCGGATCGATCTGTGCACGATCGAAGACACCGAATGGCCGAGCGCCGCGTTCTCGCCGGACGGACGGCTCCTCGCCGTCACCAATCGCTGGAACGACATCGAGATCTGGGATCTCGAGGAACAGACGCGAATGCACAATGGCGTGGGGCATCACTCGAACATATTCGCGTTGGCCTTCTCCCCGGACGGCCGGTGGCTCGCCTCGGGCGGCGGGACGTCGAGCCGCGACGACGCCGGGGCGTCGTTCCTCGGCGTCTGGGACGTCACTACGGGAGATTCGGTCGCGAGACTCGCCACGGCCGACCTCGGCGACAACCACGACCTGACGTTCACACGCGATGGCTCCCGCCTCATCTCGGCCGGGCAACGCCGCATGCTCGCCTGGGACACGGCCACGTGGGAGCGCGTCTACGACAGCGGCGCTTCCTATCCCGGAAGCTACGGCATGTCGCTGTCTCCGGACGGGACGCTGCTGGCGATCGCCACCGACAACCGCAGGCTTCGCATCGTGGGGATCGATGACTTGCGGACCGTACGGGATCTCTACGTGGGCGTCGAACTCATGGACGTCGCCTTCTCCCCGGACGGGACGAAGCTCGCTTCGTCCTGCACCGACGGCACGGTTCGAATCTGGCGGGTTCCGTAGCTCCGTCCCTCCTGAACGAATCGCCGTTTCACCGGTCCGCGATGCGCGGCCGTCACATCGAGGAGCCGTCCGGTGAACCCGTCCGCTCGTCGTCGCCGAATTCGCTCACGGATTCCGTCAATCGTCGCAAGCGTTGCGACATCGTCCGGAACCGCCAGGCACCGAGTGCCACGACGCCAGCGCCGACCGCGAGGAGCAGTGCCCCGAGAATCCGGATGAAAACGTTGCCCCAGAAGAACTTCATGAGGGTCCCTCCTGCCGCCAGGAGCGCGATCGCCGTGCGGATGTACGCGAGCAGCGTCCGCTCGTTCGCGAGCGCCGTTCTATCTCGCGCCAGGTGATCGCGGAGGATCATCCGGTCCGGATCGATCTCTCGGTAGTCCATGAGGGCAGCCTTTCCGTGGATTCGCTCTACGCTATCGATACCCAGCCGGCGGTTCAAGACCACGGCCCCGGCAAATGCTATCCGGCTCCGAGGATCTTCGCGAGCCACTCTCGAAGCATCTCGCACGTCCAGGTGTCATCGATACGGACCATCACGAACCGATGCGCCGCCGGATCGTCGAGCACGGTGCCTCCCTTCCCCTAATCGTCCTCCATCCTACCTCATGTCGGCCGGCGCTCGAACCGCTCTCAACAGTTCGCCCCCCCCCCCCGATCGTTGTATGAGCGAGAAGGGAGGGAAGGCATGAACGAGGCGATCGTGACCGAGATGATGCGGCTGCTCATGAAAGAGCGTCTGGCGCGGGCGGAGCGGGCGCGTGGGGTGCGCTCCGCCGTGGATCATCGGTCCGCGCGCGGGGCGGAGCGGACGAAGGCACCGCGAACGGTGTGCCGAAGGTCCGGGCAGGCGGCATACTGATGAGCAAAGGTCATCGCGTCGTCGGACGACGCGAGCCGCGAAGGAGGGACGGAGCGCGCTGTGGACGTCGGGCAGTTCCAGCCACCGAGCATCGCCGACCTGTTCGAGGCGTCGCGGGATCGGCTGTTCCGGTACGCCCTCGCCCTCTGCAAGAGGCTCGACCGGGCGGACGATCTGGTCCAAGAGACGTTCGTCCGCGCGCTGCAGCACACGCAGACCCTTGCTCGGTTGAACGGCTTCCAGTGCGACGCGTGGCTGAAACGGGTTCTTCGCAATCGATTCTTCGACGAGGAACGCTCGAGGAAGCGGGCGGCCGCGGAGATCGCCGAGGTGATCCGTCACGCGCAGCGACCCTCGGACGCCGCGCACCTGGCCGACTTCAACGAGATCCTCGACCGGGTCCCCGCGAGGTACCGCGACGTGCTCGAAAAACGATATCGCCTCGGAATGAACAGCAGCGAAATCGGCAAAGAATTGGGACTCCCCGCCGCCACCGTTCGGTCGCACCTGCACCAAGCGATCCGATGGCTGCGCGGCGAGATGGCGAAGTCCACCCGATGAAAGGAGCAAGAGATGAGTGAAGGCAAGTCCGTCGGAAACGTCAACGTCCTCGACATCCGGAAGACGACCGAGGAGGCGATCGCGCAGATCCGTCGAATCCGCAACGTAAACATCATCCTCTATTCTCCGGCCACTGCGTCTTACCTCGGCCGACTCGACATCGGAAACATGAATACATCCATCGAGGTTCCCACTGACGTGGAGTTGAAGACGAGCATGGGGAACGTCCGGTTGTCTCCAAGCTCCGCGGAGGAGGGACAAGGCTCGACCTTCCATCTCGTCATGGGAAACATGTCGATCGAGGCGTGCTCGGACCCCGCTGCGGCCGACCGGTTCCTCGACGCGATCGCCGGCCTGGTCATCATGGGAAACGTCTACTGCCCCGCATTGCTGGCGGGGGGGCTCGAGGCGAAGGTCAAGCAACTGATGGGCAACTTCGTCAGCTATCCGGACGACGCCACGCTTGTCGCCGGGCCACTCGAGCTGACCGCTGGTTTCCTCGCAGGACTCGAGAAGCCGACCGGCTTCGTCGTCACCGGATCGCTGCTGGCGACGGAGGACGTGTCGGAGGAGTTGACGCGGAAAGTCGAGTACCTACAGATCCACGGAAGCATCCTCTGTGCCGAGGCGAACGCCGAGGCGATTCGGTCGAAGCTGCGTGGCGGCACGTCGGAGCTGACGGTGGTGCCGTCCGGCTATCGCCTCCACCAGGGAGACCTCGAGCTGGACGCCGCGACGCTCGAATCGCTCGACAAAGCGAAGCTGTTCTGCACCGGGACCGTCGTGGTCGGCCCGGACGTCGAACCGGCCTCGATCGAACGGGGTCTCGCCGGGCTCCGCGGCCTCGGGCTGATCGTCTGCCCGGAGGCGCTGAAGGACGCCGTGAAAACGAAGCTCGACCTCGTCGAGGACCGCGCCGTCTTCTACGAGGGCGACCTGTGGCTGTTCGACGAGGAACACACCTTGCACGCCTCCCGGTTCGACTACTCGGAGGGCAAGGCGACCGTGCTCGTTACCGGCGACCTGCGGATCGAGCCGGACGTCGAGCCCTCGGTGCTCGCCGATCGCTTCCACGTCGTCCACAACCTCGGTGAGATCCGTTGCACGCCGGAGCAGATGGGCGCGATCGAGGCGCGCCTCGGGATTCACGAAGGCGAGCTCCTGGATTCCACGCCGAAGGAGAAGGAGACGTTCGACATCGGCAACGCGAACATCCTCGCGCTCTAGGCCGAGATCCTCTTTCGTACGTCGCGGGGCAAGCTCTGACGGGCCTGCCCCGCTCCTTTCACTCAGCGAACAGCGCGACGGCCTCCTCCTCAGGAAGGCGGCCCGCGATTTGCCCGATCCCGCGCGCGTTCATACCGTAGTCGAAGCGGTTTGCTTCACCGAACAGGAGGTGGGTGGAATGAAACGGGGGCATCAGAAGCGTTGGATCGTCGCGTGTCTCGTCTCCGCGTGTCTGGCCGCAGGAATCGGCGGTTGCGAGTGGTTGTCCCCCGAACCGCCCGCGACCGAGGATCAGACGGTCGTCGGCGTAACGGAGGTCGGCGGACTCCCCGTCGTCGAACTGGCCGACGGACGCACCTTCCCCCTCGATCGGCTCGACGACTGGGAGGAGTACGTCGACCGTTTCGCACCGGAGGAGCCCGCCGCCGGCCCGTTGGCGATCGAGCCGAAGGACCTTCCCGAGACCGTCGACCTGAGGGCCTTCCAGACTTCGATCAAGACCCAGTGGGGAGGCACGTGCGTCCAGTTCGCCACGACCGCGGCGATCGAGGCCCGGTACGGCCGGGTCTACGCCGGCGATCTCGACCTCTCGGAGCGCTTCGGGCAGCTCGTTCAGAAGATGAGCCACCTGACCGAGGGACTCCAGCCGCAGGCCTCGTGCCGCGAGAACCAGCTCGGCGCCTGGGGCGGAGGGAACCTGACCTACCAGATGCAGATGTTCACCCGGTATCGTCTTCCGCTGGAATCCCATCTTCCGTACGCCACCATCGTCGATCCGAACCTCGATTGGGAAGCGAGCCGGTGCGCGGCGGGCACAAACCAGGACGCGATGGACGACTACAACCTCGATCCGGTGAACCTGCCGCAGCTCGCGCTTCGGAACGCGCGGTTCCGCGCCGAGCTGGCCGTCTTCTGCCCCGCGGGGTCGCTCCGCGATCCGACGTGGTACGAGACGGTGATGGCCAGCGGATACGAGGTCGCGTTCAGCGCCGCGCTGTGCGGCGCCGACCCGACGCCGATGAACGGGGTTTGGGATCCGGGGGCCGGCGGCGACTGCGGCGGCCACGCCATGCTCATGGTCGGATACCGACACACCGACCGCGTGTTCCTCGTCAAGAACTCGTGGGGACCCGCCGCGGGATTCGGCGAAGCCGGTTACACCCTGATGAGCTACGATTGGGTCGAGGGCGGGTTCGTCACGGAGGCCGGCTACTTCACCGCCGCGGCGTCGGACAGCCCGTATCCGTACCAGGACCACATGCTCCTCGGGCGATGGAACCTCGATCACGACGGGTGGAAGGGAACGCTCGACCTGTACCGCTTCTCCGGCCTCTTCTCGTCGACGGCGCTTCACGGCGAGGACGACTGGCGGCTCGGAACCTACTGGGGGCACGACGGCGTCGCCCGGCGCGTCAACGGACGGATCGACGACCACCGGATCGAGTTCTGGATCGACTGGGACGCGCCCGACCTGGACTACGGCGACCGCCAGGGGCTGCACTTCACCGGCTACGTCTTCACCCAAGACCCGGTGACCCTCGCGGGGACGATGTCGGACAACCGCGACGGCCGGACGTACGCCTTCTACGGGACCAAGGACGCGTTCCTCGCCGGAACGCCCGCCGCGGGACCGATCGGGCCGAGCTCCTTCCTCGGGCGATGGGAGATGAACCACGACGGCTGGCGGGGTGTACTCGAGTTCGACGACATCCAGTTCCCGCTGATGGCGATCATCCCGTCTCCGCAGATCACCGGAACGTACACGCCGGAAGGAGGAGCCGCGGTGCCGGTCTCCGGGCAGCTGTCGGACTCGAACCCGCGGGAGGTCTGGTTCGACGTCTACCTGGTCGGCGGGACGCAGAGCTTCCACGGGTATCTGCACTCGCACGAAGCCGGGATCCTCGCGGGAACGACCGACTGGCACGGCACGCCGTTCGGCTTCGTCGCACGGCGGGTGGGATCCGTCGAGTAGCTCCGGCGCTTTCCTTCTCAAGGTTCCGTCTCCCTCCCGGCGGGAAGCGTGCGGACCCGCGGAGGGGAAGCCCATGGGATGGAACGGAGACGGTCGATCGGCACGCTCTCCGAAGGCGCGACGCGCTCGAGGAGGGACGACGATGAAGACGCTCGTGTTGAGGGCCAGCCCGAACAAGAAGGGGAACACCGCGACGATGGCCGATCGGTTCGTCGACGGACTGAACGACGCCGGACACACCGACGTCACCACGTTCCACCTGAACGATCTCGACATCCGGCCTTGTCAGGCGTGCAACGAGTGCTTCAAGCCGCCGTACGCCGGGTGCGTCCTCGACGACGACTTCATGACGATCCATCCGGTCTTCCGCGACGCCGATCTGATCGTCTTCGCCGCGCCGGTGTACTGGTGGCACCTGTGCGCCCAGATGAAGACGTTCGTCGACCGGATGCATCCGATGCTCACCTTCGACCGGGACCACTGCCTTCCGACCAAAGACCTCGTCCTGATCACGGCGTACCTGGCGGAGGACCCGTACGGCGTCGACCTCGTCATCAAGACGTTCGAGTCGATCGCCGGATGGGCCGGCATGGGCTTCCACGCGGTCCGCTTCCACTCCGAAGCCGGGCCGGTCCACGAGGACGAGGCGAAGCTGACCGAGGCGTTCGAGCTGGGCCGCTCGTTCGCCGGCTGGGTGAAGCCCGAGCTGTCGATCCGGTGCCCGCTGAAGGAATGCGGCTTCCTGTTCCGCAGTCCCGAGCACGCCGCGAGGCACGCGGTCATGGCGGCCGGTGGAGAGCACCTCCGATGGAAGGCCGAGAACCTCTCCGCCGTCCACACGCTTCAGAACACCGAGCGGCTCGTCCGCGAGGCGCGGGCGATCGTGCGGGAAGCGTCCGACGCCTCGTAGCAGGGCAACGGCCTACCTCAATGGGTCGCGTCCCTCTGCGCCCCGCATCGATCGACGTCTACGGCACCGCGGGCGGCGCGGGCCCGCCGTCGGACGGGTCGCTCCGGTACGCCTCCCGCAGGATCTTGGCGACGGCCGGTCGCGTGAACTCCTCCGGGATGGCGGCTCCTTCGGCGAGCAGCTCCCTCACCCTCGTCCCCGAGAGGAACACGTGATGCTCCTCGCCGTGGGGGCAGGTCTTCGTGCTCGCCATCTGACCGCACGCCTTGCAGTAGAACGCGTGCTCGAACCGAAGCGGGACGATCCCCAGCTCGTGCGAGGAGAACCGGTCGAAGATCCGCTGCGCGTCGTACGTGCCGTAGTAGTTCCCCACGCCGGCGTGATCGCGCCCGATGATGATGTGCGTGCAACCGTAGTTCCTGCGGCAGATCGCGTGGTGCACGGCCTCGCGCGGCCCGGCGTAGCGCATCGGGGTCGGGAACGGGGCGAGCATCGTCCGGTCGTTCGGGTAGTAGCCGGCGAGGAGCTCCTCGTAGCATCGCCATCGCAGATCCGCGGGGACGTCCCCGCGCTTGGTCTCGCCGACGAGCGGGTTGACGAACAGGCCGTCCGCCATCTCCAGGGCGCACTTCTGCAGGTACTCGTGCGCTCGATGGATCGGGTTCCGCGTCTGGAAGGCGACGATCGTCTCCCAGCCTCTGTCCGCGAACGCTTTCCGCGTCTCCGCCGGATCCATGTGCGCCGGGTTCCGCGTGATCGGCGCGCGCTGGAGGAGGCGGACGTCTCCTCCGACGGTCGCCTTCGACTCGGCGAGGAGCCGACCGACGCCGGGATGGTCCGGGTCGGTCGTTCCGTAGACGGCCGCCGCCTCCTTCTCCAGATCCCGGATGAACACGTCTTTGACTTCGATGAGCCCGTAGGTCTCGCCGTCCTCGCCGCAGAGGGGAAGGATCGCGCCGTGCTTGACCTCCTCCAGAAGCTCGATGGGAACGGGCAGCGCCACGGGAACCGCCCAGACGGTTCCGTCGGGAAGCCGCATCGCTTCCACGACGCGCCGGTACTCGGCCTCCGTCATGAACCCCGTCAACGGGCTGTACAACCCGCATCCGATGGCGTCGAGCTCACAGAGGTGCGCGGAGGACAGTGGGACGCTCGGGCCGCTCGGCTGAGGAAGGTTCTCGGCGCGTCGGGCGATCCGATCGACGAGGCCGGTCGGCGGCGCACCGGCTCCCCGACGGTCTTCGGCGCCGTCGATCAGGCCGCGGCGCTCCAGGTATTCGAGGACCACGCGCGTGGATTCGTCGACGGTTTCGCTGCCGGTGTGAACGACGATCTCGGGCGACTCCGGGACCTCGTACGGGTCGTCGACGCCGGTGAAGCCTTGGATTTCCCCCGTCAGCGCCTTCTTGTAGAGCCCCTTCGGATCTCTCTCCACGAGCGTCTCCATGGGGCATTCGACGTACACCTCGATGAAGTCGTTGCACCGCGCGCGGGCGTTGGCGCGGGCGTCCCGATACGGCGAGATGAAGGAACACATGGTGGCGACGCCGTTGTTGGACAACAGCTCGGCGACGAACGTGATGCGTCGTATGTTCTCGTCTCGATCCTCTTTCGAGAAGCCGAGGTCCCGCGTCAGGTCCTGACGAACGACATCGCCGTCGAGCCGCTGGACGTTGTGGATGCCACGCTCGATCAGCTCTCGCTCGACGGTCTTGGCGATCGTCGTCTTGCCCGCCGCGGAAAGGCCGGTAAACCAGAGGACGAATCCCTCGCTTGCTGAGCTCACGTTTTGACCTCCCCGATTCACCCAAGTGCTTCGAATGGTCGCCCGTCCCGCTTGCAGGCACAAGCGTCCGGCTCCTCCGCGGAAACGCGAGCTCGCCTTCCCCGAACTTCCCTCAACGTTGCCATCCCGATCAAACGCGGGTAAACAGTAGCGACAGATCGGCTGTCCGAACGCCGGTCATCGGGGTGAGGGAGGCGCATGGTCCGCAAGATCATCCTGTGCACGATCGCTCTGGCCGTGGCGCTCTTCGGCTGGTACGTCGTCAGCTTCTTCCTGTCGTTCGGTGCGCCGGAGGGGGCGTCGCTGACCCCGATTCCGCAGCGGCTGCTGTACCCGGCGGAGTTCTTCCGAGAGCAGTGGAACGCCATCTTCCGGCGGGACGACGCGGCCTCGCCGGAGTGCGTCGATTTCGTCCGACTCCACCCCGCCGACTTCTCGGCGCCGATCGCCCACGTCGAGATCCCCCAGCATCCGTTCATGGCGTCGAACTCGGGCAACAACATGCACTGCGACGGCTACATCAGCGACACCTACGAGGCCGCCGGCCCGCTCGGATTGAACCCTCAAGTTACCTCGCGCACCCAGGGGTTCGGAGGATACGGGACGGTGACCTTCGACAGCTCGAGCCGGCTGGTCGCCGTGCACAGCAACGGAAGGAGGTTCCAGCTCGAGCTGATGGATCCGACCACGCTGGAGGAGCTGGCGTCCTACGACCTTCCGCCGCGTCCTTGGTACTGGCTCCTTCAAGGCGTCATGCCGTGGGAGTACATCGGCGCCGGGATGTACTTCTACCTCGACGAACAGGACCGCGCGATCGTCCCGACGACGGAGAACACGATCCAGGTCGTGCAGGTCCCGGATGCCGGCGGGGAGTTCGAGTTGGTGCGCGAGTACGACCTTTCCGATCACGTCGTGCCCAAATCCTGGCCGAAGCGCGACTCCGTCGCCTGGGTGCTGCCGGACTGGAGCGGCGAGGTCTACTGGTACGCGACGACCGGCGGGATGGTCGGCACGGTCGCCGTGGATTCGGGGGCGGTCCGCACCCTGCGTCTCGAAGGGGAGATCGTCGAGAACTCCTTCGCCGTGGCCGAGGACGGCGCCTACGTCCTCTCCGATCGCGCCCTGTATCGTCTGAGCCGGGACGGGTCCGGCGGCATCGTGGTCGACTGGCGGACGGAGTACGATCGGGGGCCTCGAAAGAAGCCCGGCCACATCACGCGCGGCTCGGGAACGTCGGTCTCCCTGATGGGCGACCCGGACGGACTGGTCGCGATCACCGACAACGCCGAACCGAGGATCCACCTGATCTTTCTCGAGCGTCGCGACGGCACCGCGGTCTGCTCCGTCCCCCTTTTCGAGGAAGGGAAGAGCGGAACGGACGTCTCCGTGGCCTGCTTCGAGCACGCCGACGAGGCCGGAGAAGGGACCGGCGTCTACTCGGTGGTCGTCGAGAACAACTGGGGGCGCAACACCTTCCCTCGCTCGCGCCCGAGCCCGGGCCTCACGCGCGTCGACGTCACCAGACAGGACGACGGCACCTACGCCTGCGAGGAGATCTGGACGAGCGACGAGAAGGGCATCTGCGTCTTCAAGCTGTCGCTCGGAAGCGGTCTGGTCTACACGTACTGGCGACGGGAGAACTGCCCGATCACGCATTGGTACCTCACGGCGGTGGATTTCGCCACCGGCGAGACCGTGTACAAAACGCTCGTCGGAACCGGGCTCGGCTACGACAACTGGGCCGGGGCGCTCTTCCTCCACCCGGACGGCGGGATCGCCTACTCCACGACGATCTTCGGCCTGGTGATGATCCGTGACGGAGCACTCTGAGGTCCTCATGACACAACCGACGCGCCCGACCAACGCCGAACACCCCGCCGCCCTCGGCTCCTTCCGCAGCTGGATCAAGCTGCTGCGCCTCGGCGGCCGAATCGACCGAGCGTACCTTCCCCGCGCGCTGTTCGTCTCCCTCACCACCCTGCTGACGAGCCCCCTGCGGCTCTGGGAGCGGGTTCGGTACGGGAGACGGATCCGGGGCACGGCGATCCATCCCGCCCCCGTCTTCATCGTCGGTCACTGGCGGAGCGGGACGACGCACCTGCACAACCTCCTCTGCCAGGACGAGAACCTCGGCTATCTCTCGACGTTTCAGGCGATGGCGCCCGGCTTCTGCCTCGTCGGGGACGGGACCGTCAAGCGGTTCGTGGCGAAGGTGGCGGGTTCCCGCTATCCGACCCGGCTGATCGACAACGTCCCGCTTGCCTTCGACGCGCCGCAGGAGGACGAGTTCGCGGTGGCCAACCTGTCGCCCCACTCCTTCGTCCACACGTTCTCGTTCCCGCGACGGGCGGAGGAGTTCTTCGAGCGGTGCGTCCTGTTCGACGGCCCCTCCGAAGCCGTCCGCTCCCAGTGGATCGACGCCTACCTGGCGGTGTTGCGCAAGGCCACGCTGGTAAGCGGCGGGAAGCGACTGGTCGTCAAGAACTGCGCCCACACCGCCCGGATCAGGACGCTCCTCGAGCTCTTCCCCGACGCGAAGTTCGTCCACATCCACCGGAACCCGTACGAGATCTTTCTCTCGACGGTGCACATGCGCACGACCGTGCTGCCGCGATCGCAGCTTCAGGAGATCGAACCGGAACGGGTCGAGGCGCACGTCCTCCAGTTCTACGACCGGCTGATGCGCCGGTTCCTCGCCGAGCGGTCGCTCATCCCGGACGGCCACCTCGTGGAGATCCGGTTCGACGATCTGGAGGCCTCGCCGCTCGACCAACTCCGCCGCGTGTACGACGGGTTGGGGCTGCCCGGATTCGCGGCCGCCGAACCGGCCTTCCGCTCGTACCTCGACGCTGTGGCCGGGTACCGAAAGAACGTCTACGAGCTGGACGGGAACGTCATCGCGAAGGTGAACGCGCACTGGCCGTACGCGTTCGAGACGTGGGGGTACGAGCGCCTGGAGCCGCCACCGGACTCCGGCTAGCCCGCGGCGGCTGTTCAGTCGGACAGGTCGTGCAGCCGCGCCAGCAGCCGCTCGGCCGCGATCTTCGCCTGCCGGTTCCAGAACGGCCAGTCCCCGACCTCTCCGTCGAGGACGATCGCCGTTTCCCGCTCGATCAGCTCGGCGTCGCGGACGCCGGTCAGCGCGCCGAGAAAGTTGTACGTGAAGCCCCAGTACTCGGCGAGGATGATCCGGTTGTGCAGGTAGGAGGGGTCCCTGACGATCGAATCCTCGACGAGCGCCAATCCGGCCTCATCGTCGCCCCCCATCGGTCCCGGCAGCATGATGAGAAGGGAACCGAGGGCGCTGGCCGCGCTGGCGCCCCAGAAGCCCGACTCCAGCTCGACGCACCGGGAGAAGAGCACGAGCACCGACCCCTGCTGGAGCAGCCCCTGGATCGGATGGATCCCGCACAGCATCCCCCAGTTGTTCGCCGTCCAATGCATCGCCGCGACGTCGGTGACGTACGACAGGGCCTCCTCGAGCCCTTCGGCTTCGTGTGCCGCGAATTCCTCGTTCAACCGGAGGCTCCGGAAGCCGTACTCCTTGCCCTTGGTGAACAGCTCCTCGTCCTCGGGCGTGTGCCCTTCAGCGAACAGAGCCGCCTCGTAGCACAGCTGCGACAGGCGGTTGAGCACGTACGCCCGGTTCCAATCCGACAGCGCATCGAGGCTCGGCAGAACCGCCTCGTACAGCGCGATCGCCTCCGTCATGCTCTCCTGAAGGTACCGCGTCGTGTAGGCGAGGTCGGCCTGGGCGATCAGGTCCGTCGGCGAATCCTCTCCCACGGCGCCAACCGACGCGACGGACAACGCAAGAAGCACGCCTAGCACGGCCAGGCGGGACACGTGACTCATAGAACGGCCCCCTCCGATTGCGTTGTGCCTATTCTCGTGAGCCGATCGGCCCTTGCCTATGGTGAAACGAGTGAATGTGAGCGGCGAAGCGGCGGCCTCGTGAGCCGGTGTGGTTTGATCCCGGTAACCCCGCTCCTACAATCCGCTTGCGGGAGGTCCGATGGTGAAGCGAGGCGTCTCCATGGTCGCTCTGGGGCTCTGCGGCGTCTTGATGTTCGGCGCCCTCGCGGACGAGACGCCCGAGGGACGGATCGCCTTCCATTCGACCCGCGACGGGAACCGGGAGATCTACGTCGTGCGAGAGGACGGCTCGGACCTCCGCCGGATCACCGATCACCCGGCGAACGATCGCCTCGCGGCCTGGTCGCCGGACGGGCGATTCCTCGCGTTCGAGTCCAATCGCGACGGGAACTTCGAGATCTACACCGTCGATGTCTCCTCGGGCGAGACGACCCGACTCACGCACCACGGCGCCGAAGACTCGTGGGCGGAATGGTCTCCCGACGGAGGGTGGATCGCGTTCATGTCGGACCGAGAGGGCTGCTTCGGGATCTACGTCGTCCGACCGGACGGCACGGACCTTCGTCGTGTCACGCCGGAGGGCGTCGAGTGCTCCCAGCCGTCGTTCTCGCCGGACGGATCTCGCCTCGCCGTTAGCGCCGCGGTCGACGGCAACGACGACATCTGGATCATCGACTTAGCGGGGAACCTCGTTCAACGCGTCACGGAGCATCCGGCCGTCGACTGGGCCCCCGCTTGGTCGCCGGACGGGCGAATGATCGCGTTCACGACGAATCGAGCCGGCCGGGCCGGCATCTGGGTCGTCAACGTCGACGGGACGGAGTTACGCTGCGTCGTCGACCTCCCGGGAGCCGACGAGTTTCCGTCTTGGTCGGCGGACAGCACCCGGATCGCGTTCGAGACCGACGGCGCCGGAGGCGAGGAGATCTACACGATCCGCATCGACGGGACCGATCTGCGCCGGATCACCGATCACCGCGCCTCCGACTACTGCCCGGCCTGGTGGCAGCCCATCCCGCCGGCCGACCCCGACGCCTGAGCGGACGGACGGGGCTTCGCAGTACGTCTACGTCCGCACAGCATGGAACGGAACGTCCTCGTGGCGCTCGACAAGGCCGCCTTCGCCTCCCGACTAGGTCCCAGCTCCGAGGCTAGCGACGACGCTTCCGGGGCCTCCCTCGGTAGGGCTTCTTCTTGTCCGGCTTGCGGCGCTGATTGCACTCCCGACAGTAGACAGGGCGAGTGGAAGTGAGCGGTTCGAACGGGAGTTCTTCGATCGCCTTCCCGCATTTGGCACACTTGAGGTTGTAGGCGCGAACGTCGTACATCTTTCCGCCTTCGGAAGCCATCTGCCTCCTTTCGGATTCGCTCCGTGCAGCGACGCTGCACGCCGACACGGAGAGGTATTTACCCATCATGCCGATTGTGCAGCTGGAAAACGAACCGCGGCGCACAAAAGGTGCACCGCGGCCAATGCTCAGGTTAGCGTCGTGCTAGATCGCCGTAACGTCGAGAGCCTGGGGGCCCTTCTGGCCCTGACCCAGAACGAACTCGACCTCCTGGCCATCGCTCAGTGACTTGAAGCCGTCACCACGAATCGAGCTGAAGTGCACGAAAACGTCTTCGCCGCCTTCGCGTTCGATGAAGCCGAAGCCCTTGTCGTCGTTAAACCACTTGACTGTACCCGTCATGCGGTCGGACATAGGTAGAACCTCCTCTATGCTTGAAGCCTTAGTCAGACAGGACGATCTCGAGGAGTTCTGGAGTAAACCGGACTTCCTTGAAAGCGGCTGCACAACTACCAAGCAACACAACCAGTGTATCGAGTGAAACGTCGAATAGCAAGGACGCGTGCGATGGTTTCTAAGACATACACGGATTCCGGGAACGCAGGCGCAAGATCCCCGCTCTTGTCCGGCCACCCCATCGGCGACCCCAGCACCTAGCGCGGTCCAACCGTGACGACGACAGGCGAAGCGCATCCACGAGTCGCAGACGATGCATGCATCTCCCCAAACCCGAAATGGGGTCGTGCCTCGATTGGTCAGCTCCATAGAGCCCGGCGGCCCACCTCACACGAGGACTGCCTCTCACCTTGTTGGAGCCGCGGAGGACCGCGTAAGCTCGCAGGAGACGACCGGAGCAAGGAGAACCCCATGGCATCGAGCACGGCGAGCGCGGTTCGACCGATGATCGCGGCGGACCGCCTGTCCAAGGCGTTCGGCGGGAGGATGGTCCTTCGCGGGGTCGGCTTCGAGATCGGCGAGGGAGAGGTCTTCGGCTACCTCGGGCCGAACGGCGCGGGGAAGACGACGACGATGCGCCTTTTGCTCGGCCTGCTTCGGCCGACCGAGGGCACCGTACGGGTGGACGGCCGGGACGCGAGCCGATCGCTCGACGCCCGCCGCCGGATCGGCGTGCTGTTGGAGAGCAACGGCCTCTACGGTCGGCTCTCGGCGATCGACAACCTGTCCTACTACGCGCAGCTGTTCGAGGTCCCGCGCGCGAAGGAGCGGGTCGCCGAGATGCTTGAGCTCGCCGGCCTGACCGGGCGCCGGCGCGACAAGGTGGGGACCTTCTCCCTGGGGATGCGCCGTCGGCTGGCGCTGGCCCGGGCGCTCCTCCATCGACCGGCGGTCCTGTTCCTCGACGAGCCGGCCGCCGGCCTCGATCCCGAGGCGCAGAAGCTCGTCCGCGACCTGATCGTGTCGCTCTCCTCCGACGAGCGGATCACCGTGTTCATGAACACGCACGACCTCGACGACGTGCAGCGGATCTGCTCGCGCGTGGCGATCCTCTGCGACGGGCGGATCCGCGCCGACGAGACGCTGAAGGAATGGAACGCACGCGCCGAGGCGACGGGGCTTGTGCTGACGCTGGTCGACGAGAACGACGTCGAGGAAGCCGCGAGAATCCTCGAGAACCTGCCCGATGTCGCGACGTGCGAGATCGACGGACGGACGCTCGCCGTGTCGACGCATCGGGAGCTTCCCACGGCGACCGTGATCCGCGCGTTCGAAGCGAGCGGGATCGCGTTGCACGAGATCCGCCGCGCCCGGCAGACGTTGGAAGAGCTGTACCTGGAGACGGTCCGAGAGGCGGGCGAGGATGCGTAGGCTGCGAGGCATCGTCAGAAAGGAGCTCAAGGAGATCTTCGCCAACCGCTACGCCGTGGTGGTCAGCGTCGCGCTCTGTCTGTTCGTCGGCGCGATGCACGCCCTGCAGAGCGCCGTGGCCGATCCGTCGCCGCAGCCGGCGAGCCCGGTCTTCATCCTGTCCACCATCGTGGGGCTGCTCATCAGCTACACGTTCGCCAGCCAGCTGTTCTACCGCGAGAAGGTGAGCGGCACGATCGAGACGCTCCTGTGCAGCCCGATCAGCCTGCGGACGCTGTGGGCGGGGAAGGTGATCGCCGTGGCCTTGCCGGCCTCGGTCCTCTCGTGGGCGGCGAGCGTGGTCGCGACCCTGATCGTGTCGGCCCGCACCGGCACGCCGGTGATCGCATCGGGCCCGCTGATCCTTCACGTCCTGATCGTCGTCCCGCTGTTCAACGCCACGCTAGCCGGCCTGCTCGGCTTCGCCCAGATGCTCCTCGGGATGCGGGAGAACCGGCTGATCGGCTTCGTCGTCTTCATCCCGCTGTTCGCGGCGCTGTACGGGATCGGCTTCAGCGGCGCCGGCCGCTTCGCGTACGGATGGTCGTCCCTGGGGATCCTTGCGGCAATCGCGATCCTGCTCCTCGCCGCGGTCGGATACCTCTCGCGGTTCCTGAGCCGCGAGCGGATCGTGATGACGCTCCCGTAGACCGCGCCGGCTTCGTCGGCAAACGGGAATGGGGATATGCCGCCCTTGAACTTCCCCGGAATACCGCGGGATGGGATCAATTCAGAACGAGAAGACCGCCGGGTATAATGGCGTCTATGAGAGGGTTCGTGCTTACTCCTCCTAATCTGGTCGACTTGATGGTCGAAAAGCTCTTCGAGGAGCGCTCGCCGTCTTCACGTGACAGGCTTCTCGATCCTGGCTGCGGCACCGGCTCCTTCATAGAAGGGGTAATTCGTTGGTGCCAACGAAGGCAGGCCGCGCCGCCACGGATTGATGGAGTGGACAACGACCCAACGAAGCTCTCGGTCGCGCGGGAGCGACTCGGCGGAGTTGACAACATCCGTCTCCTTCAACGCGACTTCCTCGAAGACAGGCTCGGGAAGTACGACTTCGTGGTCGGCAACCCGCCGTACGTACCGATCACCCAGCTGTCGGAGGACGAGAAGGCAACATACCGCCGGAGCTTTCGAGCGGCCAAAGGGAGATTCGACCTGTACTTCCTATTCTTCGAGCAGGCTCTCCGTCAGTTGAAACCGGACGGCACGTTGGTCTTCGTAACGCCCGAGAAGTACCTCTATGTCGAATCGGCCAGGGAACTGCGGAAGGCTCTTGCATCTGTCTTCGTGAAAGAGGTTGAGCTGATCGCCGAGGATGCGTTTGCTGGCTTAGTAACGTATCCGACCGTCACGACCGTCGTAAAGGCAGTCGGCCGCGCGCCGACGATCTTCCGAAACCGCGAAGGTGCCAGAAGCCGGATTCGGTTCGATTCAAATGGTGCGTCGCTGCTGCCGCAGATGAATGGCGGCACGAAACGGGACTTCAATCGGCCGACGCTAGGCGAGATCTGCGAACGCATTAGCGCCGGCGTGGCTACCGGAGCCGACGGCGTGTTCGTGCAGCGGACCGCTTCCCTGGGACAACAAATGCTGCCGTTCGCGTATCCCACGATCTCGGGCCGCCAGCTATCGGGCATGGGAGAGGAAATCCGGACTACCGATTCGATCATGGTCCCGTATGATCAGGCTGGTCGGCTCCGTCCCCTTGAGGATCTGGGCGAGTTCGCCGAATACCTCCGCCGACCGGATGTCCGGGCGCGCTTGCTGAAACGTACGTGTGTCAAACGGAAGCCTTGGTACGCGTTTCATGAGACTCCCCCTTTGGTGGAGATCCTCAGCCAGAAGATCCTCTGCAAAGACATCACGCCGTCTCCGCGGTTCTGGCTTGACGAGGTGGGTTCGGTAGTACCACGCCACACGGTTTACTACGCGATCCCAAAGCCTGGCGTGGATGTACTCCGGCTCATGAGGTACTTGAGCAGCGATACCGCTCGGGAGTGGCTCGCTCGCCACTGCCAGCGGGCGGCGAACGGTTTCATCCGTCTTCAAAGCCGCGTACTCAGGGAGCTGCCGCTGCCGGCGGAGTTCGATCGAGAGGTGGAGGGGGCTACCATCCGATTGCTTCGCGAGCCTCGGCCCGCAGCGTATGCCTCTTCTCAAGCGGTCTTGACAGGAGTGGGATGAGCACGACGCCCTTCGATCAGGTGATGAAGGCGATACGCCAAGCCGGCTATCACAATCATCGTCAGCCTGTGCACTCCGACATCGTCAGTGAGGGGGTTCTCCAGGACTTGCTCCGGCGCTGCGATCCTCTGAAGAGGGACTATGACGATGGAGCGATCAAGCATTGGCTGAATGTCAGTGCGCCAGGGGGGCGTGGCCGGCGTCTCGACCTGTTCGTCGGGGAGCCCGACCCCAAGACGGGCGGACCGGCGATCGAAGGCCTGCGGATCGGTGTCGAGAACAAGTCGGTGATGACTGCTCACCGCAATCGTACGTCTCGCTTTGACGATCTGAGTGAGACACTCGACGCCGTGTACCGGGTCCGCCAGGAAGCCGTGATGGCCGCTACCGTTCTGGTCGGGGTCGCCGAGCGAGTCCTCAACGTGCCTGATCGCGTGAAACCCAGGGAAGACGACTTCGAGACAGCGGTTCTGCCGCGTTTGTCAACTGGAGACCAGCGCTTGTGGGAAGACTTCGAGTACGCCGTGAGCCCGAACCGCCCGAAAGACGCAGAGGTGACGGTCGCGCGGTTTCGGGAGCTGCCTACGCGAAGTCCGGGACACACGCACATACGGGGCTACGACTTCGTCGCAGTGGTCCCGGTCTACGTGAACAATGTCGATCCCCCGCGAGTCGACCGAGGGAACAAGCTCGGGATCGATGTGGATAGTGAATACGCGCTGATGCTCGAGGCCATCTGTAGAGCGTACAAGGCTCGATGGCACGCATGAGGAGAAACCTCAAAGCCAGACCTTTGGCTGCGATCAGGCAACCAAATACGCAAGCGTGTGCGATTCAACAGTGAAGGCCGACCCCGATAACCTGCAGGCAAACGATGACCAGCAGAAGAGCCACGACTGCAAACAGGCCAGTCAGGCATCTCCTCAAGCTCGTCATCGATCCTCCCGATTGCGTCCTACGACAACGTGGATCGCGTTTGCCTGGAAGGTGGTTTCACTCCTTCACCCCGTCACCCGTTCACTCGGCGTTCCGTTGCCGTGACATTGGTATGCGGTGCGTTTCGCGAGCGTGTCGGCGCGAACGAATCGCCCCCCCCTGGGCAAGCACGAGATAGGGCATGTGTTCCCCGAGTTCGGCGCCGCAATCCCCGGCGCGCTTGCTCTGGATATCACGCGATCGTAGGATCTCACGCAAGGTTCTAGATGACAACAAGGGGGATGCACAAGCGACCAGATCGGCGCAAAGGTCCGAGAACGAAGCTTGCATCCCGTCGTGGAGCTGCCGGACAGGCTACGGGGCGGAATGCTACTGAGCGGAATCTAGGAGGTGTTGGATGCACAAGCTCACGTTCTACCCACTGGGGAATGCTGATTGCTGTCTCATCGAGCTCGAAGGCGGGGGGCGAATCCTGTTCGACTACGCGAACACACGGGACCCTGAAGACGACGGGGATCTGCGATGTGATCTGCCTACGCTTCTCCGTGAGAAGCTTGAATCCGAGAATCGCGAATCGCTTGATGTTCTGGCGATTACTCACCTAGATGAAGACCACTACAAGGGAATGTCGGAGTTCTTCTGGCTCGACCACGCAGAGAAGTATCAGGGCGAAGATCGAATCAGGATCGAGACTCTGTGGGTTCCAGCGGCCGCGATTACTGAGACATCTCTCGAGAAGGTCGAAGCCAAGATTCTGCAGAAAGAGGCACGGTATCGCCTGAAGAAGGGCCATGGGATTCGTGTGTTCTCTCGCCCAGAGCGTCTGCGCGAATGGTGCGAAGCCAATGATGTGAGCCTGGATGATCGTCTTGGCCTGATCACGAACGCGGGCCAGCTGGTGCCTGAGCTCACCCTGGTGGAAGACGGGGTTGAGTTCTTCGTCCACTCACCATTCGCGAAGCGTCTGAACGACGATGAGGTCGAGGATCGGAACGAAGATGCCATCGTGGTGCAAGCAACCCTTTCGGTCCAGGATGTCCAGACACGGGTTCTTCTTCTGGCGGACGTCACTCATGAAGTCCTTTCAGACATTGTGGCAATAACTCGCGACATGAAGGAACGCCCTGAGCGGCTTGCTTGGGATGTTGCAGAGCTTCCACATCACTGCAGCTATCTGGCTCTGGGCCCAGACAAAGGTGAGGATAAGACGCAGCCAGTTGAGAATGTAGATTGGCTCTGGCGGGAACAGGGTCAAGAACACGGGATCATCGTTTCAACAAGCAAGCCTATCCCGCTCAAGGGCTCAGACGAAGACGACGATGAGAACCCGCCCCACCGTCAGGCAGCTAACTACTATCAAGGAGTGCTCAACGATCTTGCTGGTAACTTCGTAGTGACTATGCAGCATCCGAACTCCAGTTCTCCGGAACCGTGCACCATCGAGATTGGTGATAGGAAGGCGTCCGTGCGCAAGCAGACCCTGTCAGCTTCAGACCGGGCGACGGTCAGGCGGACACCTAGAGCAGGTTAGCAATGGCCCCAGACCGACTTGACGCACCTGTTGATGCCAATACTCTCGTCATTCCCAAGGCAGTGGAGTTGGTCAGATGGCTCCGACGAGTGTCAACGACGTACGCCACGCTAGTACAGACTCTGAGGACTGATACTACAGAGGTTGTCGTCTTCGATGTAGAGGCGCAGCTGCCTCAGGTGCGTGCCAATGCGATAGAGAACGTGGAGCGTATTGCAGCCGTGTTCCCCGAAGCGGACGATGCTTCACCCGAGGTTCTGGCACTTCGCGAGGACTTCCCACGAGTTCCGCACCTGAATCTCCGTGACGAAGAGCTGCCGCGGAGCCTCTGCCTCTATGAAGAATCCTACAGAGATCTTAAGCAACGCTGGACGGCAGCGCGGTTCGTCGAACGAGTACGGGAATGGCTCAGTGATGCCGCGAGCGGCCGATTGCACCAGGAGGATCAGCCACTTGAGGCGGTCCTTCTGAGTACTGATGGCATCCTGCTAATCCCCGGCGATACGTTCACTCCAGTGCCTAGCGGAAAGCCTCTTCAGATCATTCGTGGCGGGTGCAACGAGTCCGTGGATCTGCTGTTCTATCTGGAATGCCCTGCGCGAGAGCATGGTGTGATGTATAGGCGGCCACAGACGTTGTATGACCTAGTCTGCATTCTCGAGGCTGAAGAGGTCGATCTTCTCTCCGACCTTCGGGCATGGCTCCGAGACAGGTTCGAAGCTTCTGAGAGGTTCCTTCACGCGAACCTAGTATTGCTCTTGTCGTTTCCGAGAACGAGGGTCGCGGGTGGGCCAGTAGAGAGTCCCAACCTTTTCGCCTTTCAGACAAGACTTCAAGCCCGCGAGGACTCGATTGCAGCCCCGATCTGTGTGGTTGGCCAGTCGATCGGACTCCTGGACCGATACCGCGACAAGTACTTCCTCAGCGCACGCCTGGACGAGAGCAAGCGAGGCGAGGACGTTCTAGTTGAAGTCCTCAATCCACACATTGGCATGACGCCCGAGACACTCGCCGATCAGAATGGCCGCGACGCAGCCGAGGAGGAGCCGACCTTTTGCGCTGTCGGTGTAGGTGCCCTAGGTTCGCAGGTTGTGATGAACCTCGCTCGGGGAGGATTCGGTCGATGGACGCTCATTGACCACGATCTCCTGTTACCCCATAACGTGGCTCGGCACGCGCTGTCTAGCCACTTCATTGGCAAGCCCAAGTGTGAGGCAGTTGCTCTACTTGCCAACTCGCTCACCGATGGTGAGGACGTATTCGAGGCGATCCCTGCGAGTATCTTCACAGGGGGGGAGCATCAGACGGAAGTCCAAGAAGCTCTTGATTCTGCTGCCGCGATCCTCGACATGTCTGCCTCTGTTTCGGTGGCTCGCCATCTTGCATCTGCCGAGGGCCGGACTGCAAGGTGCTTGTCTGTGTTCATGTCGCCCACGGGTACCGATTTGGTTCTGTTAGCCGAGGATGACAACCGACTGCTCCCTCTCGACGTTCTGGAAATGCAGTACTACCGTGCCTGCGTTCAGGATGAGCGTCTCTCTGGGCATCTGGCGTCGCCCCCGTCCCGCCTGCGCTATGGACAATCCTGTAGAGACCTCACAAGTCAAATGCCCCAATGCCTGGTTGCGCTGCATGCAGGAATCGCGGCAGCGGCGATCCCGGATGTGCTGGACAAGCCCAACGCACGGGTAGCTGTCTGGAGGTCACAAGAAGACGGGGCAGTGTCATACATTGAGGTCGATCCCTCAGAAGCGATACGGCTCCAAATCGGCGATTGGACCGTGCTTACAGATGATGGCCTTCTTCGTAGGCTGCATGACCTCCGACAGGGCAAACTGCCCAACGAGACCGGGGGAGTCCTCCTTGGTTCAATCGATGTCGAGCGCTCTGTGGTCTATATTGTAGATACCATACCGTCACCTCCGGACAGCGAGGAGTGGCCAAGGCTGTACGTTCGCGGGAGAGACGGGCTCAAGCCTCAGGTTAACCAAATCAGAATCGCAACAGATGGAATGCTCGAGTACACAGGCGAATGGCATTCCCATCCAACTGGAGTTCGAGTCGCTGCAAGCGACGACGATCTACGGGTCTTCGAATGGATCACAGAACTCATGGATTGCGATGGATTGCCGGCAGTGATGATGATTGTTGGCGATGTTGGCCACATCAGCTGTTTCGTCGGAGAGATTGTAGATCGCGAGAGCCTCCTGCCCTATGAAGGTGGCGCATGACCCAAGTCGAAGCATGGCTCAACCGCACCAATCGCAGCGAGAAATCGGGAAAGCACACCTCTCCTGATGGCCGCGGTGGTAGACACGTTGCGCTGGACATGCGGCATGTGATCTCCCCCACGCACTGCGAGCCAGCGAGGTAAGATCTCATGATTAGCCAGCGCGCGCGCCCGAAACCCAAGCCGAGGCGGCTGAGGCTGACACTTGCCAGCCCCAGTGCACGTGATTCGCGTTCTCGCAATTCATCAATCTGGAACCCTCCGTATTCCACGAGCTTCGCCAAGCAAGAGGAGATTGCGTAATGAGGATAGGACTATCACTATCGGGGGGAGGAGTCAGGGCCGTCGGTTTTCACCTGGGTGTGCTTGCCCGACTTGCGCAGGAGGGCCTTCTGGAGGAAATCGACTTCCTCTCGACGGTATCAGGGGGAAGCCTCGCCATCGGACTTGTCTTCGCAGTGAATGGGTTCGAGTGGCCATCAAGCTCGGTCTTCATGGAAGAAAGCCTACCCAAGGCTCGTCGCGTGCTGGTTTCATGTTGCCTCCAATCCCGATTGGTCATCCGGGTGCTGCGGCAATTGACGTTTCATCCAGGCCGCCTTCTTGGGACGAGAGCTGACGATCTGTCCGTGCTCCTGAGGAAGCATTGGGGAGTGACGGCAATGCTGTGCGATCTTCCATCTCACCCGCGCTGGATGATCAATGCCACCTGCTATGAAACCGGTAAGAACTGGCGTTTCGAGCGCCATCGTATGGGAGACTACGAATTCGGCTACACAGCCAATCCGCAGATCCCTTTGAGTGATGCGTTGGCAGCATCTGCAGGCTTCCCGGGGCTGATCGGCCCGCTTGTTCTTGATACACGGAGTTTCAGCTGGTTCGAGTACCGACATAGCCCACGCTTCGCTGGCGATGATGCGGCCTCTTACCATACAGAGAGCCTGGGCAGCGCGCCGTTCAAGAAAGTCCATCTGTGGGATGGTGGTGTCTACGACAACCTGGGAGTAGAGGCGCTTCACAAGTATGGCCAGGGATGGCGCGAGGGAGTGGATTTCCTCATCGTCAGCGACGCGTCTGCCAGTCCAGGCACTGCCCGGTACAACCCGTTCCGCGCTCTGCTTCGGCTGACAACTGGCATCCTCATGAATCAGATTCGGAGCTTGCGATCGCGGGCACTCGTTGAACGGATGGCGGACTCCGAGGGCGACAGCCGAGGTGCCCTTTTCAGAATCGGCAATACTGCAGAGGAGATCCTTAGAGCCGCGGAAAGAGATGATCTTCTGGCATCACCTGCACCTGAATTCCTGTCTGGTGAAGTAGTCAGGGCACTCGCAGGTATAAGAACGCAAGTAGCTCGACTGAGTCCATGTGATCTCGATGGCCTCATCAAGCACGGTTTCGAGGTAGCCGATTGTACACTGCATGGCTACAGTCCTGACAGATTCAGCTTCATCGGTCGCTGTTGTCTTCAGGAGCAATGAGGAGTACAGCACCCGGGTCTTTGCCTGTCCAACAGGGAGTCCTCTCGCAGCGGATTGTCCCCCCGACGACAGGAGCTCCGGGGTCGAGTCTCGTTTCTTGGTGTTCTGTGCCGGGTCTTGCCAATCCCACCCTGCGTTGATTGCTCGACACGTCGCCTTGTCTTCCTGTGAGAATCACCCTTTCTGCCCTGGGAGGAGCGGACATCTCGCTCGAGGACTGCATGGCCGGCTTCGATTGCCACGATTGAGTGACGCGCGGCCGCTTCCGGCCTACTTGCCGAGCTCTCTGAGCGCGAAGTCGGTTCCGGAGCGAAGCTCCTTCTCGTAGACGGCCTGCTGGCGGATGACGTGCATTCCGGCTCGCTCGTAGAGGCGAAGCGCGCCGGTCAAGTTCTCCGAGTCCATGTCGAGCTCCACGGCGGTCTTCCCCCGTTCGAAGAGCACGAGGAAGGAGTGCTTCAGGAGCGCCAGACCGAGCCCGCGCCGCCTCCAGGCTCTGCGCACACCGAAGGGATCGAGCTCGCTGCGCGTCTCGTCGCCGGCGATGTCGTCCGAGCACAACGCGAACCCCGCGATCTCCTGGCCGTCGACGGCCAGGAACCAGAGGCTTGGGTCGAACCGATCGGCGTCGGCTTCGATTCCGTCCCGCCACCGCGCAACGGCCTCATCTAGAGGGGACTCGACAAAGCCCCAATGATCGCTGAAGACTTCCTGGAACGCCGCAACGAGCGGGCACAGATCGCTTTCGGCGTCGAAGGTTCGAACGCGAATGCCCTCAGGCCATTCGGGAGCCTCGGGGCGTTCCTCCAGATCGATCCGCATCCGATTTCCGATCCGGACCCTCCGAGCGCCGGTCCTCTCGATCGCGTTCAATCGATGGACATCCTCGATGAGCCCATCGAGCCAGAGCGTCACTCGGGCTTCGGGTGGGGCGAGCGGGACGTAGTCGCGAGCTTGCTGCTCGCACCACGCGAGCAGTGCGTCCCACAACCCCTCCTCCTCCATGTGGGAGACGGCGACGGACAGCCCGCATCCGATCTGGACGTACGGTGTACCCGGATCCATCACGTGCGCCCACGCCAGAAGCCTCCCCTCCGGGTCGACGATCACTCGCGTGTCACGGGCAAGGTCGAAGCGCGGCATGCCCATCCACGCTCGGATCTGCTCTTCCGTCGCTTGATCCACCCCGTAGAAATGCCTCGACCGCGCGTTGAACATCTCCGTCGCGGCCTCGACATCGTCGAGCGTCGCGGGTCGCTCGATTCGATCTGGGCTGTTCATCATCAAAGCCTCCGCATCCCCGGAACGAGGAACCTCTCGCCGGGTCCGTTGAGGCTAAGCGCGAGACGACGAAGAAACAAGACCAGAACCGAAGAAATGCGGCACCAGCCATTATTCCGCCGATGTCCTCAATTGCGGGACATGCGGACAAGGGATCGAGGGTGAATCGCGACCTTGTGTGATCATCCGGCTTCGATTGGCATCGGTGAGGCGCGGCTCCTGTGCTAATGATGGCAAGCGGTCCACCTGCGCTCGGCTAGTACTCCTCTTCACAAGCCTCTTCGGCCAGGCGCCAGTACGTCTCGGGGTTCTCGCGGAACCGCTCCATGCACGCGGGAACCGACGTGCATCCGAAGGGGCCGGGATGTTCGACCGTCGGCTCGTGGCAGAGGCCGGCCCAGCCCGCTACGTACGTCGCGAGATCGAAGATCGACACGCGCTCCCCGTCGGTCAGCATCGCGTTCTCGATCAGCTCGAGGAGGCCCGGCGCGCTCCAGATCGCGTCGAACGGCTGCTCGAGCAGCGTCCCGGCGAACGCGAAGTGCGCACGAACCACGTCCTCCGCCGGACGGCCGAGGAAGTCGAATCCGATCCACAGGTTAAAGAAGCAGCCGTCGATCGCCGGATACGCCTCCGCGAGGAAGGTCTCGTACGCCGCGGCCTGCTCGGCGTCGCTCGAGTACTCGTCTCGTCCCTCGGCGAGCGCCCTCGCCTGCGACTCCATCAGGTGCGTCTCCGCCCAATTGCCGCCGGAGAACGTCGCCACGTCGCCGAGCATGACGTACCGAACGCTCGCGTAGCGACTGCGGACCCGCTCGGCCTCGGCCAGGAACGCGTCGATCTCCCGGTCGTTCCGGAACGGCTCCGGAACCATCAACGAGAAGAACGGCGAAACGACGTCGTATCCGGAGACGTCGAGCCGACCGCTCTTGAACCCGGCCTGCGTCGGCTGGACGGAAAGAAGGCCGCCGTACCGTTCGCGAACCGGCGGAAGCACCGCCTGCAGCCAAGCCGAGGTCGACGCGACGTCCTCGCGCATCCCGTCGACCTCGTTCAGCACGGCGTACAGCTCGACGCCGAGTCGTTCGGCCTCCTCGGCCCAGTCGAGGACGAGCGGCGTCAGCGCGTGAAGCGAGACGTCGTTGTTCCCCCAGTGCATCGAATTCGGCACCAGGTACACGGCGAACCCGGCAGTGTGGAACAGCCGTACGTAGAAGCGGATCGCCCGGTCGCCGACGGTGCGCGGCGCGGGGACGTCGCGTGTGACGACGTCCGGCCCGAAGGAGACCGCGTTGATCCCCGCGGACTTGAGCCGAGGGATCCGCTGCGCCGCAGTTCGTACCGCATCGATGGTCGGGAGCCAGACGCCCCGAAGCTTCTCCCCTTCCTCGAAATCGGGCCGACCGCCGAGCGCGTCGTAGATCGACTGGACCCAGTCGAGGCAGTCGCGGGAGGTCCGGCCGGTACAGCAGGCGATGCACTCCTCGAGCGTCTCTGCATCGCACGGCCCGAGCTGCTCCGCCGAAAGGCGGAGCGGATCGGCGTACGCCTCGGCCACGAGATATCCCGGGTCGCCGGGAAGCTCGCCCGCGATTCCCGGGACCGCGACGAGCGCCGCCGTCACTACTGTTGCCGTCACGATATGCTTCCAGTTCATACGAAAACCAGCATACCGCCCACGCACCGCCGCGACGAGTTCGTATCGACGTATCAGTGCTATACGCACTCGGGGGGGAGGTCTCGTCCTTCACGGTGCCCGTTCGGCGGCCTTCCCGACCCCAAATGCGGAACCGTCATCTCGGAAGAAACCGGTCGAAGACCCCCGACCCAAAGAGCCACGGCCCGCTCGCCCCTTTCGCTCGGCCGTTCGGATCCGCATCCCTTGCAGATCGGGCCGAGGTTCATTACGGTGTGGCGCACTGAGGGGTGGATCATGTCCGAGTTCATCGACCGCCTGTTGGAGCCGAAGCGACCGCAGGACGAGGAGGCGCGACCGCCGAGACGGCGAGGCATACGCTCCGTCTCCAAATCCCTCGGTTGGGTCATCATTGCGATCGTCATCGCCATCTACCTTCTGACTGGTATCTATACGATCGGGCCGTCCGAGGTCGGGCTCGTCAAGCGGTTCGGACGGTACGTCGCGACCGTCGATCCGGGGCTGCACTACCACCTCCCCTCGCCGATCGAGAGCGTCGTCTCCGTGAACGTCCTCGAGGTGCGCAAGGAGGAGATCGGCTTCCGGACGGTCTCGCCGCCGCCGAATCCCCGCTATCAGACCGTCGATACCGAGGCGCTGATGCTGACCGGGGACGGGAACATCACGCACGTGGAGATGGTCGTCCAGTACCGCGTCAAGGAGCCGGAGCTGTTCGCGTTCAACCTGATCGACCCGAGCGCGATCGTCAAGCAGGCGGCCGAGGCGGTCCTCCGCGAGCAGGTCGCCACGCGAACGCTCGACGAGACGCTGACCGAGCAGCGCGACGTGATCGGCGCCGACACGCTCGATTCGCTCCAGGCGCTCCTCGACACCTACGGCGCGGGGATCATGATCGCCAACGTCCAGCTGCAGGACGTCAAGCCGCCGAGCGAGGTCGTCAGCGCCTTCGACGACGTGAACAGCGCCCGTCAGGACAAGGAGAAGCTGATCAACCAAGCGGAGGAGTACGCGCTCGACATCCTTCCCCGTGCGCGCGGTCAGGCCCAGGAGATCGCCAACCAAGCGGAGGCGTACAAGCAGACGCGGATCAAGGGCGCGGAGGGAGACGTCGCCCGTTTCATCGAGGTCCTCGCCAAGTACGAACTCGGCCCGGAGGTCACCCGGACGCGCCTCTACATCGAGGCGATGGAGGAGATCCTCCCCGGCATGGAGAAGACAATCCTGTCCGAGGACGCCGAAGGGATTCTCAAGCTGCTCGACCTGGGTCGGACGGGGGGTGATGGCGAATGAAGAAGGTGATCGCGTTCGTCATTGTCGTCGTCGGTCTGATCATCGTCTACAACCTGTTCACGTTCACCGTCGACGAGACGAAGAAGGCGGCCGTCCTCCGCTTCGGCGAGATCGTGCGCATCGTCGAGGAGCCGGGGCTCAACTTCAAGATCCCGTTCGTCCAGAACGTCGTCTACCTCGAGGATCGCGTTCTCAATTACGACATCCAGCCGCGCGATGTGCTCACGTCGGATCAGAAGCGGCTCGTCATCGACAACTACGCCATCTGGCGCGTTGGCGACCCGAAGGCGTTCATCGAGGCGACTGGCGGCCGGCTGAACAACGCGCAGAGTCGGATCGACGACATCGTCTACTCCGACCTCCGGAACATCCTCGCGAAGAACACGCTCGACGAGATCGTCTCCGAGCAGCGCCTCGAGTTCCTCGACCAGGTGACCGAACTGAGCCGAGCGAAGCTGGCGGAGTTCGGGATCACGCTCATCGACGTGCGGATCAAGCGCGCCGATCTGCCGACCGAGATCGAGCAGGCCGTCTTCGAGCGGATGCGCTCCGAGCGGGAGCGGATCGCCGCCCAGCTGCGCGCCGAGGGGGAGGAGCAGTCGAAGCAGATCCGTTCGACCGCCGACAAGGACGCCGAGATCATCCTCGCCGACGCGCGCAAGGAAGCGGAGAGGGTCCGCGGCGAAGGGGACGCACGGGCGCTGGAGATCTTCGCCGAGGCGTACAACCAGGATCCGGATTTCTACCGGTTCTGGCGCACCCTCGAGTCGTATCGAACCGCACTGGCTGGAGAAACGCGGATCGTTCTGTCCACCGACTCCGACTACCTCGAGTTCATCGAGGGGATGTCCTCGCCGTAGGCCGAGGAGGAGTCGGTCGGCGTAGCAGGGGCGCGCGATGTCGTACGCGTTCGAGGACACGCCGTTCGACGAGCGCCTGCAGGCCGGCGGCCGAATTGCGTTCGAGATCGACGGCGCCGGCTTGCACGGGCACGCCGGTTGGCACTTGCGCCCCCGTCGGACCGGGACGTACGATCGCGCCCGGCATCGGAGGCGAACATCGTGCGGATCGTCTACGGGGTGCAGAGCACGGGCAAGGGCCACCTGTCTCGGTTTCTCGGGCTGAAGCCCCTGTTCGTTCGGGACGGACACGAGCTCCTCGTGATCGTCACCGGACAGGACGAGCCGCCGCGCTACTTCTACGACGCGCTGCAGGACGTCCGGCACTACCGCTTCCAAGGGCTGTCGATGATCGAGAACGGGGAGGGCGGGATCTCGCGGCGCGGCACGGTGAAGGCGTTCGCAGGGAACCTCCCGGAGCTGTTCGAGAGCTTCTGGACCGCACACAACATCATCTCGACGTTCGAGCCCGACCTAATCGTCAGCGACTTCGACCCGATCACCGGATCGCCGTTCGTCGCGCCCGGAACGCGGAAGATCGGGATCGGAAACACGGCGACGCTCTCCCATCCGGAGGCCGCGCGCCCGTCGAAGGTGAGGATGGATCGGTTCAACGTCGGCGTCATCCGCAAGCTGTTCACGAGCGGCCTCGACGTCGAGCTCGGCTGCCACTTCTACCCGCTCGACGACAGCTGCCTTCCCCCCATTCTCCGTCCGGAGGTGCTCGCCCAACCGACGTGCAACCTCGGCCACGTGGTCGTCTATCACGCCTTCCGCGGCCTGCTGCCGCCGATCCAGGAGTACGCGGCGCGGCATCCCGAGCGGCCGATCGTCGTGTACGGCTCCGAGACCCGACCGGCCGACGCGCCCGAGAATCTCCGGTTCGAGGAGGACGCCGACCGATTCGTCGAGGATCTCGCCTCCTGCGACGCCTACGTCGGGACGGCCGGGTTTCAGACCATCAGCGAGGCGTTCTTCTTCGCCAAGAAGATCGTCGTCCAACCGATCGCGGCCCAGTACGAGCAGCTGTGGAACGCGGCGGAGCTGGAGCAACACGGGATGGGCAGATGGTACCGAGGCGACCTCGACGGCGACCTTCGACAGGCCGTCGATCCCGGTCTGCACGAACGGCTGGCTGACTGGTATCGAAGCGGCGCCAGCCTCTGCTACGAGCGGATCCTCGCCCACGCCACGCCGGACTGAGCGTCGGCGCGCTTCGGGCAAGGTCTTACAGGATCCGATTCCGCCGACCCTGTCACTCCCGCTCGCCGGCCGACTGCCGAAGGACGAAGCTCGACAGCAGGATCGTCAGCACGACGAACACCAACACGCCGGCGAAGCCGACCGGCTCCTGCCACGGCTCGAGCCCCTTGACCATGACGGCCCGCAACAGCCGATTCGAGTAGGTCAGCGGCACGACGTAGGAGAGCGGTCGGAGGAGGCGAGGGATCGCCTGAATCGGCCACATCATCCCGGACAGGAGGACCGAGGGGAGGACGACGAGCGGGAAGAAGACGATCGCCTGCGACTCGGTCTGCGCGAGCGCGGAGAGGAGGGTCCCGAGCCCGACGCTTCCGACGGCGAACAGGATGACGCAGGCGAACGCCCAGGCGATCGACCCGTTGATCACGATGTCGAAGACGCCGATCCCGATCGCCAGGACGACGAGCGACTGGGCCAGCGCGACCAGACCGAGCGCGATGACGTAGCCGAGGATGAACTCGGCCCGTCGGACCGGAGAGACCCAGACGCGCGAGAAGGTGCCATCGACCTTCTCCCGCACGATCGAGAGGAGCGTCAGCACGGTGCTGAGCAGGGCGACGACAAGCCCCATGATCGCCGGGGCAAAGGAGTCGATGAACCGGACCTCGACGCCGTACAACTGACGCGTGTCGATCTCGACCGGCCCGCCCTCGCCGAGGTCCATGATGGCGTCGGCGAGCCCCATCTTGATCGTCGACGCGATCTGCGGGTCCGATTCGTCGAGCGTCAGGTCGATCGTCCCCTGCGCGCTCGTCGCGACGCCCATCGCGAAGTGCGCGTAGTAGAGGCTCGTGAACTTGTCCGGGATCCGGATCACGGCTTGGTATCCCGCGTCGAGCAGAAGCCGTTCCGGGTCGTCGACGGTCTCGAGGACGGCGATCTCGAACGCTTCGTCCTCCTGGAGGCTCTCCAGGATCGACGCGGTGAGGTCGGTGTCGTCCTCGTCGACGAACGCGACGCGGACGTCGGTGATGTCGCCGGAGAAGGAGTAGCCGAACAAAAGCATCGCGACGGCGGGAAGGAAGAGCATGAACCCGAGGACGCGTCGGTCGTGCCACAGCTGACGGAGGACGCGCTCGGCGACGGCGAGGATCCGGTAGGCCTTCACGACGCACCTCCCGCGACGGACGCCCCGGTCAGGATCAGGAAGACCTCCTCCATGTCCGGGGGCTCCCGACCGCTCCGTTGCGCCGCTTCCCGTCGGAGGGCGCCGGGCGTCCCTTCGGCGATCAGGCGACCGCGCTGGATCAGCCCGACGCGTCCGCACCACTCCGCCTCCTGAAGGTAGTGCGTCGACAGGAGGATCGTCCGCCCTCGACCGTTCAACTCGTGAAAGTGGTCCCAGAACTCGCGACGAAGGGCCGGATCGAGCCCGATCGTCGGCTCGTCGAGCAGGAGAGCGTCCGGCTCGTGCAGGAGGGCGCAGGCGAGGGAGAGCCGCTGCTTCTCGCCCCCGGAGAGCCGATCGGCCCGCTGCTTTCCGTGGCCTTCCAGCCGCATCAGTTCGAGAAGCTCGCGCGTCCGTTCTCGGATCCGCGCGCGCGACATGGCGTAGAGGCGGCCGAAGAAGAGGAGATTCTCGGTCACCGACAGGTCGCGATAGACGGCGCGCTCTTGGGGCATGTAGCTGAATCGATGCTCGACCGCACGGCGGCCGGCCGGCATGGGGGCGCCGAGCAGCGTGACCGTTCCGGCGTTCGGGGTCGTCAGCCCGCTCAGCATCCGGATCAGCGTCGTCTTCCCCGCACCGCTCGGCCCGACCAGACCGTAGATCTCTCCGGTCTCGATTGAGAGGGAGAGGCGGTCGACGGCGCGGAGCGTACCGAACGTCTTCGTCAGTTCGTCGGCCCGGAAGACGACGGAGGGCTCAGCCATCGCTCGGCTCCTCGGGGCGATCGAACAGCGCCGGATCGAGCCCGCCGTTGACGGCGAGCTTCTCGTACCGGATGACGCTGCGAAGCTCGCCTTCCTCGTCGTAGGTCTCCATCGCCCGCGCGAGGTACGTCCCGTCCGCGACCTCCTCGACCTCGAGGATGTGCAGGTCGACGAGGAGGTTGCCATCGGCGTCGAAGAGGAGCCTCCGGGACGGAACGAACGTCCGTGGGTCGACCCACAGCTCGATCCGTCCGTACGCCGCGTCGTCCGTCGTCGGGGCGCCGACGATGTGGAAGCCTTCTCCGTCGACTCCCTGAAGGACGAAGGTGTAGTCGGCGAACTCGTCCTCGACGCCGCGAAGGAACTGGCGGAAGACGAGCCACGGCTGCTCGGCTGCCGACAGCTCGGAGAGGTCCTTCTCGTACCACGTGTCGGCGGCGGCGATGTAGATCCACATGTCGTTCCCGACGATCAGCGTCAGGTTCCCGGCGAGGTAGTCCGGGGCCAGGTACTCCTGCCGCATCCGGTCCGGCTGAAGCACGGAGAGGCGCAGGCGCTGGGTCAGACCGACCTCGCCTTCCTCGTAGGTCTCGACGACGATGACGGCGTCTAGATCCTCGATCGCTCTCGCGTTCGCGCGGAGCCCGGCGATCACGCCTTCGCCGGTCTCGATCGACTGCGCCGCCGTCGTCAGCCCGGCCGCGAGGAGGATCAGTAGGATCCAGTGCGCTCGTTTTGTGCGCCCCGTCATGAAGAAGCCTCCTCGGCCGCGACGTACGCCCGCCCTTTCTCCGTCAGCAGCCCGTCGTAGTAGATCGACTTGATGGACCGGACGAGATCGAACAGAGGAATTCCGGACTGCAAAAGGACCTTGGGGGTCAGGACGGAGCGAATCGTGCCGGTCAGAAGGAGAATCCAATGATCCGGATCGACGTCGGCGCGGAGGTGGCCCTCCCGCTGCGCCTCCTCCAACAGCCGCTTGAGTTTCTGAAGCCGCTGCATCCGGATCGCGTCGATCTTCACCCACAGCTGCGGCGCGACCGTCTCCACCTGGTTGACCAGCTGGCTCTGGATCTGCGGCATGAACTGGCCGACGAACTCGAGGGAGGCGAGGATCCGATCGATGGCGGATTCGTCGCGTTCGAGGATCGCGTCCCACCGCGCGAGGTTCTCCTCCAGGAACGAGATCACGACCGCCTCCACCAGCGCGTCCTTGTCGGGAAACAGGTTGTAGAGCGTTTTCTTGCTGACGCGGGCGCGCCGCGCGATCTCGTTCGTCGTGATCGCGCGCAGCCCCTCGGAGAGCAGGATCTCCCGTCCGGCGTCCAGGATACGATCTTGTGAAGGCACGGCGTTACCCCTTCGGAACTCATGAATACCGATTTGGTATCTATGGTATCCTCGCGAAGAGCGCTTTCCAAGTGGAGGACTCGTCCAACGATTCGAGTCATTCAGGTCGGCTGAGCCGCCTCTGTGGAGCCGGTTCGTCGTCTGTGCGACGGGGTCAGCTCGAACTCGGACCTCGGCGCGACCTGGTCACGACCGTCTCACGCCGAGCGAACGACGGCCGATCTCACCGGTCGGCCCACGGTTCGGCGTAGGCGATCCCGTTCTCCAGATCGACGAACTGCAGGTGCAGCTCCTCGCCCGGCGCTCCGGCGAGGACGACCGACGTCGGTGTGATCTTCACCAGGACCATTCCGGGTCGGTCGCGCCAGTTGTCGACCGCTTCGGGGAATCGCTCCTCGAACAGCTGCAGGATCGCGGCGTTGGTCGGATCGAACAGGCCGCCGAGGATCTCGGCCGTCCCCTCGATCTGCGTCCTGTCCTTGCACAGCGCGACGCGCGGATTGGCGCGGATCTGCTCGCACTTGCGCGAGCCTCCCCACGTGAAGAAGTAGACATCGAGGCCGTCGCAGAGGACGAGGATCATTCGTGCGAGCACGCGATCGGAGGCGGCCGTCGCCAGGGCCACGATCGCGTTGTCGGACGACGCAAGGAAGGAGACGATCTCTCGCCTCTTGGCGTCGAAGTCGAGTTCTTTTCTCTCCACGTCCGCGTCGTTCATGTCCCGTACCTCCTGCTTTTCGATGCCTCCACCTCAGCCGGATGGGTCACTGTCCCTTCGAGGCGGCCGCCAGTTCTCGCCCCAGATCGCGGCAAGCTTCGAGCACGGAGGCGCTCGGTCGTCCGACCGATTCGATCGTCTCACCGACCTGCGTACCCATCCGGCCGAACAGTTCCTCCAGCGGTCGGCGAACCGCCCCGCCCCCTCCGTGAGAATAGAAAAGCCCGTAGGGTTTGTCCATGAGACCGTCGTCGTTCGCCTTCCGGGCGATGTACCAGTCGTCCATGAAGACCTTCAGTCCACCGGCGATGTAGCCGAAGTAGTCGGGCGAGCCGAAGGCGACCGCATCGAACCGTCGGTACGCCTCGATGTCCAGTCGCCGCTCGTTCGTGTTGATCGAGGTGACCTCCGCGCCGGCGGCCTCGGCACCCTCCTCAATGGCTTCCGCCATCGTCCTCGTGTTTCCGTACTCCTGGGAATGGTAGAGAACCAGCAGGGTTCCCATGGTTACGTCCTCCTCTCCAACGCTCTCGCGGCCCCGGCCGCACGATCCGATCGGTCGGAGGCGCGGTCCCGAGCCGTCCGACACTATCCAGTGCGGCGCTTCGCGATCTCGCGCCGATACAGCTCGACGTGCTCGACGATCATCTCCCGAATCGGAAGCTCGTACGGGCACTTCGCCTCGCACTCGCCGCATTGGATGCAGTTCGCGGCGCTCTCCACGGTCCGTTTCGCGTAGCCGCCGATCGACTCCTCGGAGAAGGTGACCTCGGGGGGCCACAGCTCCCACAGGACGGGCAGGGTCATCAGCGGCTGGATCTCCACGCCCTGCGGGCACGGCATGCAGTACCGACACCGTCGGCAGAACCGCGTTCCGACGCGCTCCCGGATCTCCTCGATCTCCTTCCGCTCCTCGGCCGTCAGCGGCCGAGGTCCGCCTTCGACGATCGCCGCGATCTCCTCGATCTCGGTCGTCCGTTCGATGCCCGGGATCGGCACGACGTTCTCGAACTGCAGGAGGTAGCGGATCGTCAGATCGGCCTTCCGAAGCATCCCACCGGCGAACGGCTTCATCGCGATGAATCCGACGTCGTGCTCGCGCGCCAGGGGAGCCAGCTCCTCGGCGAACTCCCGGGCGACGAAGTTGAACGGGAACTGGATCGTCTCGACGTGGCCGTCTTCGATCGCCTTCCTGACGACGTCCGGCGAGTGGCTCGACAGGCCGACGTGTTGGATCTTGCCGGCCTGAAGGGCCGCCTGCGCCGCCTCCATCGCGCCGTCGGGGCCGAACAACCCCTCGTACCCCTCCAGCGTGTTCACGCCGTGGAACTGCCAGAGATCGATAAAGTCCGTCCGCAGCCGCTCGAGGCTCTGGTCGATGTGCTCCGCCGCGATCGCCTTGTCTCCCCATCCCCCCTTCGTGGCGATGACCACGTCGTTTCGGCGACCGGCGATCGCCACCCCGATCCGCTCTTCGCTGTCGCCGTAGCCGCGGGAAGTGTCGATCAGGCTCACGCCCAGGTCGAGCGCGCGGCGGATCACGCGGACGGCCTCATCGAAAGGCGGACGCTGGATCGGAATGCCGCCCATCCCCACTCGGGAAACCATCAGCTCCGACTTTCCCAGTCTCACCGTGTTCATGCGTTGCTCCTTGGCGTACACCGTACGTGCCGCTCGGCCCGACGCATCGCGTGCGATGCGACGAGCGGATCGATACAAGTGCATGCGAACGTCCGGCAGGGATCGAACGGATCGAGCACCGACTCACCGTCCACCCGAGGGACCGCTATCCGGGCCGCACCGGCTGCCCCCGCGATGCGCTCCTCTCCCGCGCGACGCGCTCCCGGTACCGCTCGACCTTCCCCTCGATCCGGTTCAGGAAGCCGCTCAGCTCCTCGATCTTGGCCTTCAGTGCCCGCCGGTGCGACTCCATGATCTCCAGCCGCTCGGCGAACGTCGCGTCTCCCCGCTGCTGCAGTTCGACGTACCGCTGGACGTCGGAGATCGGCATCCCCGTCGATCGGAGGCACTTCACGAACTCGATCCAGGCGAGGTCCTCCTCGGAGTAGCGCCGGTGCCCGTTCCCCGCGCGCTCGACCGCGGGGATCAGGCCGGCGCGTTCGTAGTAGCGCAAGGTGTGGACGGTGAGCCCGGTCCTCGCGGCAACCTGGCGGATGGTCAGTTCCGAAGGCATTCCGACGCACTATACAAGTTCGAGCGCGCTCTAGGTCAAGGGGGATCCCTGAAGGAGTCTCTTCGACTCATCGCCGCCGCGCGCGATCCCGAGCAGCGGGGATGCGGCACAGACACTCGCAGTGGACGGACCCACGCGAGGTTGACCCGGACGGAGAGCACGCCGTACACTGCGCCTGCGCGATATCATGTGGTCGGTAGTTCAGAGGGATTCTCCGAGACGGTGCCACAAAGGAGAGCCATGAACCGGATCCTGCGGATCGTCGTCCTGCCGATCGTCGGCGTCGTCCTCGTTGCTTCGCTCGGCGTCGAGATCGCGAGCGGAGACCTCGACGCCCGGATCGCTTGGCTCGATGAGCAGGCCGCGCCGCTCGCGACCTGCGAAGCCGGGCACGGCTTCGCGGACCTCGCGCCGGTCGGGGCGATGATCGGCGATGCCCGCATCGTCGGTCTCGGCGAGTCGACGCACGGCACGCGCGAGCACTTCCAGATGAAGCACCGTCTGGTGGAGTACTTGGTCGAGGAGCTGGGATTCACCTGGTTCGCCATCGAGGCGAGCACGCCGGAGGCCCACCGGCTCGACGCCTACGTGCTCGGCGGCGAGGACGACCCGGCCGCGCTGATCGGCGGCATGTACTTCTGGACGTGGAACACCGAGGAAGTGCTCGCCATGGTGGAATGGATGCGCGCCCACAACGCGCGCAGCGACCGGAAGGTCCACTTCACCGGCTTCGACATGCAGACGCCGGACGTCGCTGCCGAGGAGGTGGTGGAGTTCCTCGAAGCCGTCTCGTCCCCGCTGGCCGAAACTGCGGGCGCCCGATATCCAGTGATTGTGAAGGCCATCGGCGGCCCATCGTTCGCGACCGCGACCTATGCATTCCCGGTCGCAGAGGCCCGCGGCAAGACGGTCCGGTTCAGCGGCTGGATCAAGACCGACGATCTACAAGACGGGTACGCGGGTCTCTGGTGGCGGGTCGACGGGCCGGACGGAGAAGTCCTCGCGTTCGACAACATGGCGTACCGCGGCCCGAGCGGAACCACCGACTGGACCGAGTACGCCATCGAGCTGCCGGTGGCTACGGAGGCGACCAACATCAACTTCGGGTTTCTCATGACCGGCCAGGGCACGGCGTGGATCGACGCGGCAAACATCGAGCTGGACGGCGTTGCCTACGACGCGACGTCGTTCGACCTCGGCTTCGAGGGCACCGGGATCGCTGGGTACTATCACACCGACGACGCGTATACCAGCCGGCTCGACGGGACCGTCGCGTATGCGGGCCGGCAGAGCCTGCGGATGGCGAGCGTTCCGGGCCAACCCGACGCGCCTGCTGCTGCGGAGGCGGCGATCCTGGCCAAGGCGATCCTGACCGAGATGCAGGCCGCGCGGGATGAGTGGCTCGGACTCCTCCCCGCCGAGGAGGTCGAGCGGGCGCTTCTGAACGCCCGGATCGTGGTCCAGTGCATGCAGATGCACGCCAGCCCTCAGGGGGGGATCGTCCGCGACGCGTCGATGGCCGAGAACGTGATCTGGCTCGCCGAGCAGTATCCCGACGCTCGCCTCGTGCTGTGGGCCCACAACGGCCACGTCAGCCGGGCGACCGGCGCGATGGGCCAACACTTGGCCGATCGCTTCGGGGAGGACTACGTCCCGGTGGCCTTCGCGACCGCCCGGGGTCGGTACTCCGCCGTGGGCGACGGCGGCTTGGGATCGCACGATCTCCAGGCGCCGCCGGAGAGCAGCTTCGAGGCGATCTTCGCGACCGGTGAGGTCCCGTTGTTCGCCCTCGATCTGCGTTCGGGCGAGCCGGGAAACGAGGAATCGGGCTGGCTCTGCGAAACCCGCTTGTTCCGGTCGATCGGCGCCAGGGCCATGGACCGGCAGTTCTATCCGACGCCGCTTCGGTCGAACTACGACCTCCTCATCTTCGTGGAGGAGACGACACCGGCGCGGCAGCTCACGAGCCGTTCGGGACCGCGCGACTGAACGTCGGCTTCGGCAGCTCCTCGGGCCACGGAGCCGTGACAGGAAGAAGCTACTCCTCGACGTCCTCTTCGGCGGGGGTGTCTTCGTCGTCCCCCTCATGCCAACCGAACCGCATCGTCAACGAGGCCACCAGCCCGGTCAGCGTCCGAGGAGGTCCGGAGAACTCGACCTCTTCGAACGCCCACCGGTCGGTCAGCGCCCACAGGAATCCCAGCTGGAATCGAGCGGTCATCCAGCGGAACGGCCTCGCCTCGAACGCGACGTACGGCTGCAGCGCGTAGAAACACTTGGTCATCGACGCGACGTACGGCGCGCCGACGGCGTCTTCGAACGAGTCCGGAAACCGATCGATCAGCCGCAAATCGAGGGACCCTCCTCCCAGTACGGTGCCGAGGGCGATCGTCAATCCGGCGTCGCTCGCGGCGATCTTCTCGACCATGAGACCGTAGGTTTCGAGACCGAAGCGAGCGCTCCGCTCGCCGTCCCTCGAGATCGTCGCGCCGCTGCTGCCCGTCCCTCCGAATCGAACGCCGTCGGACAACCGCCCGCCGTAGCTGGCTCCCCCCATCGTGAACAGCACTTCGCTGATGCGGGGGTAGCCGGCGGCCGTCACCGCGGCGTTCAGCCCGCCGAGGTCCAGGAACAGGACCGACGGCATCGGACCGCCACCCCAAACTCCGTCTTCCGGGCCGTTCGCCCCGACCGCGCACGAAACCGCCCACAGCATCGCTATCGCAAGAATCAAGACAGAAGCTCGCATCGGAACCACCTCCGTGTCCGCCGGGAGCGTAGCGATCCGATTCCATCGAGACAAGGCGACGCGATTCGGCGTTCCCGGTGCGTCGACCCGGTTCCAGGCCGCCAGATGGGATCGACCGCCCGACGGGATCTATCGGAAGGAGAGCTTCACCGGCCCGAGGTCGACCCGTACGCTCCAGCCCGTCGGTCCTATCGTGATCCGCAAGACGATGTTCATGTTCCTCCTTAGCATTGGAGCAGCCCTGAAGCTCCAGATACTCGACCAGAGGCTGCCCACCCACGTCTCGATTCCGTCTCACGCCGTCGAGGTATTTTTCTTCAAACGCTTCGCTCCCAGTAAGCAACCGGATCACAGGATCGGTGCTCGAACGGCCGCACGACGAGCAACCGATCGGCTCCTCCCTTACCTGTACCGGATCCGCGGGTTGACGGCAGCGTACGGTAGATCGGCGATCAGGTTGGCGAAGACGACGCCGACGACCACGCCGATGGCGATCATCCGACAGGAGTCTTGCCACGCTTTCGAGAAGCCGGTGCCTCCGAGATTCCGGGACTTGCCCCTGCCGCAGCCGCAGAAAGCGGTCAATGCTGGACCCAGGCCCAGGCGCCTTGCCAACCTATGTGGAAGCTCGACATCCCGGTAGAATGGTGAAGGGTGAGCTGAATGAAGCAGGACGGAGTGCTGAAGCTGCTAGCTACACAAACGAAGGAGCTGCAAGCTCTTGGAGTCCAGTCTCTTGCCGTGTTCGGATCGGTAGTCCACGAGGAAGCTGGGCCGGACAGCGACGTAGACATCCTCGTAGAGTTCGCAAAGCCAGTGGGTTTCTTCGCATTCCTCGAAGTCAAGGAGCGCCTTGAGAAGCTTCTCGGCTGTCCTGTCGACCTGGTGACCCGAAAGGCCCTGCATCCGCGGCTGCGAGACAAGATTCTCAGCGAGGCTGTCTATGCACGCTAGGGACTGGCGTATCCGGATTGAGGACATGCTTGGAGGGATCGCGAAGATCGAGCGCTACGCGAAGGGACTCTCGCACACCCAGTTCCACGAAGACGAGAAGACCATCGACGCGGTGGTCCGCAACCTGATCGTCATCGGTGAAGCAGCTCGCCTCGTTCCTGATGAGATCGCAGAGCGGCATCCGGAGATCGCCTGGGAGAAGATGCGCGGACTGCGCAATCTTGCCGTTCACGAGTACTTCGGTATCGATGCTGACATCCTCTGGGAGACGATTCAGCACGACCTTCCTCCTCTCGCGCCCATGCTCCACAGCGTCCTGCATGAACAGGCTGAGTAGCTGTCACCTGGCCTCAGACCACCGACATAGACGCCTCATCCAGCGCCGGTGGCTGATCTTGGTGCGAATTCTCGCGAGCGACTCGTCAATCCTCCTGGCCATTCAGCTCGTAGGCGGTTCCCGGGCAAGCGGACGCCTCCCCTCGTACACCTTGCACCGAATCCGTGGATTGACGGCGGCGTACAGGAGATCGGCCACGAGGTTGGCGAGGACAACGACGATCGCGATCGCTTGAGGAAAGCGTGAGATGGATTCCGCACCTTGCTGCCGACGCTTATGCCTCCGCCAGACCCACGTGCCCACGCGTTCAGAAGCTCTGACCGCAGGATCTCGAACCGCATTCGCTTCTGTCAATCGCGCACGCGATGTATGGATACCCAGACCTGCAATCGGCGAAGAAGAGGGACGTAATGCCTCAGGATCTTTAGATCTTCTCTGATACTGGAATCAACCGCGTTCAGTCTCTGACATGCAAGCTCGATTGCTTGGATGTGCCCCTGCATCAGGTCGGCTTCTTCATGCGTGTAGCGATTCGGGTTGCGTGCAGACAGCCTCGCGTCCTGGACAGCGGTTCGGGTTGACATGATATCGGCGTTCCAGTCACGGCAATAGCCCGTGTCATGGTATCGCACCATGTGTCTAGCATCGGCTTCTTTCATCCTCCCGACTGGGTGCCTGTCTAGGTGCTTGAGGTATCGATTGAACGCCGTCAACCTTCGCGTAACAACGCGAAGCTTGCGTTGGACCTGTGCCAGTACCTCCGCAAGGTGATCGTACGATTTCCGATGGGCCTGCAAGATGGCCTCTACGTGGTCACAGGCATACTCGAACTGGGAATCGGTGAGATAGCCATACGTTGTCGTCTGTGTGCTGCCCAGTGTTCCGTCCATGATTCCACGTGTGACCTTCCGGCCTCTTCGGATGATGTCACGAAAGCCAAGCGCTATGGGAACAAGATCGACGTATAGCTCGCTGTCTCCTTTCGGATGGTACAGGCAGGCTAGGAGAAGGTGAGAGAGCTCGTGGGCCAGTACCGCGACGAAGGTCTCCGGGGATTGGTAGCAGTTCGAGCTAACTCGAATACGGACCGGGTAACCCTGAAGACCTTGAGTCCCGATCATCGGCGGATGTTGTGGCATTTCGATTCGTGCTGCTATGCTCTGCTGCGGCCGTCCTCTGGGCGCCAGCAAGACGCTTCCGAACCCTTCAGCGTTACCCGCTTCAAGAGAGGACAGACTGATGTGGACGGGCAACCCAAGGCGGGCCGAGATCTCCTGTGCACAGCCATGTGCATCGCTCCTCTCGAGAAACTGCAGAAAATCCGCAAGTGGCTCTTCGTCTCTCACTCCGACGCAACTGACTACCTCGTTGAGCGCCGTCAAGAGGTCATCATCGCTCAGTTCTTCGAACACCATGCACGATACGTACTACAGAACCTGCCTTCACAGCAAGTAATCACGCATTGAAGTCGCTCACGAGGACGGATCTCGCTTGCGCACTCGCAGCTCGTTCCTTGGCCGTCTACGTATCCAGCTTCCGCTAGGTCTGGACGCCCGGCTTGTCCTCCCCCTACCTGTACCGGATCCGCGGGTTGACGGCTGCGTACAGCAAATCGGCGATCAGGTTGGCGAGGACGACGCCGATCACGACGACGATCGCGATCGCCTGCATCAGCGGGACGTCGCGCCGGTCGATCGCGAACAGCAGCAACCGTCCGAGCCCGGGGTAGTTGAACACGTTCTCGATCACGATGATCCCGCCGATCAACCAGCCGAAGCTGATCGCGACCACGGTGATCGTCGGCAACAGGGCGTTCCGCAGGACGTGTTTGAACACGACGGTCCGCCGGGGCAGTCCTTTCAGCACCGCCGTCCGGACGTACGGACGGCGCATCTGCTCGGCGACCTCGGCCCGCGTTAGCCGGGCGACGTAGGCGAGGAGGACGAGCGTCGCGGTCAATGCAGGCAGGATCAGCGACGGCAGCGCCTCCCAGAAGCCGGTCCCCGGCGCGATCGGCGAGCTCGCCGGCAGCAGGTCCCAACGGTGGGCGAGCAGCTCGATCAGCAGGACGCCGGTGACGAACTCAGGCAGCCCGACGACGGCGAGGCTCGCGAGACTGATCGCGGAATCGGCGATCCCGTGTTCCCGCAAGCCGGCCCAGACGCCGAGGAGGATCGAGAACGGCACAGCAAGAACGAGCGCCACGACCGCGAGCATCAGCGAGTTGCGCAGCCGCTCAACAACCAGCGAACGGACGGGCAGGCCGGTCCCGAACGACTTTCCCCAGTCTCCGCGAACGAACCGGCCGAGCCACGTCCCGTACTGCACGATCGCCGGGCGGTCGAGGCCGAGCTCCCCGCGCAGCGCGGCGACCGCCTCTTCGCCGGCCTCGCGGCCGAGGATCACCCGCGCGACGTCGCCGGGGAGGAACTGCGTCGCCGAGAAGATCAGCGCCGAGGTCAAAAGCAGGGTCAGAAAGAGGAAGCCGAGCCGCCGGAGCAAAATCCGTCCCATCACGCATCGCCTCCGAGCAGCGGCGCCTGGATCCGGCGGAGCTCTTCGAGCGGGATGTGGCAGGTTATCGCGTGCCCGGTCTCGGTCAGACGCCACGGCGGTTCGCGTTCGACGCAGACCGCCCCCAGCGTCCTCGGGCAGCGGGTGTGGAACGGACAGCCGCTCGGGCGGTCGATCGGGCTCGGGATCTCCCCCTCGAGTCGGACGCGCGCGCGTCCTTCCGTCCGCCCGAGGGACGGGAAGGCCGACAGGAGCGCCTCGGTGTACGGGTGGTACGGCGGCGCGAGCACCTCGTCGGTCGATCCGATCTCCATCAGCCTTCCGAGATACAGGACGCCGATGCCGTCGGAGAGGTGCGAGACGACGGCCAGATCGTGGGTGATGAACAGGTACGCCCCGGCGCCGCCAGACTGCAGCTCGGCGAGCAGGTTGAGGATCCGCGCCTGGACCGACACGTCGAGCGACGACGTCGCCTCGTCGAAGAGGACGAGATCGGGCCCCGCGGCGACCGCTCGTGCGATCGCGACCCGCTGCTTCTCCCCGCCGGAGAGCTGCCCCGGAAGGCGCGACGCGTACGACGCGGAGAGCCCGACCCGCTCGAGCATCCGGAGCGCCTCGGCCCGCGCCTCGGACCGACGGAAACCGGCGAGCGTGATCAGCGGGCGCGCCACCGCGGCGGCGACGGACACATGCGGGTTGAGCGCCTGGTCCGGATCCTGTGCGACCGCCTGGATCCGTCTGAGCGTTCCGCGTTTCCTTCCCCGGAGCGTCGGCGGGAGATTCTCGCCATCGAGGCGGATCGACCCCGCACGGAGCGCATCGAGGCCGAGGATCGTCCGGGCGAGCGTCGTCTTCCCGCACCCGCTCTCGCCGACCAGGCCGAGCGTCCGCCCCTCATCGATCGACAGCGTGACGCCGTCGACGGCGCGAACGGCCAGCCGTGCTTTCCTCTGGAGGAGCTCGACCAACGACCGCGGGATCGGGAAGGCCGTCTCGACGTCCTCGGCACGGACCACGACCCTCCGGCCTCGGTCCTCGGCCGCGGTGTCCACGGTTCGCTGCGCTTCCTGCGGCGCCCCGATCTCGGTCCATCGATGGCATCGGATCGTGCGATCCCCCTCGATCGCCTCGATCGGCGGCCTCTCCTCGCAGACCTCGGCGGCCCACGGACAGCGGGGCCGGAAGACGCAGCCGGTCGGGATCGCGTCGAGGGCGGGGATCGAGCCGCTCATCGACGTAAGCGCCGTCCCTCTCCTCTCCAGCTTCGGCAGGCTGGCCAGCAGGCCGCGCGTGTACGGGTGTCGCGGAGCGCGAAGGAGCCCGTCGGTCGGGCCGGTCTCGACGAGCTCTCCGGCGTAGAGGACGGCCACCCGGGTGGCGACGCGCGAGACGACGCCGAGGTCGTGGGTGATGTAGAGGCTCCCCCGGTCCCCCGATCCGAGGAGATCGAAGACGAGATCGAGGATCGCCGCCTCCGTCGTCACGTCGAGACCGGTCGTCGGCTCGTCGAAGAGGAGGAGCCGCGGGGACGTCGACAGGCCCATCGCGATCATGACGCGCTGCTGCATCCCTCCCGAGAGTTGATGCGGATACCGACGGGCGACCCGCTCCGGATCCGCGATCCGGACGCGACGGAGGAGCTCGATCGCGGAGGCCCTCGCCGCGCCGATCGACGCCCCGGCGTGTCGTCGGACGATCTCGGCGATTTGCTCCCCGACCCGGATCGACGGGTTGAGCGAGGCGAGCGGGTTCTGCGGGACGAGGCCGATCTGCGCGCCGCGGATCTCCCGCAAGTCCCGGGGCGAGAGGCCGAGCAGGTCCCTCCCTCCGAATCGGATCCGCCCGGCGCGGACGGCCCCGTTGGCGGCCAGGTACTGGGCGACGGCGAGGGCGAGCGTCGACTTCCCCGACCCGGACTCGCCGACCAGGCCGAGGGTCTCGCCGGGGAGGATCTCGAGGGAGACGTCGCGGACCGCGTCGAGCCACTCTCCGTCCTGGTAATAGGAGACGGTCACGCCGTCGAGCGACGCGAGCGCGCCCTCGGAGCCATCCGCGTTGTTCGCTCCACCGGCCGTCTTCCGAGCGCGGAGGATCCGACGGCGGGCGCGCGGAGACAGCTCCTCGGTCGACGGACGCAGCGCCCGCTTCAGGCCGTCGGCGGTCAGGTTGACTCCGATAACGAGAAGGGAGATCGCGCCGACCGGGAAGTAGAGCGACCACGGGGCGAGCCGAATGTAGGTCCTCGCCTCCTTGACCATCAGCCCCCAGTCCGGGCTCGGCGGCTGCACCCCGACGCCGAGGAAGCCGAGCGACGCGACAAGGAAGATCCCGTACGAGAACCGGAGCGCCGCCTCGACCGACAGCGCCGGGAGGACCGAGGGGAGGATCTCGCGAAGGAGGATCCGCGGGAGCCGCTCCCCCTGGAGGCGCGCCGTCTCGACGAACCCCTGCGACTTGATCGCCAGGGTCTCGCTCCGCACGACGCGGGCGACGATCGGCGTGTAGACCACGGCGATGACCGCGAGGACGGACGCGCGGGATGGCCCGACGGTCCCGAGGAGGACGAGGGCGAGCAACAGGGCAGGGATCGCGAGGACGGAGTCGAAGACCCGCATCAACAGCTCGTCGAACCATCCTCCGAGGTACCCGGAGAGTAGCCCGAAGACGGTCCCGGCCCCGACGGCCAGGAGGGCCCCGAGGCCGGCCAGCGAGAGGATGCTGCGGGCGCCGTGGACGATCCGGCTGAAGACGTCGCGCCCGAGGTGATCGGTGCCGAACCAATGCGTCGCCGACGGCGGCTGTCGAGCGTCCGTGTAGATCTGCTCGGTCGGCCCGTAGGGAGCGATCCACGGGGCGAGGATCGCCAGGAGGACGAAGAGGAGGACGACGGTCGCCCCGAACGCCGAGGCCGGCTTGCGGTACAGATCACGCAGAACCCGACTGGTCGGTCGACGGTGTGGCTTCACCGAGTTGCCGTCCTTAGTTCGAAGTCAGGGGGGCGAGGCCTGTGCATCGCCCCCCTCCACGCACTATTTCTCGTACACCATCCGGAAGTCGGTCCGGCCGGGGAACGCCTTCAGCTCCAGCCCGTCGAACCGATCGGAGTACGCGGCGACCGCGGCGAAGAAGTACGGGACGACGACCGGGCCGCGCTCGATCAGGATCCGCTGGATCTCGGCGTAGGCGGCGACCCGCTCCGCCTCGTCGAGGGTTGTCCCGGCGGTCTGGGCGAGCGCGTCGAACTCGGCGTCGCAGAAGCGCGACTCGTTCCAGACTGCGTCGCAGGTCAGCATCGTGTTCATGTAGAACTGCGGGTACGGGCGCGACCCCCAACCGGTGATCCCGAGCTCCTTGTCCAGCCAGTGGTTCTCGCCGTAGTAGACGGACTCCGGCTCGACGATCACGTTGACGGTGATCCCGGCGTCGGCCCACTGCTCCTTCAGGACAACCGCGAGGTCCGGTCGACCGCCGGTGTCCGGGGTGTACAGGTCGATCGTCAGGCCGTCCGGGTAGCCAGCGTCCGCCAGGACGTCTCGCGCCGCGTCCGGATCCCGCGTTGGGATCGGCGTCGACTCGTCGTAGTAGTCGGCGTACAGCGGGCCGATCGGGCTGTCCCGCCCGACGGCGCCGAGGCCGAGCTGGACGATCTGGAAGATCGCCTCCCGGTCGGTCGCCCGCTTCATCGCCTCGAGGACGGCCGGGTCGTTTCCGGGCGGCACGTCGGAGCGGAGGCGGACGAGGTCGAACCCGTTCGTCGGGACGTCGACGGCGACGATCCCCGGCTCGCTCTGCAGCATCAGGAAGAGCGCCGAGGACATCCGCCACGCCATGTCGACCTGTCCGCCGCGCAGCGCGTCGACGGCCGCGACCTGGTCGCCGAAGAAGATGAACTCCAGGCGATCGAGCGCCGGCAGCCCCTCGAGGAAGTAGTCCGGGTTCGCCCGCATGACGATCCGGTCCTCGGGCCGGTACTCCTCGACGACGAACGGTCCGGTCCCGTTGAACGTCGAGAAGTCGGTCGTCCCACGCTTCACGACGAGCGCGTGGTTGTCGCTCAGGTCGTAGAGGAAGAACGGGTTCGGCTCCGTCAGGCGGAACGTCACCTCGTTCGGACCGGTGACGTCGATCCGCTCGATGTTCGCGTAGACGGATTCCGTCGCGAAGCCGTTGGCCGGGTCGCGGAGCCGATCGAACGTCCAGACGACGTCTCCGGGGACGAGGGCACTCCCGTCGTGGAACCGAACCCCCTCGGCGAGGACGAACGTGTACTCCGTTCCGTCGGCGCTGACCTCCCAAGATCGGGCCAGCCGTGGGACGACGCGGCTGCCTGCGTCGACGTCGACGAGGTAGTCGTACACCGCGTTCGCCACCGCGACCTCGGCGTCCGACGAGATCAGCGCCGGATCGATCTGGACGATCGGCTGCATCGCGGCGCGGAAGACCGACTGGCCGAGCGCCGCTCCGGAAACCGTCGCCAGAAGCACGGCCGACAGAAACAAGACGAGGACAGTTTTTTCGCGCATGCTGATCCCTCCTTACGATGCGTGTCCGCCGTCGGCGCGAGACGGCGCCGAAACTTGAGTCGAGGGTCCTCTCTCCGCTCAGCCTACCAGAGCCCCGCCGATCCGATCAAGGCCGCGGCCGAACCGTCCGCACGCCGAACGGTCTCCCGACGAGAACTCATTTCGATCGTGACGGCCGAAGAAGCGCTCGGGCCGAGGCGAACGAGGAGCGGCCGGGCCTCGCTTTCAGATTCGATGGACCTTGATGAAGTTGGTCGTCCCCTCGCTCCCGGCCGGGATCCCGCCGGTGACGACGACCGCGTCGCCGGGGCGGGCCTCACCGCGCTCGACGAGGAGCCTTCCGACCGTCTCCAGCATCTCGTCCGTCGATCGGTGGGCCGGAACGAGGACCGGCGTGATCCCCCAGACGAGGGCGAGCCGGCGGAGCGTCGACTCCCGCGGCGTGAACGCGACGATCGGGCGCATCGGACGCTCCCGCGCGACCTGCCGCGCCGTGTAGCCGCTGTGCGTCGACGTGACGATGAGCGACGCGTCGATCTCTCGAGCGACGCGCACGGTCGCCCGTCCGATGGCGTCGGTGACCGGGTGGGTGTGCTCGATCGGATCGGAGGGCCCGTCCTCCTCCCGGTGGATCATCTCCCGCTCGGCGATCGCCGAGATCTCCCGGATCATCGCCACTGCCTCGACCGGGTGCCGCCCGACGGCCGTCTCGGCCGAGAGCATCACCGCGTCGGTCCCGTCGAGGATCGCGTTCGCCACGTCGCTCGCCTCGGCGCGGGTCGGCCGCGGGGCCTCGACCATCGACTGGAGCATCTGCGTCGCGGTGATCACAGGGATCCCCAGCCGGTTGCAGCGCCGGATGATCTCCTTCTGAAGGATCGGAACCCGCTGCGGCGACGTCTCCACGCCGAGGTCGCCGCGGGCGACCATCACCGCGTCGGAGGCACGGAGGATCTCCGACAGATGATCGAGCGCCTCGCGCTTCTCGATCTTGGCGACGATCCCGATCTCGAGGCCCGGCGCGCGCTCGTCGAGCAGCCCTCGAAGCTCGCGGAGGTCCTCGGCGGTACGGACGAACGAGAGGGCGAGGAAGTCGACGCCCGCCTCGGCGGCGAATCGCGCGTCCTCTCGATCCTTCTCCGTCAGGGCGGCGACCTTCGACGTCCCGCCCGGCGCGGCGACCCCCTTACAGGACGACAGCTCGCCACCGACGAGGATCTTCCCGATCAACACGTCCGGGCGAACCTCGCGAACCTCGACCTCGAGCATGCCGTCGTCGAGGAGGAGGCGGTCGCCCGTGTGCGCCCCGGCGATCAGCTCCGGATGCGGGAGGGGGACGACGCGATCGGATCCGTCGGATTCCAGCGTCGTGAATGCGATCCAGCCGCCGGGGGAGAGGTCGATCGGGGCGGCCAGCCGGCCGATTCGAAGCTTCGGTCCCTGCAGGTCGGCCATCACCGCGACGACGGCGCCTTCCTCCTCCGCGACCTCGCGGACGGCGCGGATCGCCTCCTCGTGAGCCTCCCGCGTTCCGTACGAGAGGTTGATCCGCGCCACGTCCATCCCGGCACGGATCAACGCGCGAACGGTCGCTCGATCGCTCGACGCGGGGCCGATCGTGCAGACGATCTTCGTCTTCGTCTCCGACGCGTAACGGACCATGCCTATGCCCTCGCTCCGGGGGTGAACCGGTAGACCGCCGCTTCGGCCACCGGGCGGAACCCGATCCGCCGGTAGATCTTGTTCGACGTCGGGTTCGCCAGGTCGGCGTACAGGGTGCAGAACGCGTTTCCCTCATCGAGCAGCCTCCGACAGAGCGCCGCGACGCAGGCCGAGGCGTACCCGTTCCTACGGTGCTCCGGCGGCGTGTAGACCGCGCTGACCGCCGCACCGTTCCTCGACCCCCGCGAACTCCCGGCCATCGACACCGGTCCGTCGCGGTCCCAGACGGCCAAGGTCCCCGACTGCATGAACCGGCGCACGGTCTCCCGTGGATCGCCCGGCGGATCGCCGGAGACCGCTTCCTCGTGGAAGCCGAGCATCCACTCCGCGAGGAGGTCCACGTCCTCGGCCCGCGCGAGGCGCATCCGACCGGGAACCCCGATCGGCGGATCGACGTCGTACAGAGCGTAGACGCGCATCCGCATCCCGACCTCCACCCGCCCGCTCGACCGCTCCGCCCACCGGTTCGCGAACGCGGCGGCCGCCCGGGCCTCCCCGTTCACCGCCGGAAGCCCCGGGTCGGCGGTGAAAAGGTGATCGACGAGCGGGTCGAGCGCGTCGAGACGGTCCTCGACACAGTGGACGATCAGAGGGAACGGAGGCGTCCGGATCGCCGCCGCGACGAGCGCTCCGTCCTCTTCGACGGTCAGGAAGTACGGTGGATCGCCCCCGTAGGACCGGCCGGCGCGCACCCGATCCGCGATCCCGAGGATCAGGCCGTTCCTCGCCTCGTTGCGCAGCAGGGGCGCCTCGGCCCCGTCGAGAAACGACCTCGCGTCCGGATACGCCCTCACGTTCATCCTTCGCCCACCTCCAGCAGGTCGATGTACGCGCCGCGCACGCGATCCTCCTCCCCGATCCCCAACGCGGCCGACAGCCTCTCCGCGACGGCCCGTCCCTCCTCGGGCGATTCCCCGTCGTCGAGAACCACCTCCAACTCCGCGAACGTGCCGAGGCCCTCGACCTCGTCGAGGTGGACGCGCGTACGACCGATACGGTAGAGGAACCGGCGCTTGGCGACCACCCCCCTCACGCCGAGGACGGCCGAGAGGATCTCCAGGAACGCCTCGGGATCGGAGGAGCGGACGACGAAGTACTCCGACAGCGTCGCCCCCGCGTCGTCCGGTCGCTCGTAGTAGATCAGCTCGCAGGCATCGGGCCCGAGGACGCGGAGCTTCAGCCGCCCACGCGGGACGACGAAGAATGTGTCCCGCTGATCGAGGATCTGCACGGCCGCGTCGCTCATCGACTCGACGCGCCGACGGAACGCACCGGCGTCCCGAACCCGCGCCTTGACCTCAACGTTTCGCGCCATTCTCCGCCTCCCAACCCGCGAGGATCCGGTCGAGCGTCGCGCGAAGCGCCGGATCGATCGCCTCGCGCTCCGGGTCGTCGCGCCGATGGAGCGCCAGCGTTCCGTTCGCCCCGTACGGCGCGAAGCGCAGCGCGGCGTGCTCAAGGTAGAACCGCGCTTCGTCCCGCCGCGGGGCCTCGCCGTACAGCCAGTCGCCGACCAACGGCACGCCGAGATGCGCCATCGTCGCGCGAATCTGATGATACCGTCCTGTGTGGAGCCGGAGGAGGGCGTGCGCCTCGTCGTCCCGATCCACGGTGGGCGCCACGGCCAGGACCTCGGTGATCGCCCGTTTCCCGCCGCTTCGGACGACGCTCGCCCGGCCGCCCCGCGTGCGAAGGTGAAGCTTGTGCAGCCCGACGAGCCCTTCCACGTGCGGCGCGTCCAACCGCGCCAGGTAGATCTTCCCCCACGCGCCGGCCCGGAGCTGCTCGCTGTGAAACCGGATCGCGTCCTCCGAGAGGGCGACGACGACGATCCCGCGGGTCACCCGATCGAGCCGGTGCGGGAGCTTCGGCGTCACGCCGCTCGGGGCGGCGCTCCGGACTCGGGAGATCAGCGAGACGCCCTTCGGATCGCTCGTCAGCTCGGCCGCCATCCCGGCCGGCTTGACCACGGCGAGCTCGTGCTCGCTGGCGAACAGGACCGGCAGTCCGAGCCGATCCCAACCCCCGACAGGTCCTTCGATCCTCACGCGCGCCGCACCTCCGGCCGTGGTGTCGCTCGCTAGTCTACTGCGCGACGCGCAGACGAAGGAGCCGCGACTCCTTCGTCTGGCACGTGACGCATCAGAGCGCGATGGCTATCCGTCGTACAGCCAAGGGAAGCGGTCCGCCGCTTCCCTTTCGTGGCTCCTTCAGGAGCCGCGCGAGCCGCGACGGCGCTTCGGAGAAAGGGCGACCGAGCCGAAGAAGACCGCCGCGCAGCAGAGCGCGATCGACGCCCCGATCGGCAGATCCGCCCAAAGCGAGAGGAGGAAGCCCGACAACGAAGCGAGAATCCCCAACAGCGGTGCGATGAGGAAGACCTTCTTGATGTCGTACGCCCACTGGAACGCCGCGGAGGCCGGAAGGATCATCAGCGCATAGATCAGGAGCCCACCGGTCACCCGCAGGGAGACGGCGACGATGATCGCGACGAGAAACAGCAGGACGTAGAACGCTCGGGCCGTGTTGACCCCCGAGGCTCTGGCGAGCTTCCGATCGAGCAGCAGCGCGAAGAAGTCCCTGCCGAACAGGACGAGGACGCCGAGCGTCGCCACGAAGACCCCAACGAGGACGTACACCTGCCCCATCGTGATCCCAAGCACGCTCCCCCAGAGGAGGGAGAGGGCGCCGCTTCCGATGCCCGCGCTCGGCGCCTTGTTGATGAAGATCAGCCCGAGGGCCATCGTCAGGGGAAAGGTCGCTCCGACGACGGTGTCGACCTGGAGGCGGGAGAGATCCGCGATCGGGCCGAGGGCGGCCGCCATCAGCACGGCGAACAGGATCGCCGTCCAGATCGGATCGATCACCGAGACCATCAGGCCGAGGGCGGCGCCGGCGAACGCCGCGTGGGACATCGCGAAGCCAAGAGACGAGAGTTTCATCCGGACCACGAACGTCCCGACCGCGCTGCACATCGCTCCGACGAGAAGGCTTCCCAGCAGGGTCGGCAGGACGATGTGCCAGGGGAGTCCGAACATCGCGTGAGGCTCCTAACGGGACGAGGTCGAGACCCGGTCACCGAGTCGCGTCTCCGCGACGACCCGCCCCGAATCGACGGCGACGGTGCGGTCCGACGCGTCGAGCAGCGGCCCCGTTTCGTGGCTGACGACGACGGCCGCTGCACCGAGCTCCCGCCGGACGAGCGCGACCAAGGCGGACACGTCTTCCTTCGCCTCGGGATCGAGGTTCGCCGTCGGCTCGTCGAGCAGAAGGAGTTTCGCTTCTTGCGCCAGGGCACGGGCCAGCAGCGTCTTCCGCTGCTGGCCGCCCGACAGGCGTCCCACGGGCCTCCCTCCTAAGTCGGAGATCCCGATGGCCTTGAGTGACCGGTTGATACGACGCCTTTCCTCTGCGGAAGAGAGACGCCGCGTGCCCGTCTTCCCGAATCGCGCGGTGAAGACCACGTCCCGCACGAGAAACGGCGTGTCCGGGGGGAAGAACAGATTCTGAGGGACGTACGCGATCTGCGTGCGGAGCCGGTGACTCGCGAGCGTCACCTCCTGACCGAGGGTCCGGACGGTCCCGGACGCAATGGGAAGCAAGCCGTTGATCACTTCGAGGATCGTCGTCTTCCCCGCCCCGTTCGGCCCGGTGATCGCCAGCTGCTCCGTCGCCGCGACGGACAGCGTCACCCCGGCAAGCGTCGCGTGCCGCTCTCCCTCGTAGGTCGCCCGAACGTCGATCAGGGAGACGACATCGTCCATTCGAACAGCTCCTCGTCGGGGATCGTCTCGAGTTCGCGAGCCTTCGCGATCGTGTCCGAGTCGCGAAAGGAGCGCTCGATCTCGGGCCGGAGCTCGATCGTGACCGCGTGGCCGTCGTCGGCGATGAACCGGACGCGCGGCTTCTCCTCCCCGACGACGCGCAGGTTCCCCTTCCCGATGGTGCAGCCCGAGCCGATCTGCACGCCGTCGTTGAGACAGGAGAGCGGGGTCGTCCGACCGGCCTCCGACTCGGCCCGAAGTCCGAAGTAGCCGGAGCTGTCCAGCAGGCGAAGGGCGAGGAGGCCGATCCGGATCCCGGCGACGAGGTACGGACCGAGGTGACCGTGCAGCAGCGTCCCGCGGTCGATCATCGCCCGGAGGTCGGCGCCCTTCGGATCGATCGTCAACGTTTCCACTCGGTCCCCCTACTCGATCGGCTCGATCGCCGAGAAGAGCGCCTCGGCGTTCCGCGTCAGCAGGTCGCCGAACGTCGCGGTGCCCGGCATCGCCCCGGGAAAGTTCGACAGGACGACGTGGACCGCCCCGATCTCTCGCGCCAGCTTCGCCCCGAAGTCGACCCCGCTCTGGAGGTTGTCGATCACGAGCCGCGCACCGGCCGTTCTGCCCGCCTCCGCCAGCGCCACGAGGTCCTGCAGAGAGAGCCCCTCCGGGAGCCCGTAGGTGACCGCCACGTCGAAGCCGAGCCAGGCGACGAAGTCGGCCTGCCAGGCCATGGAGACGACCGCGATCTCGGAAACCCCGAGCGCCTCGGCCCGCTCCTTCAGCCCGCCGCCGAGCGATCGGAGCTCGTCGATGTACGCGGCCGCGTTCGCATCGAATCCCTCCGCCTCGGTCGGGATCCGCTCGGAGAGCACGTCCCGGATCGTCTCGACCTTCGCGGCGGCGGTCTCCGGCGTGTTCCACTCGCCCGGTAGCTGGATCACCAAGGCGGCGCTCCCCGCCGCGTCGGCCAGCGTCTCGATCCACGGCTCGAACCCCGAGTACAGGATGACCGAGGCGCCCATCACGGCCCTCAGATCGCTCGGGGACAGGTCGTAGTGCGAAGGGCAGAAGCCGGACGGAATGATCGTCACCACCTCGATCGCGTCCCCCCCGACGATCCGCGCGAACTCGCCGAGCACGGCGTGCGTCGACACGACCGTCTCGGCTCCGGCCGCAGCACCGAGCAACAGAACCCCGATCCCGACAAGCATTGCGATACGCTTCATGCTCCTCCTTTCTCTCTTACCGGATCTTCTTCCCCGTCGACGTCCCGGTCAGCTCCCCGTGCTTGACTCCCTTGAGGCCGATCAACCGATGGGCGAGCCGCTCGATCTCCCTCGCCTCGCCGCGCACCGCGAGGAATTCGAGGCAGTTCTCCTTGTCGATGTGGACGTGCGTCGTCGAGATGACGGCGTCGAGCGCGTGGTGCTGGATCTCGGTCAGCTTCTCCGTCAACGCGGGTCTGTGGTGGTCGTAGAGGAGGGTGATCACGCCGACGACCTCCTCGCCGGCCTCCCACTCGCGCTCGACCAGTTGACGGCGGATGGCGTCGCGGATCGCCTCGGACCGGTTGGTCCACCCCCGTTGCTTGCAGAGCGCGTCGAACGCTTCGATGAGATCCTCCTCGATCGACACGCTGAAGCGGACCGTCCTGGCCATCGAGTAACACTCCTCATGAATTCGTAACACCGCAAAGGATACGCTCCTTCGATCTCGGGTGCAAGGGTTCGGGGTGCGGAACGAGCGGAAACGGTCGAGGGCCAAGGCGCTCCTCGGACCTTCGTGTCCGGCGACGTATCGAAGGTGAGGGCCCGGGCCGCACGGTGCGGGTCCCGGGCCCTCGTGACTCCTCAGCGTGAAGAGACCGTATCCCGTTCGCGTGGAGGCACTGTGAATCGATGGTGTCGCCGCTGTGTTCTGCGCGACGGCCGCGCGACGGCTTGCGCCGTCGCGTCGGAGAAGGCGTGTCACAAGCCTTCTCCCAGATAAGGACGTAACACCGTTGGGTTCCTATTCCTCACCCACCGGCGAAGGCGCTTTGTGCCTTCGCCTCCGCGACTCCGTAGGAGTCGCGCTCTTGACAAGCCTCCGGTGCCGTCCTATAGTGACCGAGTCATGATAGAAGCAGCGAGTCGCCGAACCTGTTTGTTGGAATCGAACGGCGTCTGCTTCTATTGGTTTTGGTTCGAGCCCGGCTTCTCCGCTGCGCGCTAGGCACGACTAGCGATCACACAAGCAGCAAGAGGCCGGGAGACGACTGCGGGAAACCGCGGTCGTTTTCTTTTGCGAGGAGGTGACAGGAGGCGGTGCATGCGTCGAAAAAGTGGCCCGCCCGCGAGCGCACGTCGACGGCGAGCTTCTCGCGAGCGAGCACGGTCGGACGATCAGGGTCGATCGTCCTGGTTCGGTCCAAGCGGACCACCGCAAGGATAACGCGGAAGGAGAAAAAGTGAAACGGTCCATTGCGGTTGCATTGCTGGCATGGGTTGTTGTCGTCATCGGATTCGCGGCGGCATCGGAGCCGCTCAAGATAGGGATCACGAAGATCGTCGAGCATCCGGCGCTCGACGCGGTCGAACAGGGGGTCATCGACACCCTGACCGCCGCCGGATACGAGGAGGGCGTCGACGTCGAGTACCTGATCGCCAGCGCACAGGGCGACTTCGGTACGGCGATCTCGATCGCTCAGAACTTCCAAGCGCAGAACGTCGATCTCGTCGTCGCCATCGCGACACCGACGGCACAGGCGGCGGTCGAGGTCTTCCGTGGGAGCGACACACCGATCGTCTACGGCGCCGTGACGGATCCGGTCGGGGCCGAGCTCGTACCGAGCGCCACCGACCCGAGCGGGAACGAGAACGTGACCGGGGTCTCGGACATGATCCCCGTCGCGGCGCACCTCCGGCTCTTGAAGGCGCTGTCTCCGGAGATCGTCACGATCGGAATCGTCTACAACCCCGGGGAGGCGAACTCGGCCATCCTGACGGACATGGCCCTCGCCGCCGCACCGAGCGTCGGCGTCGCCGTCGTCACGGCGACGGCCGACTCGACGGCGAACGTGCCGCTCGCCGCGCAGTCGTTGATCGGGCGGGTCGACGCGTTCTACGTGACCACGGACAACACAGTCGTTTCGGCGATCGACTCCGTCCTCGCCGCGTCCGAGGAGGCGGGCGTCCCGTTCCTGATGGCCGACCCGACGAGCCTCGCGCAGGCGACGCTCGCGGCCGGATTCGACTACTACGAGCACGGGTTGACCGTCGGACAGGTCGTCCTCAACGTCCTCTCCGGTGTGGGAACGGATGAGATCCCGGTGACGTATCAACCGCGCGCCGAGGTCCATCTGAACCTCGACGCCGCCGGGCGGATCGGCTTCGTCTTCCCGACGGACGTGATCGAGCAGGCGTCGGCCGTTTTGTACGGCGGAATCGTCTGGGAGCGGCAGGCGCCCTAGGTCCGAGGCAACCGACGGAGGAGCTACGATGGCTGCCCTATGGATTCACGCGGTCGAACAGGGGCTCGCGTACGGCATCGCCGCGCTCGGGGTCTTCCTGACGTATCGCGTCCTGAAGTTCCCCGACCTGACGGTCGACGGGAGCTTCGTGACCGGGGCGGCCATCGCTTCCGTCCTCCTCGTACAGTACGGCGTCGACCCGTTCACGGTCCTCCTGGTGGCGTTCGTCGCCGGGGGGATCGCCGGTCTGATCACCGGGCTTCTGAACACGCGGCTCGGGATTACGAACCTCCTCGCCGGCGTGCTGACGATGATCATGCTCTACTCGATCAACCTGAGGATCATGGGCCGGCCGAACCTGTCGCTCCTTCGCGTCTCGACGGCGACGCGGGTGGTCGACGCGGCCTGGTCGCCGCTCGGTCCGTTCTCCGTCCTCGCGTTCATCGGGATCCTGACGATCGCGATCAAGCTGCTCCTCGACGCGTTCCTCCGCACGGAGATCGGCTTCGCCCTCCGGGCCACCGGCGACAGCGAGCGGATGATCACCGCGCAGGGGGTCAACACCAAGACGATGAAGATCCTCGGGTTGGCCCTCTCCAACGGGCTGGTCGCCCTCTCCGGGGCGCTCGTGGCGCAGTACTCCGGGTTCGCCGACGTGGGCATGGGGCTCGGGACGATCGTCACCGGGCTGGCCGCCGTGATCATCGGCGGTACGCTGATCCGGTCGAACCGCGTCGGATGGATGACGGCGAGCGTCCTTCTCGGCTCCCTCGTCTACCGGATCGCGGTCATCCTGGCATTGCGGTACGGATACGTGATCGGATTCCAGGCGAGCGACCTGAAGTTGATCACGTCGCTGCTCGTGATCCTCGCGCTCGTCGTCCCGTACCTCCGGGAGCGTCGGATGAGGAAGGTGAGCGCATGCTGAGGCTCGAGCGCGTCTCGAAGAGCTTCCACGCCGGCGCCGACCGGGTCGTCGCGATCCGGGAGACCGACCTGTCCCTCGAACAGGGCGACTTCCTGACGATCATCGGCTCGAACGGCGCGGGAAAGAGCACACTGCTCAATCTGATCGCCGGGTCGTACCCGCCGACCTCCGGACGGATCCTGCTGAAGGGGGCCGACCTGACCGGCGTCCCCGCGCACCGCCGAGCCCGGCGGATCGGCCGGATCGTCCAGGATCCCCTGGCCGGGACGGCGCCGTCGATGACGGTGGCCGAAAACCTCGCGCTGGCGATGAAACGAGGGCGGCGCGGCCTTCGCTCGGCGCTTCCTCGGTATCTCCGCAAGAGATTCCGCGAACGGCTCGCCGTGCTGAACGTCGGCCTGGAGGATCGCCTCCGATGCCGCGTCGATCTCCTCTCCGGCGGCGAGCGCCAGGCGCTGGCGGTGCTGATGGTGACCCTCGTCCCGCCCGAGGTCCTCCTCCTCGACGAGCACACCGCGGCGCTCGATCCGAGCAACGCCGCGATGATCGTCCGAATGACCCGATCGTTCGTCGAGCGGCTCGGCCTGACGACGCTAATGGTGACCCACAACATGGAGCAGGCGATCGAAGCCGGGACGCGACTGATCATGATGCACAAGGGCGAGATCATCGAGGAGCTGCGCGGCGAGGAGAAAGCGCAGGCGACCGTTCCCCAGCTCTTCGACCTCTTCTCGCGCCACCACGTCGTCGACGACGAGCTCCTCCTCGAGCGGGTGGTCTGAGCCGCCGGTTCGCTGCCTGCCGCATGACCACCTCGTGCAGGCCACGCGTTCTCTGCGTTCGTCCAAGCTTTCCTTCGAGCCCGGCGCCGAACCGGAAGTTGAGACGCCGATCGCCAACGGCCTATACTGCCCCAAAGGCCATGGCGACGAAGATCCTGGTGGTCGACGACGAACCGTGGGTCGTTCAGGCGATCCGGAGCTACCTCGAGGAGGCCCACTTCGAGGTGGTCAGCGCGTACGACGGATCGGAGGCGCTCGCGCAGTTCGGCCGGCACCAGCCGGACCTGGTCATCCTCGATTGGATGCTCCCCGAGATGGATGGCCTCTCCGTGGCGCAGCGGGTTCGAGAGATCTCGAACGTCCCGATCATCATGCTGACCGCGAGGGTCGACGAGGAGGATCGGATCGAGGGGCTGGAGACCGGCGCCGACGACTACGTCGTCAAGCCGTTCTCCGCCAGGGAGCTGGAGGCCCGCGTCCGCGCCGTCCTCCGACGCTCGACCGGAAAAACGCCGCCGGTCCTGGAGGTCGGCGACCTCCGGCTGGACCAGGCGCAGCGACGGCTGTGGGTCCTCGGGGAACCGGTCGAGCTGACGGCGATGGAGTTCGACCTCCTCGCGTTCCTGATGACGTACCCAGGCCGCGTGTTCACCCGGCTCGAGCTCCTCGAGGCGGTCCGCGGCGAGACCTACGAGAGCTTCGAGCGGTCGGTCGACTCGCACATCAAGCGGCTCCGCCAGAAGATCGAGCCGGATCCGCGGAATCCGCGGTTCGTCCTGACGGTCTTCGGCGTCGGCTACAAGCTGGCGAAAGAGGAGGGATAATGCGGTTCCTCGGGCGGATGTCCTTCCAGGCGAAGCTCCTCGTCGCGTTCGTCCTGATCGTTCTCCTGACGTCGCTGGCTGGGTATCTGTTCATCAACCAGTCGGTGAAGCGGGCCTTCTCCGAGTTCACGGTCACGACGTACACGCCGCAGGAGCGGGCCGTCCTTCAGCTCGTCCGCGCGTTCTACGAGCAGACGGGGAGCCTCGACGTCGTCATCGCGTTCCTCGAGAGGGGGCGGCGCGAGGTCCCGGTCCTCCTCGTCGATTCGGATCGCACCGTCGTCTACGCCCCGGATCCCCGAACCGTCGGCCGCCGGCTGTCGTTGGACCAGCTGGAGGAAGGGGTGACGATCGAGCTGACCGACGGGGAGGTCTGGACGGTGATCCCGTCCCGCGTCGTCCTCGGCCAGGAGATCCTCGAAGAGGGATTCCTCCGGACCACCCGCCGATCGCTCTGGCTCGCCGGTCTCGTCGCGATGGCCGTCGCGATCCTCCTCTCGGTCCTCCTCCTTCGCCAGGTCACCCGGCCGCTCCGACGCCTCGACGCGGCGACCCGACGGATCGCACGGGGGGAGTTCGACGAACGGGTCGGGATCTCCACGTCCGACGAGATCGGGCGCCTCGCTCAGTCGTTCGACGAGATGGCCGAGAGCCTCGATCGGGCCGAGCGGACGAAGAAGCGGATGATCGCCGACGTTTCCCACGAGCTTCGAACCCCGCTCGCCGCCGTCCGCAGCGCCCTCGAGGGCCTCCGGGACGGGCTGATCGAACCGACGCCGGAGACCCTCGCCTCGTTGCACGACAAGATCCTTCTGACGACCCGGCTGGTGCACGACCTCCACCAGCTGACGCTCGCCGACGCCGGCCGGCTGTCGATCCGGCCGGCTCCGTGCCGGATCGACGCGATCGTCGACACGATCGGCGAGACGATCGGCGTCCAGCTCGAGGACTCGAGCCTCCGGCTCGACCGGAGGATCGACGACGACCTCCCGCCGGTCGTCGTCGACCGCCAGCGGATCGAGCAGGTCTTTCTCAACCTCCTCGCCAACGCGATCCGCCACACGCCCGAAGGAGGAACGATTTCGATCTCCGCCGCCGAGCATCGCGGGGGAGTCCTGACGAGCATCTGCGACACCGGCCCGGGGCTGACGGAGACCGATCTCGCCCACGTCTTCGACCGGTTCTACCGGGCCGACGACGCGCGGACGAGCGACGGCGGAGCGGGGCTCGGCCTCTCGATCGCCAAGGCGCTCGTCGACGCGCAGGGAGGGAGCATCTGGGCGGAGAACCGGCCGGCCGGCGGGGCGTGCTTCCATGTCCTCCTGCCGACGGAGTAGCCCGACGCCGCATCGACACGCCGCTCCGAAAAGGAGCGTGCCGCCCTCCCGAGGGACGGCGGCACGGACTCCAACGGTGACCGAGAGGGCCGTCTCACCCGCTACTCGATCGCTTCCAACTTCAGCTCGAGGACTTCGACGAGCTGCTCGATCCAATCGAGGCCTCGGGGCGTCGTCCCGCGACCGACTTGCATCCGCCCGGAGAAGCCTCCACCCGACGTGGCGCCGCCGAGCCGCTCCTCCAGCCGTCCGAGAATCTGCTCGCGAAGGGGGGAGGACGCTCCCGTACCACGCCGCCCGAGGGTCCCTCCGGCGCCGCCCCGCGGCAGGAAGGACGCGCCACGATCCCCCAGGAAGCCGGGGAGGAACTCGGCGAGAATCTCGCCCTGCTTCAGCGTCAGGATCCCCTTGATCCGATCGATCGCGTCCTCCACGTGCTCGTACGCCGCTTGAGCCTGCGCTTCGGTCTCGGCGCGGAACGCATCGAGGATCTCGTCGAGCTCCTCCGCCGTCCCGTTGAACGCGATCATGTCCTGCTCGAGCTCGACCCTGCGAAGCTCGAGCGCGTCGCGCTCCTCGAGAAGCCCCACGAGAAGCCCGTGGATTTCCTCCATCTGCTCGGGCGTCAGCTCCATGCGGTTGACGAGGACGAGAAGCGGGAGATGGGTCGCTTCGCTTACGTCGTCCTCCGACCCGAGCAGGCCCTGCGTGCTCGCCGGAATCGCCGCGATCAGTCCCAACAGAATCACCACCGATGCGATCCGGAGTCGTTTCCCTCTCATATCCGATTCCTCCTTTGTTCGTCACACGGTCGCCCGTACGGTACGAAGCGGCGGTGAACGGGTCGGTCCAAACCTGTGGCGGGGGTGTGAAGAGTCCGACCGGTTGGACGGGGTGGCGCGGCTGCGGCAAACTTGCGCCGCGGCCTCATCGATGAAAGGAAGCGGGTATGAAGAAGGCCGGATGGCTGGCCCTCGCCTTGATCGCTGCGTGCTCGTGGCCGGCGACGTCGCTTCGGATCGTCTGCACGACGACGATCGTCGGGGACGTCGTCGCGCGGGTCGCCGGGGCCGGAAACGAAGCGACGGTCCTCCTTCCGATCGACGCCGATCCCCACGGGTTCGAGCCGACGCCGCAGGACCTCGTCGCGATCGCGCGCGCGGACGTCGTCTTCCTGAGCGGAGCCGGATTGGAATGGAACCTCGATCCGATCCTGGGGGCCGCCACGGGGCGCGTCGTGGCCCTCTCCGACGGGCTCGATCTCCTCGGAGCCGACGGGCCGGACCACGAAGGCGAGGAACACGATCACGAGGAAGCCGATCCGCACGTCTGGTTCGATCCGGCCAACGTCGGCGCCTGGGTCGACCGAATCGCCGCCGTGCTGAGCGACCTGGACCCCGCGGGGGAACCAGGATACCGCGCGCGCGCCGCGGCCTACCGCTCGGAACTGGCCGAACTCGACGCGTGGATCGAGGAGGAGGTGGGACGGCTCCCGGTGGAGCGGCGTCTCCTCGTCACCGATCACGCCGTCTTCGGTTACTTCGCAGCGCGGTACGGATTCGACCAAGTCGGGACGGTCTTCCCGGGGCTGAGCAGCCTCTCCGAGCCGTCGGCCCGAGACCTCGCGGCGCTGGAGGAGGCGATCGCGTCGCTCGGCGTCCCGGTCCTCTTCGTCGGGACGACGGTCAACCCATCGTTGACCGAGCGGGTCGCGGCCGACACCGGAACGGAGATCGTCGTCGTCTACACCGGCTCGCTGAGCGGCCCGGACGGGCCGGCCTCCAGCTACCTCGACCTGATGCGCTACGATGTGATGGCCATCGTAAACGGGCTGTCGGAGGCGCCGTGACAAACCGTGAATCTCGAAAACGCCAGGGCGGATCGCGTCGATCTCCCTTCGGGCGGCGTGCCCGCGCCGTCCATCTGGCCGACGCCCCGGCCGTCGCGGTCTCGGGGCTCTCCGTGACCCTCGGCGGACGAACGGCGCTGACCGGTGTCACGTTCGAACTGGCCGCCGGCGCGCAGCTGGCCGTCGTCGGACCGAACGGCGCCGGGAAGACGACGCTCCTGCGGACCCTCGCCGGGCTCGTTCCGCCGTCGAGCGGTGAGGTCCGCGTCCACGGGCACGGCCCCTCCGGCCACATCTGCATCGCCTACGTCCCGCAGAGAAGCAGGATCGACTGGCGGTTTCCGGTCACGGTCCACGACGTCGTCATGATGGGGCGGATCCAGCGGATCGGGCCGTTCCGCCGCGCCGGGGCGAGCGACCGCCGGATCGTCCGGGAGGCGCTCGCCGCGGTTGAACTCACCGACCTGGCCCATCGGCAGATCGAGGAGCTCTCCGGCGGCCAACAGCAGCGGATGTTCCTCGCGCGGGCCCTCGCGCAGGAGGCGGACCTCGCCCTGCTCGACGAGCCGCTCGCCGGACTCGACCTCCATTCCCGAAACGAGGTCCTCAAATTGATCGCCGGCCTTCGAGATCGAAGCGTGAGCGCGATCGTCGCCCTCCACGATCTGGGGATCGCCGCCGCGTCGTTCGATGAAGTCCTTCTCCTCAACCGGAGGATGATCGGCCACGGACCGGCCCGCGCGGTGTTCTCCGAGGCGAACCTGCGCGAGGCGTACGGAAGCTGCCTCCACGTGGTTGAAGGAGAATCAGGAACGTTCGTCGTCCACGATACGGCCTGCGGAGGAGGGGACGATGAGCTTCGTTGAGGCGATCGTCGAGCCGTTCCGCTACCCGTTCATGATCCGAGGCCTGATCGCCGCCACGTCGGTCGGAGGGCTCTGCGCCGTCGTCGGCTCGTTCGTCGTCCTCCGGGGGATGGCGTTCATGGGGGACGCGATCGCCCACTCGATCCTGCCCGGCCTGGCCGGCGGCGTCCTGACCGCGGGACGCGGGGACCGCCGGGCGCTCTTCTGGTGGGCCCTCGGCACGGCGATCCTCGTCGCCCTCGGAATCGGATGGATCAGCGAGCGGGAGCGCGTCCGCGAGGACACCGCGATCGGCATCGTCTTCGCCGGGATGTTCGCCCTCGGAATCGCCCTCATCTCCACCGTCCGCGGGTTCGCCGTCGACCTCGTCCATTTTCTGTTCGGCAACGTCCTCGGGGTCTCGAACGCCGATCTTGTCCTGATCGGCGCGTTCGGCGGCGCCGTCCTCCTCCTGCTGCTGGTCTTCTACAAGGAGCTGGTCGCCGTTTCGTTCGACCCGACGCTGGCGCGAACGCTCCGCCTGCCGACGTCGGCGTACCGATACCTCCTCTTCGTCCTCGTCGCGGTTACCGTCGTCGTGTCGCTGCAGACGGTGGGCGTCGGGCTGATGCTCGCCATGCTGATCGTCCCCGCGTCCACGGCGTTCCTGGTCGCACGCCGCCTCCCCCAAATGATGGCGATCGGCGCGCTCCTCGGCGTCCTCTCCGGCGCGATCGGCCTCTACCTCTCGTTCCATTGGAGCGTCGCGTCGGGGGCGTCGATCGTCCTCGTCGCGATCGCGTTCTTCTTCCTGGCCCTTCTCCTGTCGCCGCGCCGCGGCCTCCTCGGCAGGCTTCGGAGCGGCTAGCCGTATCCCCGAACGCGCCCTCACCGAAACCGCACGGTCCGCTCACCGGACCTCCACCGACGGGATCTACGACGGAACCGTGATGAAAAGCGAAACGTTCGTTGGAAAAGAACTTCCGCCCGAAGGCGGAAGAACGAGAGGAGGCCGTCATGAGTCGCAAAGCACTTCGCATCGCGCTGTCGCTGGTCGCAACGGTGGCGTTGGGCCTGTCGCTGTTCTTCGCCTTCGACCGGATCACGGCGAGGCCCGGAATGGCGCAGGAATCGGAGGAAGGGGAGGCGGAAGAGACGATCCTGGTGCCCGAGTGGGCGAGCATCGAACTCGTCGACGCGGTCACCGGCGCGCCGTTTAGGATCGCCGACTTCGCCGGCCGACCGATCCTCGTCGAGAGCTTCGCCGTCTGGTGCCCGATCTGCCTTCGTCAGCAGAAGGAGATGGCGAGGTTGCTCGAGCTCGAAGGCGATTCGATCGTCCACGTCTCCCTTGATTCCGATCCGAACGAGGACGTCGTCGCGGTGAGGCTGCACGCCGAGGAGCACGGGTTCACGTGGCGCTTCGCCGTGGCGCCGTTCGAGATGACGCAGATGCTGATCGACGCATTCGGGCTGACCGTGGCCAACCCCCCGAGCGCTCCGGTCATTCTCATCGACGTCGACGGTTCGGCGCGGCTGCTGCCGCGCGGGGTGAAATCGGCCGAGGAACTGCTCGAGGAAATCGCGGGGACCGGCTGATGCCTCTCCTCGCCGACCTGGCCGAATCGTTCGTCCTCGGCGTCCTCACGCCGCTCGGCGCGGTCTGCGTCCTTCCGCTCTACCCCGGGTTTCTCGCCTACCTGTCCAACCGGCTCGCCGGGAGGGAGGCGAAGCGGGGGACGATTCTCCTCTTCGCCGCGAACGTGACCGGCGGCGTGGTCGCGTTCATGTTCCTCCTCGGGCTGATCTTCACGACGATCCTCCAAGTCTCGCTCACCCGCGTGATCGGCGTCGTCTCGCCGGTCGCGTTCGGAATCCTCTTCGTCCTCAGCGTCCTGCTCCTGTTCGATGTCGACGTCGGCCGGCTGCTCCCGAAGGCGAAGGTCCCGAAATCGAAGAGCCCCTGGTGGACCGCGTTCCTTTACGGGTTCTTCTTCGGAGCGATCGTCGTCCCGTGCAACCCCCTGTTCATCGCCGTCTTCTTCACCCGCTCGGTCTCCGTCCTCGGATTTGGAGCGAACGTCCTTCGGTTCCTCGCGTTCGGGGTCGGGATCGCCGCGCCGTTGCTCGCCCTCGCCGCCGTTTCGACCGCCGCGTCCGGCGTCGTCATCCGGTTCCTGACGCGCTACAAATCCTCGATCAACCGGATCGCCGGCCTGGCGATGCTCGGCATCTCGGTCTACTACCTCGTCTTCGTCTTTCGGGTCTTCGACGCCCTGTTCGGATAGCGGTCGGCTCCGCTCGTTGGGAGCCCCGCGCTCCTTCGACTAGTATCGACGCACCATGGCACCGATCGAGCTGCGGACCGTCACCCCCGAGGATCGACCGCGAATCGTCGAGATCTCGTCGCAGATCTGGGGCGGCCACGACTACGTCCCCGGGCTGCTCGACGACTGGTTCGCCGACGCGGACGGCGAGGTCGTCGGGGCGGTCCTCGACGGCGGACTCGTCGGCTTCGCTCGGCGGACGTGGCTCGCGCCCCGCCTCGCGTGGCTCGAGGGGATCCGGACCGATCCGGCCTACCGCGGCCGCGGCGTCGGCCGAGCCATCACCGAGCACCTGATCGACCGGGCGCGGACGGCCGGGGCGGAACGGATCAGTCTCTCGACGTACGTCGACAACGAAGCGTCGATCCATATCATCGAGTCCTACGGCTTCGAGCGGGTCGCGACGTTCGTCTACCGCGAGCGCCCCGCGGGCGCGCCGCCGGTCGAGGCGGGCCTTCAATCCGATCCGCACATCGTGACCGCCGGCGAAGAAGAGACGATCGACTTCGTCGCCGATTCCCCGTTCCTCCGATTGGCCAACCGGCGCTTCCCCCGCGGGTGGCGGTTCTTCCCGTTCGACCACGATCCCGCTGCGGCCGTCGCCCGGATGGGCGCGCGCCTCGGATGGCGAAGCGGCGACCGCCTCGAGGCCCTTCTTTGCTCGCGGTGGCCGCCCGGGGCCCCGAAGACCATCGTCAATTTCCTCGACGGCGAGCCCGAGGCGATGCGCGGCCTCCTCCGCCACGCGCTCGCCCTCTATCCGGGCGCCGAGATCGCGTTCATGGTCCCGGCCGCTGAGGGGCGGATCGCCGCCGTCGATCCCCTGTTGGACGAGCACGGGTTCGCGCTGTGGGCCGACGGCGATCCCGACGTCTTCCTCTACGAGCTCCCCCTGGAAGCGCCGGAGGTCGGAGGCTGACCGATCGACTATGATGAGGCCGGAGGCGTTTTCTCAGGGGGGAAAACGATGAACGACCGACGGCCGGACCTCTCGGAGCAGGAGCGGGCGCGGTACGCGCGCCACCTCGTCCTTCCCCAGATCGGCGAGGCGGGACAAAGGAAGTTGAAGGCGGCCCGCGCCCTGATCGTCGGGGTCGGCGGGCTCGGCAGCGCCATCGCGCTCTACCTCGCAGGAGCCGGCGTCGGCCGGATCGGGATCGTCGACGAAGACGTCGTCGGCCTCCCCGACCTCCAACGCCAGGTCCTCCACGGGAAGAGGACGCTCGGCCGCCCGAAGGTCGAGAGCGCCGCGTCGCGCCTCGCCGATCTGAACCGGGACGTCGCCGTCGAGACGTTCCCCGAGCGCTTCGAGCCCGACCTCGGCCGGCGGATCGCCCGCGGCTACGACCTGATCGTCGACGGGACCGACAACTTCGAGACGCGCTACGCGATCAACGACGTCTGCCTCGCCCTCGGGATCCCCTACGTCTACGGCGCCGTCTTCCGCCTCGAGGGTCAGGTGAGTCTCCTGTGCGCCGACGACGGCCCGTGCTATCGCTGTCTCTTCCCCGAGCCACCTGCGCCGGAGACCGTCCTGACCGGCGAGCAAGCCGGGATCCTCGGAGCCGTCCCCGGGACGATCGGAACGCTCCAGGCGACCGAGACAATCAAGTGGATCGTCGGCATCGGCACGCCGCTCGTCGGCCGGCTCCTCGTCTACGACGCGGCTGCCATGCGATTTGAGATCATTGCGCTTCAGCGGAACGCAGATTGCCCCGCGTGCGGCGAGCCATCGCCCCAGTGAACGTCCCGCCGATCGTGGAACGAAGAACCACGGCGCATCCCCCGCATGAGCTCGGCCGCTACCCGGACCTCATCCGAAGGTCCTGATCAGGGTCCACGCCCCCAACACGCACGTTAGGAGCCCGACAACGAGTCGCAGATCGACCTTCCTTGAAGCGAGCTTCGTCACCCGCGCGGCCGCGGGAGCGGCAAGCAACGCCCCGGCCACCATCGGGACGTAGAACCGCCAGTTGCCCGCGAGCCAGGCCCGTCCGTCGTTCATCACGAGATAGAGGGAGAAGGCGGCCATGCAAATGAACCCCTCCGCCAGCGAGGTCACTCCGATCGCGCTTCGTGTGTCGCTCCCCGAGAGGATCTGTCCCGACACGACCAGGGGGCCGTATCCACCGCCCGAGATCCCTTTGTTGAAGGCGGAGACGATCCCGAGCGAGACGATCCGCGGCCACGAGAAACGAATCCTGTACTTGCGAAAGACCAGGACGAGAATTCCCATCGCGAGAACCATCGCGCCGATGTATCCCTTCAGGACCTGCATCGGGATGTTGAGCGCGACATGGACCGCCGCGACGGCCCCGACCACGCCGGTCGCCACAAGGACGAGCGCGACCCCCCGATCGGAGCTTCCCTTCCTGAGCGAGATGTTGCCGCATCCGTGATGGAATGCACCCGCGGTCAGACCGCTCATCAATTCCGAGAGAAGGACGCTGGGGACGACGAGACTCGCGGGGAACCCGAGAAGGAGCAGAACCGGAGTCAGGGTCGTCCCGTAGCCCATCCCGAGCGAGGAGTCGACGAGCTCACAGAAGAAGGCCAGCATTCCAACCCATACCGCCGTGAGGTCCATCTTGAAGCCCATTTATCACCCCCAGGAAGGTCAGCGACAAGGCAGTCGGACAGCATCTATCCAGACAACCAAGAATTCGGAGGGACAGCGTGGGGTCGTTCCGGGGCCGGGGAATGGCTCACTCCGGCTAGATTCGCGGGCCCGTCTCGACGAGCAGTGACCGGAAGGACTCCATCACGTTGCGCCCACGCCGGTCGCGCCACTCCGTCCAGCGGCCCGCTGCGAAGACTTCCAGCCCGTACTCGCTCGTCAGAACGGTGGGATCTTCCGACCGGCGTGCCTGGAGGAGTCGAATCACGGTACACGCCTCACTCGGCGAACAGACTGAGAACAAGAGACGACGCGTCTCTTTCTCTTCAGCATCGAGCGGCCGATTGACCACGTTCCAGACTCGGTAGAGCATCGTACCCTCCCTGTCCGGCTGGAAGCGCGTGAAGATCGGCTTCACACAGTCAGCGAATCTGGAAGAGCGGAGCCGTGACCGCATCGAGTCTCACACGGGCACACCGCAGTCCTCCGGCTTCTCGACCGCGGACTCGGATCGTGCCTTGCTTTTCGCCAAGGCAGAGGGGTTGAGCCCTCTCGCGGTGCCGTCGGGAGAAGGACGCCGGTTGGCCGCGGGATCGACCGAAATCCCGAGCCTTCCTAGGACTCTCTCATCAGCGCACGCCGCTCGGAAGAGCCTGGCGATCCAAACTTGCTCAGGGAGTAGCTGTTTCGTGACGCCGCGCATTCCGATCACCTCCGTCGTACGGGAAACCGCATTTACGCATCCGCCGGATCCCTACACCGGAACGGGCTCCTGCTTACGAACCTCCGTCTCGAAACGCTCCAACACACTTGCCGCTTCTTCTCCGTTTCTTGCCGATCTCACCACCTCAACCTTCGATCATCGCAACCATAGGACTCCGTAGCGCCGCTCCCTAGGGCCTATGAACAGAGTAGAAACGCCATCCGAAGCGTACGAAGAAACCATTCCACAACGGCTCAGGTGGCAGGATTCGCTTTGCTGTCTGTCCTTCGTTAAGGAAGGCACGGTCATCTGACAATGCCCGAGTAGGAAGACGAACGTGGAGGGCCGCACATCGCTCGTCGATGAACGGTCTTGCAGGTTCGAAGACCGGCTAGAGGGTCTCCTCGACGATGGAGAGGTAGAACGGGGTGATTCTCGCGCGCTCCTTTAGGCTTTCGACATCCGTAATCGTCACGCGCCTTCCGGAGGTCTCGAGGAGCTTCCGATCCCGGAAGCGCTTCAGGGCGCGCATGAGGGATTCCACGGACACGCCGAGCATCTCGGCAAGGGTTCTCCGGGGAACCGGCAGGTCGAGGACGACTCCCTTCTCGGTGCCGCTTCCGTAGTTGTGCGCCAAGGCCAACAGGAGAAGGGCGAGGTTCCGATCAACCGATTCGACCGCGTCGCGGGTCAACTTGAGCTCGAGCATCACCACATCCCGCGCGAGCCAGCGGGTGAAGTCGGTACACAACTCGGGATACTGGTTCCGAAACGCGAGGAGGTTGTGCCTCTCGATGAACAAAAGGTACGTCTCCATGAGGGTCTTGGCGTACTGTACGTGCGTGGAGTGATCCAGGACCACGGCTTCAAGGCCGAACATCTCCCCTACGCCGAGAAAACGAAGAATCCGCTTTTCGGCTCCTGTGCTTCCGTACTTCCCGATCTTGACCAACCCGGATCGAACGATGTACACGCCCGACGCGTAGGACTCCTCCTGTGCGATCAGCTCTCCCGTGTCGTGGCGGACCTCGAGGCACATCGCGGCAAGTTCGTCGATCGCAGCGGAATCGAGCGACGGAAAGATGTGAGTGAGGAGCTCGTTCTTGTCCACCGGTTCCGATGACCTCACTGTCACGTTCTCCCCCTGCCGAAGCGCCTTATCATACCTTGGAGCAACTGTTCCCAACAAGCCGGCGCGCACGGTGCCGCCCGTTGCCCGATCGCGCACAAAAGGCAGAAGGCGTGAGGGACTTTCGCCTACGCAGACCGCCGCGCCAGGTACGCCAGACCGCGCCGAATCCCTTCCGTGATTGAGACGCTTTCCGGATGGACTTCGAGGACGGCGGTCTTTTCGAAGCCGATCCCTTCAAGCGTTCGAAGGGCGCGCGACCAGTCGATCGTCCCGTCTCCGGGGAGGAGGTGCTCGTCCGAGGCGCCGTGGTTGTCGTGGAGATGGACGTGCTCGAGCTGCCCGGCGTACCGCTCGAGATAGTCCGTCACCGGCTCGCGACCGGCGTCGTGCGACATGTGCGCGTGTCCGGTGTCGATGCAGATCCCGAGGTTCGTCTCCTCCGGATCGCCGCCGATCTCCTCCAGCACGCGGTCGAGGAGCCAGACCGTGTCCTCCAGGTTTTCCAGCGCGAGCCGGACCCCGCGCTCGGCGGCGTACTCGGCCAGGCGCCGGATCTCGGGGACGTCCAGCCGGTCGCTCGGCCTGGTCAACCCGAGGCAGATCGGATGGAGGACGAGAACCGACGCGTGGACGCGCCCTGCGAAGTCGATCTCGCGCCGGAGGCCCGTCGGATCCCACGCCCAGAAGGCTCCGCGGACGTGGACCGTGACGAAGCTCGCCTCTCGGCAGACTTCCACCAGCTCGGTCCATTCCGCCTCGGGCGCCGCCGGGGCGTCGAGGGACTTCGATCCCCACACCTCGACCCCAAGATCCGGATCGATCGACAGGATCGCCCGGACGGCGTCGGGGAGCGTCGGCCAATCCTCCGGGGGCACGCGCCCGTAGTACCCCCAGACGCTCGCGCCGAGTCGGAAGCCGGGCTCGGTCATCGGAACGCCCCCTCGCGCTACACCGTCTCGACCGTCTCGCGGAACGAGACGCCGAGCGTGGCCAGTTCGGCGAGAACCGGCTCGTAGATCTCCGGGACCACCGGGGTGCGAACGCCGGTCAGCACGATCTCTCCCTGGAGGATCGACCGCGCGGCGATCGCCGCCGGGAGGCCGACCAGCCGAGACATCGAAGAGTCGCCGTTCGGAATCCCGTAGTCGACCATCGTCGCGGTGATCCTCTCCTTCCGGTCGGGGCGCTCGACGACGAACTCGTGCTGCATCACGAGCATGTCCCGCTCGCCCGGCGCGTACTTCATCTTCGAAAGCATCCGCTGGGCCGTGACGTCGAGGTACGTGTTCGCCGCTTCGGGGAGCGGCTCGTCGCTGAACAGACCGAGCCACTCGAGGTCGATGATCGGTTCGGCGTCGACTGCGACGCCAAGGTGGCGCGCCAGGTCCCCCTTCAGATCGGAGCCGTCCGAGCCGATCAACCGCGCGGTCAGCCGAGCGAACGTCTCTCCGTCCAGATCGTCGCGCTCCGACTCTTCGAGGAGGCCGAGATCGGCGATCGCCTTCAGCGTATCGCACCAGCCGGGGTAGCGAAGCGTCCCGCGGAACATGCTTCGGACCGTCGGGATTCCGTACGCCTCGATGTACGGAAGCGCGTCGCGGTTCGGATACACCTCCAGCTCACCGAACCCCTTCACCTCACACGGCCAGTGGTGGGCGAACAGCTCGGGACCGGGAACGTCGACGACCTCCCCGTCCGCGAGGTACCTCGCCGGGTTCTTCCCGGCCAGGATCACGCCGCGCGGCGCCCACGAGAACTTGTACCCGAACGGGTTGTCGTTCGCGTCCGGCGCCGGGAGGCCGCCGGTGTTCGACGTGAACGAGACGAGCGTACCGCCGGTCTCGGCGATCCGGTCGATGACCCGCATCGCCGACATGTGGTCGATCCCCGGGTCGACGCCGATCTCGTTGAGCAGGATCACGCCGGCCTCGCGGGCCGCACCGTCGAGCGCGCGCATCTCGTCCTTCACGTACGAGGTCGTCACCATCGGTTTCCGGTGCTTCACGCACAGCCGGGCGACGAGCGGGTGACGGACGTACGGAAGGAGACTGATCGACAGGTCGTGGTCGGCGATCAGCGCCCCGACCGCGCCCTCGTCCCCGACGTCCAGGGACAGCGCCGCCCCGTTCGACGCCCCGGCGATCAGCCGCCGCGCCTTCTCGACCGTCCGACTGGCGACGGTGACGCGGAACCCCTCGACGTTCAGCAGATACCGAACGAGCGGCCCGGCGACGAGGCCGGCGCCGAGAACGAGCAGTCGGTTCATGGTTCCCTCCTTCGTGGCGGCCGGGCTACGTCGGATCGGCCTTCGCGAGATGACCTTCGAGGTACCGGTAGTCCGGCGTCAACTCGCCGCGGTGGCAGATGACGGCCCGCTTCAGTTCCGGAGGAAGCGCGAGGGCGTCGAAGGCCGCCTCGTAGTCGGCCGCGGCGATCGCGGGGACGAACCGCTTCAGGATCCCGCTGAAGTAGATCGACGCCTCGCGCGGAAGCTCGGTCGGCAGGATCTCGACCGCCATCATCACCGGGCCGGTCCCCTCGACGCCGAAACGGATCGAGCCGGTCTCCGGATCGTAGACGTACACCGGATCGTCCGGCTCGGTCGACCGGACCGTGACCTCGATCGAGCCCTCCACGTCGCACGAGATGTCGCCGATGACCCGCAGCGCCGGTCGGCCCTCCGCGTAGAGCCTCCGAATCGCCTCCGCGGTCACGAGGCGCGGGTACCTCGGCTCCCAGTAGATGCAGTTGATCAGCGCGTGGAGCCTCGGTAGATACCGCTCGAAGCCGGCCCGATACCGCTCCGGATGGTCGTAGTACTCCCGGAGGTCGAACGGCTTTCCTTCGACGAGCGGGAGGACCGTGTCCTCCTCGCGGAAGACGACCTTCATGATGGGGCCGCGATTCGGGGCGCGAAGCGGTTCCGAATCGCCGAGGAGATCCGCAGCGCGGATCTCCTCAATCGGCAGGAGATCGAGGATCTCCTGCACGCCCTTGGAGACGTTTCCGTAGCCGGCGATCCCGAGGACCAGGGGAGAGATCTCCTCCGGCAGTCCGTCGGACGCGATCCGCTCGCCGACCCTCCCGATCGCCGCTTTCGCCTCGGCAAGGTCGGCGTACGTCGACGCCTGGCGGATCTCCGCGAGCGGGGTGGGGATCCCCTCCGACGCCAGCCGTCGCCCGAGCGTCCAGAGCGTGTCGATCGCGCCGGCGAGGCCGGCGTAGTTGCCGAAGAAGATCAGGCGCCGTCCGTCATCGTCGACGATCCGTTCGTAGTCGATGATCGTGCATCCGAGGTCGAGGCATCGCCGAAGCATCGGCATGTTTGCCGGCTGTCCCTTGATCGTGTGGGAGAAGAAGACGTAAACCGCGCCCCGCTGTAGCGCAGGAAGCGGGATCTCCTTCAGGCCGATCACAATCGGGCAGTCGGTCAGGGAATCGACGACGTCCAACCCGGCGGCGCGGTACGCGTCGTCGGAGAAGACCCGCCTGTCCGA